>WNFL01436558.1_pt1 | contig 12543 bp, 34 predicted proteins | sample 5400361 | NCBI WGS metagenome assembly WNFL01 (sample SAMN13153351, study PRJNA577476) | soil metagenome | isolation source: 40 cm soil on Douglas fir-dominated hillslope | place: USA:California | collected 2013-09-17
CTCACCGTTTGCCCCTGGATAGGGCAGCGGGACGTGTATCGCCTCGACCGGCGCGATCCCCAGCGCCCGGCACACCTTCTCGTCCATCTCCGGTCCGGGCTTGAGTGCGTCGCTCACCACACGTCCTCCGACATCAGATAGCTGCGGCCTGGCACACCCGGCTTCAGTTGCTCCGCGTCCTCGGCCACAATGCGTGCTATTCGCCGGTCCATGAACTCTCCTTCCTGGTCTACGAATCCCTGACCTGTGGTAAAGACTGTTTCAAAATCATCGCCAGAGAGGATCCAAATGTGATCGATGATGTGGTGGTGCCGCGCCGGGGCGGGGAGCGTGTAGAGCACGCCTTTGTGCCAGATCGCGGCGGCTACTACGCGGCGTTCTCGGGGCTTGAGTGCGTCGCTCATCGCTCCAGTACCTCCACGATTACGGATTCACTAGAGATGTGCGCAGCACAGCAAGGCACTGTGTCGCCAAGCTTGTTGAGTTCCAGCACGGCAGCCGGCGACCAGCACCCGTACCAAGAACAAGCCAGCCCTGCACGGTCTAGTGCCCGCTCGTAGTCGTTCGCAGGGTCTTCGTGTACAGCGCTGTAGTCGCTCATCACTCCCTCTCGGCGGCCCCGAGCCCATTGAAGCTCCGCACGTCGAAGTGCATCGGCTCCTTCCGCCACTCCGATGTCTTGAGATCGCAGTCGATCTCGGCCTCACCTTCACCCCAACCGTCGAGGAATTGACCGATGAATGCGCTGCGCGCCTCGTCAGAATCGAATCGAAGTTCCAGTACGTATTTCACGACTTGTCCTCCCTCTCGGCGGCCACAGAGGGGGCGGAAGACACTGCTTCCAGTCGGCGCTTTTGAACAATCGCGCACCGCTCGCAATGTGGTCCATGGCTCTCGTTGCGCGGCCCGCGAATCTCCTGCGTGGCACGCCGGCCGCAGCGGCAACACGTCTTTTCGATGCTCACGGTGTAGAAGCGGCTCATCCCGCCTCCCTCTCACCCTTCCGGTAGTACGTCTCACTGTCCGGGTCCATGGTCGTGCCGTCGTAGCGGAGGACGCGGGCGCCGTCCGATAAGATCGTTTCTCTACCAGACTCCAGGTTACGGCACAACTTATAGTCTTCTATCGACAATCCGACATCGGTGTCGAAGTCCACCAGCGACTGGTAGTCGATGTGCTCGTCGTCCGGGGTGCCTGGCGGCTCGTAGTGGAGTTTCATCGCTTCGCCTCCTCTGGTCTGATCACCTCTACTATGCGCCACCGCCGCGCGTCGAGCGCGACGCGGCCCGGCCAGACGAAGTAGTCGCTCGGCGACGCCGCGGCCTCGACGATCAGCTGCTTCATCGCCTGCGCCTCAGCGAGCTGCGCGGCTGCGCGGCGCGCGTCTTTGAGCGTCATCATCAGTCCTCCTCGTCGAGTGTTATGCGCCGGCGCGGCGGCGATGGTTCCGCGGCGACCGGCGGCTCGTCGGTGAGCCAGACGATCTGGCATTCCGCCTGCATGGTCTGGAGTACGCGCCAGATTGGGTAATCGGCGCGCGCGTTGATCGAGACAGTCATCGTGATCTCGACGTGCCGATTCCAACTGGATGGATCATCTCGGATCTCGATTGACTTCATGGTGCATGGCACCCTAGCCACGGCGCAGGCCCTCCACCGCCATCGCGGCGCAGGCCAGAACACCGGCCCACGCGACGCCGGCGCCGACGAAGAAGACGACATTGCCGACCGACAGCTCGTCGGCGCACTCCTGCGCGCCCCAGACGACGACGGCCGTCGACAGCACGACGCTCAGCGCGCTCAGGAAGTACGTCACCGCTGCTCTCGGCATGACATCGCCCTCCGGTCCTCGCTGTCGGTCGGCTCCGGCTCCCACCAGCGGACCTCGGCCTTGCCTGGTGTGGTGGCTGAACGGGTCACTGCGTAGTGGCTACTCCCGCGGCCGACTACGCCGCGGGAGTAGCCACGCGCCTTCAGCGTGCCGACGATCTGCCGCAGCAGCCACGAGTCCCCAGTCACGATCCGCTGGGCTCGCCAGTGCATGTCCGCTCGCTCTCGCACGGCGCCGCCGTCTCGCCGGACTCGTAGCGCACGTCGATGACGGCGCCCGTGCACAACTCCCCCCACCTGGAGACGATCGCCAGATGGGCGACGGTCATCGTCCGCGCCCCCGGCGGCCAATCATACGGGTCACAGTGCGACATGCCGCCGCCGCCGTTGATCTCGATGAGCTGGACATAGCTCACCTGCTCGGCGCTAGACTCGCCGTAGCCGGCGCGCGAGAGCAGCCAGTGCTCAGCCTCATCCTGTGCCTGTTCGCCGTGCCTATGCTCGTCGAACTCGAGCCCCATGCGCACGGCGAGGACCGGGATGAACGTCGCGCGGTCGCGTACCTCGAAGAGCTTGGCTTGCATCAGCGCCCTCCTTTCTCGATCTTCCAATGAAGCACGGCGTCACCAATCTTGATGCGAATCAGCGGAGTACCGCTGAGATGTCGCGCGGCAACACGGTCGCCTTTCACTAACCCGCCTGCACTCATATCGTATGCATGCGCGTAGCCGACCGCATCGCCCGGACGCGCGACATAGCCGCCGGCCTGAACAAAAATGCCGCGGTCGTCTTCCTTGATCACCGCCATCGACTACTCCTCCTCCATCGAGATGCGGCGCGACGGGCGCGCCGTGATCATCGTGTCGAGCGCCGCCGTCACCTTCGCCATCTCCGCGCCGACGCGGGCGCGGACCGTGTCGCTCTTGCGCAGCTGCTTCGGGTCCGTGCCGGCGACGATCCGCCGCGCGTCGTCGACGGCCTGCGCCAGCTCGGCGTCGTCCGTGAGGTTGCGGCCGGCGAACGAGTCGATGAACTCCTGGAGGTTGCCGATGGCGCTGTCGCGAAAGACCTTGCGCTTGCCATCCAGCCCATCGGTCAGCCGCTCCGACAAACGGCCGACCAGCTCAGCGAACGCCTCCCGCATCGCGTAGCGGATCTCCTCGCTGGCCTCCTTCCAGCGCTCCTGGGCCTTCTCCTTCTCTCGGCCGAAGAGCGATTGGTCGAGGTCCTTGAGCATGCCGGGGACGTCGAAGCTGACGTACGCGTGGCGCAGGTCGTACTTCGCCCGCAGGTCGTCGCCGGTCGGATACTGAGACTCATCATACAGATCGATGAGTCTCAGTTTCGCCTCCGAGCGCAGGCGCGGCATCGCCTCAGCGAGGGCGTCGACTGCGGCCGCGCGCCGTCTCACCACGTCCTCTATCTGTGCCTGTACCGCGGACAGCAGCGGTACAGGCACTAGGTAGACGGCGCGCTGCAGCGGGAACGGCACGCAGCGCGTCGAGAGCCAGCGCTTCAGGTCGCCGTCAATCGCCGAGATGGCCTTCACCTCCGGCGCCTCCAGCAGGCGCTTCGTCACGCCGAGCATCGTCTTGTCGGCCTGCGTCTCGGCGTCCGGCGTGATGTCGACCTTCCGTGACGTGCCCCAGCGTGAGAACGATACGGCGAGACACAGCGACTTCGTCTGCAGGTCTGTCATTTCTTCTTCCTCTCGTAGACCGCGATCTCATCATGCAGGCCAGACCACTGGGTGACGGCGAACCGTCCGACGTTGATCCAACAGCGGCGCAGGTAGCGGTGGAACGCGTCATCTCCGGTGCAACCGCCGGAGCCCTCGCCGATGTAGATGAGGCGTGCGCCGCGGTACGCGTGCAGTGCCTTCGACGCCATCGGGTCGGCGTATGGCGGCCAACACAGGAACAGCGTCCGGTCCTCGTGCAGCGCGGCGTAGGACGCGTCGCCGCGGAGGACGGCGTGGAACGTCTCGTCGCGTTTGGCGTGCCAGTGGTTCTTGACTCCGCCGTCAGGCGGCGCGATGTCATATGCCACGACATCGACGCCGAGCGCGGACAACTGCTGCGCCCAGTAGCCGGTGCCGGCCCCGATCTCGACGAGCCGTCCGCAACTCGCCTCGACCACGTAGCGCAGCGCCTCGGGGTCGGGTATCGCCCACGCGTACGTCTTCGTCAGCTCGGTGCGGTGATCCTTGAACGGGCTCAGCTCGAACGTCGCCGGTCGCCACGGCCTGTCGCCGCCGAACGCGTTCTGAATCAGATCGGCCGGGATCTCGCGCACAGCGTCCCAATATGGGTTCTCAATCGTCATCGTCATCCTCATCCTCCAGGCTGATCCGCCGGCTCGCGCGCCGCGGCGGCTCGATCTTCGGCGCGCGCGGTCGCTTCCCTTCGTTAAGACGACGCTGTTCTCCCTCTTCTCCGAACTGGTACGACGCAGGCCAACGACGTTTGTACTCCCTCAGCGCCTCGTCGACCGTCTGCCAGCTCGTCTCGCGACTGACGAGACCCTCCCGCATCGCAGCTCGCCGCGCCTCGGCGACCCCGTTGCCATCAAGCGTCACGTATTGCGGTGACGCGTCGCCATACGAAATCACCTCGACCTTTTTGCCTCGCTGATCAAGACGCGTCAGGTCTGCGATGTTCACCATGACGCGCGGCACGACGCCGGTGCCGCAGTAGATCATCACCTCGAGCTTCCCCGAGACGATGATCATGCCGTACCCACTCCGCGGATACGGCGCGTAACCGATGGCGAAGAATTTCGCCATCGCCCGCGACGTCCCTGCCAGGCTCTGCGGAAAATAGATGACGAAGTTCCGTTCGATACCGGTGACCTGCACTCAGCTATAGCCGAGGTAGTCGCACTCGACGGCGTCCTGCGTGTCACCGCAGCGGCGCGGGTCGTCGTAGTGCAGGCTCGCCCAGTACTCAGCCGTGGGTGTGGGTCTTTGTGGCGGCATGCGTGTGGCCGTGCTTCGCGCGCTTCGTGATCGTCACGGCGCCGCCGGCAAGCTCACCGAAAAGCGCGAGCAACCGGTCGGCGCCGACGTGGTTCGGCTGCGAGATCGGGTCGGTCGTCACCTTGATCGTCCCGTCCGGCAGGATCTCGACTTCGATCTTGTCCTCGGTCATCGCGCGTCCTCCCTGTCTGGCAGCTGCTCCGCGACTAGCTCGCCGCCGTTGCGGATGATGTTCTCCATCAGCGCACGCAGGCGCGCGTCGACGTCGAGGGCACCCCATACCTCGGAGCACTCTTCGCCGTCTTCATCGAAGTCCTCGAACCACGCCTCTAGATTGGCTGCTAAGCCACGCCCCCAGATCTCGAAACGCAGGGCGACTTCTTGCTCGTAGCCGGAGCTGCCCAACGAGTCAACGACGTTGACGCCGAGTCGCGTTCCGTCACTGGTGAATCGATCGCCGAGCCGCACGTGGCTCAGGAAGACGGCGCCCTTCGCGCAGACGTGGCACTTCGGGTCACGCGACAGCAGCCCCTCACGCAGGTCGCCAACCGGGATACTGGCATCGGTCTCTACGTAGATCCCGCTCGCCGCAACGTAGCGCTCGGCGTCGAGCTGCGCGAGGACGTCGCGCGCGACGGCGATGCGCTTCTCGGCCGGCGGCAGCGCCTCGAACTGTTCAACGGTAAATGCTGGTTGTACGAGCATCTCTCAGCTCCTCCATGGTTTGATCTTGTGGTCACGCATGCCGCGGTTGTACAGCTCGACGACGACCTCCGCCATGTTCTCGTATAGCGTCCCGCCGAGCGAGCCGCGCAGGCCGCGCGCCTTGCCGATCAGGCCGAGCGCTCCGCCATCGGAGGATGCGAGTTTAGCAATCAGCTTCGCGTGGTCGATCTCCTTCCCGTATCTCACGACAACCAGCGACAGCCCGAGTAGCAAGTCACCGTGGACGGCGGTCCGCGTCTTCCCGAAGGCGCCGAGGGCGATCCTGAGCGTGCTGTCTAGTGCGCGCGGCTGGAATTCCTTTAGCCTGAGCGCGCGGCCGGTGTAGATGCGTTCAAGCGCTGCGACGCAGGAGATCGCGCCTGGCGTGTCACCGGCGTCGTAGATGCGGAGGCCGAGCCGCGCGACGATGTCGTTGATCGCCGTCGCGAGCGGCTCTTGCGACACGATGCGCTTGAGGAACAGCTCCAACACGGTGACCTTCTTGCGCTCACCGTTTTTCTTCCAGAAGAGCGTCGCCTCTTGGCGCAGGTCCAGGCTGCGGTGCACTTCGCACTCGACCTTCTGGTCGTCCCAGCCGAGCTGGCGGAGAGCCGCGACGCGGTGCTGTCCGTCGACGCACGACACCGTGCCGTCATCACGGATGTTGACTGTGATCGTACCGAATACGTCTGGGTCGAACTCTTGGGCGAGCTTGTCGACGAACGCCGCGTTTAGGCGACGCTGCACGCGCGGATCGACCTTGATCTCGGCGATGTTCACCCAGTCGTAATCGTACCGCTGGGAGAACTTGTCACTGCTCTTCGGTGACGGCTTGCGCATTGCGGCCCTCCTTGATCTTGGTCTTCGTCTGCTTAAGAATTCTGATGCAGCGGTTGAGCGAGGTGATCCACCCGCTGGGGTCAGTTCGGCTGGCGAAGTGGGTGACGTCCATCGTCGAGATGCCCATGCATGCCCCCTCTAGTGTCTGCACGGCGCGCGTGACGATGTACGACTCGTCATTCCCGCGAACATCGACCTGGCGGACGTCGGCGCTCTTCTTGCGAATTGTGGAGATGTATTTGATGTTGACGTCGAGCAGCTCGGCGAGCTGCTGGGAACTGAGACCGCGCGTCGCTGGGTCGCGGAGCGCCTTCAGGATCCTCTCTTTCTGTCGGACGACCATCAGCTCCTCCGCTTGAGGGGGATCTTGTTCGTGACGGGGTTCACGTGCTGCTGCCAGCCCATGCGGCGCGCTGCGTGGGCGACGACCTGCTTGGCGTACGCGACCTTTGGTAGTACCCCTTATTGAAACTGACGCGCGTCCCGCTCTGGCGAGCAGAGTAGCCGAGCGCCTCCAGACCCTTGATGAGGTGCTCGGCCACCATCTTGCCGGCCGCGACCTTGATCGTCCTCACTTGGTCACAGGGCATCGTTCATCTCCTCTCTGACGATCTCGATCACGTATCGCGGTACGCGGTAGCCGAGCATGCGCAACCACAGCAGGCGATCGAGGAACGCCGGCAGGTCTGGGTCATTGAATGATTGGCCGTCAACCGATAGGCCGATCCGGTAGAGCGGCAGCTTCCTGACGAGCGCGTGGTGCAGGCGCCAGAGCGGGAACGTCCAGCGCGGTGCGCCAACGCACCAATAGCCATCGTTGAGGAACTCGAAGAGCTGGCGGCGCCCTGCAACGTGCGTCGTATAGCCGCCGCTGATGTCTTCGTAGCAGTACAGGTCACATCGCGGCGACGAGAATCTGCAGTAGCTCATCAGTTCAGCTCCTCGTCCTTGTTGATCCGGCGCCGAGGCGCCGGCTTGCCGCTGCCACTCTTCACCCCGACAACGACGCCGATGACTTCCGGCGCGCCGCCGCTGTCAGCGGCGTCGCCGGAAGTCACGTGGTGGTAGACGCCCGGCTCGTTCGCCGAGAGGAACCGGCCGTCCGCCATCCGGCGCAGGCGCTCCAGCCCCTCCGGGTCGGCGACCGACACCGGCACGATGTACTGCCCGGCCTCCCGCGGCGAGATGCCGAGCCGCCATGCGAGGTCACACGCGTTGCGGATCTCGGCGCCGGTCCACGCGGCATCCTCCGGACGCGGAGCGTCCGGAGGGATGCCGTATCGAGAGAGGCAGACTTCCCAGATGGATCGGCGCTCCTCCGCCGACGGCAGGTCGAAGTACCAGATTCCCAGCCGGAACCGCCGGCGCAGCTCTGGGGGGAGAGCTTCGAGACGATTGCACGTTGCGATGAAGAATGCTCCGTCGCCGGCGACGGCTCGGATCACCTTCATCGCACCGCGGATCGCCGCCTCGCTGTCGCCGACCAGTGAGCCCTTCGCCGCACCGAGATCGAGCGTCAGCGTCGGCACGCCGGCCTCGCCGCCCATCGCCTTCGAGAAAACGCTCTTGCCACTACCTGGAGGGCCGACGGCGATGAGGCCGGTCCAGCCCTGGTCCTCCATCTCGCGGAGGATCACCCCCAGCTGGTCTTGGCTCACCCCACTACTGTCGCCAACTCCGTTGGCGCCAGCACCGCCCAGCATCTTTTCAATCTCGTCGATGCGGACGAAGACGCGCGGCGGGCAGCCGCCGGCGATGATGCGGCGGCCGAACTCCTTGACGGCCGTCATGCCGCCGATCGCGTCGAACGTGACGCGCTCGCGGTCGACGCCGAGACCCTTCGTCTGCTCGATCGTCTTGCGCTTGCGCTCCCAGAGCGCGGCGACGTCGAGGCCGGACTTGCCGAGCGCCATCGCCGTGACCTGCTCGGCCGGGAACGCGGCGAGCCCGCGGAGGGCGTCGACGGCCTTCGTGAGTTCGTTGGGCGTCCTGTCCGGCAGGCCGGCGGCCTGGCAGGTCGCCTGGACGATCTCGCCCAGCTCCTCCGGTGTCGGCAGCTCCTCGTCGAGCACCAGCACGTCGCTCGCGATCTCCGCCGGCAGGTCGATCGCCGGCGAGAGGATGACGAGCGTGCGCTGGTCCTGCTTGAACGCGTCGCGCAGGTTCCACACCGCTTGGACGACGCTCGGGTTGTCGAGGTGCCGGCCGAGCGCTTGCGCGCAGATGACCGACCGCTCCGGTGCTGCGGTCAGGTACGAGAGCGCCTCGGTGACGTTCGTCAGCGCCATCGCCGGGTCGTTGCCGGAGTCGGTGATCGGCTTCGCGATCTTCTTGAACGCGCCGGCGCCGGCCTCGTTGAGCGGGCGCAGGCCTCGGACGACGTCCCAGCCGAGGAGCGGCGTGTCCTCTTTGACGGAGCGCGCGATGGCGACGACGGTCGCCGCCGGGTCCGGCGTCGTGATGGTGATGAGCGGCGTCGACACGCGGCGCGCGGCGCGGAACTGCTTCATGAGCAGGCTGTAGGTCTCGGTCACCGGGTCCTCCTTTTGTTTCGGTTGGTCGTCGTTCTTGCGCTTCACCATTTCTACTCCAATGCTCCGTGGCCGACGAGCGCGCCGTACTTATCGAACGAAAAGACCGAGTAGAAGCCGGTGTAGCCAAGCAATCCTGGCGCGATTGTCACGGTCGTTTCGTATACACCGCCGGTGGTGACTCTGTACTGCTTAGCAGTTTTGTACGTGTCGAGGTCCTGTTTGAGCGTGAATCCGCATTCCCGCAGAAAGGCGATGAGCTTCTCTTGAGCGGTCATCGTTCCTCCTTCTTCGCCCTTCCAGTTATCCCTTCCATACAGTCGTCGCAACGACTCGCCGCGTCGTCGTTGATCTGCGCACCGCAGGCGCAGCGGCTCGCGTACGGTGGCGCCGGGTGAAGCATGACGTGATCCATCAGCGCGACCTCCTTTTGGCACGCGATGCAGACGACGTGCGGCGACAGCTCGAAGTCCGCCATCAGCCGCCGCGGGTCGACGACGCGCCCGCCGCAGCCGACGTGGTACGCCCAGCGCCTCACGACTCCTCCCAATGTCGCATAAGGACTAGGCCGGGAGGGATCTCCTGGTTGACGTGAGGCATTGCATTGACATCGGTGCAGCCGACGACGACCCAGTGTTCGCCGACGTTCGTCTCGATGACGAGTCGTTTGCCGCCAACGCCATCGACGCCATCATGGGTTGTGATACTTGCTATCTGTGCGATGCGGTTCGGGTGCTTGCCGCGGTAGCTTCTCACTTCGCAGGCTCCTCCTTGGTCGTCTTCGGTTTCTCGAATTGGACGAGCACGACCATCGCGCCGACGATGAGCAGCTGAGCCGGCCACGTCAGCACGATGAGCAGGCGCACGGCGTTCTCGATCGCCGAGCCGTCGCGGCGGAACGGCATCAGGATCTCGACACCGAGACCGGAGACGGCGTACAGGATCAGAGCGGCGACGGCGAGCAGGAAGTCCATGTGGTCACGTCCTCTTCACGCCGCTGCAGTGGCGGCAGGTGCAGTGCGGCAGCGAGCCGGACTGGCAGTTGGAACTCGGCTTGTGGAGCGGGGCGACGGCATGCGGGTTGCGAAAGAACACCTCGCACGCTGCGCAACCATCGACGATGATGCCGGAGGCGACCATACGCTTGATGAGGCTCTTATTGTTCTCCATCTCACACCACCTCGCGGATGACGAACCGCAGCACCATCTTCAGGCCGTATAAGCGCTCAAAGATGAACTCACCGCGGGTCCAGATGAGCCGCCATCCGGCGCGCTCGGCGAGCGCGCGACGCATCGCCATGTTGACCTCGAAGTGTTCCCACGCTTGATCCATCGTCATGACGACAGCTCCTTGATCCGCGCTGCGACGAACTCCGCATCGCCCCAGCCGCCGGTCGGCGCGCGGCTCAGCGACTTGATTCCGTAAGCGGAATCGAGCCACTGCGACGCCTCGATGAACGCGCGGCGTTTCGCCTCGGCGAACGACTCGCCGACCGTCTTGTGGACGTAGAACACCTTGCAGCCGTTCTCATACCACGGCGCCTTCGCGTCGGTCTCGAACCCAAGACCGTTCGCGATCCACGCGGCGCTGCGGCCTCCGTATCCCGTATCTTCGGCGCGGTACCAGACAAACAGCCGATTGGCTTTGGTCTTACCTTTCTTGAAGAAGTCCCAATCGTTGATGACGCCGCGGTCGCGCAGCTGCTGCAGCGTCACGAGTCGAACCCGATCACGAGGCGCAGCGGTCGGCTGGCCGCGAGGTCGCGGAGCCATGGGAGGACGGCGCCAGCCCAGTCGTTCGTCGCCTCGCGCGCCGTCTCACCCCACGTCACGCGGATGTGGGCGCGCGGCGCCAGCCGGCCGGCGCGCTTCGCCTCGGTGTACGCGCCAGGCTCGTAGACGGCGATGCCATCGCCGGTGATGTCGCCACAGTATTCCTCCGGCGCGACTCCGGGGCGTAGGCGTTCGTACTCCTCGGCGGTGACGACGCCGAACTGCTTCGACGTGACGCCGTCCCAGTCGAACGCCTCCAACTCGCCCAGCGTGACCCACCTGAACGAGTGGTCGCCCAGGTAGCGCGGACCGTGCTCCTCGTCAGGCCACGCAGCCTCCTCACCGTGATCCGGTGCGACCTGTTCGATGTCGAATCCACCCGGCAGCCCGCGGTCAGGCGCGATCGACGGCCACCCACTGCCGGTGAGGCATCCGGCAAACGCACGCCCGTTGCGGACGTTCGCGAGTACAGCGAACAGGTCATAGTTGCGTGATCTGAACACGTCCGGCGCGACGGGATAGCCGTCGACCGGCGGCGTATCTTTCCACCACCGTAGGTCAAGCTGGTACTCGATCTCCCGCCACGCACCATCCGTGTCTTGCGCTTCGATCGCGATGTGGATATCACAACCCATGACTCACTTCTCCTTCTCGCGGAGCACGACGGCGCCGCGGTTGCCGACGTTGTGGCTCGCACACAGCTCGCACATCGCGTACGGATCCTCGTTGCGGCCGAGGTGCTTGACGACGACGACGGCCGGACGATTGCAGCGCGTGTAATGGTCGCCGATCATGCCTGTCGTCTCCTGGCAGCGCGCCTTCTCCCAGTCGACCGACGGCGCATAGAAGACCATCTGCTCCGGGACAGCAGCCTCGTTCGTCTTGAAGGCGTTTGCTGAGCGCAGAATCTTCTCCGTCTCAGCCTCGTCGAACAATCCTGCCGCGAGCGGATCACGCGTGTACCCGGCCCAGCCGGCGCGCCACCACGCGTTGTGCTCAATGCTCCAGATGAGATTCATCGTTCAGGTCCTCCCGTCAGTAGATGCGGTGCAAGAGGTCGACGAGCCAGCGGCCCTGCGCGGCGAGCACGCCGACGAGCGTCTGCGGGCTGTCTCTGTACGGCGGCATGAGCCACATGAGTGTCGTGATGATCACCCACCCGAAGGCGCCAATGCCGGCCGGGATGCTGAGCCAAAACAGACAGCCTGGTTCGTCGTCCGACGGCGGGCTCCAACCACTCAGCTCACCGTCGCAGCGCGGGCAGCGCGGCGCGACGTACGGCCGGCTGCGCAGCGGGATGATGATCGGGATCACGCCGCTCTCCTCCGCGCCGCCCAGAGCGAAGCGACGGTGAATACGACGGCGCCGATGAGCAGCGGCGCGAGGTCGGCGGTGTGTACGTGCAGGAGCCCTGCGTGGGCGATGATCAGCATGGTGACGGCCCTCCCTTGATTGACTGTTCGTGGTCCGCCGCGTCCGCGGCGTACTGCTCGATGGTGACGACCTCTTCGTCGCAGGAATAGCACATAGGATACGCGTCGACGTAGAAGCATGCCTCACCAAACTCTGGCAGCTCCTGGTACTCGCGGCCGCAACCGCGGCAGATGAACGGGGCGCTCACCGCGTCGCCTTCGCCGGCGTAGTCAGCGCGTCGAGCAGGATCTCCATCGCCTGAAGTGTGTCGGCGTCTGGGTGGACGTATTTTACTTCCTGCAGGGCGCGGTACAGGCCGCTCAGGTGCGTCCCCTGCGCTGCGTAGTGGTCCTTAAGGATCTCGGCTGTCGTCACGCGATGGTCTCCTTCGTGAACGGGGTGCGGTTCATGAAGAGGAAGCCCGGCAGGCCGTTCGGGGCCCACGCGGCCTTGCGGCGCTCGTGCATCTCGCACA
>WNFL01006675.1_pt1 | contig 12540 bp, 7 predicted proteins | sample 5400361 | NCBI WGS metagenome assembly WNFL01 (sample SAMN13153351, study PRJNA577476) | soil metagenome | isolation source: 40 cm soil on Douglas fir-dominated hillslope | place: USA:California | collected 2013-09-17
CCATGCGAGTCGCAAGTATTCGAAGATTCCGTCATCCAAATACGCATCCACTGGACGTTCACGGGCGCTGTTGCCAATTGCAACGTCGCCGCGCCTCCCCTCCCGTTCGTTACAACGCCGCCCGAAAACGCCTGCCAGGAACCCTGTGCGGGCTTGTGGATAGGATCTTCGCCGGTCCAATACTGCACGGCGTATTTCGTCGCATAAGGCTCGCCCCACGTGATGCGGATGGCCGTGATGTCCTGCTTGCTGGATAAATCGAGAAAGACCCATTGGGGATGGAGCGCGTCATCCTCGCCGGTAAACGGTTTCGTCAGATAGGGATTGCTCTTCCAATAGGAATCCTCGTCGCCATCTGTGAGCCGCGAGTACCCTTCCATATCCGTGCCGTCATCGCGAGTCACGCCGCGATGCGGGAGCGGATAGCCGTAGGAGTGGCGGACCATTTCCGCGCCGGGCGTGGCGCTGCCGACGAAATAGCCTTTCCCTGCCGGGTCGCTCCAGGTCCCTTGGGGATTCCAGTGCCAGGCCTCGACGTGCAATTCCGTATTCTGCCGGTACGTGACAGTCTGCCATCCGGCAGAAAGAATTTGCTTGATGGTGTCGTTCACAAACAGCTTGTCGGCGGCGCCGTAAGGGAGGCGGTCGATGCCCGCGCCGAGCGCTTCAGCCGGCTTGATGGTATTCGTGGAATGACTTGGAGTGATGTCCACATGGATGCTCTGCGCCCGCATGTACTGTACTGAGGCGCTTCCGAGGAAGAGCACCGCTGCAAAGCAGATTCTGGACGCGGCCATATCGGGCTCCTTAAAACGGTTTAATCCAAGCTCTGCATCTAAACCGGATTTCCGCCCTGCGTCAAGGTACTCTTTTGAAGTTCTCTAGCCGTGCTGAAGTTCGCTGATGGCGCGCCAGGCCTGATCGATGGCCACATCCGTATATGCGCTGGCGCCGGGCCACATCCGTATATGCGCTGGCGCCGGCATCGGAGTTCGCGATAGCGATTTTGCCGAACGGCTTCCGGCCGATGACCCACGGCTTCTCCTCTTCTTTCCAGTCGGGATCGAACAGCGCATTCGGCGCGAAGGCGTAGCCGTGCGCCCAGCGATTGACGGTGATGCCTTCGATGTCCTGCGCGGGGTCGAACCCTGCTCCGCCAAGCATGCGGCCCAACTGGTCGCGGATGCTTCTCTCGAATTTCGAAAAAGGCGTCTGCAGCAGCTCCGCGCGCCCGGCTCGATTTTGGTCGCGCTGCGGCAGTCCCGGCTTGCACGGAGTTCTCAGCATGAACAAGACTGCCGGCTCCTCCGGGTTGCTTGGAAAGTGGTACTGACCGAGGCTTACCGGAAAATCCAGCGCCGTATAGGTGTGATATCCGCCTGGCGCGACGATGTGGTGAACATTCAGCTTTGCAAACGAGGTCCAGTTCCGGAGTGCCACGTGGGAATACACCAACGGCATTTTTACCAGATACGACAGCGCTTCTTTCTGCTTCTCCGGAAGTTCGGGGCAAAGGTAAGGAATCATTCCGTTGTAGCAAGCCAGCACGCAATTCTTCGCTGCGACGGTCTGCACCTTTCCGCCGCGGACATAGGCGACCTGCACTTCTTTCGCGGCGTTCGCGTGCCGCACATGGACAACCGTGCTATTCAACCGGATGCGTACGCTGCCGCTCGCTTCATCCAGCTTGCTGTAGTCGGCTTTGGCGGTGACCACATCCTCCATGGTTGATCCTGGAATGGCTTCCGGGATCATGGACCGCACCAGCAGGCGCGCGATCGAGGCATTTCCGTCTGGGAAATGAAAAATGTACGGCTCTTCCTTGCCACTCTCAGGCAATCCGAGGCCCTGAAAACCGGCGTAAGTGAACGAGCCGTAGTCGTCTCCCGCTTCATAGCAAGCCATTGCCGGGACGGATTCGATGCCGATGCAAAAGAGATCGTGCGTAAACGTCTGGAAGAACGGCAGCGCTTCCGGGGTCAGCTTGCAGTGCCGCGTCAAGTAGTCCGCGTAGCTCATCTTAGTCAGACGCGCGACCTTCTCTTGCACGGACATTCCTGCCAGATAATCTTTTTTCTCGGTGTAAACGCGGGCGATGTCTTTTCGCACCGCGTCGGAGAGCGGCGCCTTGGCGAGAAATTCCGGCCATGGCGTGGTATTCATGCCGGTGACCAATCGGTCTTCGTCAAATGTTTCCTTGTCGAAAAACGCCGCCGTGCCCATCTTCGAATAGAGCTTCTGATCGTAGGCCTTGTAAAACTTTTCTGTTTTGACTCCGATCTCGGTGATTAGCGCCTTTGCAACCGCACTATACTTTCCCGGGCTCTCGATGGACTGCGTCCCGCCGTAACTCAGTACCATGCGGCCGCCGGCACGGAATTCGTTACGCTTGGCGTGTCCGCCGAAATCGTCGTGATTGTCGAGAATCAGAATGCGCGCGTTCTTTTCCGCGCTCTTGCGGAAAAAATAAGCCGCTGCCAGCCCGCTGATGCCTCCGCCAACGACCACTAGGTCGTACTTTTCTCCACTATCTACTGGCTCGCCGAACGAATCCGCACCTTCGCCGTCCCGCAAACGGTGGGCAAACCTGAAAGTTCCGTCATGGTTTCCGCGGATGCCCATGCGCGCGGGCGGGTAGTAATCAGAGGCTTTTTCCGGAGCGAACTCATCGAGGGCCGCCGCTGCCAGCAACGTGTCGGTTCCGATCCCTCCCCCGACCAGCGTTCCGCCAACGCCAACGGCCACGCCGTTCAGAAAATCCCGGCGCGTGATCTCGCGGCCCATCCCCAGCTCTTTGTCTTTTATTTGCTGGCTCATCCGTGGTCCCCCGGCGCAGGCACGCCTCCAGATTATAAGCCTGGTTCACTCAACTCTACACATTTCTAGCAGGCTTCCGGGCGATGGCGGAACCATTCCAATAGGTGCGTTCGCTGGCGGGAATGCAGAGAGCTCGTGTTCGATTATTTGTAGCTGGCCACGACTTCGCCATTTTGGATGCGCAGGTCAGAAATCTCCGAAGGCAGCTTCAGCTTCTCGCGATTCTCAGGCGAATCCATGAGCCGCTGCACGGCGGATTCGAGCGCGGACTGGGGAATCGGCAGCGAGCCGAACTGTCCGCTGACCGGTTCGAAGCGCAAGTATCCGTTCTGTGCTCCGAGCCGGCCTTCCAATTGCAGCGTCATGTCTTTCCCGTGTACGTCGAAGACCACGTAGGCTTTTACACGGTCGTCCATCAGTTGCACCTTGAAGTCCCGCACGTTCGAGCGCATTTGCTCGACTTCCTGAGGTGTCGGGCCCGCACCGTTCGCAGCGCCTTGCGCTCGTCCGCCACTGGCTTGATTCGGTGCGCTATTCCCTTCCAGTGTCAGATGCGAGGCCAGGTAGGAATTCAACTCCGTTTCGTCCATTCGTAGCGTTGCAGGCTGCCCGTTGGCAACGGCCCTTTCCACGTCTTGAAATTTTTCTTCGGCTCTCGCAGCGGCTTGCGGGCTGGTCTCAACCAGCGGCGGCGGCGCTTTGTGAAATGCCAGAACCAGCGTGACAAGGGCAAACGTGTAGGTTGTCCAGCGGACGATTCGAAAGATCCTCTTCCACAGACTGGCAGACGATTTGCTGACATGGGCAAATTCACTTTGCCCAGCTGGGGGAGGCGATTGCGTCATGATTCACTCCTGCAAAAATTCTCGTCCATGGATTCACAACTAAACGGCTTTTCGCACTACAGAGAAAGCGTAGGCCTCAGAAGCGTCGGCGACAACCATACCGCGCGATGGCTGGCCCAATTCGCCAACTGTCCACTCGGGCATGCGGCGGAGCTCTGCTACCGCGAGAAACCTCACCAGTTCAGACGAATCGCAATCTTTCCCGAACCATGTATGATTCCTTCTGGCAGGCAAATTCGTGGCTCTACCGTTGAACAAGCAGACCGCTGTGATTACCGGCGCAGGAAGCGCCGAAGGAATCGGTTTTGCTGTGGCGCGGCGTCTGCACGCCGCTGGCGTGCGCGTCGTGATCACTTCCACCACCGATCGCATTCATGCGCGCGCCCGCGAACTCGACGCCGGCGGCGAAGGCGTTCTCTCCTTCATTGCCGACCTTACCGTCGAAACCGACGTCCAGAGATTTGTCGATTCCGTGCTCTCGCGCGCAGGCCGCATCGATATTCTGGTGAACAACGCGGGCATGGCGCAAACCGGTCGGCCAATCGATAGTAAGCCGCTAATCGAGACCTCGTTCGCCGAATGGCAGAACCAAATTTCGATTACCCTTCACACGGCGTTCCGGATGACGCGCGCTGTCCTACCGGGCATGACGGCGCAAAAATACGGGCGCATCGTGAATGTCACTTCGGTGACCGGGCCGCTGGTGAGCAATCCGGGTTCCGCGGCGTACGGCGCCGCGAAGGCGGCAATGGATGGAATGATGCGAGCCGTGGCCATTGAAACCGGACGCGATGGAATTACCATCAACGGAGTCGCTCCCGGTTGGATCGCGACGGGTTCTTCAACGGAATCGGAAAAGATCGCCGCGCTTCATACGCCGCTCGGCCGCGCCGGCACTCCCGATGAAGTCGCCGCCGCGGTCTGTTTCCTGGCCTCGCCCGAGGCTTCCTACATCACCGGCCAAGTCCTGGTTGTCGATGGCAGCAATATCCTGCAGGAAAAGAAAGTTTCCTAAAACCTTCATTCGCGCTTGCTGGAATCTCCACGGCACGCCAAACTCATAATTTGTTCGCGACTTGAGCAATTTCGATCTACCACTGAGGAGGCCCGCATGCGCCGCATTGTTTTCATTCTCTTGCTTCTTTTGTCGCCTGCCGCAACACGCGCGCAGCAAGACGCCACACCGCGGGTGCGGCCCAAAATCGGCGTGGCGCTGGAAGGCGGCGGCGCCATGGGCCTGGCGCACATCGGCGTCCTGAAGTGGTTCGAAGAACATCACATTCCCGTGGACTATGTCGCCGGGACGAGCATGGGCGGGCTGGTCGGCGGGTTCTACGCCACGGGAATGAGTCCCAACGAATTGAAAACTCTCATCGACGGCATGGACTGGCGAAAAATTCTAAGCGACCGCACTCTCTATGAAGACCTTGCATTTCGAAGGAAAGAGGATCAGCGCGCCTATCCGAATTCGCTCATTTTCGGCTTGCGCCGTGGCTTGACTTTGCCCGCCGGACTGAACGCCGGGCACCAAATCGGCCTGATTATCGACCGTGTAACGCTACAGTACAACGAAGCGCCTTCGTTCGATGCCCTCCCGGTGCCGTTCCGCTGCGTGGCCACGGACCTGGTCAGCGGCAAGCCCCACGTTTTCCAAGACGGCTCGCTGGCGGTGGCATTGCGCGCGACAATGTCCATTCCTGGAGCGTTCTCTCCGGTTCACGAAGGAAAGGCTGTCTATGTGGACGGCGGACTTCTGGACAATCTGCCGACCGACGTCGTGCGCCAGATGGGCGCGGAGATCGTCATTGCCGTGCACCTGGAGCGGGCGCCCGTCGACGCCAAGGACATCCAGTCCGTCTTCAGCGTGCTGAATCATTCCGTGCGCGTGGTGCTCAACGAAAATGAATTGCGTAGCCTGGCGCAGGCCGACGCGGTCGTTTCCGTTGCGTTGACGGAATACAGCACCGTGGACTACACCAAAAGCGCCCAGATCATGCAGCGCGGCTACGAAGCTGCGAATGCGCGAGCGCGCTTGCTCGAAGCGTTTGCCCTCGACGATGCAAGCTGGAAGGAGCATCAGCAACTGCGCGAAGCGCGCAAACGAAGCGATGTTCCCACGCCGCAATTCATCGAAGTCCAAGGAACAAACACGCACGAAGCGACGGACGTCACTCGTTACGTCAAACGCTTCCAGGGCAAGCCGGTCAATCCCGCGAAACTTGACGAAGTGCTGACGCGGCTCACCGGAGTCGGGCGCTACGACTCGGCAGGCTACCGGCTCATCGAGAAAAATGGCCAGACGGGTCTGCTCGTTGATGTCGTGGAAAAAAATTACGCGCCGCCCATGTTCCAGACGGCGTTCGAAGTCGATGGCTCGCAAAGCGGCAACGTGGATTTCACCATGGGGACGCGCTTCACCTTCATGGACGTGGCCTGGCGCACCGATTTGCTCCTCGGCAATACGTATGGCATCCAGACGGAATTGTTCCGGCCGTTTCGCGCGGAGAGCCGATGGTTTTTCGCGCCACACGCGGACGCCAGCGACACCACGTTTCCGATTTACGCCAAGAATGATCCGCTGGCGGACTACCGCATCTATCGCACCAATATCGGTGGCGATATCGGTTACAGCTTCGGGCGCTTCAGCGAATTGCGCGTTGGCTATGAGGTTGGTTCGCTGAATACCAAGGTGCGCCTTGGCTCGCCGGAAATTCCTTCCGTGGCGGGCCTGCGCCCGAAATTCCCTCCGTGGCAGGGCGCGTGGGACAAGCCCGGCTGCACTACCTGCTGGACCACACCGACGATCCCGTGATTCCCCGCCGCGGCTTCAGCGCAGAAACAAATTTCCGGTGGTTTGACCAAAGCCCGGGTGCCAACGGCGCGTTTCCGTCCATGGACCTGAAATTGGGATATTTTCAGCCCATTGCGCGGCCCGCGTCGCTTTTCCTGGAGAGTGAAGGCGGTACGACATTCAGCAACAAGGCCACGGGAGTTCCTCAATTCTTTCTCGGCGGGCCGGTGCGGCTCAGCGCCTATGGCCAAAACGAGTTTCAGGGCAATCAATACTATTTATTTCGTGCCGGATTTTTGCGTGACTTGCTCATCCTTCCTCCGTTTCTCGGCAAGAAGGTTTATGCTGTCGGAGCCTACGAGATAGGAAAGATGTACGGCGTGACTACCGGCACCGAGTTTCCCAACGATGTTGCTGCAGGGTTTTTGGCGGAAACGGCCGTGGGCCCCTTCTTCATCGGCGGCAGCGTCGGCGACTCCGGCCACCGCAAATGGTTTTTCCAACTCGGCCGCGTGTTCTAACTGAGCGAGCTCTCAAAACTTGATGGCCGGGGCGAAATGGCAGGGCTTGCCGTCGGGCGGAAAAGCCGAATTCTTGAGTCTCTTTAGCTCGTCTTCAATCGCCGAAAAATCAGGAGGTATTTTTTCCTCTTTTCCTGCGAATTTGCCAACGCCAAATGTCCTACTCGTCTTCGCTAGACCGTCGGCAACTGTGATGGTGTGCAATTCCAATTCCTCGTTACCTTGTGTCGCGTACAGAAAGATGAAATGCTTCTCGGGTAGCTCGAAGAAATGTCTTTGGATAATCAATTGCACTAGGTTCTTCACCACGTCTTGGCCTACTTTGGCCCTACAAGTGGGAATGTCGGTGATAGCCATCGGTCGGTCTGGGTGTGCCTGCAGAATTAGTGAGCCATCGCCGCGTACGAAGAACAGTTGAATCCATCCCTTCTGGCTTGGTGGTAGGTAGACCACCGTTAGCCTTTGCAGGCCCGCAGGATCTTGTATTAATGGTTCAAGATCAAGTCGGTGTCTCTCCGATTCAAACTCCTGCGGCAAAACGACCAGAAGGAAAGCGAGGACGATTCTCATAGCAGTGCTTTTTATGATTCCATTCAAACGCGGCTGAGTTGTCTAGGCTATCGCGAAAAACCTTGACTTTCGCTTTTTGTTCGCCTATAGTGCGGGGCGGTAGAGGAAACGGGAAACGGGTGGCGCGCCGGCTCCATTGCCGACAAGGCTCTCACGAGTCGGCCGCCGCCCGTTGAAAGTTCCGAGCCGTAAGCGGGGTGAGGGGTCGACTTGCAAGACGATCCCTCGACTCCGGAAGCCGACCGCGTCGGCTTCTTCGCTCGGTGACAGTATAGGCGTCCCGCTTCCCTGTGTTGACCCCGACCGGGTCGGGGTCACCGTAAATAGGAGCCGTCATGGACGTCTGTGTCGAAAACGTATTCATCACTCCCCCCATTGAAGCCATCAACATGATTCAAGCAACCGCGGAGGAAAAGGATCGCGCGGCATCTTTCGACCCGCATCATGGGCATCAAGAAACGGACGCGGAGCAAGAAACTGTAGCGCGGGGCTTCAGCCCCGCGGATTCGTCCGAATCGGGTGGGATGAGCGGCAGTTGTAGTGGCGGGTCTTTAGACCCGTCTCCGAAGTCGGAAGCGCCGCGGACGGAACCAGCGGCGGAGAAAAACCCGTGGTCCGCGTGGGCCTGGCTGGGACTTTGCAGAACCCGCGAAGAGAAAAATCTCGGTCCTAAAGGCCCGAGCTACAGCGCTCGCATTCCCAACATCGTGCACGTGGATGTGGACGCGTTTTTCGCCTCTGTCGAGCAAGTGCTCAATCCCAAACTCCGCGGCAAGCCCGTGCTGGTAGGACGCGGCTGCGTGGCTTCGGCGAGCTACGAAGCGAAGTTCCTCGGCGTGAAAACGGCGATGGGCTTCCGCGAAGCGCTGCGCGTCTGCCCGCAAGCCATCGTCGTCCCCGGGCAATACGAGCACTACGCCGATTTTGCCGAGCGCGTGCGCCGCATCCTTGAAACCTACACGCCCGCGGTCGAAACCGCCGCGCTGGACGATTTTTATCTCGACTTTGCCGGCACCGAACGCCTCTATCCCGATTACGAAGCCACGCTGCGCCATTTGCAGACGGAGATTCGCGCCCGCACCGGCTTGAGCGTCTCCGTCGGCGCGGCGCGCACCAAAGTGGTCGCCTCCATCGCTTCGCGGCTGGAGCGCCCGCGCGGCTTCCGCATGATCGCTCCCGGCGAAGAAAAAACCTTCCTGACGCCGCTGCCCGTGGAAAAACTCCACGGCATCGGCCACGTGCATGCAGGAGCTCTCGCCGAGCGCGGCATTGCCACCATCGGCCAACTGCGCCTGGTGCCCAAGCCTGCGCTGCAGGCCGCTTTCGGCGAAGCTATCGGCCAGCAAATCTGGGAGCGCGCCCGCGGCCTCGATGGCCGCGAAGTGCTGCTGCCTTCCACGCCGAAATCCGTTTCGCGCGAAACGACCATTGAAGGCGGCACCATTGACACGGAATTTCTCGGCGGCCTGATCGAGTATCTCAGCGAGCGCATCGGCTCAACCCTGCGCGAATACGGCAAGCAGGCGCGCACCATCGGCCTACGCATCCGCTATGTCGACCACTTCTCGGCGCACCAGACAGTGCGGCTGACGAAACCAACCAACGACGAGCGCGAACTGCTCGCCGCGGCAAAAGATCTGTTCGGCAAATTGTTCACGCGCCGCGTGGCCGTCCGCCTCGCTGGCGTCAGCGTGCACAACCTCGAAACCGACAAGCGTCAGCACGAACTCTTTGACACCAACGCCAACCGCCGCTGGTACCTGAACCGCGGCCTCGATTCCGTGCGCGGCCGCTACGGCTGGAACGCCGTCTTCTACGGCAAAGGCCTCGAGCTCCGCGAACATTACGCCACCAAGCCCAACGGCCTGGTCCTCTCGACGCCCTGCTTATCGCGGTAGGGGCGACCCTTGGGTCGCCCGCTGCAAATGGTGCCGAGGCTTCAGCGGGCGTGGCAAGCCCCGCTCCTACTGCTAGTTTGCTGAGTTTTTTCCTTCCCTTCCCCTACCTGGTTTTACTGAATTCAAGGGGCAACGTCCTCGCGCGACGTGAGTCGTGACTCGTATTTCGTTCCGGCGGAAGAACTACCTTCGGGCTGGGTTCACGGGGCACGGATCACGGGACACGGATCACATGTTCGTTCACCTGTATTGTCATAGCCACTACTCGTTTCTACGCGGCATAGCGTCGCCGGAGGAGATCGTCGCAGCAGCGGTCGAGCAGAAAATGCCGGCCGTGGCGCTGACGGATACGAACGGTTTGTATGCAGCGGTAAAGTTCTACAAGTTGGCGCAGGAAGCGAAAATAAAACCAATTGTCGGTGTAACGCTGGATGTCGAATTTCGTATTTCGAGTGATCCTTCGGCGGCTCTCAGGACAAGCGCACTTCGAAATTCGAAAAACGAAACGCGAAATTCGGCGAGCGCGCCTCTGACGCTGCTGGCCGCGGACATGGACGGCTACAGCAATTTGTGCCAGCTCGTCACGCTGCGCCATCTCGGCACAACAAAATTGTCACAAAACATGAACTCGGCTGAAACCGATGGTCGCCCAGTGACCATGCAGGAATTGGCGGAGCACAGCCGCGGCGTGATCGCGTTGTGCTCTGTCACGAGTCACCAATCACGAATCGCCAATCACTTTTCGCAACTCAAGGACATTTTCGGCGACCGCCTCTACATTGAAGTACAGCGCCTCTCGCCGGGAGATGGGCGCACACTGCGCGAAGCAGAACGCATCGGCCGCGAACTGGGCGTGCGGCTGGTGGCGACAAATAATGTTCATTTTCTGCGGCCCGAGGAGCATTTGCATCACCGCGCGGTGAACGCCATCCGCACAGGTGGATTGCTGACGACGGTGGCGGCGCCGGAGATCACCACCGGCGAGGCGTGGTTCAAGCCGGTGACAGAAATGCAAAAACTTTTTCCCGATCATCCGGAATGGCTGCAAGCAACGATGGAAATCGCCGACCGCTGCCATTTGCAGCTCGAATTGGGAAAGTTGATCTTTCCGGAGTTCACCGTTCCGGAAGGCGAGACGCCGGATTCCTATTTGGACAAATTGAGCTTCGATGGCGCGCTGAAACGCTATCACTCATTAACACCAGAAGTGCGTTCGCGGCTGACTCGTGAATTGCAGGTCATCAGGAAGTGGAGCCTGTCGCCTTATTTCCTGCTCGTGTTGGACATCGTGGAAGAAGCGCGGCGGCGCGGCATCCCCGCGGTCGCGCGCGGGTCGGCGGCAAGCTCGATGGTGACGTATTGCCTGGGAATTTCACGCGTGTGCCCGTTGCGCTGGGGGCTCTACTTCGAACGGTTTTTGAACGAACAGCGCGGCGATTGCCCGGACATTGACATTGATATCTGCGGCGCGCGCCGCGATGAATTGCTCGACTATGTGTACGAGCACTGGGGCGCGGAACACGTGGCAATGATCGCGAGCTTCATCACCATGCACGCGCGGCTCGCCGTGCGCGAAGTAGCGAAAGTGTTTGGCGTGCCGCCGGGCGAGGTGGACCGCTTCACGAAGCGGCTGCCGCACCGGCCGGTGCGTGAAATTCTTTTGGCCATTCGCGATCTGCCAGAGTGCCGCGACCTGCCAATCGACGACGAACCCTGGAAAACAATCCTGCAAGTGGCGTTGCGTCTCGACAACGCGCCGCGGCATCTCGGAATTCATCCCTGCGGTACGGTGATTTCCGCGCGGCCGCTGACGCGGCTGACGCCGCTCGAACGCGCTACAAAAGGAATCGTCGTCACGCAGTACGACATGAACGACATCGAGGCGCTCGGTCTCATCAAGATGGATCTGCTCGGCCAGCGCGGGTTCACCACCATGTCGCTCGCGCTGGACAACATCGAGAAAAGTAGGACAGGCATTCCTGCCTGTCTTGCTGTGCGCGAACCACAACTTAGAAAGCGGACAGACAGGAATGTCTGTCCCACTGCGCGTGAGATTGATTTTGACGCCATACCGGAAAATGATCCGGCCACACTCGATGTGATTGCAGCGGGGCGAACGATGGGAGTTTTCCAGATCGAATCGCCGGCCATGCGCGGCATGCTCCGCACGCTGAACGCACGCACGCTCGAGGAAATGGCCATCGCTCTGGCGATCATCCGGCCGGGCGCGGCGGAGTACGGATCGAAAGAATTGTTTGTGAAGCGGCTGCGCAGGGAGGAACAAATCACATTCGCGCACCCAGCGCTCAAGAAGATTCTCGGCGACACGCTGGGCATCTGTATTTTCCAGGAACAGGTGATGCAAATTTCGCAAACGCTCGGGAGCATGTCGCTGGCCGAAGCCGATCTTGTGCGGCGGGCGTCCGCAAAATTCTCCGGCCGGAGCGACCGCGAGCGGTTGCGCGGAAAATTCCTGAAAGCCGCAGGAATGATGGGGCTGACCAGCCAGCAGCGCGAAGAAACCTGGATGATGGTGGAAAAATTCGCGGGGTTCGGTTTTTGCAAAGCACACGCGGCGACGTATGCGGACATTTCGTACCGCATGGCGTATTTGAAAACGCATCATCCGGCGGAGTTTCTCGCGGCGATGTGCAGCGCGGGCGCGGGGTTTTATCACGTGTCCGCGTACGTGGAAGAAGCAAAGCGCTGGGGCATCGCGGTGCGGCTGCCGTCGGTGAATCATTCGCGGATGGAGTACACGGCGGAGGACAGCGAGGACGGAAAACGAGCGCTGCGCGTGGGCTTGATGCAAGTGCGCGGGCTGCGCGTGGAAACGATTACAACCATTCTGCGAGCGCGAGGAGAAGGCGGAACTTTTCAATCGCTCGAAGATTTTCTCTGGCGCGCTTCGGTCGAGCGCGATGAAATTGAATCGCTGATCAAGTGCGGCGCCTTCGACGAAATAAACGGCGACACGCTTGCGATGACGCGGCCAGAGCTGCTGTGGCGCTGGAATTTTCTGCAAGCAGATAAAAGTGCACAGGCAAGAGCATCTGTCTCAATGGGAGTAGGACAGGCATTCCTGCCTGTCGTCGTCT
>WNFL01358997.1_pt2 | contig 12539 bp, 15 predicted proteins | sample 5400361 | NCBI WGS metagenome assembly WNFL01 (sample SAMN13153351, study PRJNA577476) | soil metagenome | isolation source: 40 cm soil on Douglas fir-dominated hillslope | place: USA:California | collected 2013-09-17
TCTGCCCGAACCACGATGTAGTCGAGGCCGCCGCGCTCGAATTCCAGCAGCAGCGTCGTATCCTCATTGATCACGTTGATTTCGATGACGCCGACCTGGGGCAGCTTCTTCCCCTTCATGCTGCGCACCAGCGGCGCGAGCGCGGGATCGCCGCTTTCGGGAAACTTCAATGTCCGATAATTGGGATTGGCCTCGAGCACGATGCGCGAGCCCTGTTTCCATTCGCGCAACCGGTAAGGCCCCGTTCCCACGGGCCGCGTTCGAATGTCGCCTCCGGCGGCTTCGACAACTTCGCGAGCCACCGCGCTGCGGATCACGTTGTCGTAGATCACCGGATAATTGGCCTCCGTCAGCCGGAGTTGCAGCGTGTAGCGGTCGAGTGCGCGCAGTCCTTCGATCGGCTGGTCGTAGTCGAATTTCGCCCCGGGGCGGCCGGCGGCGTCGACGACGGCGCGCGCGCCCACGACCAGATCGGCAAACACCGGCGAGCCGCCGCGGCGCAGATTGGGATCGATCCAGCGCTTCAGCGAATAGACGTAATCGGCGGCGACAAGCTCGCGCGGCTTGCCCCCGAATGCGGGGTCGTCGGTGAAATAGATGCCCGGCGTCAGCTTGATCGTCCACGTCTTGCCGTCGTCGGTGATCACCGGCTGCCCGGCGGCCGTATTCGGAGCAAGCTTGGGCGGCGACGCCAGGTAATCGTATTCGTAGAGACCCTCGTAAATCGCCGTGAACACGTCGAAGGAAGGGACGTCGTTGAATTGCTGCGGATCGAACGTGTCGATGTCGGGCGAAGCGACGTGCAGCACCTTTTCGGGATCGGCGGCGCTTGCCGCGCAGCAGAACGCCAGGACGGCGAGCGCCAGCGCGCGGATTGCATTTCCGGTGACTCGATTCGACAAGCGGTCTCCCAGGAATTTTCGGCCGGCAGCGGCGGGAGCGCTAGCCAGCGGGCAGCGCCGCCGATTATGCATCAGTAAATGCCCGAGAGATTCGGCAACCACAAATGGTTCCGCTATTATTGGCCCTGAGCCAAGCTCCGGTGCTGCGGCAACGAGCCGGATCGCCGTTCCAAAAAACCCCCGCGGAGAAAACATGAAACAAGCGTTCGTCGGCAGCATGGTGCTGTTCGCTTCGCTCGCGCTGACTGGCATTGCCGGTGCGCAAGTCAAGGTGGGTGTCGTCGTGTCGGCCACGGGTCCGGCGGCGTCGCTCGGCATCCCCGAAAGGAACACCGTCGGCCTGTGCTCGAAGACCATCGGAGGCAAGTCGATCGAATACATCGTGCTTGACGAGGCGTCCGACACGACCACCGCGGTCCAGAACGTCAAGAAGCTGATCGGCGAGGACCGCGTCGACGCGATCATCGGCACGACGACGACACCGACGACGCTGGCGATCCTCGATGTCATCGCCGACGGCGAGACGCCGACGATTTCACTCGCGTCCTCGATCCGGATCATCGAGCCGATGGACGCGAAGCGCGGGTGGATGTTCAAGACGCCGCAGACCGACGTGATGATGGCCGGCGCGATCCTCGAGCACATGGCGAAGAACGGCGTGAAGACGATCGGCTACGTCGGCTTCAACGACGCGCTGGGCGAGGCGTTCTTCGCCGAGATCGACAAGGCCGCGAAGGCGCGCAACATCGCGCTGGTCGCGAACGAGCGCTTCGCACCGAAGGACACGAGCGTCGTCGGTCAATCGCTGAAGCTCCTGGCCGCCAAGCCGGATGCCATCGTGATCGGCGCGTCCGGAACGCCGGCGGCGCTGCCCGCGCGCACGCTGGTCGAGCAAGGTTACAAGGCCAAGCTTTACTTCAATCACGGCGTGGCCAACAACGATTTCCTGCGCGTCGGCGGCAAGGACGTCGACGGCGGTTTCGTTCCCACGAGCCCGGTGATCGTCGCGGCGCAGCTGCCCGACAGCCATCCGGCGAAGAAGCAGGCGACCGAGTACATCAAGGTTTACGAAGCGGCGTTCGGCGCAGGCAGCGTCGCGGCGTTCGGCTCCTATACGTGGGACGCGTGCCTCGAGCTCGCGAACGCGATTCCGCAGGCGCTTAAAGTTGCGCAACCCGGCACGAAGGAATTCCGCCGGGCGCTGCGCGACGCGCTCGAGGCGACGAAGGAGCTGCCCGTCACCAACGGCGCGGTGAACATGAGCAAGACCGACCATCTGGGCCTCGATTCGCGGGCGCGCGTCATGGTGCAGATCAAGGACGGCAAATGGGTATTACAAAACTGAGGCGAAACTGAGACAAACTTGACGAGGTCGATGCCATGGCCAACACGCATCATCTGATCGGCACAGGCCCGCACAAGGTCATTGCATTGCACGGGTGGTTCGCCGACCGCCACGGATTCGCGCCGATGGAAAGCATGCTCACCGGCGGCGATTTCACGTACGCGTTCATGGACTGCCGCGGCTACGGCGGAATGAAGGACGTTCCCGGCAGCTACACGATGGACGAGATCGCGGCCGACACGCTGGCGCTCGGCGACGCGCTTGGATGGAAAGAGTTCAGCCTGATCGGCCACTCGATGGGTGGAAAGGCGGTCCAGCGCGTGCTGACACGCGCGCCGTCGCGCATAAAGAAGTTGATGGCGCTGACACCGGTGCCAGCTTCAGGCGTTCCCTTCGACGATCAGGGTTGGGCGCTTTTTTCCGGCGCCGCGGAGAATCCGGCCAACCGCCACGGCATCATCGATTTCACGACCGGCAACCGCTTGTCGAAGACCTGGGTGGACCAGATGGTCGCGTACTCGCTCGAATGCTCGACGCGCGCCGCGTTTGCGGCTTACCTGCTCGCGTGGGCGAAGACCGATTTCAGTGCCGAAGTGAAAGCCTTGCCGCACCCGGTGAAGGTGGTCGTCGGCGCCAACGATCCGGCGCTCAACGCGGACGTCATGAAGGCGACGTATCTCGCGTGGTTTCCGAATGCGGAAATGGAAGTAATGCCCAATGCGGGCCACTATCCGATGCACGAGACACCCGTGGCGCTCGCCACGTCGATCGAAAAGTTTCTTCGGCGCTAGAACGCTAGCCGCGCGGCGCCACGCCCACCGGCGGCGGCGTATTGGGCGGAGGATAATTCGACGGCGGCGTGCTCTGCTGCGCGGCGGGTGGCGGATAGCTGTAGACCGGTTGCCGGCGCGCGACCTGCCCCGGAACCTGGTTGCCGTGCGCATACATGCACTGCATGTACGCCATGTCGTACGTTCGCTGCATCTGCCAGGACGATCCGTAGGCGACGTTGCTGCCGGCAGCACTGCCGAAGATCAATCCGGTGCCGGCACCGATCGCAGCGCCCTGACCCGCCTGGCCGGTGGCCGATCCGATGATCGCGCCGGCGGCCGCGCCCAATGCGGTGCCGACCGCAGCATTCGCTGCCGCATTGTTCGCGGCGGCCTGGCCCTGCGGCGCGACGACGTTCTGCGCAAATTGCTGGCACCCGACGCCATCGGCTTGAAACTGGTCGAACGTCTTCGCAGATCCAGGGAGAACCATGACCGTGGGCCCGGTCGGAACCGTCACGCATCCACCGAGCGCAACGATGGCGGCAGCCAAGGGCAATAACAGCAAGTGTTTGTTCATGGGGTCTTCCGCGGGGCCTTATTGCACGAGTCGAGGCGCAACCGGGTTGCCGGGGTTGGTATGCGGTACGACCTGCATCCACGTCTTGCTGCAATTCTTCACGTACGGATAGTAGCCCGCCGGATCGGTGCAGTAGTACCAGAAGTTGTTCGCTGCGGGCGCGGGCTGCGGCTGCTCGACATACGTCGGCGCCGAATCCTGTTGGACATACGCGCCGCCGTCCACCGAGCTGTAGTAGCCGGTGTAACCGGGGTATCCGCCATAGGCATACGCGTACGGATATCCGTAGCCACCATACCCATAGGCGTAGGGCCATGCGCCCCACCACCAGCCCGGGCCGCCCCAATAGACGCCGAATCCGGGGCCCCAATAGCCGCCGCGCCAGCCGTAATAGCCGCGATAGCCGCCACCGTAGTAGCCGCCGCCGTGCCAGCCGCCACCGTTCCAGCTTCCGCCCGATCCACCGTGCCAGCCGCCGCCGCCGCTCCAGCTTGCGCCCGACCCACTGTGCGAGCCTCCGCCGCTCCAGCTTCCGCCACCGGACATGCCGCCGTGGGAGCCCCCACCACTCATCCCGCCGCCACCGCGCTGGGCCATCGCGGCCCCGCTGACAACCGACGCGATTGCCAACGCGACAAATGTAACAAGAAGTTTCCTCATGGCTTTTCTCCCGCAACCAATGCTGTTTCGACCCGGCACGAGGACGCGAGGTTCTCGCCGCAGGCCTCACAGGGGCGCAGCGCGACGCCGTGCCGCGCAAGCCCGACCATATTAACGCTTGAGCCGCCGTGAAGGCTTACATGCCGGAGACACAAGCTATTCCGGTGTAGACCACACCAACGACAGGGTTCGATGCTGCATCGCAACCCGATCAGCCGCCGATCAAACTTCGAAGCCGCGAGCAATCCGCAATTCGTGCGACTCGGGTCCCGCGAGCATCTGTGCGAATCGCCGCGCCACGACGAGCTCGGCCGCGGCCGCCGCCACCGCCACCGAATACATCGTGGCCAATTCGAATTCCGCGGGCAGGGGTCCGACGAGCGCGACACCGGGCGTGTCGATAATCTCCGTGATCTGCGTGCAGCCAACGCAATCCGGCTCGCGCGACTGCGCAAGTTCGCGCATGGCGACCGCGCCATTGGGGAACGCGCGCAAACGCGAAGCGACCACGTCGCGTATGCCCAAGTCACGCAGCACCTTCACGAAATGCACGCCGGCAGTCGAACGTTCGGCGTCAGGAAGATACAGCGCCTTCGCCGCAGTCAGGCTCCGCCGCAATGCGTCGCGGCCGGCAATCTCCGGCGGCGCTCGCCCGCACGCACCGCAATGCCCGTGCGCACGCGGCCCAGTGGCGCGATGGTGTCCGGCACGACGCGACTCTCCGCCGCCAGCGCGTCCTGCATCGCCGCGGTGACGATGATCACATCACAGGGCGCGCCGGAAAGCCAAAGGTCGCGGATGGCGCCGACGGCGCCGAATTCGGCCCGTACGATCGCGCCCGTCGCGGCCTGCAAGGTCGGCGCGAGCGCCGTAACGAGGCTTCTCGCGGCGCCGGCGCTCAATACATGCAAGTCCACTGCTATCCCGCCCGGCCCGCAGCGATCGCGGATGCGCGCACGCCGCGTTACTGATCCGGTTTCGCGCCGGAGATCTTCACGATGCGTTCCCACTTGACGATGTCGTCGGCGACATAGCGGCTGAATTCGTCGGGCGTCATCAGCATCGCGACGGCGCCCTGTTTCGCCCATTCTTCGCGCACGTCGGGTCGCGACACTATTTTGCGGATTTCGCCATTCAGCCGATTGACGATCGCGGGCGGCGTGCTTTTCGGCGCCATGACGCCCAGCCAGATCACCGCTTCATAACCCGCGACCCCTGCCTCTGCCATCGTCGGCACGTTCGGGAGCACCGTCGAACGCGTCTTGCCGGTCGTGGCCAGCGGGCGCACCTTGCCGGCCTTCGCGTATTCGCTCATCGTCGTCACGGCATCGAACATCATCTCGACCTGTCCGCCGAGTACATCGGTGCGCGCGCCGGAGCTGCCCTTGTACGGAACGTGCACGATGTCGACACCCGCCATCGCCTTGAAAAGTTCTCCGGCCATGTGGTACGGCGTCCCCGGACCGGACGACGCGTAGTTGAGCTTGCCGGGACTCGCCTTGGCGATCCGGATCAGGTCGGCGAGCGAATTGGCCGCGACCGAAGGATGCACGACGAGCACCAGGTCGGAATAGTTGATGGGCGCGACGGGTGCGAAGTCGCGCAGCAGCGAATACGGCTTGTTCGGGATCAGCGACTCGTTGACGGTCTGCGCGTTCGACATGAGGAGTAGCGTGTAGCCGTCCGGCGCGCTCTTGGCGACGGCATCGGTTCCGGTGACCGACCCCGCGCCCGGACGATCTTCGATCACGAACGGCTGGCCCATCGCGTCCTGCAAGCGCTGCGCGAGGAATCGCGCATAGACGTCGGCCGGTCCGCCCGCCGCAAACGGCACGATGATCTTCACCGGGCGTGCGGGATAGTCCTGCGACCAGCACGGGGTTGCGAGAAGCGCCGCAGCGATGCAGAACACAACCTTCACGATGGAACGCGGCATGGCCATTTCCTCCGCCGGTAATTGTTCGGACGCCTCTCGAAATCTACCCCAATCGGGCCGTGTGCTGTAATAGACGTCGAATGCCTCGGGGTCTCGCCCCGGAAAACGCGCCGGCTTGTGCCCGCGGCCCGCACCCCCACATACACGTCCATGCCTCCCGTCACCGCCGCCCTGATCGTCGCGAATGTCGCGATGTTCTTTCTCGAATCCAGCACGGGCGACCTGTTGACGCCCCTCGCGCTGTGGCCGTTCGGCGCGTCGCAGTTCTCGGGCGTGGGATTTGCGCCGTGGCAGCTCGTGACGTACGCGTTCCTGCATGGCAGCGTCCTGCATCTTTTCTTCAACATGTTCGCGCTGTACATGTTCGGCGGCGCGATCGAGCAGGTTTTCGGCTCCCGGCGCTATCTCACCTATTACATCGTCTGCGTGATTTCGGCCGCGGTCACGCAACTGCTGGTCGCGTTGATGACGGGCGGGTTCTATCCGACCGTCGGCGCATCGGGCGGCGTGTTCGGGTTGCTGCTTGCGTACGGCCTCTACTTTCCAACCAGCCGCGTCATGCTGCTGTTTCCGCCCATCCCGATGCCGGCGCGCGTGTTCGTCTTCGTCTATGCGCTGCTCGAATTGGTCATGGGCGTGACCGGCGCGCAATCGGGTGTCGCGCACTTCGCGCACCTGGGCGGCATGGTCGGTGGCTTCTTCATGCTTCGCTACTGGCGTGGCGCGGGGTCGACCTGGCGGCGCTGGTTCTGATCCGCGAATTCATTTCTTGTTGTTGCGGGCGCGCTTCGCCGGAACGGCAAGCGTCCATTCCGGCGTGACAAACCGCGCGGCGAGGAAATCGGTGAACGCCCGCACCTTGGCCGACAGGTGGCGCCGGCTCGGATAAACGACATAAATCGACGCCGGCGGCGGCGCGAACGCGCGCAGGATCGGCGTGAGGCGTCCGGCTATCACGTCCGGCCCGACGATAAAATCCGGCTCGTTGACAATGGCCGCGCCCTCGACGGCGAGTGCGGTGAGAAAGCGCCCGTTGTTCGCATTCACCGGACCAGCGATCCGCACGTTGCGATCGCGGCCGTCGCGATCGCGGAACGGCCACACGTTGCGCAGCGACGAATATTCGTAGGTCAGGCACGCATGCGATGAAAGCTCCTCCGGCGTGCGGGGCTCGCCGTGCCGCGCAAGATAGGACGGCGCCGCGCAGCAGACGAGCCGCGTCTCGCCGATCCTGCGGCCCACGACATTCTGGCTGCCGATGGGGCCGATGCGCACGGCGACGTCGAAGCCTTCGTCCACGAGGTCGACCGCGCGGTCGGACAGTTCGACGTCGAAGCGCATCGCGGGATAGCGCGTGATGAATTCGGCGATCGCGGAAGCCAGGTGCCGCGCGCCGAACGTGGTGGATGAAGTCAGGCGCAACGTGCCGCGCGGCTTGATCGTCGCGGCGCTCGCCGATTCCTCGGCCTCCTCCAAGTCGGCCAACAACTGAATGCAGCGCTCGTGGAACACGCGACCGCTCTCGGTCAGGGAAAGCCGCCGCGTCGTGCGATTCAGCAGTCGCGCGTCGAGATGCGCTTCCAGCTCGGAGACGTGCCGCGAGACGGACGAGACGGAAACGTCGAGGCGCTGCGCCGCGCGGGCGAAGCTGCCCGTTTCAACGACTTTCACGAACGCGGTGAGGGCAAGGAAGCGGTCCATCCCGGATTATTGTTGCATATTTCGCAATAGTCTGTCGCTCGGGGCCTACTTTATCCCGCCATGCACAAGACCGATCATCGGGGCTGTCACGCTTCGATGGAAGTGCGGCACGCGGAAAACTCGGCCACCATCGGCCAGCCTTCCGTCCCCATTCGATCCAACAGGAGACATCGCATGAAGCTCTACTACTCGACGGGCGCCTGCTCGCTCGCGCCGCACATCGCGCTCAACGAAGCGGGAATGAACTTCGAGGCCGTCAAGGTCGACCTGCGCAAGCATGAGCTCGCCGACGGCACCGATTATTTCAAGATCAGTCCGAAGGGCTACGTGCCGCTGCTCGAGCTCGACGACGGCCAGCGCCTGACCGAAGTCGCCGTCATCCTCCAGTACATCGCCGACCGGAACCCCGGCACGCTGGCGCCCTCCTACGGATCGCTTGCGCGCTATCGCGTGATGNNNAGTGGCTCAACTGCGTCGCGACGTAAATCCACAAGCAATTCAGTCCGCTCTGGTATGCCGACACGCCGGAAGCGACGAAGGAAAAGCAGCACACCACATTGGCCAAGCGCTTCTCGTACCTGTCCGAGACGCTGTCGGCGCAGCCGTACCTCACGGGCGCCGCTTTCACGATCGCCGATGCGTACCTGTTCACGATCCTGAATTGGGCGAAGCTCGTCAAGATCGACCTGGCGCCGTGGCCGTCACTGCAGCAATTCCTCACGCGTGTCGCCGCGCGGCCGCAAGTCCATGCGACATTGGTCGCGGAAGGCCTGGCGAAGCCGGAATCGGTTGCCGCCTGATCGTTGCGCGATGACAGAGACACCGTGAAGCACCGCCTGCCGACGCTTTTCCTTTCGCACGGATCGCCGATGCATGCGGTGGAGCCGGGCGCGGCGGGACGCGTGTGGTCGGAGCTCGGGCGCACGTTGCCAAAGCCGCGCGCGGTGCTGATGGTGTCGGCGCACTGGGAAACTGCGGTGCCGATGGTCTCGGGCAATCCGCAGCCGCAGAGGCCCCGGGCGCGCCTGCGCTCGCGGCGCAATGCGTCGCGCTGCTCAAGGCTGGCGAAATCGCCGCGGGCGTCGATGGCTGCCGCGGACTCGACCACGGCGCGTGGGTGCCGTTGCGCTGGATGTATCCGGATGCGGATATTCCTGTCGTGCAATTGTCGGTGCAGACGCTCCTTGGGCCCGCGCATCACGTAAGGCTCGGGCGCGCGCTCGCGCCATTGAAGGACGACGGCGTGCTGATCATCGGCTCGGGACACACGACGCACAACTTGCGCGACTGGATGACCCAATCGCGCCGGCCGGAGCCGCTGCGCTACGTACAGCAATTTTCGGCGTGGCTGGCCGCGACACTGGCCGCGCACGACACGGATGCGCTGGTCGCCTATCGCGAACGTGCGCCGGACGCCGCGCGCGCACATCCGACCGAGGAGCATTTCCTTCCACTGTTTGTCGCGTACGGGGCCGCTGGCGAAAATTTGCGGCCTGATCGCATCGTTCACGACTTCGAAAACGGCGCGCTGGCCATGGATTCGTACCTGTTCCAGCCGAGTGGCGAAATCGAGCACGCCTAAAGCGGTCGGGCAAAACGGACCGGACTCCTCTAAAATCGGGGGTTTCCCAAGGACCCGCAAGGATCGCCATGCCCGCCGACCCCCGCTCCGCCGAAGCGACGATGGATATAGCATCGCTCTATCGCGAAGAAATCATCACCGACCGCAAAGTCGGCACGATCCGCCTCATGGTGCCGGTGAAAAGCGACGGCTCGCCCGACCCGGCGCGCCCGACCATCTTCACGGGCGACGCGCAGATCATGACGAACATGGGCCCTCTGCCCGTGAGCTTCGACATCGAGGCCAAGGATCTTGCGGAAGCCGTCGCGAACTATGGCGAAGCCGCGAAAGCCGGCATCGAACGCACGATGCGCGAACTGCAGGAGCTGCGGCGCCAGCAGTCGTCGGGCTTGATCGTGCCGCCTGCGGGCGCGGCGGGCGCGCTGACCGGCGGCGGTTTTCCCGGCGGCGGCAAGATCCAGATGCCGTAGCGCGGCTCGCCACCAGCAGCCGTGACCAATACCGCCATCCTTGCAGCCTCCGCGCTGCTGCTGTTCGCCTATCTGATCGACATCGTCGGCCGGCGCTGGAAACTGCCGTCCGTTGTGCTGCTGATCGGCACGGGCATAGCACTCCGGCAGGTCCTGGATTCGACGCACCTCCACTTGGGCTGGGTCGATCCGATCGTGCCGGTGATCGGGACGCTCGGCTTGATCCTGATCGTGCTCGAAGGCGCGCTCGACCTCACGGTGTCCCGCGAACGGCTCGGGCTGATCGCGACGTCGGCGACGTCCACGCTGCTCGGCTTCGCCGCCACGCTCGTGGCATTCGTCGCGTTGTTCCATTTCGCGCTGGAATTCGATCTGCCGATCGCGACACTCGCGGCGATCCCGTTCGCAGTGATCAGCAGCGCGGTCGCCATTCCCGCCGCCCACGGGCTCGCCCACCAGCCGCGTGAATTCGTGATCTACGAATCGTCGCTGTCGGACATCATCGGCGTGCTCGTTTTCTACGCGTGGCAAAGCGCCGATGGCTCGCTCAACTCGTTCACGTTCGACTTGCTCGGGGGCGGCGCCCTGTCGTTGTTTGCCGCGGTCGCCGCGGCGCTCGCGCTCTACTACTTCATCAATCACCTCGACGGCCACGTGCGCTTCCTGCCGCTGATCGCGGGGCTCATCTTCTTGTATGCGATCGGCAAGGAGCTCCACCTTTCGCCGCTCATTCTTGTGCTGGGATGCGGGCTGCTCATCAACAACCCGCACCTCATCGGCTGGAATGCGCAACTGCGTTCGATGCACAGCGACGATTACCAGCAGACGCTGAAGGAGTTCAAGGGACTCGTCGCGGAGCTCACCTTTGCGACCAAGAGCTTCTTCTTCCTGTTGCTGGGGTTCTGGACCAACATCCAGCAGATGTTCTCGCAGGAGGCCTGGCTGGTCGCGGGCGCGGGTATCGTCATCATCTACGGATCGCGATGGGCGATCCTGACATTCCTGCGGCAGGACGAAGCGGCGAAGCTTCTGTGGATCGCCCCGCGCGGCCTCATCACCGTGCTCCTTTTCTTGAGCGCCGCCGAGACGGGCAAGCTGCAGGGCTTTCCATTCGGCGCGGTGATGCTCATCGTGCTCGCGACGGCCACGGCGACAGCCCTCGCGCATCGGCAAACTGCGTCGCCGGTCGAGCCCGCCGCGGCACTCGACACGTCCGCGTCGCCACCCCCGCCGTAGCTCGGCCAAACGGCCGATGGCCGCGGCGACGGGAGGCGCAGATCATCCGTGGCGCATTCCAACCGCGGAGGGGCCATGACCCACGTTCTCGATCCGTCGCGGCTTCGCGACGACGTGCAATATTGTGCAGCGCTCGATGAGCTCGAGGACCTGATGCTGGCCGACCCCGGCACGCCGGCCGGCAAGCGCTTCGACGAGCTCGTCCGGCTGATCGATGAGTACGAGGTGCGCCGCGACGGCTACGACCTCGACCGGATGAAAAAGGCGCTGGCCGCCGACGGCTAGGGAGTCCTAGCGCCTTGCGCGGTAAGCGTCGTAGCCGTTCGCGCGCAGCCGGCACGCGGGGCAGTCGCCGCAGCCGTATCCCCACGGATGCCGGTTCGTGCGATCGCCGAGATAACACGTGTGCGTATGCTCGATGATGAGGTCCACGAACCCGGTCCCAGCGAGCACCTCGGCAAGTCTCCACGTGGCTGCCTTGTCGATCCACATGAGCGGCGTCTCGATGACGAAGCGTTTGTCCATGCCGAGGTTGAGCGTGACCTGCAGCGCTTTCAGCGTGTCGTCGCGGCAATCCGGGTAGCCGGAGTAGTCCGTCTCGCACATGCCGCCGACCAGCGTGGAGAGACCGCGGCGGTAGGCAACCGCCGCGGCCACGGTGAAGAACATCAGATTGCGACCGGGCACGAAGGTCGTCGGGAGGCCGTTGGCGCCCATCGTGATTTCGGCATTCCGCGTCAGCGCCGTGTCGCTGATCGCATTGACCACACCGAGGTCGACCAGGTGATCGTCGCCGAGCCGCGGCGCCCAATCCGGATGCCGCGAACGCAAGGCATCGAGGAACGGCGTGCGGCATGCGAGCTCGACCTTGTGCCGCTGCCCGTAATCGAAGCCGATGGTCTCGACATGCGCGTACCGGTTCAGCGCCCACGCCAGGCAGATCGCTGAATCCTGGCCGCCCGAGAACAGGACGAGCGCGGTGTCGCGCGCGACGGCGCCGGAGGACGTGGTCACGGTCAGAGCAACGAATCGGTCAGCCGCGCGAGGTTTTCCAGCGCGCGCCGTCCTGTGCGCATCCGGCGGCGTTCTTCGCGGGTGACGGTGAGCGCGTGCTGCAGATACCCATCCTGCACGCGTTTCAGGTCCGCAACCACCGAGCGATCGTAGATCAACACGCTCACTTCGGCATTGAGGGCGAACGAGCGGATATCGAGATTCGACGAGCCGATCAGCGCGACTTCGTCGTCGACGCTCAGGTGCTTGGCGTGCAGGAAGCTGCCGGTATGGCGGTGGATGCGCACGCCGGCCTTGAGCATCGCATCGTAGTAGGACTGCTGAGCGAGCTGCACCAACGGCT
>WNFL01119272.1_pt2 | contig 12536 bp, 13 predicted proteins | sample 5400361 | NCBI WGS metagenome assembly WNFL01 (sample SAMN13153351, study PRJNA577476) | soil metagenome | isolation source: 40 cm soil on Douglas fir-dominated hillslope | place: USA:California | collected 2013-09-17
GGGATCTGCGCCGCGAGCGACGCCGTCACCCAGCCGATGCTCTTTCGGAGCTCGGGGAGGTTGACCCGCTCTTCGCCTTTGCGGTAAACCGCCCCGCCGGCGTTGGGCCAGAGATAACCGCTGACGATGCGCAGAAGCGTCGTCTTCCCCGAGCCGTTCGGCCCGAGGACGGCCCAATGCTCTCCGGGCGCGACCGCCCAGCTCACCGCGTCGAGGATTTTCTTCCCGTCGATCGCGTAGGAAACGGCGCGGAGGTCGAGCGCGGGAACTTTTTTCATGGATGATCCGGGGTCCGGGTGCCTGTTGTGAACCAGCGGCAATTTAGCCTAATATATCCGAAACTGAAAGCGCTCCATGAAACGAACGATCGCGCTCCTGTTTATTTTGATTCTGGCACGGCTCTCCCCCGCTTGCGCGGCCGAAAGCCGGCAGCAGGAATGGGAAAAGACGGTCCAGGCCGCCCGGCGCGAGGGCGAAGTCGCGATCTACGGCCCGCACAATCCGATGTACCGCCCGCTCTGGGAGGCGTTTCAAAAAGCCTATCCGGGCGTCAAAATAAATTTCGAGCCGGGCAAAGGGTCGGAACTGACGCAAAAAATTCTCACCGAGCGGCGCGCGGGAAAATATCTGGCCGATGTCGTCATGGGCGGCTCGTCCACCTTTGCCGCCTATCCCCGGGGCGCGCTCGAGCGGTTGCGCCCGCATCTGATCCTGCCGGAGGTCTACGACGAATCGGCCTGGTGGCAAAAAAAGCTCTGGTTCGCCGACCCGCAGGGCCAGTCGGCCATTATACTCACCGGGGAAGTGGGCACGCGCCGCGGCTCGTACAACACCAACCTTCTCGATCCCAAAGAGATCCAGTCCTGGTGGGACCTCTTGAAGCCGAAATATAAGGGCAAGCTCGGCACCTTCGATCCGCTGGTGACGGGCGGCGGCGGGGAGACCTTCGTATTTTTTTATTACTCGCCGGCGCTCGGGCCGCGCTTCATCACCCGTCTCCTGACCGAGACCGACATTCTCGTCACGCGCCATCTCGAGCAGGGAACCGACTGGCTCGGGCAGGGCAAAATTTTATTTTACATCGGCAGCGGTCAGCCGGTCATGCGGGCGAAGCAGCAGGGCCTGCCGGTCGACCTCATTCCCCATCCGCTGAAGGAAGGCGAGATCATGGGCGGCGGCGCCTGCTGCATGGCGCTCCTCGGCCGCGCGCCGCATCCGAACGCGGCGCGGCTTTTTCTGAATTGGGTGCTGTCGCGCGAGGGGCAGACCGCCTGGCAGAAATACAGCGAGACGAATTCGCTCCGCATGGACATCCCCAAGGACGACCTGCCGCCCTGGGCGGCGCCGCAAAAAGGCGTGGACTATTTCATGCTGAACGCGGCGCAAAATCAGGACCCGGCGAAGTTGAAGGCACTCAACAAGCTCGCCGAAGAAGCGCTCAGGAAACGGTCCTCATGAAGGAAATCGGACTCATCGGCCTCGGCAACGCCGGGAAGCCGATCGCCGAGCGCCTGCTCGGCAAGGGCCATCGCCTGAAGGTCTACGACTTGAACCCCGGGCCGGTGAGCGCGCTCGCCGGGCTCGGCGCCGTCGCGGCGGGATCGGCGCGGGAAGCCGTCGCGGAGATCACGCTGACGATTCTTCCGTCGAGCACGGAGGTCAAGGCGGCCGTGTTCGGAGAAAACGGCGTGCTCGCCGCCGTGAAGCCGGGCTTCGTGCTGGTCGATTTGAGCGGCACCGACCCGATTTTCACCCGAGAGCTCGAGGCGGCGGTGGAGAAAAAGGGCGCCGACTTTCTCGGCGCCACGCTCCACGCGGCCGGGGCGCCGGCCGTGACGATTCCTAGGGGGATTCTATCGATCGTGGTCGGCGGCAAAAAAGAGCCCCTCGACGCCTGCCTCGAGCTTCTCAAAGACCTCGGCCAGAAGATCATCTGCGTCCCGGAGGCCTGGATGCCCAAGGCGATGAAGATCGCCGTCATCATGTTCGCCGCCGCGAACGGCGTCGTCGCAGCCGAGGTCGCGAGCTGGCTCACGGCGCAGGGGCTCGATCCGAAGCTTTTCTTCGCGCTGCTCCAAACCACCGGCTCGCGCGAGTCGGCCGGCCGGATGGAGGACTTTCTCAAGCGCAACAACAGCCACGGCGGCGCGCTCAGCAACAGCTACAAAGACATCCGCCAGGCGCTCGAGGTCGCCGCCTCCCTCGACATGCCGCTGCCGTTGATGAGCGCCGTGAACCAGCTCCAGGAGATGGGCCGCGCGCAAGGCCTCACACGTCTCAACACCCCGGCGGCGATGGGCCGTCTGTACGAGATTTTGACCGCGCAGGACCTGAGTGGGGCGGCTCTCGAAGCAGAAAAGAGATTCCCGCAATCCCAAGAACCTGAAGTTATATATTTGAAGAAATAGTTTAAGTTTTTCCGGGGTGGAAATGCCGACCATCGACGCCGACACGCACGTGATCGAAACCGAACGGACCTGGGAGTTTATGGAGGGGGACGACGCCCGGCACCGGCCGGCGCTGGTCTCGATGGAGAGCGGGCGAAAGCTCTGGCTGATCGACGGCAGGATTTTTTCCCGCGGCGTGAACGTAAACCCGGAAATCCCCCCGGCCGTCCGGGAGATGCGCGACGTCGAGGCGCGGCTCCGCCACATGGACGAGCTCGGGATCGAAATCCAGGTGCTCTACCCGTCCCTGTTTCTCCGCCCTCTCACCGCGCGCGCGGAGGTCGAGGCGGCGCTTGCGCGGAGCTACAACCGCTGGGTGAGCGGCCTCGCGGCCGGGACCGGGGGCCGGCTGCGCTGGGTCGCCGTCGCGCCGCTGCTCGACATGGATGCGGCGCTTGCCGAGGCGCGCTGGGCCAAAGAGCACGGCGCCTCGGCTCTGTTCATGCGCGGCATCATGAACGACAAGATGCTGAGCGACGCCTATTTTTTCCCGTTCTACGCCGAGGCCGAGAAGCTCGACCTCGCGGTCTGCGTGCACGCCTCGACCGGCGGCTTTCCCTGGGTCGAGCTGTTCGGGAGCGAAAGCGGCTTCGGCAAATTCAAGCTGGCGGTGCTCTCCGCTTTCCACGCGCTCGTCCACGACGGCATTCCGGAGCGATTTCCCGCCCTGCGGCTCGGCTTTATCGAGGTGCGCGCCCAGTGGCTGCCCTATGTGTATCTCGAGCTCGCCAAACGGTTCGAGAAAAGCGGCAAGCCGCTCGGCAAGGATTGGATGCGCGAGCGCCGCCTCTATGTCGCCTGCCAGACCGACGACGATCTGTCCTACGTGCTCAAGTACTCCGGCGCGGACAGTCTGGTCATCGGCACCGACTACGGCCACGCCGACACTTCGAGCGAGATCGAGGCGCTGAGAAAGCTTAAAAACGACGGCGTCGTCGACGCCGCCGTCGCCGGGAAGATTCTCTACGAAAACCCCAGGAGCCTGTACGGTTTGGATTGAAGACCCCAATTGAAGGAGACCCTATGTTGGAAGTTGCAGGAAAAAAGATACCGAGCACGCTGGCGGAGATCGTCGAGCCCGGGCGCACCGCGCTGCTCGTCTGGGACATGGAATACGGCATCGCGCCGAACGCGTTCAACTTTAAGGAGATCGCCGCCAATTTAAAAATGCTGTCCGAGGCTGCGCGCGCGGCGGGCGTGCAGCTGTTTTATTCCGTGCAGACGAACTACGATCTCGCCCGGGAAGAAGCCGGGCCCTGGGTGCGCGTCCGCATGAAGCGGGCGAATACGACCGACGTCGATCAGATATTAAAGGAAAAGGACGATCCGCGCGGCCGCGAGATCATCGAGGAGATGAAGCCCCGGCCCGGCGACATCGTTTTCCAGAAGCGCCGGCCCGACGCCTTTGTCGGCACCGACTTCGACCTGATGCTTCGAAGCAGGGGCGTCAAGGCGATCGTCATCGGCGGCGTCGCCACCGAAGGCGGCGTCGAAGGCACCGCCCGCACCGGGCGGAACCTGGGCTATGACATGGTCGTTTTGAAAGACGGCGCCGGCTCGCGCAGCCGCGAGCTGCACGAGCTGGCGCTCCAATTAATGGAGCGGACGCACTTCGACGTGGCGACGGCGGAGGAAGTCGCGGCGGCGTGGCGGGGGAAGAAGGTTTGAACATCCGGTCATGGAGCAGCTCGGTCCTCATGATACCGGCCGCGACCTTTGACCAGCGCTCCGCAAAACGGGCAGTAATAAATATGTAGCCATTCGGGCATAAACCATTTCCCTCTCGTCCGCTCCGGACGAAGGAAGAAGCTCTTTCGTTATAACGCTCCCCTCAAACCGGCCGCAGCAGTATTTCTTCTTACGCTGCGTTTCATCGTTACTGCTCCCCCGGCGTCAGGAGCTGCAGCCGGTGGCCGTCGGGGTCGGAGAAATAGATGCAGTGCGGGTCGCCGCTGCGCCCGGTGACTTCGATGCCCTGCCCTTCCAACAGCGCCTTCACCTTGTCGTACTCGCCCGCTTTCAATCTGAGCGCCATGTGGTTCATCTCGCTGCCGCCGTGGATCGCCTCGCCGTCCTCCGCCTCGAAGAGCGCGACGCCCTGGCCGCCGCATTTCAAGAAAATCTGCCACGAGCTTTTGTGCTCGACCTCCATCCCCAAAAAATCGACGTAGAACTTTTTGGCGCGCGCGAGGTCCTTGACGTGGAGCACGACGTGATCGATGCCGGTGAGCTTGAACGGCGCCTTCATAAATCCACCTCCTTTGACTGTCGCAGCCGACCCTTATTTTATTTCAAGCGGCAGGCGGCGTAAAGAGGCGCAAGTTGGCTTCGGTGGATCGGTTTGTGGTATGAAACCGGCCCATGAAGAGCCTCTTCAGCGCGGTTATCGCTTTCGCGTTTTTGCCCTGCCCGGCGACTCTCGAAGCGGCCGAGCTTGCTTCCACCCCACCGCTCGCGGCGCTCAAAGAATGCCTCGCCAAACCGCTGCCCGGCAATAACGAGTGCCTGGAGCTGTTGTTTCGCGCAGCCTTGGAAAATAAATCGCCCGCCGAGCTTTTGCGCCTGGTGAATAAATACGAAGACGAGGACGCCGGGCTCCGCCTCGCCTGCCATCCGGTGGTGCACGCGCTCGGACGCGAGATCTTCCGCGTGAAGGGCAACATCCACGACGCTTTCCTCGCCTGCGACCAGACCTGCCACTCGGGCTGCTATCACGGCGCGGTCGAGCGCTTTCTCCGCGGCGACGGCACGCAGTCGGCGCGGCACGTGACCCAGACCGAGATTATGCAGAAAGCGCCGGCGGCGTGCGACGCCAAGGCGCCGCGGCGCATTTATTTCCAGTGCCTGCACGGCCTCGGACACGCGCTCATGTACTTCACCGAAAACCGGCTCGACCAATCGCTCCAGGGCTGCGACGCGCTGGCGGACGGCTGGAGCCGGGAGTCCTGCTACGGCGGCGTCTTCATGGAAAACCTCGCCTCGTCGAGCCCGGAGAACAAGAAGATCGGCGGCGATTACCATTACCCCTGCGACGAGGTCGCGGAGAAGTTTCGCGGCGCTTGCTACCTGATGCAAACGACGCGGATGCAGGAGATGGGCCTCTCGACCGAGGGGCTTTTCGGGGAGTGCCGCAAGGCGGGGCGGTTCGAAGCCGAGTGCGCCCAATCGATCGGGCGCGATCTGTCCAACGCGGCGCGCGCCGGCGGGAGCGGGCCGGCGGCGGAAAAATGCGGCCTGGGCGAGGGCGAAGCGCGGCGCGCCTGCATCCGCGGCGCGGTCTACGCGCTCATCGACAACACGTGGGATTGGAGCTACGGGGCGGTTTTTTGCGCCGCGCTCGGCGGCGAGGACGCCGCCTACTGCGAGCGGGCGGGCGGCGATTACCTCAAAACGTTCATCGACAAGTAGGAGATCATCTGCGGCCGGCCGGCTGGAGGCAGCGGCGCTCGAGCGCGGCTAAATCCGCATCGCTCAGCGGATAGCCGAACTGCTCGTTCCGCATGCGGAGCCGCTGCCGGGAGACCTGCCGGATGATTTCCGCGGCGCGCGCGTAATCCCCGCTTTTCCTGACCAGCTTGGCGAGGCTCCGCGCGCCGGCGTTTTTGTGCTCCTCTTCGTCCGCCCGGATTTCCCTGAAGGCCGCGGCGATCTTTTTTTCGACCCGGCCCTTCTTGAGCCGCACGCAAACCTCGTACAGCGCGCCGCCGCCCCCTTCGGTGAGCGTCACGGCCGCCCGCTCGAGCTCCTCGTCCCGCCGCCGCATCTCCTTTTCGCTCGGCGTCGCGGCTCCGTGCAAGAGAGCGGCAAAGGTTTTGGAATAGCGCGCCCGCACCCGCGCGAGTTTTTTGTCTTCCGCGAGCCAGATGAGGTCCCTCGGCTTGAGCTTTTTGCCGCCGATCTCCTCGAGCAGATCCATCACCAGCCGGGCGTGCTTGGTTTCCTCCGCCAGCTTCTCGGCGACCTCCTCGAACTCGTGGCGGTCCACGCCGCCGTCGATCTGCGAATGGAAAACCGCGAGAATCTTGAGCAGCGGCTTGAGCGCCGAGTATTCCTTGAACGCCTGGGCCTTGAGCCAATGGAGGTGGCGCTTTTTGTCGCGCGGCTTGGCGAAATAGGCCCGCACGACCGCCTGCTCGGCGCGGCGGTAGCCGTCGGCCAGGCGGCTCAGCTCTTTTGCATAGGGCTTCATGCCGTTTTCTTCCGGTGAATACCTGCGGGCCGATCGTTTACGGACGCGGGACGACGGCGCCGCACTTCTTGCAGGTCCTGAGCTTCTCGTCGCCGTAAAAGCTCTCGTGCACGCGCGAGACCGGGTCGCGGCTGTAATCGCCGACCTCGACCGAAACTTCATGGACCGTTGCGCCGCAGCCGGCGCAGCGCCAGAGAAACCGGTCCCGCTCGCCGGCGCGCCGCTTGCGCTCGATCACGACGAACCAGGCGTCCTCGGTCACTCTCGGCGAGTGCGGCACGCCGCCGGGACAGAGCAGGAGCTGGCCGGGGCGGATGAGCGCCACCTTCTCCTCCCCTTCCGGCGTCAGGTAGTGGAGCCGCTGCTCGCCCGTGAGCTGGAGCGTGACCTCGTCGCTCGGGTCGACGTGAAAATCGGTCCGCATTTTGCGCCCGCGGCTCAAAAAGGCGATCGACTCGGAGTCCTGCCACAGCACCCGGCGCCCCTGGCCCGCGGCGCGCACGCCCTCCATCGCGTCTTGAATATCGACGGCGCTGAGCTCCTTCATGCGTCCCCCTGCAGCTCGTTCCATAGGATAATGTCGGGAAGCCGGTCAAGCGCACTGCGGTCACGGCCCCGCCAGCCGCAACGACGGCTTGCCGATGTGGATATGCGCCCCGGTCGACGAGCCCGCCACCTTGCCGCGGAAGGCGAGAAACGGGATGCCCGCCTTGCGGAGATAGTCCATCAGCGCGCGCCCCTCCTGGCTGTCGGGATGGAGCGCCACGTCCATGGCGTTCCGGTGGTCGAAGTGCATCTGCCGGTGGACTTCCGTCTCGCCGCGCGCGCTCACGGGCAGAGGATGGCCGAAGCGGAGCGAGAAAAATTGTTCGATCTTGCCGGCGTCCGCCAGCGTCCATGGCGTGGTGCCGTTGTAGCGGGTGAGGCCGCCGCTCTCGCTGTAGCCGCCGGCGGGGAGCGGCGGCAGCGACGCCAACTGCTGGCGCGCCTCGGCCTCGCCGATGATCATCTCGGCGTCGCGCATGCGCTGCTCCGTGTCGGCCACTTTGGTCTGCGCCTTGGAGAGCGCGAGACGGCTCTGCTCCAGCTCCGATTTGGAGATGTAGCCCTTCTGGAGCATCTCGGTGCGCGAGCTCAGCTCGCGCTCGCGCCGGTACACTTCCAGGTCTTCGAGCTTCTTCTGAAGCGCCAGCTGATCGCGGTATTCCGTCGCCGTCCGGACGACTTCGGCGTTGAGCCGCGAGATGTCCCCGGCGGCGCGGGCGGTCGGGCTCGCCGCCGGCAAAGCGAGAGTTAGAAAGAAGAGCGCCGCGGCTGTGCATACGGAATTTTTCACATCCAGCCTCTGGGAAGTCCTGGAGACCGATAACCTTCGTACCAGTCCCGGCTGCGAAAGGAAAGAACGCTTGCGGCGCCGCGGGAAAATTAGTACTTTATGAGCACCGTCCCGGAGAAAATCATTTTGGCGCGCAAATACGTCTTAAAACGGAGCGACCTCCCCGCCCGCTCGCTTTCGGGCATCGACTACCGCAAGGAGCTGAACGACGCGCAGTTCGAAGCGGCCACGGCCGCCGAGGGGCCCTGCCTCGTGATCGCGGGCGCCGGCACCGGGAAGACGCGCACTCTCGTGTACCGCGTGGCGCGCCTGATCGATATCGGCGTCGATCCGAGGACGATCCTGCTGCTCACCTTCACGCGCCGCGCCGCCGAGGAGATGCTGAGAAGGGCGAGCCTGTTGATGGACAACCGCTGCGAGAAAGTCGCCGGCGGCACTTTTCACTCCTTCGCCAACACGGTGCTGCGCCACTACGGGAGGAAGATCGACCTCGAGCCCTCTTTCACCATCATGGACCGCTCCGACAGCGAGGACGTGGTTCAGCTCGTCCGGACCGAGCTCGGGCTCCACAGCAAGGAGAAGCGCTTTCCCCGCAAGCAGACGGTGGCGGAAATCTACAGCATGGCGCTCAACAAGCAGTGGACGATCCCCGACCTGATCGAGCGCGATTACCCCCACCTCTACGAGCACCTGGAAGACCTGCTCCGCCTCTACGAGCGCTACGTGGACTATAAAAAGACCCGCGCGCTGCTCGACTACGACGATCTTTTGATCAAGCTGAAGGCGGTGCTCGCCGCCGACGAGCCGACGCGCCGCCGTCTCTCGGAAACGTACCGCTTTATCATGGTGGACGAATACCAGGACACCAATCGCCTCCAGGCGGACATCGTGCGGCTCCTCGCGGCGACGCATGACAACGTCATGGTCGTCGGCGACGACGCGCAGAGCATCTACTCCTTCCGCGGCGCGAACTTCCGCAACATCATGGACTTCCCCAAGGACTTTCCCGGCGCGCGCATCATCTCGCTGGAAGAAAACTACCGCAGCACGCAGCCGATCCTGAACGTCACCAACGAGATCATCAGCCGGGCGTCGGAGAAGTACGAAAAACGCCTCTTTACGAGCAAGCAGGAAGGCGACGCGCCGCTGTTGATCCAGGCGGAGAGCGAGCAGATGCAGTCGCGCTTCGTCTGCCAGAAGATCCTCGAGCTCCGGGAGGAAGGCGTGCCGCTGTGGGACATGGCGGTGCTGTTCCGCTCGAGCTTTCACTCCTTCGATCTCGAAATGGAGCTCACGCGCCACAACATCCCCTTTGTCAAGCGCGGCGGCTTCCAGTTCATGGAGACCGCGCACATCAAGGACGTGCTCGCCCATCTCCGCGTGCTCGCCAACCCGATGGACGCGATCTCGTGGGGGCGCGTGCTCTCGCTCCTGGAGGGAGTCGGCTCCCAGATGAGCCAGAAGGTCATCCGCTGGATCATGGACGGCGCCAACCCGCGCGAGCGCCTCCGCTCTTTCGACGCCAAGGGCAAGGTGGCGCACGGCCTGAGGACGCTCGCCCAGGTTTTGGAAGTCGCGGCCGAGCCCGAGCCGGGGCAAAGCACGCAGTATCTGATGCAGTACTACGCGCCGATTTTGAAGCGCAACCATCCGGAAGACTATCCCAAGCGGCTTAGAGACCTGGAGCACTTTCAAGGCATGACCGAGCGCTACCGCAGCCTGGAGCGGCTCTTGACCGACATGGCGCTCGAGCCGCCCAACGACAGCGTGGACGAGGCGCTCGCCGTCGACCCCGACGAAGGGCCGCTGGTGCTCTCGACGATCCATTCCGCCAAGGGGCTCGAATGGCACTCGGTGTTCATCATCTGGGCGCTGGAAGGAAGGTTCCCGTCCTATTACAACATCAATACCGCAGAGGAGCTGGAGGAAGAGCGGCGGCTGCTTTACGTGGCGGCGACGCGCGCCAAGGAGAACCTCTTCCTCACCTATCCGGTTAAAATTTTCGACCGGGGCATCGGCGCCGTCCTCTCCCGCCCGTCCCAGTTTCTCGAAGGCATTCCCGAAGAGATGCTGGAGCCGGTGACGCTGGTGGACGAAGAAGACAACCGCGGCTGGGAAGACTGACCATGGCGCAGCTCTTGCTCAATATCATCGTGTTCGTGAGCGGCGGCGTGCTCATGGCGCTCGAGATCGTCGGCAGCCGCGTGCTCGCGCCCTACTTCGGCAACTCGATCTTCGTCTGGGGGAGCCTCATTTCGGTCGTGCTCGCGGCGCTCTCCGCGGGCTACTATTGGGGCGGCCGGCTCTCGGAGAAAAACCCTTCGTTCGCGCGCCTGCTCGTCCTGCTGCTCGTCCCCGGCGCGATGATTTTCTTCCTCCCGTTCTTCTACCCGTCGGTCAACCTGTGGGTCGCCACCGCCGACTTCGGCCCCCGGGCGAACCCGCTCCTCGCCAGCGCGATCTTTTTTTTCATCCCCGGCGTCTTTTTGGGCGCCGTCTCGCCCTATGCGATCCGGCTCGCCGCGACGGCCCTCACCACCGTCGGCGCCACGGCCGGCACGCTGTACGCCCTTTCCACCTGCGGCAGCATCTTCGGCACCCTGTTCACGGCGTTTTACCTGATCCCGGCGATCGGCGTCAGCAACATCATCCACGCGCTGGGGTTGACCCTCGTGCTGCTCGCGCTCGTGATGTGGCCGCTGACGCGCCCGCGCGGCGTAAAATCGCCCGGCCGGAGAATTCCGGCGGCGACCAAGGCCGCGGGGCTGATCGTTGTCGCGGCGCTCCTCGCCCCGCCGGAGGCCTGGCCGATCTACAAGACGCTGTTCGAGAAGGATTCTTTTTACCACCACATCCGCGTGCAGCAGGACGACGAGGCGCGCTATCTCTACTTCGACCAGACGCTCCAGAGCGCGATGAACCTCGACGATCCCACGGCGCTCCGGCTCACCTACTCGCGCTATGTCTCGATCGGGCTGGCGCTCAGGCCGGACGCGAAAAAAGCCCTGGTCGTCGGACTCGGCGGCGGCTCGGTGCCCAAGAAATGGCAGAAAGAGTTTCCCGCCCTGGAGATGGACGTGGCCGAGATCGATCCCGAGGTGGTCCAGGTGGCGAAAAAATATTTCTCGTTCTCGGAAGGGAAGACCCTCCGCGTTCACGCCCAGGACGGCCGGCTTTTCCTCACCAAGACGCCGCAGCGCTACGACGTGATCCTGCTCGACGCCTACTTCAAGGACGCGATCCCGTTTCACCTGACCACGCGCGAGTTTTTCGCCATGGCCAATCAAAAGCTCGCCCCGAACGGGGTCGTGGTGATGAACATCATCGGCGCCGTCACCGGCCCGGGCGGCAAGATCACCCGCTCGGTGGCGAAGACGCTGCGCGGGATTTTCCCGCAGGTCTATATGTTCGCCGCGCGCCGGGCCGACAACGCCAGCCTCGACACGATCCAGAACGTCATCCTGGTCGCGACCAAAGAGCCGCAGCGCATCGAGATCCGCGACCTCCTCAAGCGGGCGGGCGGCCTCAACCCCGGACTGTTTCCGAAATCGATCCAGGATATCGCGATCGCCTACGTGGACGGCAAGGTCGCCGACGACGACGTTCCCGCGCTCACCGATGATTACGCGCCGACCGACAAGCTGCTTCATCCTTAGCCTCTTTCTGCTTTCCGCCTGCGCCGCGCTCCGCGACGCGGCGCCCGAGCGGACCGTGCGCGTCCGCCTGCTGGCCGATGCCAAGCTGATGGAGAAAGACCCCCGCTGGCGCGAGACCGCGGCGGGCCTGCTCCACGCCGCCTCCGATTTTTACGGGCGCGAGTTCGGCATCCGCTTCGTCGCCGCGGGAATCGCGCCGTGGGAGCTGGAAGAGGCGAGTCCCTTCGTCGTCACGCTGATGAAGCGTTTGGCGCAGAAATACCCCGTGGAGCGGCGCGACGCCGGTTACGACATGATCGTCGCTCTCACCGGGGAGCGCACGACCTTCTATTTAGGCGGGCGCGGCATGACGAACCGCTTCGGCAATTGCCGCGAAGGTCTCGGGAACTACATCGTGGCCACCGTGACCGCGCCGTACCATTACAGCGGCGTGGACGAGCCGACCCTGGACGCGGTCGCGCTGATCCACGAGTTCGGCCACGTCTTCGGCGCCGAGCACGTGAGCGACACGGACTCGATCATGAACGAGAACTTCGATTACCATTCGGACTTCGACCCCAAGAGCCGCGCCGCCGTCATGAAGAACAAGTTCTGTCCGTTTGCTAAATGAACGATGAATTTTGAATGTTGAGTCTTGAATTTTCGATCATTCGTTCAAAATTCAAAATTAAGAATTAAAAATTATGTTGGATGACCTTCGCATCGTCCTGGTGGCGCCCAAGGGCTCCGGCAACATCGGCTCGGTCGCGCGGGTGATGAAAAATTTCGGCGCCGGCGATCTCGCCGTGGTCCGGCGCGGCCGGACCGAGAGCTTCTGGGCGCGGGCGATGGCCTCGCACGCCGGGGACGTCTTAAAGGGCGCGCGCCGCTTCGCCACGCTCCGCGAGGCGGTCGCCGACTGCCGGCTG
>WNFL01287104.1_pt1 | contig 12536 bp, 11 predicted proteins | sample 5400361 | NCBI WGS metagenome assembly WNFL01 (sample SAMN13153351, study PRJNA577476) | soil metagenome | isolation source: 40 cm soil on Douglas fir-dominated hillslope | place: USA:California | collected 2013-09-17
ATCTAGAAGAAAACAAACTGAAGAAGGGCGTGATCGTGCGTCCCAGCGGATTGCAGTTCCGTATCATCCAGAATGGCTATGGCAAGCGGCCCACCTCGACCGACACGGTGAAGGTCTATTACACCGGCACCCTGATCAATCATGTGATCTTCGATGGCACCTCGCCGGGTCTGCCCGCTTCCTTAAAGCTCAACAGCGTGATCCCCGGCTGGATCGAGGCATTGCAGTTGATGCGCGAAGGCGATCGCTGGCTGCTGACCATTCCGCCCAATCTGGGCTATGGCGTGCGCAGCATGGGTGACGGCGCCATCCCGCCCAACCAGACGCTGATTTTCGATATTAAGCTGGTGGAGACCACGCCCGCGCCGAGAAAGGGCGAGAAGGGCTACATCCCCGATCCCAGCGAACGGGAAGAACAGTAACGCCCCTGATGCGCGGCCTCATCCGCACCCTGAAGGATTTCTGGACGGCGCGGCATCTGGGCGGCGGTCAGCTGCGCATCGCCGTAGCGCTGGTGATGGTGGTGGGCGCCAGCGCCTTGTTCTGGACCAGCCGCGACTACACTGTGACGGCGCCGGAATGGGATGGGCAGGTGCGCGGCATCGCCTACAATCCCAGTCGCACTTTTACCTTGCGTCAAAACAGGAAGATCGCGCCGGAGCGGATCGCTCAAGATCTGGCGCAGCTTTCCAAGATCACCGGCCATATCCGCACCTACACGGTGGCCGGCGGCATGGACAAGGTGCCCGAGATCGCGCGGCGCCATGGCATGACGGTGTCGCTGGGTCTCTGGATCAGCCCCGACATGGACAAGAATGAGAAGGAGATCGCGCTCGGTATCCGCACGGCGCTGGCCAATCGCCGCACCATCGACCGGGTGATCGTGGGCAACGAGACCCAGACCTTCGGCAGCGTGTCGGCCGACCAGCTCAACCGCTATATCCAGCAGGTACGCGCCGCGCTGCCGGCGCGCATCAAGATCACCACCGCCGAGCCCTGGTCCACCTGGATGATGACACCGGAGATCGGCAAATATGTCGATGTCGTCTTCGTCCATCTGCTGCCCTATTGGGAGAATGTGGACATTCGCGGCAGCCTGAAATCCACCGAAGGCTTTTACAATCACGTCCAGGCCGAATTTCCCGACAAGCAGATCGTGGTGGGCGAGGCGGGCTGGCCATCGGAAGGGCGCACCCGCGGCCGCGCCGAGGCTTCCACCGCCAATGAAGGCTGGTTCATCCGCGCCTTTGTCCAGTTCGCGATGGAAAAGGGCTGGGATTATTACATCATGGAAGGCTACGACCAGCCTTGGAAGGATGCGGGCGAAGGGTCGGTGGGCCGCTATTGGGGCCTGTTCGACGCTAGCGGCAATCCCAAATTCGCCTTTACCGGCCTGATCCGCAATTTCCCGGAATGGCGCGGCTATGCGCTGATGGCCGCGGTGCTCAGCCTGCTGCTCGGCCTGCTGGTGCTGGGGCGCATGCCCAGGGTGCGCCAGACCGGCTATCTGGTGATGGGCGGCATGATCGTGCTGGTTTCCACCGGCCTTCTGGCGCTGATCGACGCCACCGCGCTGGAATATGTCGACCGCACCGACATCGTAGCCATGATCGCCATGTCGCCGCTGGTACTGCTGGCCTGCGCGGTGATCCTCACCGAAGGCATCGAGATGGCGGCCAGCCTGTGGCGGGTGGAGCGCCGGGTGATGAGGGTGGGTATCCCGGAGAAAAGCCCGCGCGTCTCCATCCATGTGCCGACCTATAACGAGCCGCCGCAGATGGTGATCGAAACCCTCAACGCGCTGGCGCGGCTGGATTACGACAATTTCGAAGTCATCGTCCTGGACAACAACACGCCCGATCCCGAAGTGTGGCGGCCGGTGGAAGCCCATTGCAGGACTCTCAATGCAGAAGGGGCCCGTTTCCGCTTCTTCCATTTCGACGGCCTCAAGGGCTTCAAGGGCGGGGCGCTGAATCGCGCCCTGGCGCTGACCGATCCCGCCGCCGTTTATGTCGCGGTGATCGACAGCGACTATCAGGTCCAGCCTTTCTGGCTGAGAAGGGTCATTCCCTATTTCGCCTCACCGGCGATCGCCCTGGTGCAGGGACCGCAGGACTATCGCGACGCGGGCCTGAACCGCTTCAAGTCCATGGCCTATGAGGAATATCGCGGCTTTTTCCATATCGGCATGGTCGAGCGCAACGAACACAATGCCATCATCCAGCACGGCACCATGACGATTGTGCGCAAGGACGCGCTGGAGGAAGTGGAGGGCTGGAGCGAATGGTGCATCACCGAAGACACCGAGCTTGGGCTGAAGCTGTTCGAAGCCGGCTATGAGGCCGCTTATGTGCCGCAGAGCATGGGCTCGGGCCTGATGCCCGACACTTTGGAAGCTTTCATGACCCAGCGCTATCGCTGGGTCTATGGCGCCATGCAGATGCTCAAGCGCCATGCCAGGGCGATCTTTGTCGGCGGCTCGGCGCTCTCCTGGCCGCAGCGCTATCAGTTCCTGTCCGGCTGGCTGCCCTGGATTTCAGACGGGCTGGGCATGGTGGTCACTCTGATGGCGATTGTGTGGACCGTCCTGATGTGGGTGCTGCCCAGCATGATCGACGTGCCGATGCCGGCGCTGTCGGCCGCCGCCATGGCGCTGTTCGCCACCAAGCTGATCAAGACCCTGTTGCTCTATCCGCCCAAGGTAGGATCGGGCGTGAAGGGCGCCTTTGCCGCCTCGGTGGCGGGCCTGTCACTCACCCACACGGTCGGCAAGGCGGCATGGACGGGGCTTTTGACCTCGGGCAAGCCGTTCCTGCGCACGCCAAAGTGCGCCGATCCCGCCAGCTTCACCCAGGTGCTGCGGGTGGTGTGGCAGGAAGCGATACTCTTGACCCTGCTGAGCATGGCGATGATCTCGATGGGGTTCGACCGCGGCTTCCAGGACCCGGCGGTGAGCCTGTGGATGGTGATGCTGGGAGTGCAGAGCCTTCCCTATCTCGCCACCATGGTGACGGCGCGGATTTCGGCCCGCTCCAACCGCGTGCGGGGCGTGATGCCTGTTGATGCGGCCAAGCTGCGCGCGGCGGCTTGAATTTCGTTGTCATTCCCGCGAAAGCGGGAATCCAACTTCACCCAGCGCAGTCAAGAAAGTTGGATGCCCGCTTTCGCGGGCATGACAAATGATATTGCCCGGTCTAGCACCACCCCAAATTTGCACTATATTATGCATCGGCCTTCGGAGATGCCCCATGATGACATTCATCCTGTTCCTGTTTGCGATGTATTGGCTGCCGACCTTGATCGCCCTTGTCCGGCAAACACCCTCGGCGCTGGGAATCGCGGCGCTCAATTTCTTCCTGGGCTGGACGGTGATCGGCTGGATTCTGGCGCTGGTCTGGGCCCTGGCGGCCAATACCAGCCCGCACGTCATCGTGATCGAGAACGGCCGGGTGGTGCGCTCCTAGAGCCGCAGCCCCGGCGGGATCAGCTTTCCCGGATTGAGAATGTTCTTGGGATCGAAAGTGCGCTTGAGGGCGCGCATCGCGTCCAACTCTTCGTGGCTTTTGTAGCGCGGCAGTTGCGCCGCCTTCATCACCCCGATGCCGTGTTCGGCGCTGATCGAGCCGCCGAATTCCTTCACAATGTCATGCACCGTCTGCTGCAGATCTTCCCACAGCGCCAGGAATTGCGGATCGTCGCCCGCCTGTGGCGAATTGAAGTTGAAATGCAGGTTGCCGTCGCCCAGATGGCCGAAGCTCACGGCGCGCGCGCCGGGCGCGATGGCCAGCACCGCCGGCGTCGCCTTGGCCAGGAAGTCCGGAATGGCGGCCACCGGCACGGCGATGTCGTGCTTGATGGAGGCGCCCTCGCGCTTCTGGCTTTCCGAAATGTTTTCGCGCAGCTTCCACAGCGCTGCCGTCTGCGCCGCGCTGGAGGCCACCACGGCGTCCGCCACCAGGCCCAGTGTGATGGCGTCGGCCAGTCCATCCTCAAAACTGGCGGTGAGGTTGGCATGCTGTCCGCCTGTGGCTTCCATCAACACGTACCAGGGCGAGGGAGAGGCAAAAGGATCACGGGCGCCTTCGATATGCCGGGTCACGAATTCCATGGCGATGCGCGGCATCAGTTCAAAGGCCGACAGCATGCCGCCGGTATGGGCCTGCATCGCGCCCAGCAGCTTCACCGCGCAATCCGGCGAGGCCACTGCGGCGAGCGCGGTGACGGCGACATCCGGCTTGGGGAACAGCCGCAAAGTGGCGGCGGTGGTCACGCCCAGGGGGCCTTCACTGCCGATGAACATCTGCTTGAGGTCATAGCCGCTATTGTCCTTGTGCAGGGCACGCAGCATCTCCAGCACCGTGCCGCCCGGCAGCACCACTTCCAGCCCCAGCACCAGCGCCCGCGTCATGCCATAGCGCAGCACATGGGTGCCGCCGGCATTGGTGGCGACGTTGCCGCCGATGGTGCAGCTGCCTTCCGAGGCCAGGCTCAAGGGAAAGAGAAGATGCTTGTCATCGGCCGCGTGCTGCACCTGCGCCAGGGCGACGCCGGCTTCAGCGGTCAGGGTCATGCCGCTTTGGTCCAGGGCGCGCAGCTTGTTCAGTCTTTGGGTGGACAGCAGCACTTCGCCGCGCAGCGGGATCTGCCCGCCCACCAGCCCGGTATTGCCGCCCTGGGTGACCAGCGCGGTGCCCGTTTCATTGCAGATCCGCAGGATGGCGGAAACTTCCGCCGTGGAGGCGGGCTTGAGCAGCAGCGGCGAATGGCCGTGGTACTTGCCGCGCCATTCTTCCAGATGGGGGGCGATTTCGCTCGCCTCGGTCGAAAAGCCCTTGGCGCCGACCGCATCCTTCAGCCGCTCCAGAACCGTCATCGCGGCGCCGCCGCGCGCCGCAACCGGTCATTGATGGCTTCGCCGATGTCGTGATCGGGAATGGGCGACACCGCGATGTGGGTGGCGGTTTTGTCCAGTTCGCGCAACATGGCGAAAAGATTGGCGGCGGCTTCCTTCAGGTCGCCGCGCGGACTGAGGTTGAGCTTGGCGCCCGCCGCGTCCCCGAAACCCAGCAGCACTTCGCCGGATTCGATTTCCCCCGCGTTCAGCCGCAAAGACGCGCGCGGCGCATAATGGCTGGCCAGCTGTCCCGGCGACTGGATCAGGTTTCCCGGTGCGCCCAGTGGGCCGATCAGGTCTTCGATCTCCTCGCGCGGCACCGCGCCGGGGCGCAGCAGCAAAGGCCGGTCGCCGTCAAAGCCGATGACGGTGGATTCAATGCCCAGGGTGGCGCTGCCGGCGTCGAGGATGAAATCCAGCTTGTCGCCCAGGCTTTCGGCGACATGCGCCGCCGTGGTGGCGGTGACCTGGCCCGACATGTTGGCGGATGGGCCCGCCACCGGGCGTCCGGTCTCCTTCAGCAGGGCAATCGCCGCGGGATGCGACGGCGCACGCAGCGCCACGCTGTCCAGCCCGGCGCTGACCAGCAGCGACAGCGGCGAGTCCTTGCGGCGCGGCAACACCAGGGTGAGGGCGCCGGGCCAGAATCGTTCCGCCAGCGCCTGGGCGCGGGGAGAAAGTTCCACGTGACGCCGCGCTTCCTCCAGGTCGGCGACATGCACGATCAGGGGATTGAACAGGGGCCGGCCCTTGGCGGCGAAAATCGCGGCCACCGCCTGGCCATTGGTGGCGTCGGCGCCCAGCCCGTAGACGGTCTCAGTCGGGAATGCGACCAGCCCGCCTTCCTTGAGGATGCGGGCGGCCTCGGCGATGCCGTTGCGGTCGGCAACGGCGATTTTTGTCTTGAGCTCGATCATGGCGGGGCAATTTAGCGCTATTTCTTTCATGCGCAACGCGAATGGAAAGAAATGCCAAGGGCCGGGGCGCGGCGGCTAGGCGGCCTGGCGACAGCGTAATGGCCGCGCGTAGTGCCGCGCGAAAAAAAGCCCCGCCGCGGCGCAAGCCTGATGTCGAGGGGGCGCCGTCTATGGCTGGTTTTTACCGCTAATTCGGTTTGTTGGCGCGGTCTTCCGCGGGCTTTTCGGCGGGCGGCTGCCAGGGCGCCACGGAAGGAGGAGGAACCGGCACCGGCGCGCTGATTTCCCCGCCCTGCAGGGCCTGGCGCACCCGTTTCTTGATGTCGGATTGAGTAGCCTGGAAATCATTGTTCCGGACCCAGCCGTGAACCGTCAGGGTGGTGGAAATGGGCCCGAGCGCATCCACTTCGACGACGGGGGCGGGCGTCTTGAACACCCGCGGCTCGCGCATCAGGCATTCCAGAATGGTTTTCTGCAGCGCATCGATATTCTCGGCCCGATCCACCTCGATGGAGAAATTGGTTCGCCGCATGGTCTCGCGCGAGACATTGACGATGATGCCGGAGAAGATGGTGGCGTTGGGGATTGAGATATAATTGCCGTCATCGGTCACGATCTCGGTGCGGAAAAGCCCGATCTCGCGCACGGTGCCGAAGGCATCACTCACCTTGATCTTATCATAGACGCGGAAGGGCCGCAGGATCAGCAGCATCACGCCCGAGGCGACATTCGACAGCGTGCCCTGGAGCGCCAGGCCCACCGCCAGGCCGGCAGCGCCCAGAAGCGCGATCAGCGAGGTGGTCTGCACCCCGAACTGGCTCAGCACCGCGACGATCGTGATCGCCAGGACGGCATAGCGCGCAAAGTTGGAGATCAGCGGCTTTAAAGTGTCGTCGATGTAATGGCTGCGGCCGATCAGGTCGCGCACCCAGCGGCTCATCCAGCGCGCCACCAACCAGCCCGCAATCAGGATCAGAACCGCGATGAGGAGATTCAATGCCCCGTTGACCATCATCACGGTCAGCGCGGGCAGGGCGTCTTTTACTTCGGCGGGCATGGACGCGACCGTCGGCAGTATGGAAGGGAGAGCGAGGGAAAAGGGCATGCGTTTACTTTCGATCCGGATGACAACGCTTGACCGCAAATAAGGTTTTGGAACCTATGGTTGCATGCGCATCCCACCTCTGACCTATGGGCCGATTTTGGCGGCAATATGTTTGCCGCTGGACGCTTATGCGGCGACCCAGGAACGTTTCATTCCCGATTGCGCAGGCAATGTGACAATCGCGCATGCCCGTATCGCGCGCGTGGAACGCAGTGGCGCCCTGGTCCTGCCCGACGGGCGCTCCGTGTTGCTGGAAGGCATTCGGCTGCCCGAGAACGGCTCCCTGGCCGAGCGTGCGCTGACGGCCTTGCGCGCCATGGCGCAAGAGGGCCCGGTCAGCTTCGCTACCACGCCGCCCGTGCAAGACCGGTATGACCGGACACGGGCACAGGGCTTCGGCCGGCAATGGCTGCAGATGGTGCTGTTGGAGCAAGGGCTGGCGCGGGTGGCGATCTCCCCCGATCGCAGTGAATGCGCGCCTGACCTGTACGAGGCGGAGGCGCGTGCCCGTGCACGCCGCGCCGGGATATGGGCGCTCGCCGCTTACCGGCTGCGTGCCCCGCAGGAGATGCCCCGGGAAATGAAAAGCACGGTGGGCACCTTCCAGCTGGTGGATGGCCGGGTGAGCAACGTCGGCCAGGCCAATGGACGGCTGTTCATAGATTTCAGCACAAATGGCCTGCGGATCTTTTCCGCCGTGATCGCACCGGAGGACCGGCGCGCCTTTCGGGATTTCGACTTCGATGGGTTGCCTGCGCATCACATTCGCATCCGCGGCATGGTGCAGGACTATCGCGGACGGCCAGAGATCGCGCTGTCGAACCCGGCGCAGATTGAAGTGCTGGATTGATCCCCTTTTCGTCATCGCCCGCCCGCCGGCTCGCGCAAAGCGCGACCGGAGGACAAGCTTTAAGTGCGGGCGATCCAGTTTGTTCCTAAGATGGATGGCCCGGACAAGCCGGGCCATGACAATGGTGTTGCAAAGAAAAAACCCGGCGCCTTGCAGCGCCGGGCTCTTTCACCGATAGAGGATCGGTTTTTCTTAAGCCGCCTTCTTGGTCAGCATGCCTTCGACGCGCTTGACCGCGGTCGGCTCGTCGGTCTTTTCGACGGCGGCGACTTCGCGGGCCATGCGGGCCAACGCCTTTTCATACAGCTGGCGCTCGGAATAGGACTGTTCCGGCTGGCCACCGGCGCGGTGCAGGTCGCGCACCACTTCGGCGATGGACACCAGATCGCCCGAGTCGATCTTGGCTTCGTACTCTTGGGCGCGGCGCGACCACATGGTGCGCTTGATGCGGGCACGGCCCTTGAGCGTGTTGAGAGCGCCGGCCACGACTTCCGGCGAGCTGAGCTTGCGCATGCCCACGGCCTTGGCCTTCAGGGTGGGGACGCGCAGGGTCATCTTGTCTTTTTCGAATTCGATGATGAACAATTCCAAACGCGCACCGGCGACTTCCTTTTCCTCGATGCCGGAAACTTTGCCGACGCCATGGGTGGGATAGACGACGTGATCGTTGGTCTTGAACTCGTGCTTCTTGTTCGAGTTGGCGGGAATCTTCTTTGCGGGAACGGCGGCAACAGTCTTGGCAGGCGGAGTCTTGACGGCGGTCATCTTGTTTTCCTGTGGGGACAAAATGGGGTGATCCACCGGGGGGCGCCGGATGGCAGCATTCGTCCTGTGTCTCTGAACAGTCAGGAAGCTATCACAAATTTCGCGAAAAAGGAAGGGAAAACCGCGCCATCCCATTGATTTGGCGTCATTTATTCCTTCCATCCCGAAAGAGCAGGCAATTCAACCATTTGGGACGGTTGTTCCGTATGCAGAGCACAGCCGGAACGAGCAACGTCCTGTCAGGAACCGGAACCGGGGTTCGGGCTGAAGAACTTCTCGAATTTGTCGGGAATACCCTGCATCTCTTTCGCATCGGCCGGCGCTTCGCCCTTCTGGGCGATATTGGGCCAGCTTTTGGCGTATTCCGCGTTCACCGACAGCCATTTTTCAAGGCCCGATTCGGTATCGGCCTTGATGGCTTCGGGGGGGCATTCCGGCTCGCAGACCCCGCAATCGATGCATTCGTCGGGGTTGATAACCAGCATGTTTTCGCCCTCGTAAAAGCAGTCCACCGGGCAAACCTCGACACAGTCCATGAACTTGCACTTGATGCAGGCTTCGGTGACGACATAGGTCATACGCAGGCTCCAGGCGGCGAAAACGCCAATAACAAAAACGCGCAGTGCTTACGGCGCGTTGCGCCGGGAGGCAAGGGTATTGAGGCCGCAGTAATTGCGAACGGTTCGCAACTATTCCAGGGCTTCATACAGTGTCCGGGCCTGGGTTGCAGAACCCCGGCGTTCGGCCAGCGCCAGCACGCGGACCACGATGATATCCGCACCCTTGCCCAAAGTGAGGACGTCTCCAGCCTTCAGGACATGACCGGGCCTTTCCACCTTGATCCCGTTCAAGCGCACACGGCCGGCGGCCGCCGCGGACTGCGCCAGCAACCGCGTGCGGTAGAAGCGGGCGTGGAACAGCCATTTGTCCAGACGGTTCATGGGCGGCTCATCGCATGCGTAACGCGGCAAGGCCTGCGAAAGGGGAATGGGGATCGGGCGGCGGCTCGGGCCTGTGGGGTTTGGTACGGTCGGGCCGGCGGGGCTTTTGCATTGTGCGCCGCCACACCGGCTTGGAGCCGGCAACCTCCAGCGCGCGCCAGCCCAGCGCGTTCAACACGCCGACGGCTTCCTCCTTGCCGGAGCCCAGCAGGGATACCAGCTTCGTCAGCAAGGTTTCGGCATCGGTGCCGGAGGAGAGCGCCTGCTCCAGTTCATCCTCCAGCCGCTCCAGCATGTCGAAGCGGATGGCGCGGCCGGCGATCACCGAGAAACCGGCCGCATGTAACGATCCGCGAATGACGTCAGGCCGGGTGCGGGCGGGGCAGGTGGCGCGTCCTTCCGCGTCCACACACCCCATAACAGGGTCAGCAATGCCGCCGCGTCGGGGCGCAGCAGCTTGGGCAGATAGATGTTGCGCCGTCCGAACCACACCCCAAAGGGGCGCAGGGCGCGAATCTGCGGTCCCAACTTGTCCGGCAGCGGCAGTACAGTCCGATCCATCGCGGCGAAATTCTCCGCGAGGCTGTGGGCGATGCCACGGGCTTGTCCGGGCAACGCGCTTTCGGTGCCGGTCCTGGCCTCGGCCGCGTCGCGCAGCGCCAGCAGCGGCCCCAGCCGTGCCGCGATCCGCGCCGCCATCCAGGCTTGTAATCGCGCCTGCAAGGTCTCTGTCTTCACATGCGGATCCGCCAGCATCTCGATAGTGGGCGCCAGCGAGGAAGGTCCTGCAACAAGCCTGCCGACGATCGCGCCGTCCCACCACAATTTGCCATGCTCGCTCAGCGTGATCGCCTTATCGTCCGCGCGCGCCAAAGCGGCGCTGCGGGCGGCGATTTCGCTTTCCAGGCCTTTCAGCGCCGCAGCGCGCAAGGTGCGGCCATGAATGCCGATCGCACGCGGATCGGGGGCAAAACGGAAGCCTTCCAGCTTGCCGATGGCTTCGCCGCCGATGGAGACCCCGCCGGCTTCGTCGAGCGCCAGGGACGCGAATTCGTCGTCGCGCAGATGTTTCATCAGCACCGACGTGCGGCGGTCGATGAAGCGTTGCGTCAGCCTTTCGTGCAGCGCATCCGACAGCCGGTCTTCCACCGCCCGGGTAATGCCCTGCCAGTGCGCCGCGTCTGCCGTCCAGCCCTGGCGGTGCGCGGCATAGGTATAAGTGCGGATCTGGGCCAGCCGTCCGGACAGAGTGGCGACATCGCCTTCGATGACATCGGCGCGGGCAATCTGGCGCGCCAGCCAGTCATCGGGAATGACGCGACTCTCACTGCTGAGAAACAGAAAAATGCTGCGCACCAGCTTGACATGTTCGTCGGTGGACAATTTGCGGAAATCGGGAAGCTGGCAGACGTCCCACAGCCGCGCGACCGGCGCGCGCGATGTCGCGATCGCTTTGATCTCATCGTCACCGGACAATAGTTTCAGCGCCACGAAATCGCTGGCAGGACGCGCGCGGGTCAGACCACGCCCACTTCCATTTATGGAGGACGGCGGCGCATCCAAACTGTCGTTGAGGGCTGCAAGACTGCGAAAGTCCAATGCAGAATTGCGCCATTGCAGCACCCGCACCGGATCGTAGCGATGGGTCTCGATCCGCGCGACCAGCTCGTCCTCGAACGGCTCGCAATCGGCAGTGACGCCAAAGGTGCCGTCGTTCATATAGCGCCCGGCGCGGCCGGCGATCTGTCCGATTTCGGAAGGTGCGAGATGGCGCATGCGCGCGCCGTCGAACTTGTCGCGCGCCGCGAAGGCGACATGGTCCACATCCATGTTCAGGCCCATGCCGATGGCGTCGGTCGCCACCAGGAAATCCACGTCGCCGGATTGGTAAAGCTCCACCTGGGCGTTGCGGGTGCGGGGGGATAGCGCGCCCAGCACCACCGCGGCGCCGCCGCGCTGGCGGCGCACCACTTCCGCGATGCCATAGACATCGTCGGCGGAAAATCCCACCACCGCCGAACGGCGGGGCAGGCGGGTCAATTTTTTCGCGCCCGTGTAAGCCAGGTCGGAGAAGCGGGCGCGGCTGATGAACCAGGCCCTGGGAATGAAACGCTGGATGATGCCGCGCATCGTGTCGCTGCCCAGCAGCATGGTCTCCTCCGTCCCGCGTGCATTGAGCAGCCGGTCGGTAAAAACATGGCCGCGTTCGGGATCGGCGCAGAGCTGAATCTCATCGATTGCCAGACAGGCCACCGCAATGTCCAGCGGCATGGCCTCGACGGTACAGACATAAAAGCGCGGCGCCTTGGGGACGATCTTTTCCTCGCCCGTGATCAGCGCCACTTCCTGCGGCCCCCGCAGTCTGACGATCCGGTCATAGACTTCGCGCGCCAGCAGGCGCAGCGGCAGACCGATCATGCCGGATTTGTGGGCCAGCATGCGTTCTATGGCGAAGAAGGTCTTGCCGGTGTTGGTGGGCCCCAAAACCGCCGTCACTTTGGGGGCGTGGGCACGTGTGGTGGGCATGATTGCTAGATTGTGTCTGGTGGTGGCGTAAGCAAGGGAAAACGGCTCGTCGCGGAGTCGTTGGTACGGTGGGAAGCCTTCTCTTTCCGGGAGTTAGTCTGTGTCCGGATCAAGCCCGCCATTCCGGCAACTGTGGATGCTGTGGTGAAAACTAGTACGAAAATAGAACAAATAAGGGGCGAATCACCAACCAATTCAATATCTGCCTTTGTTCTCATACATTTAGCCGGTCATTTGGCGGAGCGGACCACCACATCTAGTGGTAGACTCGATAAATCGGGTTTTGTCTGGCCGTCGCGACTCTATTCCGTACCCTGATCAAGTTCAGGGGCGAACTTCACGGCTTGAACCCCTTTGGGGCCTGCCCATCCACCTTCACGGAACTCGCCAGTATCGCCAGCAAGCCGTACTTGGTCTCCGCCCAGATCCGCACCGGCACGGCGTAGTCGCGCCCCGCTATCGTGCTGGGCAGGCTGACGAACCAGGCATGGATCACGGGGAAGCTTTCATTGTTCTTCAGCACGCGTGGCCTGAAGCC
>WNFL01064296.1_pt1 | contig 12535 bp, 9 predicted proteins | sample 5400361 | NCBI WGS metagenome assembly WNFL01 (sample SAMN13153351, study PRJNA577476) | soil metagenome | isolation source: 40 cm soil on Douglas fir-dominated hillslope | place: USA:California | collected 2013-09-17
CGGCGAAGAGCGGGAAGACGAGCTGGAGATGGAGCTTGCCGGGACCTTCGATGGACACCGCGCGCGTGAACGCTCCCGGCCCCTTCACGAGCGGCGATTCGCGCAGGAACCGCACGGTATCCGCGCCCGAAGTGTCGATGTCGCCCGTGACGGTGAGCACCGGCGGCTTGCCGCGCAGGTCGTCGATCTCGGCCACCACGCCACTCGACTTGCTCGCGAAGATCGTCGCCTCGCGCGCACGGATCTCCATGCGGCGGTTCTCGAACCTGAGAGTGCCCACCACGTTGTCGACCGAAGGCCAGTCGGGGTGGTACTTGAGCTTGCCGCCGACGACGTCGCCCTCGACCAGGAAGCGGCCCTGCGAATCGCCGCCGAACGGGAACTCGTAGAGATCGCCCTTCAGCTCGAAGGTCGCGCGCGGGCTGGTACCCGCCTGGATCGCGCGCTCCAGCCAGTCGCGCGTCCTCTCCATGCGGTTGGGCATGTACTTCGCGATCGATTGCGCGCGCGCGCGTGTGAGACTGCCCTTCAGGTCCACGATGCCCGGCCGGCGCTCCTTCGTGTCGGATGACGAGTGCCACGTTCCGGCGAGCGAGCCTTGCGCATCCTCGTTCGCGAAGCGCGCTTCATCGATCGCCACCTGGAGCCCGGCCGCGTCGTGCTTCCACGTGCCGTTCGCGTCGAGCGTGTCGAAGGAGAGGGGATCGCGGAAGATGTTCTCCACGGTGAGCGTGGCCTTGCGCGAGGCGAGCTGGAACGTTCCGCCCCCCTGGGTGCCCTCGAGGTGGCCGGTGAGGCCCTCGACACCGGGGAAGGAATCCACCGCGTTGACGGCGAGGTCCTGGAAACTTCCCTTCACCGAATAGGACTGCGCTTGCGGGCTCCCGCTCAACGTGAGGCTCGCCTCGAGGATGCGCCCGCGCGGGGCGAAGCGCTGCACCTGCGCCTTCACGTCGCGCGGCACGGGGAAATAGTCGAGGAGCGTCGCGGCGATCTTGAGGTCGATGCCGTCGGCCTTCACGTCGAGCCGCGGAGCCTTCCCCGCATCCGCGTGGCGCGAGATCATGAAGTTGCCCGGCAGGACCTCCGGGCCGTGGCGCAGGCGGAACTTGAGGTTCTCCGTGCCGAAGCTGAATCCCGCCGCATCCGAGCGGTAGCGCGCGCGCCCGGAGATGGCGGCCAGGTCCAGCGGCAGGGCGTCCGAATCGAGCTGGCCCACGGCGTCGCGCATGCTGAGGTCGGCCACGACTTCGCGCACCGCATCGCCCGAGAACTGCGCCCACACGCGCACGCTCCCTACGCCGCTGCGCAGCGCCTCGGTGAGCGGCAGGTGCGCGCGGATCTTCGCGAGATCCGCGTTGATCGCCTCGGCATAGGCTTCCCCTTCCGCGCGCCAGCGCAGGCCCTCGCGCTTGAGCGCGACGTCCGCGCGCATCTCGATGCGTCCCGCCAGCTCCCTCGGCGGCATGGCAACGAGTGCGGCGTGGTAGTGCCCATGGCGCTTCTCCATGACGATTTCCACGTCGCGCAGGGCGACTTCCGATGCGCCGATCGCCTCGTCGCGCCACACCAACGTCGCATCGTAGATGCCGATTCGCGGCTGCGCGAGCAGCCACTCGGTGAAACGGCCGTCGTCTTCCTCGGGTCCCGCGGTGTTGAGCAGCTTGTCGCCCAGGTAGACGAGGCCGTCCTTGCCGCGGCGCAGGCTGAGCGCGGGACGATGGAACTCCACGTCGTGGAAGCGGATGCGTCCGAGCGCGAGGTTCCACCAGGACAGCGTGACTTCCGCGCGGTCGAACGCGAGCGCCGCCTTGCCGCGACGGTCGTTCATCTGGAATCCGTCCAGCGACACGAAGGGCCTCAACCCTTCCCATCCGCCGCGGATGCGCTGCGCCGAGACCGCCATGCCCGAGGCGCGCGAGATGGACGAGACGATGTCGTCGCGGTACCGGTCGATGTTCGGCAGGCCCCAGTAGCGCAGCCAGAGCACCGCCACGGCGAAGACTACGAGGAGGAAGGCCGCGGCGCCGGCCGCCAGGCGCAGGAAAATTCGCGGAATAGCCTTCATTTAGCCCTGTATTGTAGCCTCTGGATGATGGGCTTCGAACGAACTTGCCGCCTGTCGCGCTATGTTTCCCGAGTAGCTAACGCACGTCCCGCGGTGGTGGAGGACCTGGAGCGGCGAAACGCCGCCCCGTTCACGCGCGAGGAGATGCGCGAGGCGCTGGCGGGCGAGCCGGAAGGCCTTTCGCGGCGCCTTCGCGCGCTGCGCGAACGCGTGATGGTCACGCTCGCGCATCGGGATCTGAACGACCTCGCGCCGCTCGCCGAGGTGCTCGCGACGATGACGGCGCTCGCCGAGGAGAGCATCGCCGCGGCCGTCGCGTCGACTGGCACGTCGCTCATCGTCGCGGGGCTGGGCAAGCTGGGCGGCGGGGAGCTCAACGTCTCCTCGGACGTGGACCTGGTCTTCCTGCACGACGACGACCCGTCGCAAGCGCCGCGATACATCGACGCGGGGCGCAAGGTGATCGCGCTCCTCTCGGAGATCACCGCCGACGGCGCCGCTTTCCGGGTGGACATGCGGCTGCGCCCCTTCGGCGACAGCGGCCCGCTCGTCACGTCGCTCGGGGCGCTGGAGGACTACTTCGTGGCGCACGCGCGTCCCTGGGAGCGCTATGCGTGGCTCAAGTCGCGCGTGGTCGCCGGCCCCGCCGAGGGCGTCGCGGAGCTCGTGCAGCCCTTCGTCTACCGGCGCTATCTCGACTACGGGATGCTCGATGCGATGCGCGACCTGCACGCGCGCATTTTCGAGGCCGCCGCGCGGCGCGGCAAGGCCGACGACATCAAGGTGGGCAGCGGCGGCATCCGCGAGATCGAGTTCGTGGCGCAGCTCCACCAGATGGTGCGCGGCGGGCGCGACGCGTCGCTGCGAACGACTTCCACGCGCGGCGCGCTGGACGCGGTCGAGCGCGCGGGCCTGGTCGAGGCGGCTCGAGCAGCGCAGCTTCGCGCCGCGTACGAGTTTCTTCGCAGGCTCGAGCACCGGCTGCAGTACTACGACGACCAGCAGACCCAGGCGCTGCCGCGCGACGACGAGCACCGTGCCCTCATCGCGGAGGCCATGGGCCACGTGAGCTGGGATTCGGCTGCGTCGCAGCTCGACGGTCACCGCCGGCACGTGCAGGAAGCGTTCAACGCGCTCTTCGAAGCGCAGGCGCACGAGCCCTCGGCGCGGCTCGCCGCCTGGCTCATCGATCCGCAGGCCACGCCCGATGCGGAAGGCCTTGCGGAGGACCTGGCGGCAGCGGGCGTCGTCGAGGCGATGCCGGTCGCGCGCCGTCTCATCGAGTTCACGCGCTCGCGCCGCTACCGCAGCCTCTCGCCCAACGTTCGCATCCGTCTGGAGAAGCTGCTGCCCGCGTTCGTCGACACCGTGGCAGCCGAAGGCGGCCATGAAGCGACGGCCGAGCGCCTGCTGGCGCTCTTCGAGGCGATCGACGGGCGCGAGGCGTACTTCGCCTTGCTCCTCGAAAGCCCGCAGGTCCTGCGCCGCGCAGCGCGCCTTGCCGCGAAGAGCGCATGGGCCGCGCGGCTTCTCGCGCGCCACCCGATCCTGCTGGACGAGCTCACGCGATCGATCGCGAGCTTCACCGCCACCGACTGGGCATCCGAGCGCGCATCGCTCGCGCGCGAATGCGCGGGCGCGCAAGGCGACGTCGAGCGCGTGCTCGACCACCTGCGCCACTTCAAGCAGCGCCACGTGCTGCGCTTCACGATCGCCGACCTCGAGGGCGAGCTGCCGGTGATGGCGCTTTCGGACGAGCTGACCGCGCTCGCCGACACGGTCCTCGACGTGACCCTGCGTATCGCGGCCTCGACCGACGGACTGGGTCCCCATCGACACGGGGACGACGATGCTTCAACCCCGATTCCGGGGTTTTGCATCGTCGGCTATGGAAAGCTGGGAGGCAAGGAGCTGGGCTACGGATCCGACCTCGACATCGTCTTCCTCTTCGACGAGGGCCATGCCGATGGCCAGCGCCTGGCGCGCATCGCCCAGCGCGTGAACACCTGGCTCACCAGCCATACGCCGGCGGGCGTCCTCTACGAGACGGACCTGAGGCTGCGTCCCGACGGCGCATCGGGCCTGCTGGTGGGTTCGCTCGCGGCGTTTCGCGAATACCAGCTCACGCGCGCGTGGACATGGGAGCACCAGGCGCTCACGCGCGCGCGCTTCGCCGCGGGCGACGCGCGGCTGGGCGCGCGATTCGAGGCGGTGCGCGACGAGATCCTCGCGCGCCCGCGCGATGCGGCGAAGGTCTTCGCCGAGATCGAGGCCATGCGCCGCAAGATGCGAGTCGAGCAGAAGTCCCGGGACCTGAAGCACGTGGAGGGAGGCCTCATCGACCTCGAGTTCTGCGTGCAGGCGCTCGTGCTCGCGTACGGGCCGATGCATCCGGGGCTGCGCGAGAACAAGGGCAACCACACGTTGCTCAAGCGCGCGGCCGAGCTGGGCCTCGCCGACGGGAAGACGGCCGTCGATGCCGCGAACGCCTACCTCGCCATGCGCGCGCGCACGCACCAGGCGGCATTGAACGACGAGGAGGCGGTGAAGCTCGGGCCCGGCGAGCTCGAGGCCGAGCGCGAAGCGGTCAGGCGGCTGCGGGCGTCCCTGTTCGCACCAGCGGCGCCTTGAGCTGGTAGACCTGCATGCGCCCCTTGCCCTTGATCTCCAGCTCCTGCACGGGATCGAAGCTGAAGCGGTTGTGCAGTCGCCGGTGGGTGGTGAGGTCGACTTGCACGCTGCCCGGCGGCGCATCGGCGGCGAGGCGGAAGGCCACGTTCACCGTATCGCCCCACATGTCGTAGATGAATTTCCTCTTGCCGATCACGCCCGCCACCACCGGGCCCGTGCCGATGCCGATGCGGATCTTCACGATCTCGCCGGTGCGCCGGCAATACTCTTCCACCTTCTGGATCATCTCCAGCGCCATCGAGCCGACCGCATCGGCGTAGTGGATGTGCGCGCCGGTATCGAGGCCCGCGCAGGCCATGTAGGCGTCGCCGATGGTCTTGATCTTCTCCACGCGGTGCTTGTCGGCGATGTCGTCGAAGATCGAGAACACGTCGTTCAGGATCTTCACCGTCTCCACCGGGGAGAGCTCCTCGGTCATGCGCGTGAAGCCCACGATGTCGGCGAACATCACGGTCACGTCGGCGTGGCCCTGGGCGATGTTCACCTCGTTCCTCTTCAGTCGCTCGGCGATCGCGGGCGGCAGCACGTTCAGCAGGAGGCGCTCGCTGCGCTCCTTCTCGACGCGGATCTCCTCGTGCTGGGCGTCCACCTGCATGCGCAGCTTCTGCTTCTCGGAGGCGAAATACCAGAGCAGCGAATAGATCATCACCGAGATCGCGGCGAAGTTCAGCACGAAGAACACCGCCACCGTCTGCAGGTCCACCCGGGCGGGCGCGGAGCCCGACAGCAGGTAGTCGAAGACGCCCGCCATCACGGTCATGAAGAGCCACGCGAAGAACCAGGGCACCGACTGGCGCGTCCCCAGCACGGTGACCGCGCCCACGGGCGCCATGAGGCCCCACAGGCTCACGCCCGAGGCGTTCACGAAGTTGCCGATGGACCACTGCATCGCGAAGGGCGTGAAGAGGATGAGGCCCAGCTGGATGATCGCGAAGGTGTAGAGGCGCTTCAACTTCCACCACAGCGTGATGGTGACGACGGACAGCGCCTGGAAGACGAGGGGGATCGCGGTGGAATACTGGTATCCCATGCTCCAGTACACCGCGAGCCACAGCGCCGCCGCGCACATCATGAACGCGGTGGTGAGCATCAGCATGTCGCCGGAAAGCTTTTCCTCCGGCGAGAGGACGACCTGCGGCGCGTGGGGGATGGCGGCAGGCACCGATGGTGCCAGCTTCAGCGTCGCATCCCGGGTCGAATCGTCCATCATTTGTTGTCCGGGAATTATGGCACAGAGTGCTAGAATTCTCCTCTCAAAGCCGTATATCCCGGAGCGTGTAATCCCATGACGACGATGGCAGACCGCGACGGCTTCATCTGGTACGACGGAAAGCTCGTGCCATGGCGCGAAGCCACGACGCATGTCCTCACACATTCGCTGCATTACGGCCTCGCGGTCTTCGAGGGCGTTCGCGCCTACAAGACCGAATCGCTCGGCACCGCGATCTTCCGCCTGAAGGAGCACACCGACAGGCTCTTCAACTCGGCCAAGATCTACATGATGGAGCTGCCCTATACCAAGGAGCAGCTCACGGAGGCGCAGCGCGAGGTGGTGCGCGCGAACAAGCTCGAAAGTTGCTACCTGCGCCCGCTCGCGTTCTACGGCTCGGAGAAGATGGGTGTTTCGCCCGTCGGCGCGAAGGTGCACGTGTCCATCGCGGCATGGCCGTGGGGTGCGTACCTGGGCGAGGACGGCCTGAAGAAGGGCATCCGCGTGAAGACCTCCTCGTACGCGCGTCACCATGTAAACGTGACGATGGCCCGCGCCAAGGTCGCGTCGACCTACGCGAACTCGATCCTCGCCAACCTCGAAGCCACGCAAAATGGCTATGACGAGGGCCTGCTCCTCGACACCGACGGCTTCGTGGCCGAGGGCGCGGGCGAGAACATCTTCATCGTGAAGGACGGACGCGTGTACACGCCCGAGCTCACCACGGCGCTGGACGGCATCACGTGGCGCAGCGTGCAATCGATCTGCATGGACCTGGGCATCCCGGTCGAGAAGACGCGCCTCACGCGCGACGACATCTACATCTGCGACGAAGCCTTCTTCACCGGCACCGCCGCGGAGGTGACCCCGATCCGCGAGCTCGACCGGCGCGTGATCGGCGCCGGCTCGCGCGGGCCGGTCACCGAGCGCATCCAGACGGCATTCTTCGACATCGTGAACGGGCGCAACCGCAAGTACCACCATTGGCTCACGCCGGTCTCCACCGAAAATGTCGCTGCCATCAGAGCTTGACCAGAAGTTCGTGGAGGTCACCGCGGCCGACCTCCCGGTCCACTGCCCGCTGCCCTCGCAGAAGCTTTGGAACACGCATCCGCGGGTGTTCCTCCCCGTGGAGCAGACCGGCGAGGCGCGCTGCCCGTACTGCAGCACGCTCTACAGACTCACCGGCAGTGCGCCCCGTCCGGGGCATTGAGCCTGTCGTCCCCGCGAAAGCGGGGATCCAGCCATCGTGGCTCGCACCCTCGTCGTAGCACCCTCGTGGGTTGGGGACGCGGTCCTTTCCCATCCACTCCTCGTGCGACTGAAGGAGCGCGACCCGGCCGGGCGCATCGATGTGCTCGCGCCGCCGTGGGTGCTCGCGGCCTATCGGCGCATGCCGGAGGTCTCCGAGGCGATCGCGCAGCCCTTCGGGCACGGTGACCTCAAGCTGGGCGAGCGCCGCGGGTTCGCGAAATCCCTCGGCGCATACGACGAGGCCATCGTGCTACCCAACTCGTGGAAGAGCGCGCTCATCCCGTGGCATGCCGGCATCGAGCGGCGCACGGGCTACATCGGCGAGATGCGCTACGGGTTGCTGAACGACGCGCGCCCCCTGGACCCGGAGGCGTTGCCCCTCATCGTCGAGCGCTATGCCGCGCTCGCGCAGCCGGCACATGCGCCGCTTCGCCGGCCGCTTCCACAGCCCAGGCTTGTCGTGGACGAGGCGATGCGTCGCTCCACGCTGCGCTCGCAAGGCCTCGAGGCCGATCGCCCGATCACCGTCATGGCTCCCGGGGCCGAATATGGCCCCGCCAAGCGCTGGCCCGCGCGCCATTTCGCCGCGCTCGCCACGATGCTCGCCGCGCGCGGCGATCGCATCTGGCTCCTGGGCTCGAAGAAGGATGCGACGATCACCGCCGAGATCCAGGAGCTGAGCGGCGCCATCTGCGTCGACCTCGCGGGACGAACGTCGCTCGACGAGGCGATCGACCTCATGTCGTTCGCCTCGCGCGTCGTGACCAACGATTCGGGCCTCATGCACGTGGCCGCCGCGCTCGACCGCCCGATGGCCGCGCTCTTCGGCTCGTCCAGCCCGCAGTTCACGCCGCCGCTCTCGGCGCATGCTCGCGTGATCACGCTCAAGCTTTCGTGCAGCCCCTGCTTCAAGCGCGATTGCCCGCTGGGACACACCAACTGCCTGGTGCAGATGGAGCCCGTGCGGGTGCTGGAGGCGCTGCAATGATGGAATACGCCATCGATCCCGACATCACCGTGGCGCATACGCTGCCCGGGCGCTTCTATTCGGACGCGGGCACCTTCCGCCTGATGCGCGAGCGCGTCTTCGCGCGCACGTGGCAATGGATCGGCGACCTCGCGGACGTCGCAAGTCCGTGCACGCTTTCGCCGCGGGACCTGCTGCCCGGCTCGCTCGACGAGCCGCTGCTCCTCTCCCGCGACGAAGGCGGCGACCTGCGCTGCCTGTCCAACGTGTGCACGCACCGCGGCAACATCCTCGTGAAGGCCGCGTGCGCGGCCAGGCAGATCCGGTGCGGCTACCACTCGCGCCGCTTCGACCTGGCCGGCCGCATGACCTTCATGCCGGAATTCGGCGACGCGAAGGACTTTCCCTCGCCCGCCGATCACCTGCCGCGGGTCGCCTTCCGCGAGTGGGCGGGACTGGGATTCGCGTCGCTCTCGCCGGCCTTGGATTTCGCGGACTTCTTCGGCGACGCGCGCGCCGCGTGCGAGTCGCTTCCCGTGGAGCGCATGCATCCCGATCCTGCGCGCTCGCGGGACTACGAGGTCCGCGCGCATTGGGCGCTCTACGTCGAGAACTATCTCGAGGGCTTCCACATCCCGTTCGTCCACGCGGGGCTGAACGCCGTGGTGGACTACGGCAACTACGAGACACGCCTGCATCCGTATTCGAACGTCCAGCTCGCAAGAGCGAAGGACGGAGCGCCCGCCGCGCAGTACTGGTGGATCTTCCCCAACCTCATGCTCAACTTCTACGACTGGGGACTGTCGGTGAACCTCGTGCAGCCGCTGGATATCGATCGCACGCGCGTGCTCTTCCGCTCGTTCGTGTGGGATGCCTCGAAGCTGGAAACGGGCGCCGGCGCCGCGCTCGACCGCGTGGAGGCGGAGGACGAGGCAGTCGTCCAGGCGGTGCAGCGCGGCGTGCGTTCCCGCCTGTTGATTTCCTCGCCGGGTAGAATTCCGAACCCGGTCCCGTTCTCCGAGTCCTACGATCATGCCCGTTCTCCGAGTCCTACGATCATGAAACTCGCCACCCTCGCCCTTTCCGCCGCGCTTGCCTTCCCCGTCATGTCCCTTGCACAGATCGCCGACCCCGCCTACGGCAAGAACGTGGCCGACTGGCGCGCCAAGGTGGAAAAGAGCTTGCGCGCCGACAACGGCTGGCTCACGCTCGCCGGACGCTATGTTCTCAAGCCCGGCGAGAACACCTTCGGCAACGGCCCCGGCAACGACATCGTCTTCCCGAAGGGCGTGGGCTCTCCCGGCATGGGCTCGGTGTTCGTCGAGAACGGGCGCGTCACGGTGAAGATGGTGGAGGGCCTCAAGATGCGCAAGGACGGCATCGACTACACCACGCGCGACATGGGCACTTCCGCCGAGAACCGCGATTGGGTGAGCGTGGGCCGCGTCGCGTTCCACTTCATCGAGCGCGACGGCAAGTTCATCATGCGGCTCGCCGACAACGACAGCGAGGTGCGCAGGAGCTTCCGCGCTCGCGTCTGGTACGACATCAACGACCGCTACCGCGTGAGCGCGAGATTCGTCCCCTACGAGCCGGGCAGGAAGATCGCGATCGTGAACGTGCTCGACGAGACCTCCGACGAGCCGGTCGCCGGCTACGTGGAGTTCGAGCTGGACGGCCGCGCGTACCGCCTCGATGCCCTCGATGACGAAGGGGGCCTGTTCATCATCTTCAGCGACGGCACCGCCGGCGACACCACCTACAAGCCGGGCCGCTTCCTCTTCGTGGAGGAAAAGCCCGAGCCCGGCAAGCGCTTCCTGCTCGATCTGAACCGCGCGTACAACCCGCCCTGCGCGTTCAGCGAGTTCACCACCTGCCCGCTGCCGCCCAAGCAGAACAAGCTCCAGGTGAGGATCGAGGCGGGCGAGAAATATCCGCCGCTGAAAAGCTAGCGATGCACGCCCTGGCCGCCATCCTCCTCGTCGTGGCCCTCCCGGTCGCGGCGGCGGAAGTGGCGAGCTGGCCTCCACCGGATGCGGTCGTGTCGCGCATGCATGAGCTGCAGGGCGTGATCTCGGACCCGGAATCCAGCGCCCCGCAGCGCGAGGCGGCCCGCAAGGAATTGGCGGACCTCCTGAAGAGCCCCGCGGGCCAGTCGAAAGGTCCCACGCCCGACGAGAAGCCGGTGCATCCGCGCGCGGCGATCCAGCCGTTCGGCCAGATCGTGAAGCCCGCGCCGGTGGTTTCCGTTCCGGTCCCGGGTGTCGCGACCGTCGATGTGTTGGTGCCCCCGCGCATCACGATCGCGCCGCAGACGGGGCGCCCCATCGTGCCCTCGGGCAGTGCCGCGGTCGATCCGCGCACGGGGCACATCCAGCACGAGACGCCTTACGGCTACATCGATCCGCGCACGGGGCAATTCACGCCGAAGTAGGTCATCCCGGGCATCCCTGCATCCAAGTGGTCATCCCTGCGCAGGCAGGGATCCAGAGGCCCGAGCGGAGCGCCGCGGTTTCAAACAGGGAGAGGGGGCGCGGTCCTTTCACGAGAGGCCCCGGGAAGATTGAATGCCACCTCGATGGCCAAATCCACGTGCCCGCAGTGTCATCCATGTTTCTGCTCACACTTGGGTGCGCGACGTCGGGGCCGGGTCGTGAAAGGACCGCGCCCTTGGCCTGAAATTGAGATGAGGTCACGGTAAGTCGCGTGGAGTATCTATATCGATCGTGACGCCTTCATCATCGACGGGAATCAACACCACGTCGTCGCGATGGGATTGGATGACCGAGCGGGCACCCTCGTCGCCGTCGAGCGCGAGCAACTCTTCGAGAAGCCGGGCAGAGAAACCGACGGGATGGCCACGCGCGTTCGTCGCGCGATGGATGGGCGCGGCGACGAGCGATCCCGAGCGAAGCGACGCAAGGATCGAGGCGAACGTGGCGGCCTCGATGAATGGCATGTCGCCGAGCGCGACGATCCAGCCTCCGGCGTCGCGCGATCGGGCGACCCCTGCCGCGAGGCTCGCGCCGAGGCCGCGCGCGGTCGCTTCGCTTTCCAGGATGTCGCAGCCGGCCTTCGCGAGAACTTCACACAGCTCGTCGGCGCCCGGAGGAACGACAGCCAGCGCGTTGCCCGTGCCCTCGATCGCGCTGCGCGCCGAAAGGGCCGCCATCGGCAGCGTCTGGCTGCCGCGCTTCACGGGTACCAGCAGCTTGTCGGAGCCGAAGCGCGAGGCGCGACCGCCGCACAGGAGCAGCACGCGCACGTCCGGCACGGTCGGCCTACTCCGGCTTGATGCCGGCCTGCTTCACGATCTTCTCGACGCGCGCCTTGTCGAGGGCGAGCTGCGCGGCGAACTCGCGCGGGCCGCCGCCGACCGCGTCGATGCCCAGGCCGCGCAGGCGTTCCAGGGTCGGCGCGTCGCGCAGCGCCTCGGCAATGTCGCCCGCGATCTTGTCCACCACCGCCGCGGGCATCCCTGCAGGACCCGTGACCCCGATGTAGGGCGCGAGGTCGAATCCGGGAATCTCGGTCTCGGCGATGGGCACCACGTCGGGCGCAACCTGCGAGCGCTTTTCCGTGGTGACCGCGATGAGCCTCAACTTGTCGTCCCTGGCGAAACCCTGGAGCGACGGATATGCCGAAATCACGAGCGAGACCTGGTTCGAGACCGCGGCGGGAACGGACTGCCCCGTCCCCTTGAATGGAACGTGCAGAACATCGATGCCCAGCGTGGACTTCACCGACTCCATGACGAGCTGCATGATGCTGCCCACGCCGGAGGATCCGTACGAGTACTTGCCGGGGTTGGCCTTCGCGAGCGCCACGAACTGGGGGAACGTGGCGGCGGGAATCGACGGATGGAGCGCGAGGAAGAGCGGCGCGCGCGCGATGAGCGACACGAAGGTGAAGTCCTTCTCCGCGTACGTGAGGGAACGGTACATGAACGGATTGATGCTGAAGGTGGCGATGTCGGTGGCCATCAGCGTGTACCCGTCGGCGGGCCGCGCCATCACGTACTGCGCGGCTACCACGCCGTTGCCGCCCGGGCGATTGTCGATCACCACGGGCTGGCCCCATTTGTCGGAGAGCTTCTGCCCAACGACTCGCGCGATGGTGTCCGGCAGTCCGCCGGGCGCATACGGAACCACGAGCGTGACGGCCTTGCTGGGATACGCGGCGGGCTGGGCCCACGCGCTTGCCGCGATGGCCGCATACGCAACGGCGGCCAGGATGAAACGGCGCGTCATGAAGACTTCCTCCTCGCGTTTTCCTGCGATTTCTCGAGAACGATGCTGTTGCGGGCCGCGATCAGGTCCGCGAGGATCGACACCGCGATCTCGGG
>WNFL01119383.1_pt2 | contig 12535 bp, 11 predicted proteins | sample 5400361 | NCBI WGS metagenome assembly WNFL01 (sample SAMN13153351, study PRJNA577476) | soil metagenome | isolation source: 40 cm soil on Douglas fir-dominated hillslope | place: USA:California | collected 2013-09-17
GATTGCTGATCGGGCCTTGGCTGTAGACGCCCATCGACTTGCCGAGAGAAGCGAAATCGATGTTGGGCTCGTTCATCGTCGTGCCGATCCAGGCGCGGTCGATGCCGCGCTGATTGCGCTGCGCCATGCGCTGGACATGCATGTATTCCTGATGCCAGGCGCGGTTGTTGTGCACCATGTAGAGGATCGGGATCTTGTGATGGGCGGCCGTCCAGAGGACGCCCGGCGACATCATCAGATCGCCGTCGCCGTTCATCGCGACCGTGATGCGGCCGTGCTCCTTGTTGGCGAGTGCGGCACCCAAGGCCGCGGGCGCGTTGTAGCCGACGCCGCCGCCGACCGATCCGCCCATGGTGTGATAGTGCTTTTCCATGCTCCAGAGGCGATAGGGCCAGTTGGAGAGGAAGTTCACTTCCGACGCCATGGTCCAATCTTCGTTCTTGATCTGGTTCCACAGCTCGGCCGACATGCGCGCGGTCGAGATCGGGTTCGCGTCCCAGCCCATGGCCGCTTCTTCGTGCGCGGCCAGGATGAACTTGGCGCCCGCTTCGCTGAGCTTCTGACCGCGCGAAGAGGCCACGGCCTTCCGCGCCGGGGTCATCTCTTTCTCGAGCGCCTGGATGAGCCACGGGAGCGAGGTCTCCGCGTCGCCCGCGATGCCCATATCGGCAGCCTGGTAGCGCTCATACTCGCCCAAATTGGGCTTGATGTTGGTGTCGGTCGTGCCGATCACGATCACCTTGACGCCGGCGCGGGTCTTGGGCTGCGACGGACGGCCGATGGTGTCGTCGACATTGTTGAGCGTGCCGTAGAGATCCATCGGCTCGAGCGCGAGGATGACGTCGGCCTGGCGGATCATCGCCGCGCCGCGCTGCGAATGGTTGAGCGGATGGCGCGAGGGCATGTTCATGCGGTTGCGCTCGTCCACCACCGGAGCCTGGAGCAATTCGGCCAATTGCACGAGGCGCTTCGGACCCGCTTCGGAACGCGTGTAGCGGCCGGTGACGATCACCGGATTCTCGGCGGACGCGAGAAGCTTCGCCGCTTCGGCGAGAGCGTTCGGGTCGGCCGTCGGCTGCGAGCGCGTGCGCAGCTTCGGGATGAAGAGCTTGCGGGCGGGCTCGAGAACTTCTTCCTGCTGATCGGCGTCGATGACGACCATCACCGGGCCCATCGGCGCGGTGGTGGCGAGATCGTAGGCGCGCACGAGACCTTCGGCGAAGTCCTGCAGATTGTTTGCCTGATCGTCCCACTTCACATAGTCGCGGACGATGATGCCCTGATCGTGCGCGCTGTGGGCCCACTCGACGCCCGGGCGGCGCTGCGTGCCCTGACCGACATTGCCCGCGAGCACGATTGCCGGCACCTGGTCGCAGAACGCGTTGTAGATCGCCATCGCGGAATGCTGCAGGCCGACGACGCCATGGACCATCGCTGCGAGCGGCTTGCCGGCGATCTTGGCGTAGCCATGCGCCATAGCGACGGAGGCTTCTTCGTGCATGCAGGTGATGAATTCGGGCTTCGTGTTATTGGCGTAATTGATGATCGATTCCTGCAGGCCGCGGAAGGTCGAGCCCGGGCAGGAGGTGACGTAATCGATGTTCAGGGCCTTCAGGCAGTCGACCATGAAGTCGCCGCCGACCTTGCCGCCATTGACGAGCTTGGGGAGCGCCGCCGGCGCCTTGCTGTCGCCCGCGGTTTGCGGACGGGCAGGAACGCTCGGCCGCTGCGGCGCGGTGTCGGCGGCGAGGGCGCGGCCGGCGCCCGCCAATCCGATCACGGGTCCTGCTGCTGCTCCGGCGAGAAACTGGCGGCGTCTGATTTTTGGCTCTTTGGACACGGTTCCCATCCCTGAAAATGCGTTGCCCTCTATGGCCGAGGAAGGCCGAAATCATGAGTGCTTAACACCGCCAAAAGTCAACTACAAGCTTGCCTTGTTAAATCGAAGATGCGCCTGCGGCGCGTTGCGGGAACTTCAACCGGACACACGCGTTTGCAGTTCAACTCGACGTCTGGGGCGCCGGATCGTGCAAGGTTTGAACTTATCTGAAACCGCCCCCACGGGACCGCTGGTGACACTAGCTCCCACACAATCGGGTTCTTCCTGGGACGGACTGATGGACAAGTTGCCGGTCGGGGTCGCGATTTGCGATGCCGACGGGCACCTGCTGCGGACCAACCCCGCGCTCTCGGCGATTACGAATTGTTCTGCGGAAGAGCTCGCGCGCCGCAACATTGCCGAGCTGATCCATCCCGAAGACGTCGAGCTCGACCGATCGCTTTACGAGCGGCAGGTCAAAGGCGATCTCGAGACCTATGCCGTCGTCGAGCGATTGGTGAAGAAGGACGGCTCCGCCCTTTGGGTGTCGGTGAACTCCCAGGCCGTGTTCGACCGCAACCGCCGTTTTCTTCATTCGATTCGGGTGGTCCAGGACATCCACCGGCAGAAAGAGGCGGAAGAGCGCCTGCGCGAGAACGAGCGGCGGCTGCACGATTTGCTGGAGGCGCTTCCTGTCGCGCTCTACACCACGGACAATGATGGCCGGATTACCTTCTTCAATCACGCGGCGGCGGAGCTTTGGGGCCGCCGGCCCGCGCTGAACGACGAGCAATTCAGCGGCGCGTGGCAGCTTTACTATCCCGACGGGCGGCCGATGCCGCACGAGGAAACGCCGATGGCCGCCGCGCTGAAAGAGGCAATGCCCGTTCGGGGCCGCGAAGTCATCGCGCAACGGCCCGACGGTACGCGCACGCCCGTTCTTCCCTATCCCACGCGTTTGCACGACCGCGAGGGCAAGTTGGTCGGCGCGGTGAACATGCTCGTGGACTTGAGCGACCGCAAAGCGCTCGTGGATGAGCTGAACCACCGGGTGAAGAACACGCTCGCGACGGTCCAGGCGATCGCGGCGCAGACGATGCGCCATGAAAACGCCCGCGCGATGCGCGAAGCCTTCACTGGGCGCCTGATGGCGCTCAACAAGGCGCACGATGCGCTTTCGATCGACAGCTGGCGGTCGGCGGATCTGAAGGCCATCATCCGCGAAATTCTTACGCCGTTCCAAAGCGGCGGCCACGAGCGGATCCAGTTCAGCGGCAATCCGGTGGAGCTGAATTCGACCATGGCGCTCACCATGGCCATGGTGCTGCACGAAATGGCCGCCAACGCGGCGCAATTCGGTGCCCTATCGACGGCTGGCGGAAGGTTGGCCGTTTCCTGGGAAGTCGATCGCGGTCTCAAGGGCAGGACGCTCTATCTCGTCTGGATCGAAACCGGCGGACCGACCGTCAGGCGGCCTGGAGAGCGGGGTTTCGGCACGCGATTGATCGAGCGTGGGATCGTCCAGCAATTGAACGGCATGGCGGTGGTCGATTTCGATCCTCCCGGCCTTCGCTGCCGGATAGAAGTTCCGATACCGTCGCAATGATCACGGGGGATACGCGGATCATGAAGAACCTCGATGGGCTTTCCATCCTTGTGGTCGAGGACGAGACCATCATTTCCCTTCTGCTCGAGGATATGCTGCTCAACCTCGGCTGCGGAGCGGTATGGCACGCAAGCGGTGTCAACGAGGCGCTCGCGCTCTTGAAAGAGAAGCGGCCCGATGCCGCCCTGCTCGACGTGAATCTTTCCGGAGAGCCGGCGTATCCGGTCGCGGAGCAGCTCGAGTCAGCCGCAATCCCGTTCATCTTCTCCACCGGTTATGGCACGAGCGGACTGCCTGCGCGTTGGGGCGCCAAGCCGACGGTGCAGAAGCCGTTCACGCTGCAAACGTTGGAAAAGGCGCTCAGCGCGGCGCTGTAGGCGGCTGACCGAGCTACGCCCTCACCTTACCGGGGGCGCGTACATCAGGCCGCCGGATTTCCACGACTTGTTCAATCCGCGCGGCAGGTGCGCCGGCCCGAGATTGCGCTCGAAGATCTCGCCGTAATTGCCGACATTCTTGACGATGTCGTAGGTCCAATCGCGCGCGACGGCGGCATTGGGCGGCGCCGCCGCGAAGAACGCCTTGACCTCCGGGTTCTCGCTCATGCGCATGCGATCGACGTTGGCCGACTGGATGCCCAATTCTTCCGCATCGATAAGCGCGAAGATCGCCCAGCGCACCGCGTCGAGAAACTGATCGTCGCCTTTGCGCAATAAGGGCGCCAAGGGCTCCTTGGTCAGCTGCTCGGCCAAGATCACGAAGTCTTCGGCATAAGCCGCTTTGCCGATCACCGCTTCGGCGAGCTCGGAGGAGTCCGCGGCCATCGCGTCGCAGCCCCCGGCAAAGAACGCACCTTCGGCATCGGCGCGCTTGTCCTTCAGAACCGCCTTGAGCACGAAATTATGGACGCGGAAATAATAGCGGAGCGTCGATAAGAACTCGGCATCGGTCGAAACGCAGACGGTTTTCCCCGACAGCGACGCGACGTCGGCGATGCCGGACTTCTTGGTCACCAGGAAGCTTTGGCCGTCGTGAAGAATGATCGGACCGAAACGCAGCTCGGAGCGCATCTCGCGCCCGAAGGTCCAGGTGAGCCCGCGCAAGACGAGATCGATGTCCTCGGATTTCAGGAAGTTCGCAAGCGTGTCGATCGGCTTGAACGTCACCTTCGCCGGATTGCCGAAAATTGCGGTCGCGACCGCGCGGCAGATGTCGGCGTCGAAGCCGCGATAGGTGCCTTGCGCGTCGGGAGCCGAGAATCCGGGAACGCTCGAGCCGACGCCGCAGTTGAGAGTGCCGCGGGCCTTGATCGTGTCGAGCCGCGCGCCCGCATGCGCGTTGGCTGCGGAGCAAAGCAGAATCCCGCCGGCCAAGGCGGAAGCCAGCCAGTTGAATGTCGGCAATCTGAAACCAATTTGGCCTGCTGCGCGCATGGATGGTAAGTATGGCGGCAATGAATCAAGGTTTCCACAAGAAGCCGCGAACGGGAACAAGGAAACTCGGCCGCAGGCGCTTTCTTCAAGGCGCGATCGGCGCGGCCTCCACGCTCCCGTTGCGCGCCTTTGGAGCGCAAAACCTCCCCGCTCCGCCGCCCGAAACCGTCCTCGTCATCGGAGCGGGGCTTGCCGGATTGGCGGCGGCGCTGCGCTTGAGGGAAGCGCGCAAGCAGGTGATCGTCGTCGAAGCGCGCAACGCGCCCGGCGGACGGGTACGCACCTTGCGCAATCTCTCGGATGGTCTGTATGCGGAGCTTGGCGCGGCGCGCGTCGCCGACACCCACGAATACGTGCTGCACTGGCTGAATGACTTCAACCTCTCGCTGACCGCGTTCTCGCCGGCAACCGCGAACGTGCTTGCCATGGACGGGCGGCGCGCGCGGGCCGACATCGAGACGGAGCGCGCCCGGATGGCGCCGGGGCTCAGCGCGGATGAGCGCAAGCTGTCTCCCTCTGCGCTGCTCTTGAAATATATCGAAGGGCTGCCGGACGAGCTCTCGGCGCCCGAGATCGATCTCAAGAATCCGATCTTCGCGCCCTTTGACCGCGTCAGCTGGCCCGCGTTCTTGAAGATGCGCGGCGCCTCGGACGCAGCCGTGAGGATGATGAGCCTCGGCGGGGATTCGAGCCCCCTCTCGGCGCTCTTCATGCTGCGCCAAATCATGCTGATCAAGGATTCACGCGGGTATCTGAAGATCGAGGGCGGCATGGACGTGCTTCCCCGCGCGATCGCAAAGAGTCTGGGCGCCGCGATCCGGTATGAGTGCGAAGTCGTGCGCATCGAACGCGAGGGATCCAAAGTGCGCGCGATCTGCCGCGAGCGGAATCGCACCGACACCATCACTGCCGATCGGGCGGTGATCGCGATTCCGTTTTCGGCGCTGAGGCGCGTCCAGTTGGATCAGCCGTTCTCGAGCTTGAAGAGCGAGGCGATCGCCAAGCTCTCCTATTACGAGGCGACCCGCTTCCTGATCGAGACCAAGACCCGCTTCTGGGAGCGGGAGAAGCTCTCGGGCGGCGCCCGAACGGATGGTCCCGGCGACATCTGGGACGGAAGTTTCGGTCAGTCCGGACGAGCGGGCATCCTCTCGCTCACGACCGGCGGCCATGCCGTCGAGACGCGGCTCGCGGGGCTGCCGGAAGACGCACGCCGGGCTCTTGGCGCCAGCTTGACCGAGGCCGCATTCCCGGATGTCAAAGATCAGTTGCAGACTGTCCATATACAACGTTGGGTTGAAGAGCCCTTTGCCCGGGGGGCGTTCTCGATGTTCGGGCCGGGCGAAATGACCCGCTGGACCGAGGCCATGCTCAAGCCTGAGGGCCGGGTCCATTTTGCCGGCGAACACCTATCCCCTTGGTCGGGCTGGATGGAGGGGGCGCTATGGTCCGGCGACCGGGTCGCCCAGGAAATTACCCAGCAATAATCCGCGGAAAAGGCGGCATTGCACGTATTGATGACTTGGTTTCTTGGGTAAACCGTTTATATAATTGGGGCAGTGTTGAGCGAAGCTCGCGCGAACGATCGCGCGTTACCACAGACGACATGGAGAGGCGGACATGAATCGGATGAAATCCCTACTCCTCGCGGGCGGCATCGCGGCTCTCGCATTGGCGGCAAGCGCGACACTCCCGGCTTTCGCCAATGGCGGCGACTTCTTCAACGAGCTCTCCGAGAGCTGGGGGGCGAACGCCGACACCGGCGTGCCGTTCTTCGGCTGGGTGCGCGACGCGAAGGGCAAAGCCATTCCGCGCGCGATCGTCACGGCCACCGTGCAGAACGGGGCGGATGGCGAAGCGGTGACGATCATCACCGACAACCTCGGCCACTTCCGCATTCCGGGCCTCGGCAAAGAGGTGAACCCCAAGGACGTCGTCGTCGAATGCGCGAAGGTCGGCTATCGCGCCGTTGCGCAGGACCGTCGCGTGATGCGGACGTTGCCCAAGGCGCCGATCGAAGTCGACTGCAAGCTCCTCCAGCAGGCGCCCGCAACGAGCTGAGATCGACCGTTTACGGACGGCTTTCAAGACAGCGTAACCGCATTGCCAGTGCGGCGATGAATCGTGCATCATCGCTTGAACCTTGTTCCGCGTTCGCAGCCGTCGCTTAGCGTTGAGGAGAACCGTCGCAACGAGATGCGGGGTGTGCGGCCGTTGGGGAGAACGGAGCTCAACAATTCAAGAGTAATTCCGGGGGGTAACGATGATTACTGCGCTTTTGATAATTCATGGCGTGATCGCCGTGTTCCTGATCGGCGCGATCACGCATCAAACCATGGGCACGTTCTGGCCCCGGCGACCGGGACAGACCGACTTCGTCGCCAATGCCCGCGGCGTCCGTCCGCAAGTCTATGTCAGTGCGATCATCGCCCTCTATGTGGTTACCTTCTTTCTCGGTGCGTTTCTCTATCCGACTTTCCGCGTGTTCGTCCGGCCGCCGCTGCAGGACCTGCAACTGACCTACGCCATCGGTCTGTTCGAGATTAAGGAGAATTTTGCTGCCATCGGGCTCGCCACGCTGCCGTCCTATTGGTGGTTCTGGAAGAAGACCAACGACTATCCGACGACGAGGAGAGCGTTGACCGCGATATTTTTCGTCATCATCTGGTATAATTTCATCGCCGGTCACATCCTGAACAATGTGAGAGGGTTCACGTGATGCTCGAGAAAGTCGCAACCCGCGCGTTTCCCGCATTCGCAGTCGGTTTCGCGCTCTACTACGCGCCAGCCTATTCCTACACCGGCGCGAACTCGGCCTTCGGCTGGCCGCTGTTCACCTACTTCCCGGCCATCGATCGCTGGAACTGGGGGCTTATTCCGGGCAACGACAACATCGGGCCGCCGATGTGGTGGTATGGCTGGATCGTCAAGGCGATCATCGTAGGCCTTGTCTTTGCCGGGATCGCGATGTTGTTACCGGAGAAGGCGACGGCAAAGCTTTGGGCGAGTCTGGTTTGGATCGTGCCGATCCTGGCCTTCATCTTCCTCGCCAATTGGGAGGTCGTCTGGTTCTTTCCGACTTGGAAGCCGTTATAATCGAGCGCCGCCGTCGGAGCTTGAGTTAGAGGCGAACATGGTGCGGACCGGTCTCTTGTTAAGCAGTGCAGGGCTCATCCTGACTTTGGCTGTGGCCGGGGCTGTCCCGGCTTTCGCCAATGGCGGCGACTTCTTCGAGGAATTGAGCGCGACCTGGAGCGCGGCGAACGCCGATTCAGGATTGCCTTATTTCGGCTTCATCAAGGATACCAAGGGCAAGTTCATTGCCAATGCGACAGTGGCAGCGACGACGCCGAGCGGTTCGACCTTTGTCGTCCAGGCCGACAACATGGGGCACTACAAAATCCCAGGATTCTCGAAGAGCGTCGACGCCAAACAGGTGCACGTGACCTGCAGCAAGGTCGGATACAAGCTCATCGCGCGCGATCGCCGGATCATGCGCAGCGCGCCGAATGCGCCGATCGAGACGAACTGCATCCTCGCGCCGGACGTGAACAAGCCCGCGGCTTAAGCGTTCGGGCGCCTCATTCCGGCTGCCAGTCCACGGGCGCAAGCTCGAAACCCGAAAAGTCGAATCCCGGCGCGACGGTGCAGCCGACAAGCGTGTAGTCGCCGAGCGGCTTTGCGCGTTGCCAGGCTCCCGCCGGAACTGTTGCTTGAGGGCGCTCGCCCAACTCGAGCCGGGGACCGAGCAGGATCCGCCGCAAGTCCGTATCCGAGATCGCGAGCTCGAGGGCCGAGCCGAGATACCAATGCCAGACTTCTACCGCATCGATGCGATGCCAGCGCGATGCATCGTCCGCGCGCAACAGAAAGTAGATCGCCGTCGAACGGGAGCGGCCATCAGCGCCTAAGGAATCGCGAAACGTCTCGCGATAGAAGCCGCCCTCGGGATGAGGTTGAAGCGCGAGGAGGCGGATGACTTCGTCCGCCGTCATACCGTCGCGCCTGCGACAAATGGATTGGCCGCACCCTTGCCGATGAGATGCTTGAAACCCGCCGCGACGCCGCGCGCATCGGCGAGCGCATCATGCTTGCGCCCGGCGAAGACCGTTCCCACCGCTTCCGCCACGTCGCAGGCATGCTTGCCTTTGAGGTCGACGCCGTTCGCGGCGAACCACGGGATCGCGTTGGAATAGGGCGGGACGGGAACTCCCGTCCACCCATAGCGGGTCAAATTTCCCTCGATGATGAGATCGTCGCGGCCGAACGCCCATGTTGGCGCGTCGCCGACGAAGTCGAGGAACGCGCGATAGGCCGTGATGAAATCGATCCCCTGCGCGCGGAGCCGCTCATTGGTGATTCCCGTGAGCGCGACGAAATATTCGGAGAGCTCGGGGTTGATCCGCGGCCGGACCAGCATCTCGAACGAGTCGACCTCCTTGAGATCGGCGGTGCCAAGCTTGACCGCACCGATCTGCACCACCTCGGTGTGCTCGCCCGGGCGCGTCCAGCGCGACTGCAGCGAGCCTTCCCAGGCGGTGAATTCGAGATCGAAAATGACGGCAAAGGTGCGTTTTCGCGTTTTCAAAGCTATATCTTGCGTGCGGGTTTCCAGCGTTCAGCGGACAATCGCGCCGAAGGTCAAGAGAGGTTACCCCGCTCTTAAGTTTTGCAACACGGTTTCCTAAGTTCTTAAGGATTTAATCCCGGCCCCGCGAGATCTTCGGCACGGTGAGAGACATCACTCGGCCGGCAGCGTTGCGGGCGAGGAGGCTTTTCAAATGGTCTGGCAGATGGTGAAGCGCGCGCTCTTCATGCAGGGCCAAGCGGTCGAGGACGCGAAGCACGATTCGGCCGAAGCGGCGGCCCATCTTGCGGCCGCGTCTCACTTGATCGGGACGGACGATCCAGCGCTCTCGGCGTTCTTCACCGCGTTCACGCGCTATGCCAACCCCGAAGACCTGATCCACTACACGGGAGCGGAGCTCGCCGCTCTGGTGAAGGCCGTCTATCGCCGCACGGCCGTGCGGCACCTGGGCACGCCGTTCATCGATGTCTTCGACGCGTCGCTCGAGGATGGGGCGTTCGCGAGACTCTCCGAGACGATCATCGTAGCCGTCTGCGACGACATGCCGTTCCTCTATGATTCCACGACGGCCGCCGTTCGCGCCGAGGGCGCGCATTTAGCGGCTGCTTTCCATCCGGTGATTCCCACCGCGCGCGATTCCTCGGGGCGGCGTACCGCGGGTGGGGAAGCACTCTTGGAAAGCGTGACCGTGCTCGCGCTCGACAGTCCGCTCGACGAGGAAGGCGCGGCCACGCTGCGGACCGCCTTGAAGGGCGTGCTCGACGAGGTGCGCCTCGCGGTCAGGGATTGGAGGCCGATGCTCGGCCGTCTGGCCGAGACGATCGCCGGGCTGAAGCAGAATCCGCCGCGCATAGAAGAAGCCGAGCTTGCAGAGAACCTCGCTTTCCTCGGCTGGCTCGCGGATGAACATTTCACGTTCCTCGGCAGCCGCGACTACGTCTACCGGAGAGAGAATGGCGGGCGGCTGGATCCTCTCTTCGAGAGCGGGCTCGGGCTCCTTGCCGATCCGGAACGACGCGTGATCCGCCGCGGCGCGGATCGCTCCAGCCTGACGCCTGATGTTCGCGACTTTCTGAATCAGCCCGCGCCGCTCGTCATCACCAAATCGAGCTCGCGCTCGGTCGTTCATCGCCGCGCGCACATGGATTACATCGGGGTCAAGACCTTTGACGGCGAGGGCAACTTGACCGGCGAGCGCCGCTTCGTCGGCCTGTTCACGTCGACTGCGTACAGCCAATTGCCCAGGGAGATTCCGCTTCTTCGCCGCAAGATCGAACACGTCCTGGCGGGATCGGGATTCGTCCCCTCCGGACATGACGGCAAGGCGCTCGCCCACGTCCTCAACACCTATCCGCGCGATGAGCTGTTCCAGATCGGCGAAGACGAGCTGCTCGCGACCGGGCTCGGCATCCTCAATCTCGGCGAACGGCCGAAAGTGCGCGTCTTCCTTCGCTTCGACAAATTCGACCGCTTCGTGTCGGCGCTCGTTTTTGTTCCGCGCGAGCGCTACAGCGGCGCGGTGCGGCAGCGGATTCACGCCCTCCTCGCGCGCGCTCTTGACGGCCGGCAGTCGGCGGCGATCCCGGCGCTCGATGACGAGACGTTGGCGCGCATCCATTACATCATCGGACGCAACGACGGCCCGCGGCCGGAGGTCGACGCGCGCGAGCTCGAATCCGAAATCCGGGTCGCCATCCGCACCTGGGAGGACGGATTTTCCGACGCGCTTGCGATCGAGCATGGCGGCACCTCGGCGGCGCTGGCGCGGCGCTATGCGGATGCCTTTCCGCCGGGATATCGCGACGCCTTTGCTCCGCACGAGGCCGTCGAAGATATCGACCGCATCGAGGCGGTGCTCATGGGCCGCGGACTCGGCGGCCGCGTCTCGGCTCATGTCTATGGCCGCGACGGCGACGAACCGGGTGTCCTGCATCTGAAGCTGTTCGTGAAAGGTGCATTCATTCCGCTCTCCGAATGCCTTCCCGTGTTCGAGAATCTGGGGCTGAAAGTCATCGCGGAGGATGCCTTCGCGCTTAACCCAAAGGACGCCAAAGGCGAGGTTCAGACCGTCGCCATACAGAACATCCTGATGCTGCGCGCGGACGGCGAGCCGGCGGACATCGAGCGCATCAAGACCCTCTTAGAAGAGGCGTTCCATTCGGTCTGGGCGGGCGAGACGGAATCGGACGGCTTCAACCGGCTGGTGGTGGCGGCAGACCTTCCCTGGCGCGATATCGTCATTCTTCGCGCGATCGCGAAATATCTCCGTCAAGCCGGCGTCGCGTTCAGCCAACCCTATGTCGAGAGCGCCCTCGCGAACAATCCGGCGATCGCGGTGAAGCTGGTCGAGCTTTTCCGCACGCAGCACGATCCCGAAGGATTCACGGAACTTGCGCTTCGCAAAGAAGCCGCCGGTGGGATCCGAAGCGAGATCGAGAACCTCTTGAACAACGTGCCCTCTGCCGATGAGGACCGCATCATTCGCCTGATGATGAGCGTCATCGACGCGATGCTGCGGACGAGTTTTTTTCAGCCCGGCGCGGAAGGCGGAGCCAAGCCTTTCCTCGCCTTCAAGCTCGAAAGCGGGCGGCTGGAGATGCTGCCGGCTCCCAAGCCGCTGTACGAGATCTTCGTCTACTCGCCCGAAGTCGAGGGCGTGCACTTGCGTTTCGGCAAAGTCGCGCGCGGAGGAATCCGCTGGTCCGATCGCGCCGAGGACTTCCGCACCGAGGTGCTTTCGCTCGTCAAAGCACAACAGGTGAAGAATGCGGTCATCGTGCCCGTGGGCGCCAAAGGTGGATTTTATCCGAAGCGCATTCCTCCGGGTGCCCCGCGCGACGTCGTTCAGGCAGCGGGTATCGCCGCCTACAGGACATTCATCGGGGCGCTGCTCGATTTGACGGACAATATCGGTCCCGAGGGGAACATCGTCCCGCCGGCGAACGTGCTGCGCTACGATTCCGATGATCCCTATCTTGTGGTCGCGGCCGACAAAGGAACGGCGACCTTCTCCGATATCGCGAACGAGATCGCGCTATCCCGCGGTTTCTGGCTGGGCGATGCTTTCGCATCGGGCGGCTCGCATGGCT
>WNFL01435005.1_pt1 | contig 12535 bp, 9 predicted proteins | sample 5400361 | NCBI WGS metagenome assembly WNFL01 (sample SAMN13153351, study PRJNA577476) | soil metagenome | isolation source: 40 cm soil on Douglas fir-dominated hillslope | place: USA:California | collected 2013-09-17
ATGACCATTTACGGGGTTGCCCTTCTGGCAATCTGCACGCTTCTCGGCGCACTTCTGGGCGATGTGCTGGGGGTCGGCCTCGGGGTCAAGACCAATGTCGGGGGCGTCGGCATCGCGATGATGCTGCTGATGGCCGCACGCGTCTGGCTCATGCGCAAGGGCGCGCTGACCCACGGCCTGAAGCTCGGCATCGAATTCTGGGCAGCGCTCTATATTCCCATCGTGGTCGCGATGGCCGCCACCCAGAACGTGGTCGCTGCCGTCAGCAGCGGCCCCGTGGTGTTGATCGCCGGCGCCGGCGGAGTGGCCATCTGCCTCGCAGCGACGGCCTTGCTCATCCGCTTCAGCCGGCCGCCGGTCGCGCATCACAACCGTGCGCAAGAGGCGCATGCTGCCCGGGTGATTTCCGGCGCGGCCGAGTAGGAGGGCGCGATGAACGAGATCATTCCGCGCCTCTTCAACGAACATGGCCTGGTGGCGTCCTTCGCTCTGGTCGGGATCGTGATGTGGGTTTCCTACCAGATTTCCAAACACCTGACGTTCGGCCGCGTCCATGGCTCCGCGATCGCGATCGTGCTGGGGCTCATCCTCGCCTATCTCGGTGGCGTGGCGACAGGCGGCAAAACGGGCATCGCCGATATCCCGATCTTCGCCGGTGTCGGCTTGATGGGCGGCGCCATGCTGCGCGATTTCGCCATCGTCGCGACCGCCTTCGAAGTCGATGTCGTGGAAGCGAAGAAGGCGGGGCTGCTCGGCGCCATCGCCCTGACGCTGGGCACGGTGCTGCCCTTCATCTTCGGGGCGGGCGTCGCGCTCGCATTCGGCTATTCGGATTCGGTCTCGATGACCACAATCGGCGCCGGCGCGATCACCTACATTGTCGGACCGGTCACCGGTTCCGCTCTAGGGGCCAGCTCAGCGGTGATGGCGCTGTCCATCGCGACCGGCGTCTTCAAGGCCGTGCTGGTGATGACCGGAACCCCGTTTGTCGCCCGTTCCATCGGCCTGAACGATGCGCGCTCGGCGATGGCATTCGGCGGCTTGATGGGCACGGTCAGCGGCGTGACCGGAGGCCTTGCCGCGACCGACCCGAAGCTGGTGCCATATGGCGCTTTGACGGCGACCTTCCATACGGGCCTGGGATGTCTGGTGGCCCCCTCGCTCCTCTACTTCGCCGTCCGTGCCATCATGGGAGCCTGACGTTCCGGGCTATGGCACGATTGGGCGCTGTTTCTTGCCGGCGCGTGGAGGTGGTGCGGCGAGCAGGAGCGAGGCCCATCGAAGCTCGTCGATATGAGCGCAGATGATCGCGATCGCCGCGGTCATGGGCACCGCGAGAAACAACCCCGCAATACCCCAGACCAGGCCCCAGAAGGTCAGGGCCAAGATGATCGAGAACGGGCTCAAGTTCAGCGATTGTCCGAGGATGAGCGTGGCTGCGACGTTCATCAGGACGAAATGGAGCGAACCAAGCACGACAATGATGATGAGCGGCGTTCCAAGCGTCCCGAACTGGACCAGCGCCATCAGCGCCGGAATCACCACAGCGGCGGCACCAATGGTTGGGATGTAGGTCAGGATGAAGATCAACAGCGACCAAAACGCGGCGTACTGAACGGCGAGCGCCACGAGCAGCGCATAGGACGCGGTGGCCATGATGGCGCTCAGAATTGTGCAGACTCCCAGATAGGACTGCACCTGACGCACAATGATGCGAAGCACCCCCCGGGTCTCCTCATGCTGTCCGCCGGTGGCGAGCAACCTTGCGATCTTGGCCGACAAAGTGTCCTGCTCGGTCAAGAGGAAACCGACATAGATCAGAACCTCAATGATCCCCAACGCAGAGGCGCCGAGCGTGGTCGCGACGTTGGTCAAGATGCCGGCGATGTCCGAGCGGCTGAACATGTCCTGGATGGCGATGCCCAGCCGCAGTGGCGTCAGCAGCTGGGTTACAACGCGCTCCAGATTTGCGACGTATAACGGCGCCTGCACTGCGAAATCGGCGGCCTGACCTGCGACGATACGCGTCACCAGATAGATCGCACCGACCAGCATGGCCATGGTGGCAAACCAGGCGAGCCAACGCGGCAGCTTGAAGCGAAGCAGAAGATCCACGATGGCATTGAGGACTGCGGAGATCAGGACGGTGAAGGCGAGCGGAACCAAAAATGGCCGGCCGATGATCAGGAGAGCCAGCAAGGCGACACTGGCGAGCAGCCAATTCGCAGCGTCTCTGCTCCCGATGGTCATGACAATCTCTTCCGCCGCGCAGACGTGAATTCGGCCGATCTATCGGAAAAAACACCTGGGGCGAGCCGATGCCGCCGTCCCGATTGAGCATGTCAAACAAGAACGCGCTCTGCCATAAGATTTTGTCGAGGCGGATTTTGGCTTTCTCAAGGGACGGGTATGGTCGACCTAGCGCATGTGGCGAACGGGCTTAAAGGGTCTGCCGATGGAACATACGGCGCCCAGCATCGGCAGCGGGCTGGTGCCGGTGTTGGCTACCCCGGTGATGATCAATTTGATCGAGGCGGCGGCCCTGGCGGCCGTCGAGCATCTCTTGCCGCCCGGCCATCAGAGCCTTGGCATCCATCTCGACGTCCGCCATTTCGCCGCCACGCCCATCGGGATGCGCGTGCGGGCGACCGCGGAATTGACTGGAGTCGATGGCCGTACGCTCTCGTTTCGCGTTGAGGCAAGCGATGAGAAGGAGCCGATCGGCGGCGGCTCGCACGAACGGGTCGTGGTCAACGTCGCCCGCTTCGATGCGCGCGTGCAGAAGAAGCTGACGGCGCGTTAGGGCCGCGCCATCGGCTTGATGGACGCATGCCTAGTGTGGTGGATTCAATACCGTCGGGTTTCGCGGGCAAGGGATTTTTTCCAGTGTCGGAAGGGCTTTGGGAGTTCTGGATCGACCGGGGCGGCACCTTCACCGACATCGTTGGGCGGCGCCCGGATGGCGCGCTGGTCACCTTGAAACTGTTGTCGGAGAACCCCGAACGCTATAGGGACGCCGCCTCGGCCGGCATGCGCATGCTTATGGAGCGGCACGGCGATGCTCCCATTGCCGCGGTGAAGATGGGCACCACCGTCGCCACGAACGCGCTGCTGGAACGAACCGGCGAGCCGACCCTGCTGGCCATCACCAAAGGCCACGCCGATGCGTTGAGCATCGGCTACCAGAACCGGCCCAAAATCTTTGCCCGCCACATCGTGCTGCCCGAACCCGTTTATGGCCGCGTCGTGGAGATCGACGAACGCATGACCGCCGAGGGAGAAATCCTGCGCCCCCTCGACGAGGGCGCGACGAAGGCCGATCTCGCCTCCGCCTTTGCCGAAGGCTTCCGGTCCATCGCGATCGTCTTCATCCATGGCTATCGCTTCACGGCGCATGAGAGGCGCGTCGCCGAGCTCGCGCGCGAGATCGGCTTCAGCCAGATCTCCGTGAGCCACGAGGTGAGCGCGCTCATCAAGCTCATCGGGCGCGGCGATTGTACGGTGGCGGATGCTTATCTCTCGCCGGTGCTGGACCGCTATGTCGCGGGGCTTCGTGGAGCGCTGGGCGAGGACGTGCCGCTATTCTTCATGCAGTCCAGCGGCGGCCTGGCGGATGGCGGCGCCTTTCGCGGCAAGGATGCCGTGCTGTCCGGCCCGGCTGGCGGCGTCGTCGGAATGGTCAAGACCGCCAGCGAGGCCGGCTTCGAGCGGGTGATCGGCTTTGATATGGGCGGCACATCGACCGATGTTTCGCACTATGCCGGCGCTTTGGAACGCACCCATGAGACGATGGTTGCGGGTGTCAGGATGCGCACGCCGATGCTCTCGATCCATACGATCGCGGCCGGGGGCGGATCGATCTGCCGTTTCGACGGCATGCGGCTCCGGGTGGGACCGCAATCGGCGGGCGCGCTCCCCGGCCCCGCCTGCTATCGCCGCGGCGGGCCGCTGACGGTCACCGATTGCAACCTGATGCTGGGCAAGCTCCAGCCGTCGTTTTTTCCCCCTATCTTCGGCCCAAGCGGCGATCAGCCGCTCGATGACGCCATCGTGGCGGAGAAATTCGCAGGCCTTGCCGCGGAGGTCGGGGCCGCGACCGGCAAGCCGGCCTCACCCCAGGAGATGGCGGAAGGGTTTCTCACCATTGCCGTGGAGAACATGGCCAAAGCCATCAAGCAGGTGTCGATCGAGCGCGGCCACGACGTCACTTTCTACACGCTGAACTGCTTCGGCGGCGCGGCAGGTCAGCATGCTTGCCTCGTGGCCGACAGCCTGGGCATCGGCTGCGTGATGATCCATCCCCTCGCCGGCGTCTTGTCTGCCTATGGGATCGGAGTCGCGGACATGAGAAACGTCCGTGAGCGGACGATCGACCTGCCCTTGGACAAGGCGCTGGGCACAATGAGCCAAGCCGTTGCTGCTCTCGCGGCCGATGCGCGCAACGCGCTGCTCGCCCAGGGTGTGCCTCTCGAGCGCATCGAGACCTTCGCCACGACCGAGATCCGCTATGAGGGCGTGGATGCGGCGCTCACCGTGCCATACGGATCGGGAGCGGATATGCGCGCGGCATTCGAGGATCAGCACAAGCGCCGGTTCGGCTTCATCCTCAAAAACAAGACGCTCGTGATTGAAACTCTTTCGCTGGAGGCCATTGGCGTTTCCGCAAGCCGCGCGCCGCAGGCACCGGTTCCTGGTTTTTCAGGTGGGCCAATGGAGTCGCGGGTTCGCGCGAGAATGGCGGGGGACGCGCTTCCCTTTGGCGCCACGGTCGAGGGACCCGCGATCATCAAGGAAACGACCGCGACCACCGTGGTGGAGCCCGGTTGGCGCGCGTCGGTCGATGCGAGGGCCAATTTGATCCTGCAGCGCGTTGTGCCGCTTGCCTCGCGCGCCGCAGGCGGCACCGAGGTGAATCCGATCATGCTCGAAGTGTTCAACTCGCTCTTCATGGCGGTTGCCGAGGAGATGGGGCTCGCGCTGCAGAACACGGCCTCGTCGGTGAACATCAAGGAGCGGCTGGATTTTTCCTGCGCGCTCTTCGACCGTGACGGCGCGCTGATCGCCAATGCGCCACATATTCCGGTCCACCTCGGATCGATGGGCGACAGCGTGCGAACGATCATCGACTCGCGCAGGTACGGCAGGGATGGCCGCGGCATTCTTCCAGACGATGTCTATGTGCTGAATGCGCCCTATCATGGCGGCACGCATCTGCCCGACGTCACCGTGATCATGCCCGCTTTCGATGCCGAGGGCCGACTGATCGCCTATATCGCGGCGCGCGGCCATCAGGCGGATATCGGCGGCATGACGCCGGGCTCCATGCCGCCCTTCAGCAAACGAGTCGAGGATGAGGGCGTTCTGATCGACGATTTTCTTCTGGTCGATCGGGGGCGCTTCCGCGAAACCGAAACGCGCGCTTTGCTTGCCTCCGGTGCCTATCCTGCGCGCAATCCCGATCAGAACATCGCGGACCTGAAAGCTCAGATCGCCGCCTGCGTGAAGGGCACCGCCGAGCTTCGCAAGCTCGTCGCGATCTATGGCCGGGAAACGGTGCATGCCTATATGGGCCACGTCCAGGACAATGCCGCCGAATGCGTGCGCCGGGTGATCGACCGACTGTCGGACGGGAGTTTTGCGGTCGAGATGGACAATGGGGCGGTGATCTCGGTTGGAATCTCGGTGGACCGCGCGCGGCGCACGGCACGGGTGGATTTCACCGGCACAGCCGCGCAGCTCGACGATAATTTCAACGCCCCTATGTCGATCTCGCGCGCCGCCTTGCTCTATGTTTTCCGCACATTGGTGGATGACGATATCCCGCTCAATGACGGCTGCATGCGGCCGATCGAACTCATCGTGCCGGAAGCATCGTTCCTGAATCCGCGCTATCCGGCCGCCGTCGTTGCGGGAAATGTCGAGACCAGCCAGGCGATCACGGATGCGCTTTACGGCGCGCTCGGCTTGCAGGCCGCGGCGCAAGGGACGATGAACAATTTCACCTTCGGCAACGGCCTGCACCAATATTACGAGACGATCTGCGGCGGCTCGGGTGCGGGGAAGGATTTCCATGGCACGAGTGCCGTCCATACCCATATGACGAATACGCGCCTCACCGATCCCGAGGTGCTGGAGACGCGCTTTCCGGTTCTGCTGGAGGAATTCGCGGTCCGGCAAAGCTCGGGCGGAAAGGGACGCTTCCACGGCGGCGATGGGGCGGTGCGAAAACTTCGCTTCCGCACCGCGATGAGCGCCGCCATCCTTTCCAATCGCCGCCGCGTCGCGCCGTTCGGTCTTGCGGGCGGCGAGGATGCATCCGTCGGACGCAATCTAGTGGTGCGGGCAAAGGGGAAGATCGAAAATCTCGGTGCTACGGCCAGCGTCGAGATGGAAGCGGGCGATCTCTTCGTGATCGAGACCCCGGGCGGCGGTGGATTCGGCCCCCAGGCCGCGCGTCAGCGACCCAATGCTGCTGAAGACATTTCGGAGGCAATCACCGAAGAAGGATGATTTGCGCGGTTGTTGGGAGCGCGCCAGCCGAAACTTGCAATCGGTTGGTAAGCCAGCGTATCCAAATTGTCGCGAGCCAAACGATACCCTTGTCCGATCAACAGTTCGGCTGCCGCTTGCATATCCGATTTGCTGAGGTGCGCATGTTCATAACAGATGATCGATGGTTGGAATTTTGAGAAGTCGATCATTTTTAGGATCGCGAAGTCGTAGCCTTCCGTGTCGATCTGCAGGATGTCGACGTGAGCCGCTCCGACCTCCCGCAACAGCGTTTCCATGGAAATGCATCTGACCTGGATCTCTTCGATCCGGTCCGCAATATCGGGAACCCATCGCGTTTGCCGAAGAATGACTTCCTTCTTAAACGAGGAATACATGTGGGCACCACGAAACGTTCCGTCGTCGATGCGAACGGTATAGAGCGTCCGAAATCCGTCTTTTTCGGAAATCGCAGCGTTCACAAAGGTGAGATTGCCATCGTTCTCGTAATTGGCTTTTAGGCGCTCGAATGCGACCGGCCCAGGCTCGACAAGCACTCCGTGCCAACCAAACGTGGTGACGAATTTGTGCATTGGATCATTTGTCACGCCATCATTGGCGCCGATCTGGACAAAATATATGTCCTTCTTGCTCAGCATGAGATGCGCAATGGCAAATTCCACGCTCAAGCGAAGCTCCGCCTGCGGTCGTTCCATGATGATTGGCGGCACCCAGGAGATCCTGTAGCCGCGCTTATTCGCCATCCGCTCCACTGTCGTAAAAATCTTTCTAAGCAATTTTCTCGACATTGGAGTGGCTCCTGACGGCGCTGGCCTAATGGAGGTTGCTTTGCGGGTGCTCGTTCAACAACAATGGCGGTCGCGGCGGTTGGGAGAAATCGAATTCGCTCCACAAATCGCCGAGCAAAGCCGCATTCTCACGCACGGTGGGACGCGGGTCCGGCCGGCCGTCGGTTTTGGGATCCAGACGCTGTTTGTTCAGGAACACATCCTCGATGAATTTGAGATAGGCGTCGAAGCTCAGCGTCTGGTGGTCGATGAAGCCCTTCTTCGCATAGGGGCTGATGGTCAATGCCGGAACGCGGATGCCATAGCCGTTCTTGTCGATCGTGGGCGGCACGACATGGTCGTAGAATCCGCCCCAGTCGTCCCAGGCCAGAAAGATAACCGTGTCGTTCCAATCCGGTCCGGACATCACCGCATTGATGAGGCCCGTCACATAGGACATGCCCTCGGTGGTGCGCGCCGAGGGATGATCGCTATGGGCGCGGTCGGGAATGACCCAGCTCACTGCCGGCAAGGTGCCGTTTTTGGCCGCCTTGGTGAATTCGCTGACGTCCTTGATATTGCCGAGCTGGCCGTTCTGGCGCACCGTTCCGAAACTCGGCAGGGGATTCCAGATGCTCGGCGTGAGCGAATCCTGTTGCACGGGAGGACATCTGAGACCCTCATCCTCGCAATCGGGCGCTTCGCCCTTTGCGACATAATAGCCCCAGCTGACGCCGGCGCGATGCAGCAGATAGGTGATGTCGGTCCAGGCAAAATGCCAATCGGGGCTCTGGGCATTGATGCCCAGCGGTTTTGCAGCCTCCCTTTCGGCAATCACCGCCGGAGGCGGAGCTTTGGGCGCAGGGAACGCCGCGGGCAGATAGGCGTGGAGCTTTTCGGAAAGCCAAGTCCTGGTGAGCCATTGCAAGCCCACCATCTGTTGAACGCGCGCCACCGCTGCGATGACCTGCCTTGTCACGGTCTGGTGCGGCAGAAGGTCGATATTGTTCTCGCAGGTGAAAGGGTCGTCATAGGTCGTACAATTGGCCGACCAGCCGGACACCATGAACAGATGGGCCGGCAGGCTCCACGACACGGTCTGCGCGAACATCCGGTCCTGCAGCACGAAATTGTCGGCATAGGCCCAATAGTTCGGGATGTCGCCGCGATCGTGATAACCCACCACGTCGACTCCCCGCCGGTCGGCACAGGTCTCTTCGACGCCATTGTTCAATTCGCAATAATTCTGGGCGGATCGCAGCCGCAGCACAAAGCCATCCATCTTGCCGCCATTGACGTCCAATCGCGAATCCAGCGCGTTATGCGGCCCGCCGCCATTCACATCGTTGGTGTCGTGATAGGGCCGCACGCATGGCGTGAAGAGACCCGTGGGAAGGCAAGCTTTGGGCTGGCCTCCTTCCATAGGAAGGCCGTCCGCCCCCGGATACGTCCCAAAATAGTGATCGAAGGACCGGTTCTCCTGCATGATGATGACGATGTGCTTGATCTTGGAAACATCGCTCGCGGTCGCAGCGTGGGCAGACGATGTGCAAAGGCAAACATAGGCGACGGCACCAAATATGCGTACGGCAACCCGCATTACAAACCTCCAGAAACGCAGAAGCGCGGTGTCTTAACTTTATCCTCGGGTCAAGATGGAAGACAAAGCTTCGCGCCGCAAGCGACGCAGTCAACAGTCCTGCGAGGCAAGCAAAAAAAGGAATAGTTTTTCTGCCCCCAAAATGTGACGGAAGGACCGGTTTCCCCTGCCCCCTTGAAACGCAAAAATCTTCAAAGCCTACAACGGTATAGGGGGATTTGTACCACTCACCCGCAGAGCCATACACCTCTTCCGGTCGGTTTGCTTAACTGCGACCTTTTGGTTTGAGCGGTTTCAAAGCGTGTTTCGACGGGTCAGGTAACTTTCTTATAACGACCTATGTTCGCCCCGGAAATTGCCGAGCAATAAAATTCTAGTAAAGGGGGAATTGATCAGGCCTGGCCTCCGTCTTCGGATGGCTAGCACTGCGCTTAGCCATATTTCCGACGTGTCCGATGCTCTACAACGCGGTTCGTCCGGCGAGGCTCATCGGAAGGAATGCTGTGAGGAAAGTGGTCGTCACGGGCATGGGGTGCGTCTCAGGTCTGGGCGCCAACAAGACCACAACCTGGGACAGTCTCGCGGCGGGTAGAAGCGCGATTCGCGCCATATCCGTGTCGCCCGAAGGTCAGCAGGAGCTGAGCTTTGCCGGTGCGGCTGCGCCGGCTGTTACGGACGCGCTGCACAATCTGGCGGCCCAATATGAAGGCAAGCAGCTGAATGTCGATCTTTTCTCGAACTTTGCCGCGGCCGCAACACTTGAGGCCCTTGAAGATGCCGGAATTTGGCGCGACGAGGCGCAGCTGTCCGACGCCGCGATCATCTATGGCAGCGCCAGCGGCGGCAACGCGGCGATGGAGGCCGGCTACCTGAGGCTTTTCTTTTCGCGGCTTGCCAACGTCCATCCCATGACCATCCCTCGGCTGATGGCCAGCGCCGGGGCTTCGCACCTGTCGATGCTTTTCGGTATTCGCGGCCACTGCCTCGCAATATCGAGCGCCTGTGCCTCGTCGGCGCACGCGATCGGCGAGGCCATGCATTTCATTCGCTCGGGACGTTCCAGAATCGTGATCACGGGAGGCAGCGATGCCAGCCTCACATTCGGTTCTCTTCAAGGTTGGAAAGCGCTGCAGGCGATGGCGCCCGACATGTGCCGGCCTTTCTCCATCGATCGCAAAGGCATGGTCTTGGGCGAAGGCGCCGCAACGTTGGTCTTGGAAGACGAGGAACACGCCCTGAAGCGGGGCGCACATATCTACGCGGAGATCGCCGGCGCCGGCTCGACATCGGATGCCGGCCACCTGACGCAGCCCAATGCCGAACGCGCCGCGGCGGCGATCAAGGCCGCTCTGGAAGATGCGCAGCTGGACGAGGGCACGCCCGTCCTGATCAGCGCGCATGGGACCGGCACGCGCCTGAACGATCGTGCCGAGGCTTCCGCGTTCCGGCTTGCTTATCCGTCCAGCCTGTCGAAGCATATCGTCATTGCGACCAAGTCCGCCCATGGTCACATGCTCGGCGCAACAGGCGCGATGGAACTTGTCATTGCAATTTTGGCATTGACGAAAAGGATCGCGCCTCCCGTTCTGGGCTTTCTCGGCGCGGATCCGGAATGCGACCTGCCTCTGGCTTTGGAGCCCAGGCCGCTGAATTGTCACGCAGCCGTCTCGGCGTCCTTCGCCTTTGGCGGCCTGAACTCCGTTCTCGTCGCAAAAATCCCCAATTCTGGCTAAGCTGAAAATGGAAGCGCGAGACGACCGCATGGATGTCGAACAGGAATTGCAGGCAATTGTCGGAAAGAAGGTGAAGGACCACCTTGAGCCCGGCACCAAATTGGTGGACGCGGGCCTCGACAGCCTCGATGTCATGGAGCTCGCATTCGATATTGAAGACAGATTCAAGGTTCAGCTACCACAAGTCGGAGCGGAATTGATTTCTTTCACCTATGGCGATCTGTGCCATCTGGTTGAGAAGCAGCTGGCAGCCAAGACGGGTGACGCTCTTGCGGCGCCGTCGGGAAGCATCCGGTGATGAAGTGCAAGGCCGATTCATCCGCCATGAAAAGAGCCATGATTGACTGAGGCGCATATCAATCGCATCGCGACCGCTGTGCCGCCCTATGATGTGCATCAAGCCTTCCTGCAATTCGGTCATGCGCTTCTGGACGGAAATGAACGCAGTTCGACGCTCTTCGGCCGCATGGCGGAAAGAGCCGGGATCGATCACCGTTATTCCTATCTGGACCCGGCAACGCGTGCCGATGGCGCATCGACATCGGCCTATGATTTCTACCGGCGCGGCGATTTTCCGACCACCGCGGCGCGCATGCGTCTTTTTGAAAAGCAGGCACCAGCGCTTGCGGAAGCGGCGGTGGAAAGGCTGCATCTCGGGGCGGAGCGCACGCGCCTTACGCATATCCTGATCACCTGCTGCACCGGATTTTCCGCGCCCGGTCTCGATCTGGAAATCATGTCGCGCTGCCGCCTGCCGAGCTCGATGGAACGCACGATGATCGGCTTCATGGGCTGTTACGCGGCGATCAATGCACTCAAACTGGCGCGGCACATCGTGCGTTCCGAGCCGAAGTCCCGAGTCCTGGTGCTCAATCTGGAGCTCTGCAGCCTGCACCTCCAGGAAACCACCAATCTCGACGAGATTCTTTCTTTCTTGATTTTTGGCGATGGTTGGATCCGACCGGCTTTGCAATGGACAGCTTCTGCGCGTTGTTGGTCCCCGACACGCCCGATCTGATCACCTGGGCGATCGGAGATTCCGGTTTCAACATGGTGCTCTCCGGGCAAGTGCCCGGCGCAATCCTCGATGCCGTTCGCGAGAAGTCGGGGCAGATTCTCGACGGCGCGCCGATTTCGGCGATCGATCTCTGGGCCGTGCATCCGGGCGGCCGCTCCGTCCTGGATGCGGTCGAACGGGCACTCGATCTCAAGCCGTCCGCGCTTGGCGCCTCGCGCGAGGTTCTGAAGCGATTCGGAAACATGTCATCGGCCACGGTGATGTTCGTGCTCGAAGCCATGCTGCGCGCGCCCAAAACCGGCGCGCTGGGATGCGCCATGTCGTTCGGGCCAGGCCTGATCGCGGAGACGATGCTATTTCATGCGGCGACGACGAGGGTTGAGGAATCCGCGAGACCATCATGAGCCTGCCCCGCCGCGTCGAACCGGAATGGCTGGACGAGCTCCCGCAATCCGATCCGCGCGCCCTATGGTCGCGGCGGGACCTCAAGCGCATCAATGGCTGGATGCTGCAGGCGCGCATCATGACGCGACTGCTGGTCGCCGCAGCTGACGGGTCGAGCCCGCGCGCGCTTGTCGAACTTGGCGCGGGCGACGGCACCTTCATGCTGGCGCTGGCGAAGCGATTGGCGCCGCGGTGGCGCAATGTGACGGTGACATTGGTGGATCGTCAGGACATCGTGAGCGAACGCACACGCCGCGCTTTTCACGATCTGGGTTGGCAAGTCGAATCGGTTCGCGCGGACGTTTTCGAGTATCTGCAAGGGAGCCGGACGGGTTGCGCCGACATGGTGCTCGCCAATCTGTTTCTGCATCATTTCGAACGCGATTCCCTTGCCAAGCTGCTCGGCGGTGCCGCCCGGCTGGCCGACGCCTTCGCAGCTTGCGAGCCCTGGCGCGCCGGATCC
>WNFL01452130.1_pt1 | contig 12535 bp, 10 predicted proteins | sample 5400361 | NCBI WGS metagenome assembly WNFL01 (sample SAMN13153351, study PRJNA577476) | soil metagenome | isolation source: 40 cm soil on Douglas fir-dominated hillslope | place: USA:California | collected 2013-09-17
GCAAATATTTCAGGTCCCTATGTAATGGTCGGTCACTCCTTTGGCGGGTTGTACACACTTTTCTTTGCACATCAATATTCCAAAGAAGTGGTTGGCGTGGTGTTGCTTGAAAGTTCACATCCCGATCAATGGACCAGTACACCAGCCGGGCAGGCATTGTATCAATCGAACGCAAGCACTTATTCAATTACTTCCATATTAGCCCGCCTCGGATTGCTACGCTTAAGAGTGAAGTAACAGCCGCCTCTCGGATTACCTGATCTACAAAATACAGAACTGCGGGTATTTCTTTCGGCAACGCAGGATTGGGATGCACAAGCCGCCGAGTTCTCAGCGACGATCGATCTTGACAATGAAGTACGGGATGCTGGGTCACTGGGCGATTTGCCTTTATTTGTCTTAACCGCTACCGATCATGGTGGTCCAGCTGAAATGGAACAAGCCTGGCAGATATTGCAAAATGAACTGGCACAGCTTTCCACCAACAGTGTTCACAAAATTTTGGAGGGCGCGCATCATGAATCCGTTTGGGCTGATCCCAAATATGCGGGCGAGAGTGTCGATGCGATTCTGAAGGTCGTTGACGCGGCCCAACATGGCACTCCGTTGCAGAAGTAATCAACCCAAAACATACGGGCAAACTCAGTTTGTGGCAAAATAGACTGCATGACCCAACAAGACATCCTTCAAAAAACAGCCGAATATATCAAACAGGAATTCTCGGACGATTCGTCTGGTCACGATTGGTGGCATATTTATCGCGTGTGGAAGAACGCTATCACTATTTGCGAACATGAACAAGGAGATTCCTTCATCGTCCAACTCGCCGCCCTGCTCCACGATCTGGATGATTGGAAGTTCAACGACTCTGAAGATGAAACCCCGCTTCGCGCCAAGGCCTGGCTTGATTCGTTTAACCTAGACTCTTCCATCACTGACAAAGTGTGCAGCATCATCACACACATCTCCTACAAAGGCGCAGGTGTGGAAAATAAAATGGACTCGCTTGAAGGCTTCATCGTGCAAGATGCCGACCGGCTCGATGCCATCGGCGCCATCGGCATCGCCCGCGCTTTTGCTTATGGTGGCTACAAAAACCGTCGGCTCTACGATCCCGACTCTCCCCCACAGATGCATCAAACTTTTGAGCAATACAAAAAGAGTAACAGTTCCACGATCAATCACTTCTACGAGAAATTACTGTTGCTCAAAGATATGATGAACACCAACACCGCCAAACGCATCGCGGAACGACGACATGAGGTCATGGTGCAATATCTGAGTCAATTCATGGATGAATGGGAAGGAAAAGATGTGGGGTAAAGATGCACATACAAGGAGCGATATTTGAAATCCATCGAAACTGAACGATTAATTCTGCACCTTGAGACTAAGAGCGACTTTGAAGCTATTTACACGATGCTCGCTGAGATATATCCGCCTGAACATTTTCCTGCACGCGAGGGCTTGCAAGATGAACAAAATTTTTACATGCTGATGCGCAATGGGATGTTTGGCGGTTTATTCGGGCGCTGGATCGTAAAACAAAAAACCAATGGAGTGTTCATAGGGCTTGGCATGCTTCTCCCGCATTTATGCACGCCTGAAGAAAGCACGGCAATTCAGGGAGCAGACTCTCGACATCGAACATTTGAAGTGGAAATCGGCTGGGCACTCGCACGTCAATATCGCAAACTGGGATATGGCACAGAAACTGCCCGTGCCTTGTTAAAGTATGCATTTGACGATATTGGTTTGAAACGCGTGATCGGCACCACTGACACAGGAAATCCCGACTCCGTTCAAATGATGCAACGTCTTGGAATGAAAATCCTGACATTGTCCGCTTCGACCAAAGTACTCGGTTGGATCACTACAGATCAACCTATAAACCTATCGCAGAACAGCGGCATGAGGTCATAGTGCACAGTTTCTGAGTCAGGTCATGAATGGGAAGGCAAGGACGTGGGGTCACAGAGACCCAACTTGGTCTGAGAAGTCTCGAAAGTCCTATTCGCCCATCAAGTATTATGGCATAACAGGACATGTCTCCACATGCAAATACTTCTGACATTCTTCAGTTGTTAGCTCGCGCGTGACGCGGCCGTTCGCGATCTTGATCAATTCATCGATATCCAACTCATAGATACGCACAACACGATCGCGTCCCACCGAGACGATGCGCCTGCCGTCAGGGCTGAAAGCGACCTGATATACCGCGCCTGTATTCCCATAGAGTGTAAGGGGTTCAGGGACTTGTTCACCTGCTTTTGGCAATGCCCACACCTTTACGGTTCGATCCACGCTCGAGGTTGCCAGGTACTGACCATCGGGACTGAATGCAACGCCAAAGGTGGGACCCGTATGACCGATCAGCGTAAAAATTTCCGCACCCGTTTCAGAATTCCATATTTTGATTGTGGCGTCATTGCCAGAGGTGGCAATCCACTTGCCATCAGGACTATATGCGATACCGGAGATGGCTACTCCTTTGCCGTGCCCGCTGAACGTCACGAGTTTCTTGCCGGTAGTTACATCCCAGACATACGCGCCATCGTCGCTGGCGGATGCGATCCGCTTGCCATCCGGACTGAAGACAATTCGCCCATTGTATCCAGAACCTGTTGGGAATTGAATAAGTAGCTTGCCATTATTGCTGTTATAGATTCCTATACCGGCATCTGCGCTGCCCACTGCGATTTGTGTTCCATCCGGGCTGAAGGCTACATCATTCCCTGCACCTTTGGTAGGCAGCGAGAGAATTTCGGCGCCGCTTGTTGCATCAATAATTTTCGTTGTGTTGAGATCATTATAGACCAGCCGTTTGCCATCGGGACTATAATTAACACCTCCAGCCAGTGCATTTCCCACACTATTCATACTTTCGATCATATTTGTAAGGGTGATGGTCAGCAATTCCTTGCCACTGACTGCATCCCAGATTTTGAGCGCGCCATCATAACCCAAAGTTGCCAATTGTTTTCCATCAGGACGATACGCCACGCTGCGGACACGATTCGTGTGCCCGGCGAGATTCAGCAAATCACTTCCCGCTAGAGGGGATACATCCCAAATCTTGACCGTCCCATCGCGGCTGACGGTGTACAACTTATTTCCATCCGGGCTGAAAGCAACGTTTTGAACACCACTGATATGCCCTGAGAGTGTGAGCAACGCTTTGCCAGTCTCAGCATCCCATAGTTTGGTCGTGCCATCTTCGCTGGTGCTGGCGAGTTGTTTTCCATCCGGGCTGTAGACCACGCCGTTGAGATAACTTGCATGTCCGAAGAATGTGAGCAGCTTGTTGCCCGTAGCGGCGTCCCAGGCGCGTTCCATCCGGGCTGATGGCGATTGAGTCAAGACCACTCTCGCCGTCAAAAGTAAACAACTGATTGCCGCTGGCAATGTCCCATGCAATTCCAACGCCATCGGCGTCACTCCCTGTATAGAGGCGGCTTCCATCCGGGCTGAAAGCCAGCGTTGTAATGCTACTTTCATGATCAGTGAAGGTCATCAGATCTTTGCCGGTGGCAGCGTCCCAAAGTTTCGCGGTTGTATCCCAACTTGCGGTTGCAATATGCGTTCCGTCCAGACTGAAAATCGCTGTTGTGACCTCGTCCGTATGCCCGCTGAGGGTGAGTAGTTCATTACCGGTGGCAACATCCCAGACTTTAACAAGATGCACACCGGCTGGCGCGGCCAGTCGTTTTCCATCCGGGCTAAAACTGATGAAGTGCAGCATATTTTGTTCAGTCAGCCCGGTTGGAATAGAGAGTAATTCTTTTTTAGAGGCAGTATCCCAGATTTTTATAGTTTCATCATCGCTCAAAGTTGCCAACCGTTTTCCATCGAGACTTGCGACGACAGAATAAACACCAGCAGTATGTCCGCGCAAAGTGGCCAGTACGTGTGATGATTGAATGGAACGATGCAGCGCATCCTGGGCTTCGACTAAAACGGGCTGTCCATTCTGGATGCTTGTGTTCACGGCTTGCAATGATAGCAGAATACTTCGCTCCGGATCAATCAGGAGATTGTTAATCGCAGACGCAGACAACTCGCGCTCGAAAGCAACTTGTTGTTGCGCTTGCGCATTGATTGCATTTTGATTCGATTGCACTCCAAACAATCCCGCCAGTATCGCTAGAATGACAGCAATCGATCCCACTGTAGTAATGACACGGTTGCGTATTCGCAAGCGGGAGGCAGAATGGCGTTGAGACTCAGCCAGTTCGACTGCCGCATCCCGTTCCCGCTGGAGTCCGGCTTCACGTTCCTGTTCTTCTCCCTTTGCCTGCATATTCGACGCGTCGAGAAACGTTCGTTCCTGTGCATTCAAAGCGCTGGGGTTGAGGGCAGACCATTCATTTGCCTGTGCCAAACGCGCGCCGCGATAGACCGAGCCGGCATCGCGTTCGAGTAATTCCCATTCATGCGCGGCTTCGGTGAGATTGCGATGCAGAATGATGCCTTCGCGGTCCTGCGACAGCCATTCACGCAGCTTGGGCCATTCACGGATCAACGCCTCATGTGCGACTTCGGCTGTATCTTCACTTAAGGTAACGAGTCTTGCCTCAGCCAGTTTGTTCAAAACCGTGCGTACCTGATCGGCATCCTCCGCATGTGACCACAACTCATCGAGCGTTGCGCGCCGCCGCGTATCTTCCGTACCCTCGCCAAATTCAGTCAGTCTTAAGAGGATATTCCGCACGATAGTCTGCTCGCTGAGCGCAAGATTTTGATAGACACTTTCGGCTGTGTGGGCAATCGCGCCGTGCACACCGCCTGCATCGGCATAGCCTTTGAGCGTGAGTCTGTGTCCGGCTCGTCGTTTCCACGTTTCAAGCAACGCATGTGAAAGGAGGGGCAGCGCCCCAGGTTCATCACCCACGTCGCGCAGGATCAAATCCACCAGCCCAGGTTCAAATTCCCAGTGTCCGCGTTGCGCAGGTTCTTCAATGGCGCGCCGCAAATCCTCGGTTGTCATGGGTCCAATATATTCCTGTTGTTGCGCCACCGCATCACGCAGATCGGGATATTGCGCGAGATGCGCGTAAAAGTCCGCGCGCAGGGTAATGATGAGCGTCAGGTTGCCTTCACCCTTGCGTTCCTCTCCCAGCGGCAGAGGCGTTGGGGTAAGCGCCGCGAGCAGATTATCAATGAAGGCTTCGCGTTCGAACTCATCGCGGCACAGAGTAAACAATTCTTCGAATTGATCGATCACCAATAAGGTGTGACGGGGAAGGGATGCATTTTGACGCGATAAGAAAAAATGCAGACTGCGCGGGTCTTTCGAAAGATCGTCCATCAAAGTCGCCGCGGCAGTCACCGATTCCGATGCCTGTGTGAGTTCGATTGCTAACGCTTCAAGGGGATGCGCGGTGGGCGTGAGGATGTGGACCTGCCAATTGGCATTTCCTTTTTTGAGTGTTGGGATTAATCCCGCTCGCACCAACGAGGATTTGCCACTGCCCGATGCACCGATGATGACCGACAGGAAGTTCGCATTATGCAAGCGGTCCAATAATTTCGTCGTCAGTGTTTCGCGCCCAAAGAATAAATCCGAGTCTTCCACATCGAAAAACTGCAAGCCTTTGAAAGGTGCTGCTCCTGGTGTGGGTGATTCTGTGCCGCTAAATTTTGATCTGATCGGTGCAAATTCAATTGGCAATCCAGCCACCACCAATTGATAAATGGAGGCCGGGTATTTCATATCTTTGAGGCGGTGCTCGCCCAGGTCCTGAATGGTCAGCCCTTCCGGTAAATCCTGGAGTACGAGTTCGCGTGTCGTTGGCGATAAAAGGATTTGCCCGCCATGTCCCGCATCGCCAATGCGCGCAGCGCGATGCACATCCATGCCAACATAACCGGTGGAAGCGATCAGCGGTTCGCCCGTGTGCAAGCCCATTCGGACGCGCAGGTTTTCACCCTGAACCCAGGGATGAGCGGTGAGCGCGCGTTGGGCTTCGGCAGCGCATTGGATTGCATCGAGGGCGCGCGTGAATGTGACAAAGAACGCGTCGCCTTGTGTATCCACTTCACGCCCGTTCCATTTTTGAATGGCTGCGCGCAGAATTTCGTGATGCTCACTCAATGCAACGGCATATTGATCGCCAAGCTTTTCGAGCAGACGGGTCGAGCCTTCGATGTCGGTGAAGAGGAAGGTGATCGTGCCGGATGGCTGAGCGGCTGAGGTACGTTGGGGAATCTTTGCGCCTTTGAGCAGCCCATCATATAACCCGCGTGTTTCGGCGGATGGCTCGACGCCAATATTTTCCAGTAGTTCAGCTGTGCAGCGTTGATACAGGGAGGTAACTTTTGCCATATCACCGCGCACGCCGCTTGCCAGCATGAGTGCGCGATAAGCAGGTTCGCGTACGCCGCTGAGGGTAAGCCAGCGTTCGCCCCATTCCTGTACGGCAATCCAGCGTTCCGCCGCGATGAGTTGCTCAAGCAGTTGTTCCATCCTTGATTCAAAGATAGCTTGAATGCGTTCACGTTCGATAGCTACCCACTCATCATAGAAGCCGGGCAGAAGCTCTCCCTGATACAGAGACAGGTTGACGATCAGAGATTGGAGATCGAGATCGGGTCTCTCGATTTGGGAAACATCGAGCCAGTATTCAGAATCGCGGTTGAAGGTGAGCGTAATTTCATCGGCGAGGAGATATTCTTTTTCAGCAGGTTGTCCCGTCGAAATGGCTTTGCGGATGCGCCATAATTCCTGGCGCAAGTTCTTGCGCGCATTCTCATCGGTGGTGTCGGGCCATAAAATGCCCGCCAATTTTTCGCGGCGATGGGCAGTCCCAACGGTCAGCACCAGATAGGCCAATAGTGATTGACCAGCCCGTGATGGAATCGTGACGCGCTTGCCGTCCACGCGGATGTCGAATTGTCCGAGTAGTCGAACTTGTAGCATTGGATCCTCCTAGCCTGGGAACATGCCCTGCAAACTGATAAAGGGTGAAATAAAACGAGTATAGCACTTTCATCTCGTGAACTTTCAGCAACTCTCAATATGAACATGTCGCTGCGAGGCGCTCTTGGTTTTTGCCGAAGCAGTCTCCTAATAACAGGGGATTGCTTCGTCGGGAAGAGCAAGTGCCCTTCTCGCAACGACATAAGAGAATTGCTAGGAGAACTTTACTGTAGCCGCGTCTTTTCAGCGTCTCGGATAAATGGGAAATTGGAACGACGCTAAAAAGATGCCTCTGTGCAAAAATACGGACAGAAATTAGCGCGGCTAATTATTCATAAATAGGAGAAAAAATGAACACACGTAAATTGTTTGTTTCTGTATTGATGTTTGTATGTGTAATACTCTCAGCCTGTGCGCCCGCCACAAAGGCAACGCCACTTGCTCCGAAAGCCGAGTCTACTTTCTTAGGTGACCCGATCCCTGAGAAGTATCTAAATGTTGACTACAACCTCGTACAGGCGGGGGAAAGTGTGCCAAATGTGCTGCGTTTTCGCGCCCCTGATGATCCCATCTGTAGTGAACTGAATATCGAAGGTACCTGCTTCACGATCCTGGTGCCAAGCAAACCCAATGATCCGGGCGCACGCGGTTCCGCCGCCCTTGTTAACGGGCTTATCGCCGCAAAAATCCAGAAGTGCCCCTATTGTGGTCCAGTGGATGGTAGCGCTACAGAGTACTTTGAACTAAAGGAGGAAGGTGGAACTTTGGTAGGAGTCAAATGTGAAACCAAAACGGGCGACGCTTGTAATTTTGATATAGGGACTACCTGGAAAGTAGCACTTCAACTAACAAATGATCTAAAGGTTATTGAACATAAGATCCCGACGTTTGCTGCTCATGCAGGTGGCATCAAGGTGGGCCCCGATGGTGCGTTATGGTTTGTAGAAACGACTGCACAACAGATTGGTCGGATCGGTGTGGATGGTGTAGTCACAGAATTTCCATTGCCCGATGGCGGTATTGCTGAAGGTCAGGGATTCATTGCAGTCGGTCCAGATGGCGCGCTCTGGTTCAATGAGGATGACTCGAACAAGTTAGGGCGTATCACTGTCACGGGTGAAATCACAGAATTTGATCTGCCGGAAGGAATTTCTCCGATTCGTGAATTGGTGACTGCACCAGATGGAAACTTGTGGGTGACATCGCGCGGAGGGAATGCCATTGTCAAACTTACTCCGGATGTGAAAGTCGCTGCACAATATCCATTGCCCAAAGAACATAGCAATCCGACTGGTATGGTTGTTGGACCGGATAAGGCGCTCTGGTTTGTCGAAAGTGGAGCGAATCAAATCGGGTGGATCACGACGGATGGAAAATTGGTTGAATATCTTATACCCGATGAAAACGGTTTTCCGCTGCGCCTGACCACAGGTCCGGATAATGCAGTTTGGTTCACCATGTTTGGCGTGAACAAGATTGGGCGCATTGACTCGGATGGCAAGATTACCACATTCGACGCTCCAGATATGGGACCCGTGGGAATCACAGCCGGCGCAGATGGTGCAATTTGGTTCACTGGTTACAGTTCCACAGAAATTGGACGCATGACGACCGATGGAGTACTAACTAAGTTCGCCGTGCCAACATATGCCAGCGTCCCATATCACATTGCAGCGGGACCTGATGGCAGTCTATGGTTTACCGAGCAGGAAGGAAATATGGTCGGGCGAATCCAATTGCCTGCCCCGTGAAAATTAATTCATGGATGGGAAGAATATGAGATAAACGGATCTCCATTTAACAAGTTAGCAGGTTGAAACATACGAACGTTCCAACCTGCTAACTTTCCAACTTTTCAGCGCGCCAACGAAATAAACACATCCTCCAGCGTTGGTTCGCCAACAACAACATCGCTGACATGCACATTTTTCGTTTTCAACGCTTTCAGCAGAATTTCTTTCTTCAACCCTTTTTCAGTGATCGTTCGCAGATGATCGCCTGCCAAGCCAACGCGTAACACACCATCAATCTCAGGTAAGACAGCCAAGCCGTCTTGCAAAGGTTCAGCATACACTTCCCATACATCGCCAGGGATGATATTCTTTTTTAAGTTCGAGGGTGTGTCCATTGCCAATAATTTTCCGTCACGCATCACGCCGACTCGTTCGCAGTATTCGGCTTCGTCCATGTAGTGCGTGGTGACGAGAATGGTCACGCCTTTATCGGCGAGCTCATAGATCAAGTCCCAGAAGGCGCGGCGTGCGGTTGGGTCCACACCAGAGGTGGGTTCATCGAGGAAGAGTAACTTCGGCTCATGCACCAGTGCGATGCCCAACGCGAGTCGCTGACGCCAGCCTGCGGAGAGAGTCCGCGTCAGCGTGGAGTCATGCCCAATGAGGCCGACCTGCTCAAGGGTATGTTTGATGCGGGCTTTGTCCATGATCCCGTATACGCCGCCGTAAAAGGTCAAATTTTCCAGCACGGTCAGATCATCATAGATCGCAAACTTCTGTGACATATAGCCCGCACGCGCGCGTACTTCTTCGCTTTGTTTGAAGGCATCAAAACCCAGCACGGTCGCTTCGCCTTCACTCGGTTCGATCAAACCCAGCAACATGCGGATGGTGGTGGTCTTGCCGGAACCATTCGGACCGAGATAGCCGACCACCTCACCAGCGTTCACTTCAAAGTTGATATGGTCAACCGCAACGAAATCACCAAAGCGGCGTGTGAGATTCTCAACGTAGATGACAGGTAATGCCATTTATGCTCCGCTTTCCAGCACAGATTTTAATTTGGTGAGATTGCCTTCCATCAACGATTTGACCCATCAACGATTTGACCTGACCGACCATCATGCCTTCGGCAAGTTTGAAAACGCCTGCCGGGTTGCCTTCCACATGGAGGTTAAGCTTCGTGCCGGTGCCAACCGTTTTGAATGCCATCGTTAGATTCATTTTCATCGGTCCCGCTTGTAATTGAAATCCGCATTTGCTATCGGGCTCAAAGTCTTGCACCTGCATCTCGCCTTCCAAACGGCGGCCCATCATTTCACCAACGGTTTTGAATTTCGTGCCCACACCCACATTCCCTGGCGTGACTTGTTGAATGCTGACGACGGCCGAATTCCATTTCGACATGTTATTCGGGTTGGAAACAAATGCAAAAACATCTTTGATGGGTTTGTCGATCAACGAACCGAATTCAAGGTTAATCATGATATTTTCCTTTCGATCATATACTGTTGGTCGAGACGCAAGCAGTCGAGACAAACATGTAACAAAAGTTATTCTATTTAGTGGCGGTCTCGACACCTGCACTTGCGTGCTGGTGCAAGTGTACGCGCTTCGCGGCTACTCGACCACCGAACTCTCTGATAATGCGATGAAGACATCTTCGAGAACGGGATTCACAACACGGAGGTCATCGATCTCACCTCCAACGCTTCGGATCTCAGTCGGGAGCCTGCTCAAAACATCTTCAGCCTTCCCTTCGCTGACGCGGATATGCAGACGGTCTCCGAAGGCTTGTACGTCCTCCACATCTTTATCCACATGCGCCGTATGACGCAAAATATGTAACGGTTTGCCACGCAGTTCAAGGATGCGTCCTGTCAGCCTTGCCCGCAAGTTCATTGGCGTATCTTCAGTAATGATACGACCAGCCTTCATAAAACCCACGCGATGACAACGCGAGGCTTCATCCATATAGGGTGTGGAAATAATTACTGACACCCCTTGGCCCTGTGTTGATAAACGGATTACTAGTTGCCAAAAATCCTGACGCGTGACCGGGTCAACGCCGGTGGTGGGTTCGTCGAGCAGCAAAACTCTCGGACGAGTGACCAATGCGGATGCCAAACCGAGTTTTTGTTTCATACCGCCGGAGAGTAAACCAGCGCGGCGTTCCTTGAATTTTTCAAGCCCCACGAATTCAAGGATCTCATTACAGCGCGGCAGCCATTCATTGGATCGCAATCCGCGCACTTCAGCAAAGAAACGAATATTTTCAAGTACAGTCAGGTCTTCATACATGGAGAAGCGTTGGGAGAGATAGCCAAATTGTGCGCGGGCGGTCTCGACTTGTTTGTTAATGTCATAACCGCAAATGTTCACCTCGCCAGTATCCGCTTTGAGCGCGCCAACCAATAGGCGCATGGTGGTGGTCTTCCCTGCCCCATCCGAGCCGACGAGTCCATAGACTTCGCCGGCTTTGATCTGGAGCGAAACATCATCCACGGCTTGAACATCACCGAAATGTTTTTTGAGATGAGATGCTTGAACTAGATATTCCATATTTGTTTTATATCCCAACTACGTTTGAGATTTATAGGATAGATTACCAACGAAAATCAACATCACGGTCATGAGTACAAGAACAAAGTAACTGTACCAATCGGGAAAAGCATTGATGTAAGCAGTACTTTGAGTCAGGTAGGTTTGAACATGAATGGGAATACTGATCGTAAAGTAGACCAGGATAAAACCATATAGAAATTTCTTCCAGCCGCGGTCAAAGGAAATCTGTTGCCAGGAAAGCCAACCAACGATACCAGCATAAGTCATGGGAATTGCCAATAGCATATCGAACCCGGGACTAAGGATGTATTGTCGAAGCAGATCATGCCCGATAAACAGGCTGGTGGTGTGTAAATACATTCCTACAATTAATGTCGCAATGGCTACGTATCTAAAGTAATAACCTTGATTCTGAAGTGCTTTCATTTTGACTCCTTTTACATTTATTAAAGTGATGCTGGGGCGAGGCGGCGTAGCGTCTCGCCCCTACATATGATTGTTATTTGAACACTACATCCGCAGGCATGCCGATTTTTAATTTGCCTTCATTGTCAGTCACTTTTAATTTGACGGCATAGACCGTGCTGCTGCGACCTTCTACAGTTTGGACGTTGCGTGGTGTGAATTCGGCTTGATCAGCGATGTGAATGATCTCGCCGGTAAAAGTATTGTTGGGAGATGAATCCACGGTCACGTCTGCTTTTTGGTTCAAGGCGATCTGACCATAGCGATCTTCAGGAATGTAGACTGTGATCGTCAATTCGTTGAGGTTTGCCAATGTCAACGTGACTGCACCGGGTTGAACAAACTCGCCCGGTTCCACATTACGCGTGAGAATAACTCCGTCCATGGGGGCGTAAACGGTCAGCTTCTTCATTTGCGTATCGAGCAAATCAAGATTGGCTTGGGCGGTGCTGATGGCAGTTTGCGCTTGATCTAGCGCGGCTTTCGACTGATCAACAGATTTGTTCGCCGTTGTCACTGACGGTGCATCGGCACCGGTTTGCAAAACATGCAGCTTATCCACCGCGGCATCGTAGAGTTCCTGCGCGATGGTGGCATCTGCACGCGCATTCAACACATCGTTGGCGCCGTCAGTGGAGAGGGCATCGTTATAATCTTTTTGAGCGTTGTCGAGATCGATCTTGGCATCATCCAGAACAGTTTGCGCGGAGTCATGGAGCTTCTGGCTATCTGATCCACCACTCGTGAGGTCCAATACATCCTGAGCATTTTGGAAGGCAACACGTCTTTGAGCGAGGGTCGCCTCAATTTCAAGGAATTGGGCACTGCCTGCTTTCTGTTGGACATTATCGAG
>WNFL01183178.1_pt1 | contig 12533 bp, 11 predicted proteins | sample 5400361 | NCBI WGS metagenome assembly WNFL01 (sample SAMN13153351, study PRJNA577476) | soil metagenome | isolation source: 40 cm soil on Douglas fir-dominated hillslope | place: USA:California | collected 2013-09-17
TCGCGGGCTATTGCCAGCCCGTAGATCATGCCGGGCGTGCTGCCCTTCTCGTCGCACGCCCCCCGCGCAAAGAAAACGCCGTTCTCGACCTTACCGACTAAAGGATCCCATTGCCACTCGTCAGGATTGCCGATACCTACGGTGTCAATGTGGCTGTCATATAGTAGCTTTTTCGAGCCGTTGCCAATGCGCCCCAGAATGTTGCCCATCTGGTCGAAACGCACCTCGTCAAAGCCGAGCTTGCGCATTTCGGCGGCGGCACGTTCGCCCACAGGACCGATCTGGCTGTCATAACTGGGGATGGCACATAGATCGCGTAGAAATTGGATGATGGTTTCACGCTGCGCCGCCACGCGCTCCTTGATTTTCGGCACGAGCGTTTGAGGGTCGGTCATTGATTTTCCTTTGGCTCAATTTTTGCCGCCTATTATAGCCTTGCAAAAATCGCTTAGGAAACTGTAAGGTGGTTGCACAAAATCAGTTAGTTAGGTGAAAGGGGCGAGCCATATACTGATTTTCAAATAGGCATGTAGAAGAATTTTTTGGGGAGTATCAAGCGATGATGATGAAAAATAGTTTGCGGAGAACAATCGCTGTTACTTTTTCCCTCGCGATGTTCGCCATGTTTGGGACGCTCGGCCTGCGTCTGATAACGCTCGACCAGACACTCCGGCAGCGACGAGTGCAGCCGCGCCGTGATCCTTTGGGTGCTGGCTCCAAACGTGCTTTTGATGTTATCGCTAGCGGCCTGGGCCTTATTGCCATTTCACCGCTGATGCTATGCGTCGCGGTTGCCATCAAACTCAGTTCTCCCGGTCCGGTCTTTTACCTTTCGCGGCGCGTAGGCCGTCATGGTCGCCTGTTTGGTATCTACAAGTTCCGCACAATGGTTGTCAATGCGGACAAAATCGGTCCCGGCGTCACGGTGTCAAATGACCCGCGCATCACCCGCATCGGCAAGCTGCTGCGCAGCACCAAGCTTGATGAACTGCCGCAACTGATCAACGTCCTGCGGGGCGAGATGAGTCTCGTTGGCCCGCGCCCGGAAGACCCGCGTTATGTAGCACTCTACACGCCAGAACAGCGGGCCGTGCTCAACGTTCGTCCCGGCATCACCAGCCCTGCCTCGCTGCACTATCACGATGAGCAGTCGCTCTTAGTTGGTGCTGACTGGGAAACACAGTATATCAATGAAATCCTTCCCGCGAAGCTGGCAATTGACCTTGAATACGCCAAGCGCCCGAGCCTTCAGCAGGATATCGCGCTCATTACCGATACGGTCAAAGCACTCTATACGAGTCGTGTGAAGCGCATCGCCTAACAAAAATTGCCTCGACTATCAAAAAAGCGTCATATTTATGGCGCTTTTTATTGCAAGGCTGCTGGTTATTATGGGTACATCAGGACGAGAAGAGTCGACAATTCTGAATTGGCTGTGGCAGCTCGTTATCGCTCCAAGCAGCATCGTTATGCTCAGCAGCCCATACCCGCCCGGCGAAGTGCTCCGCCGTCTGCGCAACCAGGGAAAAATTGCGCAGGTGCAGAAATCTTCTCAAATCGTTATTCACGTCCCTGTCAGGAACAATCAGCGTCGCTTCCTGGCCCGGGTCGAGGCAGACGCCGACAACCGAACACGTCTCATCGGGCGGATGCAAACACCGTATCGTATTGCGTTGTTCCGCATGGTTGCCAGCCTTTTTCTATTCGGCATGGCGATTTTGTGGCTGCAAGTTGGACGCATCTGGCTAGGCGCGATCTTTGGTATCGGGGCGGTGGGCTTTCTGCTCGGTTCACAATATGAGCGGCTGTTGCATCTTGAGTGGCTACGCCGTGTACTGGATGCCGAGATTGCTCGCTAATTGCCTAGGGCAATTGCATCAAAATTACGCATTGTTTGAAAAATAGGGCTTTGTGAAAGCGCGGACGAGACGAATTTATGCCAAAAACTCCCTGATAAACAGGTGATAACAGGAGACGTTGCAAACGAAATATTAGCGAAATTGAAACTCAACGTTTGCGCCTGAGACCTATTCGAGTTTGATGCGATTGTCCTTCGCCCCACCTGAAATGATTGACGCTGACTGGCGTATCCGGTATAGTTTTCCTAATATATTGAAGGGGGCATGATATGTGTTGCGACACATACAGCCCCTTTTTGCGTGGAAGGCTTTGCCGACAATCAGTGACAAATTCAAACAAGCGGCGTTTTGCCAGGCTACTACAACGCGCACCGTGGATAGGGTATCCGGCCCAGACGCTGTATCGTCTGACACGGCCCTGGGTTTCGATTGGCGCGGTAGGAGCAATCTTTAACCAGCAGGGTCAACTGCTGGTGGTTGAGCATGTGTTTCATCCGCTTTTTCCGTGGGGACTGCCGGGTGGCTGGATGAATCGCAATGAGGAGCCAGAGGAAACCGTGCGGCGTGAAGTGTTGGAAGAAACTCGGCTGCGCGTAGAAATCGTCAAGCCGCTGCTGATTGCCAGGACGACGTTTTTACCTGCGCATCTCGACGTGGGTTATCTGTGCAGCCTACCGGATGAAGCAGGTGAGATACACTTGAGCAGTGAACTGCTGGCATATCAATGGATTGATCCATTGACAGCCGACCTGCCGCCAATGGGCAGGTTTAGCACGCAGGTTGTGCGGCTGGCGCTCGCCGAGCGCGCGGCGAGGGGACATGCCATGTCGTTTCCGAATTTATAGAGATTGTCGAGAGGTATTTTATGGCATTGACTGGACTTCGCGGTGCGCGAAAAGGTTTCCATTTGCCGATTCTCGCATTGTTTTCCGCCGGGTTACTCATTGTGGCGCTGGTGTTGTTCCTTCTGGAATTGTCGCGCTTCGCTCAGGGTATTGACGTACTGCGGACCGATGTAACCGTAGGTGGTGTTCCCGTCACGGGGCTTACAATGGCTGAGGCCGCCAGCCGGTGGGAGCAGGTTTACAGTCAGCCTATTGCGCTGGAGTTCCAGGGCAATCCGATACTGCTCAGTCCTGCCAATATTGGCTTCCAGCCCAAGAGCGATCTGATGGAACAGGATATGCGTTCCAAACTCGGCGGCACAGATAGCTATTGGTCCGATTTCTGGAATTACCTGTGGAAGCGGCCTACCAGTCCGGTTGACGTTGATCTGCGGGCAGATTATCAGGTAGCCAAGCTGCGCGATTTCCTGCAGGATATTGCGAACCGATATGAATTGCGGGCCAGCCAGGCCAGCTTTGACCCCAAGGCGATGACGTTCGGCTCAGGCAGTACTGGTCAAAGGCTGGATATTGAAGCATCAATAGCTGCTATTGATAGCGCGCTACGACGCCCTAGCAATCGGAAAGTGACTTTGCTGACACGGGGTGAGGGCGCTCGCAATGCTGATATGAACACGCTGAAGACGGCGATCCAACAATATTTTGTAGCGCGCGGCTTTCTGCCCGATGGACAGAATACTATTGCGTCTGTGGTAGTGATCGATCTACAAAGCGGGCAGGAACTGGCAATTAATCCGGATGTTGCCTATTCCAGCATGAGCACGATCAAAATCCCGATCCTGCTCAACATTTTCCGCAAGCTCACTTTTGCGCCGGACAACGACACCAAATGGCTCATGGGCGCATCAATCCTGTGTAGCAATAACTCGGCGTCGAACTATCTGATGCAGCTTTCGGGAACAGGCAATAATGCTGGTGATCAGCTTGCCGATGGCCTCGCCAAAGTTACTGATACCGCCCGACAATTAGGCGCAAGCAATACGTATATCAGTGCGCCACTGTATGTTGCTGACAAGCAGTACCAGTTCCAGATTCCAGCGCCCAAAACGCAACCCGATACTAAATTCAATGCCAGCGCTGATCCCTATAGCCAGACGACGGCAAATGACATGGCAACGCTGCTACATGAAACCTACGATTGCAGCGAGTACGGCAGCGGCCTCGTCGCAGCCTTTCCCAACAGCTACACGCAGAGCGAATGTAAACAGATGATCGAATTGCTCAGCGGCAACATCATAGGTCGCATGATCGAGTTAGGTGTGCCATCTGGAACACGTGTTGCCCACAAGAATGGATGGGGCAAAGTTGGAACGGGTTACAATTCCAGCGATGCTGCCATTTTATATACACCCGGCGGCAACTACATTTTGTCGATCTACATGTGGGAAAAGACCGACAAAGAAGTTGGCAGCATTCTTCCGTGGGAGGTCATGGAAGGTATCTCCCGCATGGTTTATAACTTTTTCAATCCCGATCAACCGATGATCGTAGCCCGCGTGCCGGAAAATCAGTTCACGGCCAATGATTGCATCATGCCTAATCCGCAGCACCCGGAGCGTATCGACCTGAATCACATCAGCAATGGACGTTTCGACGCGAATGGCAACGTCGTGCCTGACGCCTGTTACAACTATCCGCAGTGCGATCCGATCCCGGCGCAGAAATTGAGCGGCGACCAGAATGTGCCTTCAAGTTCCGATGCAATGGGAACTCAGCAGGCAGCGCCGCCCGCACAAGAATCGCCAATCCAACTACAGGGGACCAAGATTCCGTCTACACTGCCGCCGCCGCCGCCGAAGTGACTTAGCGCGGGCCGGGCTGCGTATTATTGCTGGTCCGCTTGAGCACCATATAAGTCAGGTCGTCGAACTGTGGTTCGCCCGCCGTAAAGGTATCGACGGCCTGCACGATCCGCTGCATGATCTCGTTGGCGCTGCGATGACGTACGCTTGCTGCCGTCGATTGTAGCCCGACGACGCCGAACTCAGTGCCATCGCCACGCAATGCTTCCGTCACGCCATCTGTATATGGCAGCAACAGATCGCCGGGAGCCAGTGTGATACGTCCCTCTTGCAGCGAGATCGCATTGATCACGCCCAGAGCAATACCGTGCGTCGAGAGTTCTTCAGACATACCATCTGTTCGGATCACGAGTGGCGGCTGTTGTCGGATCCCAGACGCCGTACCACGCCGTCACGAACAGATCCGAGCGGCTATCAGCCAGCAGCAGCGCATTGACGCGCATGAGTGTTTGCGCTGGACTCTCGCGACCCATGGCTGCCGCCCGGATGTTTGTTCGGCTCAGTGCCATGAACAGCGCTGCCGGAACGCCTTTATCGGCTACGTCTGCGATGACCAATCCCCATTTACCGTTTTTAAGCGGGATGAAGTCGTAAAAATCGCCGCCAACCTGCCGCGCCGCCCGGTAGAACGCCGAAAGCTCCCAACCGGGAAGCTGTGGCACCTGCTGCGGCAAGAAGCTGCGCTGGATGCCCTGAGCAACCTCAAGCTCCCTTTCAAGCGCCTGCCGTTCACCAGCCTCGTCCTGTAACCGGGATGCTTCCATCGCCAATGCAACCTGCTGTGCCGTCCCGGTCAAAATATTGAAACGGCGCAAATCAAGTGCCTCTCCGCCTTCTGGCTCATCCACGAGCATCGCGCCAACCAGTGTTCCCTTGGCAATGAGTGGCAGTCCCAACAAATCGTCGGTTTCAAACAGGCTGACGAGTGCGTCAGGCACGACATAAGTTACGTCGCCGTCGGTTGAGACCGGCTCCTCAGAAGTGGAAAGCGCTTCAACAAACTCATTGTCATTGGGCGAGAGGATCAACTGGTTAAATTTGCCCTCAGCTTCGGGTGTCAGACCCCAAGCAGCGCCGCCAATAAATCGGCGCGATTCTGGTTCCCAGTACATGACCCCGCAGCGCCTGACACCAACCAGCATCGGCACGAGCCGCACAACGGTCTCAACAGTTTGACGCAAACCTAATGTGCTATTGAGCGATTCTGCTACCGACAGCAACGCCGTTGTTACCCATGCCTCTTCTTGCTGAGCGGCAAAAAGCTGTGCTCCTTCAATCGCCAGTGCGGCCTGATTGGCAATGCCGCTGACCAATTCGATCTTGCGGTCAGTCAGCAGTTCCACGCCGTCACGCTGCCCGATAAACATGGCACCCATAATCTCGCCTTTAGCATAGAGTGGCAGCAGTACAGCATGTTCAATCCGTGGTAAGCGAACCGGGACGTTTTGAGGGCGGGGCGTATCGCGTTCAATGACAATAGGTGTACCTTGTTGTCTAAGCTGTCTGAATGGCTCCCAATCGGTGTCTTTGAAAACGAAACCTTTTAGCGCCCTGGAGATATTCGAGTCTACGCCCTCAACCTCGACGACGCGGAATGTATCCCCTTTTGCCAGGAAAACGGCGCACCACTCGACCCCAACCAGCATAGGCGTGATACGAGCAACTGTTGCTAAGACCTCATCCAGATTGGTAGAGCGGCCCGTCGCTTCAGCGACCTGAAGCAGCGCAGTAGATACCCACGCTTCCTCTTTTTGCGCCATATAAAGCTGCGCGTTGGCAATGGCGACGGCGGCTTGATTGGCAAAGGTGTTTATAATCTCGACGTCTTCCGGGCTGAAATGATCCGCACCGAGCCGATCCGCACCGAGCACCCCGATCTCTTTCCCAGCCACATGCAACGGCACGTACAGGTGGTCGTGCTGCATGTCGTCAGCAGGGCCTTCGATCTGGTGCAGCAGTACCTCAATATGCTCGGTGAGCTTTTCGTCAGCCGGAATGGTATCGCCCAGGAGAGCGGAATCTTCGTTCGTACCACGAAGCGCGCTAACCGTGTAAATGTTTTGATCGTCTTCACGCAGCAGAATCATCGCTGCCTCGTAGTTGACGACACGTTCCAGGCCAAGCAGAATACCATCCAGCACGCTCGGCAGATCGAGTGAGGAGGCCAATACGGTACTCACTTCGCGCAACGTTTCTGCCAACATTCGCCGACGGGTTTCGGTGGCGAATAGACCTGCGTTGCGCAGTCCGACTGCGACGGTATCCGAGAGTGCCTGCACCAGGCGCACATCTTCCGCATCAAAGGCGTTTTTGCGCGTGGTCTGAATATCAAAGACGCCCAGCACACGTTGCCCCATGCAAATAGGGACAGTCATTTCGCTCTGGCTATCTTCGAGGCCAGGGCCGGGAACATAACGCTCATCATTATGCACATTGGTGCTGACAAGCGGTAAGGCATTCAGCGCGACCCACGGGATAAAGCCCTTATCGTGGATGTTGTATGAGAGATGCTGGATCGACCACTTGCCGCTGTGGACGCCACTTCCGCTGCGGAACACAATCTGATCGCCAGAGCGCAGAAACAGGTGGACACGATCATAGCCAAAATAGTCCGCGACAAGATCAACTACCTGATCGAGCAGATCGTTGATGTCAAGGATCGATACAACGGCTCGCGACGCTTCCGCCATTGCGTTAATGCGCTCGGTTTGCCGCCGTTGCGTGTCGTAGGTTTGCGCTTCCTGCAACGCTAACGCTAACTGTCCGCCTAATGATTCAAGCGTAAAAACATCCTCTGCCTGAAAAGCGTTCAGTTGATCACTTTGCACATCCAAAATGCCAAGCACGCGCCCTTCAATGATGAGCGGAACGCAAATTTCGGATTTAGTCTGATCCAGCACAGCCAGATGGATGTAGCGTGGATCACGCATAACGTCCGGCGCATTGACCGTTTTGGCTTCGCTGTAGGCCGATCCAACGAGACCCTCGCCCGGTTTCAGGGAAATATTTCGCCGTTCAAACTCCTGATGACTACTGGCCCGTGATTTGATGTCGTTCGTTTCGTCGTCAGAGGTAAAGATGTTCACAGCGTAATAATGGAATGTATCATGAATCAGCGTCACGATCTGCCGGAACAGGTCGGGGAGGGGCTGCACGGCAGTAATTTGCCGGGAGACCTCGCTTATAACACGAAGTTGATCGGCCCGCTGCCGGGTCTGTTCGTACAACCGTGCATTGCGGATTGCGCCTGCCGCGTGATTGGCAAGAACCATCAGCAGCCGCAACGATTCTTCAGTGAATGCGTTGGGTCTGTCGCTGTGAACCGCTATAACGCCGATCACTTCATTGCCTGCAATCATCGGCGTGAACAGCGCTGAGCGAGGTGGTAGCGGCGCGTCGTAAGTGGGCTTGGCGGGCAGCGACTCCCATTCACGTTGAAAATCACCCACGCGCAACCCTTGCCCGGATTGGCGCACCCAGCCAATTAAGCCCTTTGAGGCAGCACCGGAAAAGCGTTGGTTTGCCAGCCGTTCGCCGTTGCGCAGCCAGACCTTGATGACATAATCGTCGCCCTCAAACAAACCGAGTTGAAAGTCGCTGGTGTCTACGATCCGTGCGGCCTGCTGATACACCACCTCACAAAGTGCATCCAGGCGGAGTTGTGCGCCGAGGATAGCTCGGCCTACCCCAGCCAGCTTTTCGAGATCAGTATTGTCGGCAGTAGGCATTCCTTGCTGGTTGGCACGGCGCTGCCCACGCCAGTAGCCGACTGCTAACCCCGCAGCCAGCGCGCTGACACTGAGTAAACTCACGACAATGGTGAGGATTATCCAGGTCGTCGTATTGATATCCACAACACCCTATTGATTTGATTTATTTCGGAATTGAATCGATGGCAGCCGCTGCGTCCTCAACAGACGCAACCATTTTGAACAACGTGTCGAATCCTGAAATCTCGAAGACTTTGCGTACACGCGGGGCCACCGCAACCAGCATAATATTGCCGCCCAGTTTGAGCGCTGCCCGCCGCGCCGAGAGCAGCACTTTGAGTCCGCCACTCGAAATATACGTGACCGCGCTCATATCCACGACAAGCCGACTATGGGAGGCCTCCAACTGTTTGTTGAGCGCTGTTTCCAACAGATGACCGCTGGTTGCGTCGAGCCGCCCACTCGGCAAAACAATCCACACACCATTTGGCAATTCACGTGCGCTGAATTCATCTTCGGCGACATCTTGACTACCGTGGGTACCAGTATCTGTGCCGCGCTTGATCATGGTCAAGTTGTTGCGGCCATCGCGATACTCGTAATTGACTTCATCCATAATTTTACGGATAAAAAACCAGCCAAGCCCACCCGGTTCACGCTCTTCCAACAATTGACTTGGCTCTTCATCCGGGAGCGCGGTGGGATCGAATGGCGGGCTATCGTCGCTTATCGTGATAGACAAATAATGCGCTCGTTCTCTTCACCATAGCCGTGCTCGATGACGTTGGTACACCACTCGTCGACGGCCATCTGACAGTAGTAGATCGAACGCTCGTCCAGCCCTGCCGATTCTGCAGCCTGCACAACGAACTCGCAAGCCTCTGGCACTTTGTTGAGAACCCCAGGAATAATTAAATGCCGCTCTACGGCCATCAGAACATTACTCCAACTGCGTCATAAGCGCAGATTAGTAACTGCCGACAGCCTCAACCTGAGTCGGGAAAATCTGGAAAATGGTGTCGAGGCCCGCCAGGTCCATCACCTCACGGACACGCTCGGAGGGAGTGGCAAGGCGGAGGTCGCCGTTGCTTTTCTTGACCCGCTTGAGGGCACTGACCAGTTCGCGAAGGCCTGCGCTGCTGATGTAATCAACTCGGCTGAGATCGAGAACGAGGTTATGGCGGCCCGCATCAATCTGACCGTTGAGAGCATCACCGAGTTGAGTGGCGTTGGTGCTGTCGATACGTCTCCTGACACTTCAATCAGCGTCGCCCGATGCATTTCCGAAATTGTAATTTCCATGACAATTCTCTCCATAAGGAGCAGACTATAATCAGCGGCATTATAACACGAGTGTACAACAAAACCGCTACTGCTGATCAGGCGTCTTTGACCCGTGTGTCGATGATGCGGGCATCCTGAGGATCGCTCGACAAGTAGACGATCTTGATTTGCTCACCCTCTTTTACGGCTTCATACCCCTTCGGTTTGACGTATTCCAGTCTTTCATAGGAAAGATAAGTGTACTCAAGACTACAGTACATTCCGTACCTTGAAGTGTTCTTCCTCTTATGGGTAATAGTGGCGTCAACAATAATTCCCTCGCGGTTCGCCTTCGCATGGAAAACTTTATCGCGAACCATCGGGTAGCCGCCGATTAGAAACATCAAAATGACGGCTGTCAGCACTATGAAGTTGCTTGAGTCCATGTTGCTTGCCCCAACTGGCTATCCGTGACGGGTAAAACCCGAAACTTCTACGAAATATTGCAATAGCTCTATCTTCATAATGCCCGGTGTACCATAGTCCTGATAATAAGCGAAAAATTCGGGTCTATCCCATTTTAAACTCTTTTTGACTAGCGCGAACCATTTGCGCTAAACTGAACAAGCTCACCATTTTCTAAGGTTGCGGGACGGGTCAATCCTATGAGTCTCGAAGCAATACTGTTCTTTATCGTGGCAGTCATCGCGGTAGGGTCGGCGGCAGCGATGCTGACAAGCCGCAATGCTGTCCACAGTGCTTTATTTCTGGTCGTGAACTTTGCCTGCGTAGCCTTTTTTTACCTGATGCTGAATGCACCGTTTCTAGCGATGATTCAGATCACGGTCTACGCAGGGGCGATCATGGTGCTGTTCATGTTCGTGATCATGCTATTAGGTGCGGAAAAGCTGGGCACCGGGCCAGTACATTATGCCTGGCTAGCGCCGCTGGGATCGCTGTTGGCGGCAGTCTTCATCGTCGTCGCGATGTTTGTCATCGTAAACGGCAAGATCGGGTCGCTTCAGCCTGTGCCGCACGATCCTGAGTTGCGCGTTGTTCACGCGCTGCCGGGTGCTCCAGCGCTTGATATCTACATGAACAAGGTGAAGGCGCTGAAGACGCTGGACTATACACAGGCAACCGAATACGTCAGAGTGCCACCGGGGCGTTACTTTGTGAACTTCTACCCGGCGTGTGCCAATGGCGCGACCTGCCCTGACCCCATAGCAACAAACGCCAAGCCGGTAGCTACCGCTGTGTTTGACCTGGCTCCTGAAACGAGTACAACTTATGTAGTTGCTGGTAAACCTGCCGCGCCGCAAGTTTATACGGTCAATACGACCCAGGACCGCAGCGTCATGGCAGATGAAACGAACGCCCGGGTCCGCGCCATCAACGCTCTGCCGGAAAGCGCGCCAGTGAATCTCGTCGTCATTGATCCAGCCACGGGTACGGCGGGCCAAACCCTGGTGAATAGCTTGCCATCTGGTAAGGTGTCGGACCTGGTGGAACTGCCCAAGGGGACCTATGATCTGGTCTGGATACGCGGCGCTGATCGCGTTGCTGCGTCAAATGATCTGCGACTCAATCCCAAAACCGCCGAACTGATTGTACTGACGCAGGAAGCGAATGGGGCGGCAATTCGGGACACATCCATCAGTGTTGAACCCACGCTAGTTGCGGAAACGTTCGGCAGCCCACAGCAGATCGGCATATCGCTGCTCAGCACGTTCCTGCTGCCGTTTGAACTGGTATCGCTATTGCTACTGGCCGCGATGGTCGGGGCGATCATTCTGACCCGCGAGGAAGTGACCAGGCGCGTGCGTGAACGCCGCGTTGTCACAGAAGGCGCACTGCGAATTAACCGTGCCAGAGCAGAAGCTGCACAAGCCAATGTACCTCAAACTAACGCCGAATCGTCAGCGGACTAACGCGAGGAGAGATTACGATGCCGCAACCGCCTGCCGTTGATATTCAGAACTTTGTCATCCTGAGTGCTATCCTGTTCATAATGGGGGTCGTGGGTGTCCTCATCCGCCGCAACGCTATTATGATTTTCATGTCCGTCGAACTGATGCTCAACTCCGCTAATCTGGCGCTGGTCGCGTTTGCCCGCCAGTGGGGCGAGGTCAACGGACAGCTCATTGTGTTCTTCGTGATTACCGTCGCCGCCGCCGAGGTGGCTGTCGGTCTGGCGCTGATTGTCGCTATCTTCAGAACCAAGCAGACAATTGATATTGACGAATTGCACGCGATGGAAGGCTGAGAAGTCCTTATGCAAAATTTTGCGTCGCTCGTCCCACTGGTTGTTTTTATCCCGCTAACCGGGATGCTTATCAACATCTTTTGGGGCAAATATATGGGCGAAAGGGCCGTGGGCATTGTCGCAACACTGGCGGCGGCCCTCGCCTTCAGCATTGCCCTCATTATGACCGTGGCGATTATCGCTTTCAATTATGAGCCGAGCATCGTCACGACCCCACTGCTGCCCACCTGGATCAGTATCCCCGCGGCCCACCTCGAAATTCCCTGGCAGTTTCGCGTGGATACGCTGAGCCTGACCATGATGCTCGTGGTTACGGGCGTTGGCACACTGATCCATATTTATGCCATTGGGTACATGCACGGCGACTCGCGTTTCCCGCGCTTCTTCCAGTACCTGAATCTGTTCCTGGCCTTCATGCTCGTCCTCGTCACGGCTAACAACTACCTGATGATGTTCGTCGGGTGGGAAGGTGTGGGCCTGTGCTCGTTCCTGCTGATTGGTTTCTGGTTCGATAAGCCACACGGTGAAGGCTGGAAGAACAGTAACGCCGCTCGCAAGGCATTTATCGTCAATCGTATCGGCGACTTCGGCTTCCTCCTGGCGATTTTCCTGACCTTCTGGACGTTTGGCACGCTGGATTATTACAAGCCCGGTGAGGTGCCAGCCAAAGCCGATCAAGCGGAAACTGCTGTAACGCAATCTACCGAAACACAAAATGCATCGGCGAT
>WNFL01047888.1_pt6 | contig 12532 bp, 16 predicted proteins | sample 5400361 | NCBI WGS metagenome assembly WNFL01 (sample SAMN13153351, study PRJNA577476) | soil metagenome | isolation source: 40 cm soil on Douglas fir-dominated hillslope | place: USA:California | collected 2013-09-17
CCCCCTGAACCAGCAAACCTCGACCTTCCTCGACGGCACAGGCACGTTCAGGAGCATCCCATTCCCTCCGCCGAATCCTGGCACGGTCACGTCTGTCGACCTTTCCCCGCCGCCGGGCTTCACCATCAGCGGGAACCCGATTACGGGCGCCGGTACTCTCAACCTCGCGCGCATCGCCCCGGACTCGGTAGCGTTCGGCGGGACCGGCGCCGGCGCATTCACCTCCAACGCGCTCGTACAGGCCGGGCTCTCGTCGACGGGCGCATTCCGCAGTCTGCCGCTCAACCAGCAGACCTCCACATTCTTGGACGGCACCGGGACATTCCGCTCGATCCCCTTCCCGCCAGCGGGCGCGGGCACGGTTACGTCCGTGGATCTCGCCATGAGTTCGGAGTTCAGGGTCAGCGGGAATCCGATCTCGGGCGCCGGGACGCTCGTCGCGGGGTTCATCCAACCGGTGAACGTGGCGCACGGCGGAACGGGCTTGGGGAGCGTAGGAATCGGTGCGATAGTGCGCGGCGGTCTGACGTCGACAGCTCCATTCCAAGGCACTCCGCTTACCAACCTCACCTCCAATTTTCTGGACGGAACGGGAAATTTCTCGGTGCCGCCATCGGGCGGCGGAGCGGGCGCTGGAACGGTCACATCGGTCGCGCTCCAACTGACTTCCGAATTCAATATCGGAGGGTCGCCCGTAACAGTCGCCGGAACCCTGATGGGAAGTTTCCGCTTCCAGTCGGCGAACTTCGGGTTCTTCGGGCCGAGCGCAGGAGTGCCCGCTACCCCGGCCTTCCGCCAGATGGTGAACGCCGACATCCCGCAATCCTTGAGTGGGAAAACCCTGACCTCGAGCACGTTCCAGAACCCCACGATCACGATACAGCAGCTTACCTTCGGTTCCTCGATCCAGTGGAACATGAACAGCGGGAATATCGCTCTGCTTGGTCAAACCTCCACCACAACCGGAATGATGGACACGCCCGCCAATCTCCCGAACGGAGGCTCTGCGATCCTGCGCGTGATGCAGCTTGGGACAGGGCTCCCGCCACTTGCATTCAATGCCGCGTGGAAGTTTGAACTCGGAGTCGACCCCACCCTTTCGAGCGGCTTCAGCAAGGTTGACGTGATCTCGTTGTATCTCGAAAGCACCGCCGTCTACGGCGTCGCGCGCAAGGACTTTAGGTGAGCACGCTTGCGACGGATAGTTTCGACCGCGCGAACGGCGGACTCGGCGCGAACTGGACCACAGATCCAGGGCCGGTCGCCTGGGCGGCGCCGACTATCGTATCGAATCGCTGCGATCTGACGACCGATCCGTCAGGAGCGTATTACAACGCAATCACTCCGCCCGCAGATCAGTGGGCGCAATGCACGCTCACACAAGTCAATACGAGTGTAGGCGACGGGACCGGTCCAGCCCTTCGCGTGAGCACCGTAAACGGCGCGCAGTATTTTGTCCAGGCTTCCACCATAGGTACGCAGATTTGGTACGTTGACGCAGCGGGGGCGTTTAATTCCAAGGGTACGCCTGCTGTCACATGGGCCACGAACGATGTGTGCTACATGGAAATCCAGGGTACGTCCGGCATACTCAAAAAGAACGGCGTTCAAGTCGCAACATTCGCGGCGACCGAACTTGCCTCTGGTCGTTTTGGAGTTTCGGGTAGCGGAGGCCCGGATACGGTCAGCATTGATGATTTCAGTGCGGGCGATTTTGTTCAGACGAGCTTCCCTCCGGTCGGAGGATTCATCAACCCCGTTCCGCTTTGGTGATATGCTAGCGCGCGAAAGGAGCCTGCCATGAGCGCAATCCAGCAACTCCCGAGACCCGAACAACTCGTCGATCTGGTGAGCCACGCCGCCGCCGTGAAACTGGCGATGGACGGGCAATTCGACGACAAGATTGCGGAACTGAAAGCCGCTCAGGCCGCGCTCGCCGAGGTGACCTCGATTGCCGAAACGCTGGAGCAGGCGCAGAAGATCAAGGGCGATGCGGACGCCTACGCCGCGGCCGCGCTCGAGAAGGCGAAGCAGGCGCTTATCCGGGCGCAGGATGCGACGGACAAGGCGGCGTCCAGAGAGGCGACCGTGGGCGCCCGAGAGCAGGCTGTTTCCGGACGGGAGAAGGCGGCGGACGCGCGCCAAGCCACGCAGGATACTCGCGAGCAATCTTTCTTGGACGCACAGGTGGCGGCGTCCGATAAACTGGCTGCTCGCGAGGTCAAGTTGAAGAAAGCGGAGGACGACTACGCAGGTAGAAAGAAGCAACTGGACGCCGATATCCGCGCCTTCAACCAGAAGCTCGAAGCCCTCAAGGTTTGATCCGATTTGACACGGTCGAAGTAAGGGGGTATATGTCTCGGCCAAGATGAAGCAAGCGCTCACTTCAGGCCGAAGGAGAAATCCATGCATCTGCTAATCCAGCTTTCCCTCGCATTTCTCCGCCCCGGCATCACCACCGTCAAACTCGGTCCGAACGACCCCGCGCAGAACCTCGAGCAGGCGGGTGCCCTCGTTCCCAACGGCGCCATCGTCAGCCTCGCGCAGAACCTCTCGAACAACGCTTCACCCGCTTTCGGAAATTGGAACGGGACGATCATCCCGAACAACCCGGCGCCGACGATGTATCCGGCGCAGGCGATGGTCGGCGGGTTCATCATGCGATTTTCCCCCGGCGCCGCCACCACCGATTCGACCGACACCGGAACCAACATCGTCAACGCGATTCCCGGGGCCAAGGTCAACCAGACCTTTCCCCTTATCGTTGCCAACCTCGGCTCCGGCGCGATCACCCTGGGCTCGAACACGGGCGTCCAACTCCTCGGCACGATGTCGATCGGATCGGCTCAGGCTCGTCTATTCCTCGGGCGCGTGACCGGATCGAACACCATCGCGCTCACCAACCAATTCGCCTGGAACCTCGGCACCGGCGGCACCAACGTAGCGGGCCTATGACCAACACGCCGCGCCACGTCAAACTCGCAATCTGCATCCCGTCCCTCGGGGACTGGAAGGCCGATTTCGGGTTTTCGCTCTGCCAGATGTGCGTCTATATCTCGGCCGCTCTTTTCGAGGAAGGCGAGTCGCGCGAGGCGATCTTCTTCGACAAGCGCACGTCGAATCTCCCGCGCTCGCGCCAAGAGTCCCTCGAAGATGCGATCTTGCAGGATTGCACGCACGCGCTGTTTCTGGACTCCGGCCAGGGGTTCCCGATGGACGTTGGTCGCGCTCAACATCCCGCTCAAGACTATCCCCTCGTTCCCGACCGCCCGTCACCGCGGGCCGACCGCCTTCGGGATTCCGGTCTATTCCAACTCGACCGCCAATCCGATGGGCTTGGAAAAGGTCTGGCGCGTGGGTTCGGGGATCATGCTGATCGACCTCTCGATCGTGAAGCCGATCCCCAAACCCTGGTTCGAGCTACGCTACTCCGACAAGCACCAGCAGTTCGTCGGCGAGGACTGGTATTTCTGCAAGAAAGTCGAGGATGCAGGACACGATATCTACATCGACCACGACCTGTCGCGCCACATCGTTCATGTCGGCAACTTCCAGTATTCGCACTCGCACATTCCCGTGATGCAAGAGGAAGTGAGGGAGGCAGCGTGATCCGAAAACTCCTCGAATTCTTCCGCCCGCAGGCCGCGAGCGCGAATGGCCGCGTCGCCGTGCTCGATTCGAGCATCACCCCGGACAATACCGGCATGTGGGGTCTGTTCGGCGCTGTGTCGAACATCGACCAGGCGATGGGCAATGCCTTCACCACCGTCAATTCGGGCGCGACCGCACTGACTGCAACCGCCGCCGCGATCCAGGGCGGGATCCTCAACCGCACGGGCGCGCCCGGTGGCCCAGTTGCGGAAACCACACCGACCGCCGCGCAGATCATCGCTGCCCTGCCGCCTTCGATCCCGGAGGACGGAACCTACCAGTTCCGCTTTCGCTACATCAACAACGCGCTCGGGCAGACCGTGACTTGGACGGCGGGTTCGGGTGTCACCGTGACCGGCACCGCGACCATTGCGACATCCGCTTGGCGCGACTTCCTCGTGACCGTGGAAAACGGCGGGGCGCTGGTCACATTCACGAACATCGGCGGAGGTAGCCTGTGAACCTATTCGAACTCCTGCGCGCGTTCTTTCGCGGCTCCCGATCCTGCGCCGGATCCGGATCCGGCTCCCGATCCGGCGGACGACCTCGTTGTCGATGATCCCGGGGACGATCCTGACCCCGATCCGGCGGACAAACCTTCCGCCGACGAAGTCGCTGCCGCGAGCGCCGCCGTCAAGGCCGCAGAGACGCGCGCGCTTCGCGCCGAGCGTGAACTGGCGGAAATTCGCACGCCGAAGCCGCGCACCGATGAAATCACTCGGCAGGAAGACGAACGGCTCGCCGATCCCAAGATCACCCCGACCGAAAAGTGGCAGATCGAATCGAACCGCGTTCTCCGGGCTACGCAGCAGCAGTCCACGCAGGCGTTGATCCAAGCGCAGGACATTTCGGACAAGACCTCCTTTGCGACCATCGCGATGAAAAACCCGGCGCTGTTCAAACGCTACGAGGCGCGAGTCGAAGAACAACTCGCCCAGATGCGCGCCAAAGGGTTCAACGCACCGCGCGAAGCCATCATGGACAATTTGATCGGCAAGGACATGCGTGACGGGAAATTCAAGCCGAAGAAGGCAGCGGAGGACAAGACCACGGTCGCCCGCGGAAAACTCCCCGGCGCCCGTTCGGACGTGAGCGGCAAGAACGCAATGAGCGAGCACGAGAAGCGCAAGCAGCGGTTGGAGAACGTCCAAATCTAGGACCTAGGAGTCACCCATGAAATCGAATCTCACCCTGAACTTGAGCCTCGCGCTTGGCCTCGTAGCCGGATTTTTCAGACCCGGCGTGACCAACACCGCGACGGGCTTCGTCGCCGACGTTGAAGCCTACATTCAGGAAGAGGTCGAACCGCTCGCGCGCCGTCAGCTCGTCGCCTACCAGTTCGGCGTTCCGCTTCGCTTGGACATCAACCGGGGCACAACCTACACCGCTTCCCGCTACGAGCGCCTCCCGCTCCCCTTCGCGCCCCTGCAGGAAGGCGTCGCGCCGCAGGGTGAGTCGATGACCCTTTCGCAAGTGACCGCGACCGCGCAACAGTGGGGCGACCTCGTTCGCGTCACCGACGTTGCGAACCTCACGATCAAGCATCCGCTCTTCCAGCAGGCGATCCAGCTGGTCTCCCTGCAGATGCCCGAGACGCTGGAACGCAACACGATGAACACCCTGGTCGCCGGGAACCAGATCAACTACGTGAATTCCCGCGCCTCCCGTGCCGCGCTCGTCGCAACGGACGTGCTTTCGCCCACGGAAATCTACCGCCTCGTAGGCTCGATGGAGTCCTACGGCGTCCCGCACTTCATGGGGGACGAGCGCGAGGACATGATGAAGGAAGCGGGCTCGCGCAAGGACATGTCGAAGTCGCCCGCGACGATGGAGCACTATGTCGCGCTCATCCACCCGCTGCCCGTGAACGACATGAAGCAAAACGCCACGGTGGCGAATGCTTGGGCCGTGTCGGACATCAACCGGCTCTACAACAACGACCTCGGCGAGTGGGGCGGCGTGCGTTTCTGCAAATCGAACATGATTCCGTTCTGGGTGGGCGTGGCCGATCCGGCGACCAATACCCCGGCGCAGTCCGGCGGCAACCTCGCCTCGAACACCTACTTCATCCAGATCACCGGGGCGCCGGTCCAGACCTCGGTCGAGCAGCGCGTGTATCAGGTGTCCGCTGGCGTCGTGGTGGTCGGCCCGACCGGCTCGATCACGGTCGTCCTGCCGACCTTGGCGAACTTCGTCTTCAACGTCTACATCGGCACCTCAGCCAGCCCGACGAACCTCGGCCTGACGGCCTCCGGCCCCGCGACCGGCCCACTCGCCGGACAGGCGACGCAGCTTCCGTCCGGGTCGACCGGCATCGGCGCATCCCAGACCCCGCCAGCGGCGCCCGCAACCGGTATCACCGTGTTCCCGACCATCGTTATCGGCGACCACGCCTACGGACAGGTGTTGCTCGAAAACCCCGAGTTTCACTACCTGACCGGCGCGGACAAGTCCGACCCGTTGAACCAGACGCGCGTCGTATCGTGGAAGGTGTTCTACGGCAGCATCATATTGAACCAGGCGTTCTTCATGCGCGTGGAATCGGCGAGCGCATTCGCACCCGGCTTCAATGCCGGAACCGTAAGCTGATCGGGAGCCCCTGATGCCCAAGACCACCTCGCCCGATGAACTGGAGCGGCTGAAAGCCGAGGTCGCGCGCCTCACCGCGGAACTCGCCGTCGCCAACACGGCGAACGAGGACGCCGCCCGCCGGGCGATGTTCTTCAAGGACGTGAACGAGGAAGTCCCGACCGGGGAGACTGTGGAGGTCGACCGCTGCACCAAGTACGAAACGGTCGGCTACCGGGACGATGGACGGCCGATCCTGAAGCCGGTGTTCAAGAAGGTGAAGCTGCCGACCTTCTTCTACAAGGTCGACATGCCACCCGTTGGCGGAGTGGACATCAAGGTCAATGGGGAATCGTTCTTTCACGGTGAGACCTACACCCTCGACCTCGATCAGTTGCGGGTGGTCAAGGAGATCGTCCACCGCATCCGCGACCACGAAGCGACGATCCACGGAACCGACGAGAACGCCTACCGCCCGAAGGTGAACGCGCGCTTCTCCGGCAAGACCGGCGGACGGGTGCACTGATGTTCGGCAAAAAGAAGCCGGGCACAGTCAACCCTGCACAGCAAGCGATTACCGGCAACTTCAACTTGACGGCGCAGCTCGCGGGTCAGAGCGGGCGCACCATGGCGATCGCCGGGTATATCTACGACGGCGAGTCGAAGGAATCCCTGAACGACCGGATCGACCTCCTGCAGGAAATCATCGAGCGGCAGCGGTCGCGCGCCGAAATCCCCGAGCTCGAAGCCAAGCGCGAGCAGATGATAAAGGGCCTGCTGCAGGCCCGCGACGTGCTCGCCGAGCTTGAGGAAAAGCAGCAGTCTGGGAACATCTCCTCGCAGGAACGCATGAACTTGAAGAACATGCGTGTCAACATCGGCAAGGTTAGCGAGGAAATCGACAAGGGTACGGAAGCCATAGCGGAGGCGAAGAAAAAAGCCGGGGTAGGGTGATGTCGTGCTCAGCTCCGCGCAGATCGTCCAGCGGGCTTGCGAAATAGCGAAGTGTCCGGGCTTCACGCAACAGGGCGGTCAGTACCTCAACCTGACGCTGCAAGACCTGGTTCTCCACCGCGACTTGAAGATGTTGCGGAAGCAGGAGACCATCGCAATCACCGTCGGCTCGAACGGACCCTTCGCACTTCCGACTGATTACCTGCGCACCTACGACCTTTTCTACACGGTCAACAATTTCCCGTACTTCCTGTTCCCGATGTCGCAGGAACAGTACGACCAGTTGTTCAAGGACCCGTCGATTGCGAACTATCCCTACGCCTACACGACCGACCTGACCGCGCAGCAGACGCAAGCCGCTGGAAGCCTTTTCATCTTCCCGCAGTCCACGACTCCGCTTTCGCTCACGCACCGCTACATGGTGCAGATGCCGGACGTAACGACGCCGGAACTGTCCTCGGCCACGCCGTGGTTCCCGGATCAGAACTACCTCATCACGGCGACCGCGATGCGTCTCATGCAGACGACCGACGATGCGCGCTACGAGGCATTCAAGAACGATTGCGACAGACTCCTGATGACGCATCTCATCATGGAGGGTGACGAGCAGAAAGTGGTCAAGGAAATCCGACTTGATCCTCAACGTTTCCACATGAATCGCACGCTGCGGCCTACCAAGTTGAATCCGTACTGACATGCCGATCGCGCAGAAGCAGTACCCCGTTCGTTTCACCCCGAGAGGTCTCGTTGACGCCTTCGACGCCACGGACAAGTTTCCGGGCGCGTGCGTGTCTCTCTCGAACCTCGTCTTCGATCAGTCGAACCCTGAAATCATGGTGTCGCGTCCAGGCGTCGGGAATCCGGTTACGAGCTTTGCGGGCTTCGCTTCGCCCGGCTTCGTGTCGGTCCATATCACCGTCGGCAGCGTGACCTACGGGATGATTGCGAGCGCGAAGAACGCGGGGAAGGACGAGCCGTTCGCATGGGACAACGCGGCGGCGGCGTTCATCCCGATAACCGGCATCACGAACGTCAACTCGCCCACGAGTCCGGCGACCTCCGGCGCGTGGGTGCCGCCCACCATGTCATCAATCGGCTCGAAGATCATTGTCACGCATCCGGGCTTCCCCGGGGGCGCGACCAAGTTCGGCGTGTTCGATCTTACGGTTCCCGCGACTCCCGCATGGAGCTCGACCGATACGGCCGGGAATGCTCTGCCTTCGGTGCCTACGGCCGTATCGAATTTCAACAACCGGGCGTACTACGCCTGCGGGAATACGGTCGCTTTCTCGGACGTTCTCGACCCGCTCACCAGGACTTCCGGCACGCAGGCGCTCACGATCGGCGATCAAGCGAACGTCACCGCGCTCTCGGGACTGCCGATACAGACCACCTCGAGTGGGGTGATCGCCGCGCTCATCATCTGGAAGGCGTTTCAGACCTGGCAGGTAACGGGAGATGCGGCGGCGCCTTCCACGCTCGCGCTCAATTTCATGTCCCTCACCGTGGGAACGCCCTCGCCACGCTCGATTTCCCAGTCTCCGCTCGGGATCTACTTCGCCTCAAACGGCGGGCCGTACATCATCGACCAGTTCGGGATACTCCGCCCGCACACTTTCGACCTGAAGCAAAGCGAGCCGGACATTCAAGCGCCGTGGAACAACGCCACGACGCCCTCGCGCATCGCAGCCGGGTACTCAGGGACGATCTACCGCATCTGCATGGATACGATCATTCTCGGCGCGGCGGTGACAAACGATTACTGGTTTGACGAACATCGCCGTCGGTGGACCGGCCCGCACTCGTTCGTCTACGACTGTGCGAGCCAGTACGGCAAGGGGTTCATCCTGTCGTCCGCCGCGGTTCCAGGGAAGCTATTTTTCAGCGAGATTACGCCCTCGATCACGTCTACCTATCTGGACAATGGCGCGGCGATCATGTGCACCGAGAAGTCTTCGACCTTTCCGAAGACGGGGCACATGGTCGGGAAGCAGGTTGTCGAATCGACGCAGGAACTCGCCTCCGCGGGATCGGTCGCTTCCTTCGCTATCACCGCGTTAGATGACCAAGGTAACAGCTTGGACTCTACTGGCGTGCCGATTCTTCCGCTCGGGAGCCTGTGGGGTTCGGCGATCTGGGGCGCGTTCTCGTGGGCGTCCTCGGTCAATATTCCGCGGGTCTATACTGTCCCTTGGACGCGCCCCTTGGTGTTCAAGAAAATGGCGATACTGATTACGGCAACCGCGAGACCGGCTACACGAATACGCTCCCCGTCCCGCCGCAAGAGGAACTCTTGACCGAAGATAATCTGCCGATACTTACATGACATTCTTTCGCCTAGCCCTGATCGTCGGGGCACTTCCCTCTACGCTCCTGAACGGTACGACCGCGGACGCTACGCAGGTCATGGCGGATCTGAACTGGATCGTCAATCAGGTGAACGCGAACGCGGCTCCGCTGGCAACGGCCGCACTCACGAACGCGAACAACAACTTCACCACGGTTCAGTCGGGGCAAGCGGCGACGCAACCAGCAAACTTCCCTATTGCGAGCCAGATTCAGAATAACGCGCTGCAAACTCTTTCGTCAGTCCTCGGCACGAACACGATTACGGGGCGGGTGTCAGCCGTACCGCTCGGTGCCTACGTCAGCGGTCAGGTGTTCACGTTCTTTCCATCGAATCCCAACACGGGCGCGACAACGGTCAATATCGACGGCGTAGGCGCGCGCTCGGTGCTCAACTTCGGCTCGAACCTCTCGGGCGCTGAGTTCCAGCCATCGCGGCCTTCGGTGATCGCCTTCGACGGGGCGGTCAACGCGTTCGATCTGGTGAACGGAACTCCATACGTTCAGGGGCCGAACATTCCGTCGGCGGCGACTTTGAACCTGGACGGCACGTTCGGGGACTACAACCAAGTCGACGGAACGGTGAACATCACGGCGCTCACGCTCTCGCGCGGCCGTCAGAAGTTGCTCGAATTCACCAGTTCGCCGCTTCTTTCGCACAGCGCGTCACTCGTTCTCGGATCGAATATCACGCCGAGCGCAGGGGACGTATTCGCATTCCGTGGAGAGGCCGGGCTGGTGCGCCTTGTCAATGCGTTCCGTTCAGGTGCGGCCTCGAAACGAGCAACCCGAACCGTCCTCCTTTCCGGCAGCGGGATGTACGTGCCGCCTGCCGGTTGCACGTTCTACGATGTGGAAGCTGGCGGAAGCGGAGCGGGCGGCGGCGCATCCAATACCAATCAAGGAACCACGGGAAATAACACCACCTTTGGACCGATGATCGCTGGAGGTGGTGGAGGGGGCACACAAGGGGATGCCGGCGGGGCTCCTGGACCATCAGGCACAGCGAGCGGCGGGGACGTCAATATTCCTGGTGGAGCCGGAGGCAAGGGGGCGGCTGCGGCTGCTACTGAGGGCGGGGCCGGTGGCGTGAGTTTCTTCGGTGGCAATGCGTTCGGTGCACTTTCGGCAACTGGAATAAACGCAACCACGAACTCTTGCTCAGGCGGAAGCGGTGGGTCTAGCGCGGCGAATGCCGGAGGCGGAGGCGGCGCGGGCGGTTACGTGAGAAAACTATTCTCTCCTGCTGTAGCGAACCCCTATTCCGTGGGAGCGAAAGGCACTGGTGGCGCGGCCGGCACAGTGGCTGGCGGCGATGGCGGCGGAGGAATCGTCATCATCACGGAGTACTACACCTGATGTCGACCTTCATCAACGCCCTGAAAGACTGGCTGCCGCTCGTGCCGTTCCTCACGGTGGGGGAACGACGCATCGCGTCAATGTCGTCTATTTCAGTTACACGCCTGATCGAAGCGTTCATCATCGCCGGAATCAGCGGGGCCGTGGCCGTCTACGGGACCACGGTCAAGCTTTCCGGCGAACTCGAACAGGTGGTGAGAAACCAAATCAGAATCGAGGTGGAGATCAAAGAGATCAAGGAATTTGCGAGGCTCACGCGTGAGACCCAATTAAAGGTCATGGACGCGCGCGGGGCTAGACTCGATGCAATAGACAAGCGACTCGATCAAATCGACAAGAGGCTCAAATGAAACTCGTTGACAACTGGAAGACTGCCTGGCGTTGGCTCTCGACGTGGCTCCTCGCCATGAACGGAACTTTCATCGTGGCCTATGAACAGTTCGACACGGTGAAGGCGTATATCCCGGACAAGTGGGCGCACGTGATCGTCGGGACGCTGCTGATCCTCACGTTCCTTGGCCGAGTGATAAAGCAGGCTCCCTGAAAAGGGATAAACTGAGCGGCTATGTGCTGGATCCTCACGTCCCTCGGTCGTCCCGACCGCATCCGCAAGGTCGTGGACTCCTACGCTTGGGGCTTCGAGTCTCAGGTGATCCTTGCGCTCTGGTCGGGGGACGCACGGTTGCGCGAATACCTGCGCCAAGAGTGGCCGGAGAATTGGCGCGTCGAAACGATATCGCTGCGCGGGAACGGCCCGACGTACAACAAGATTCTCGACCGCTACCCGAACGAGCGCTGCTACGGGTTCCTGGCCGACGACGCGATCCTTGACGAGCAGGGGATGCTGCGCCAGCTCGAGCAGGAGGCCGGAGACTGGGACGTGGCCTACGCGAACGACAAGCACTGGGGAGCGCGGTTGCCGACCATGCCGTGCCTCGGTGGCGATCTGGTGCGCGCGGTCGGCTATCTCGCCCCTCCGTCCCTGACCCACTGGGCCATCGACAACGCGTGGGGCGTGATCGGTGAGCGACTGGGCGCGCTGCGATACCGATCGGACTTGACCTACACGCACTTGAACCCGGTATTCGGAACGGCGCCCGACGATTCGACCTACCAATGGGCGCGCAACTTGAGCCCCGAGTGGGAGCGCGTGTATCGTAGCTGGATGGTGAACGAGCTGCCGAGCGTAATCGAGCGCGTGAAGGCGGCTCACGCTGAGGTGGTGCCATGCTGAAATTTCTCCTCGCATTCTTCCGACCGGCCCTCGACTACGCCAGCATGGGCGCGGGTATCTTTGCCGGTCTGGAGGGTCAGTTCCAGGCGTCGCATCTTCCGAACGCGAATTACTACAAGCCCTCGGGCACGCAGGGCGCGGATGTCGACTGGATGAAGGCCATGCAGGCGATTGCCGCGGCGACCGACCGCAACACCGGCATGGTCGATCAGAGCATCCTGCAAAGCTACTCGCAAATGCTCGGGATTGACCTCGCGCCACTTGTCCAGGCTGGCGCCGCGGCGGGCAGCCAGTACGAACAGCTGGCGACCCAGGCGAAGGGCTTTCAGGGCGCGATGCAGGGGCAGGGAGACGCGATTTGGAACGCTGCCGCCGACCCGCGCCAGCAGATCCACGACTTCCAGCGCGGCCAGACTATCG
>WNFL01053912.1_pt1 | contig 12532 bp, 15 predicted proteins | sample 5400361 | NCBI WGS metagenome assembly WNFL01 (sample SAMN13153351, study PRJNA577476) | soil metagenome | isolation source: 40 cm soil on Douglas fir-dominated hillslope | place: USA:California | collected 2013-09-17
AGTCGATCAAGATCCCGACGCTGATCGCCGCCATGGGCGCGTTCCATTTCGTGCGCGATCAGGAGCTGATGTACGACCTCTCGGCGGCGAAGGATAAGGACTACATCGTCATCGAAGGCGCGGTGCACGGCTACACGGCCTGCAAGCCCTGCGAGAAGACGCCCGGACAGTATTCGAATTCGGACAAGAACCTGTTCGACTACATCGCCAAATGGGCGAACGCGCGGTTCTAAGGCATTTCAAGCTGCGCTAACGGCGCGGCGGATTGTTGGCGTCGCGCTCCAGTTCCTGCGCGACCGTCGACCATTGCCGCGCCAAGTCCTCATAGACTTTCGAAATGGGGGGCGCGGAATCGGCCGCAATCCGATGCGCGTGCGCTGCCCACATTCGGCACCGCCGGACGCGCTCCATCGGCCTCAACAACTTCCACTCGTCCGCATTGAAGCGGAATTCCACGGCAATGCCCCACGACCTCGACGCGGCTAGGTAACCACAGTCGATGCATTTTTTCCAGGCGGGTTGGCGGGATAGCCTTAACGATTCTCGTTTTCCTTCCCCCTCTTGTCCGCCATAGCCTTTTGGCAAAGGCGGATGTGGGGAAGGAGAAGCGAGGAATCCTAATGGTGCAGGAGTTGCGCCAGTGCGTGGACGACGACGCGCGGCGAAGCGGGTTTGGGCACCAGCGTGCTGGTCGGCCATTCGGCGAGGATCGGATCGTTGTCGATCTGGCCGCTGTAGAACACGAACGGAATTCCGCGCTCGGTCAGAAGCCGCGCCACCGGCGCGATCGTGTCTTCGCCGAGACGGATGTCCAGCACCGCGGCGGACAGGTCGTCGTCTTCGGCGTGATCCATGGCGTCGTCGAGGCTGTAGGACGGCCCGATGACTTCCGCGCCTGCCTCGATCAAGAATGCTTCGAGCTCAAACGCGATGATCGCCTCGTCCTCGGCGACGAGGACGCGCAAGCCTTTGAGCTCGCCCGGCCTAGTCATTGCCTTGACCGCTGGATAATGGGACCTCGATGGTGCAGACGACGCCGTCGGCTCGGAATTCGTGCTGGACCTTTGCACCCGGCAGGCCTTTCGCAATGAGACGGCTTCCGAAGCCCGTGCCCTTGGCTTGCTTCACCGGAGGTCCGTCGCGCTCCTGCCACACAACGGTCAAAATCCGTTTCTGGTTCCTCCCCGACAAGCTCCAGTTAAGCTCGACATACCCTGTCTGATTGCTCAGCGAGCCGTATTTCGACGCGTTGGTAGCGAGCTCATGCAGCATCAGCCCAAAGGGAATTGCCTGATCCGCCCGCAATATAACCGCTGGCCCAGCGATACGGACGCGGTTCGGGCCTTCGGCGAGGTAGGGCTCCAACTGCCCGCGAACCAGGAGCCCGATGTCGGTCCCGCTCCATTGGGATTCGAGCAAAAGTCCGTGAGCGGCCGTTGAAGCGCTCGACGAATTCCTCGTTCGAGGGCGCGCTCCTCAAGGTCTGGCCCGCGATCGACTGAACCACGGCAAGCGTGTTCTTGACGCGATGGGCGAGCTCGCCCAGGAGCAGCCCCTGGCGTCTCTCCCAGGCCTTGCGCTCGGTGACGTCGCGCGTGCTTTCGAGCACAAGGCGGCGGCCGTCCACCGGCACCAGCTCGAGCTGGCTCTCGACCGTGATGGTGTGCCCGTCCTTGGTCACTTCGACGAGGTCGCCTATCCATTCGCCCTTTTCGATCAGCGCCTTTTCCACCGCTTGCATGCTCGAGCCCGGCACCTGGGTCTTGAGCAGCGCATTCTTCTTCTGGCCGACGGCCTCTTTCTTGTCGTAGCCGTAAAGCTCCTCGCTGCCGCGATTCCAGTCGACGATGCCGCCGTCGAGATCCCACACAAAGATCGGGGCGCGTGAAACTTCGACCAGGCGCGTCTCGTGGCGCAGGCGCGCCTCGCTGTCCCGCAGCGCGTCTTCAGTTTCCCGCCGCGCGGTCATATCGACGAAGGTGGCGACGACCCCATCGATCTTGTTGTCGACGGTGCGATAGGGCCGCATCCGCATCAGATACCAGCCGCCGTTTTGGGTGCGAAGCTCGCGTTCGATCGGCGTCAATTCGCTCAGTACCGCGCGAGCGTCATCGGCGAGTCCCTGATATTCCAGCCGATGGGTGAAATCGGTGATCGGCCTGCCCTCGTCGCTCGGCGTGATGTTGAAGAGGTCGGTCGATCGCGGCGTGAAGCGCTTGATGCGTAGTCCGGTGTCCAGGAACAGCGTGCCGAAATCCGTCGCGGTCATCAGGTTCTGCAGATCGCTGTGGGCGCGGGAGATCGATTCGAGCTTCAGCTTCAGCTCGCTGTTGACGGTCTGAAGCTCTTCGTTGATGGACTGCAGCTCTTCCTTGCTGGTCTCGAGCTCTTCCGACGTCGAACGGTATTCCTCGTTCGTCGACTGCAATTCCTCGTTCGCGGCGCGCAGCTCCTCGGTCGCCGCTTCCGATTCCTCGCGGGTCGTGCGCAGCCGCGTTTCGGCGAGCTGCAGCTCCTGCTCGAGGCGGCGAATGGTTTCCCTCGCGGCCTGCCCTTCTTCGGGAGCGGCCGTCGTGTCGCTGAGCGAGGGTTCGATCGCCTCCCCTTCGACGAAAATGACGAGCGCGTTCCGAGGCGGGCTCTTGCCGTCGCCGACGGCGACCGGCCTGACCTGGAAATACGTCCGATGCGAAACGCCGTTGAACCTTACCGGAATTGGCGAGCTCAAAGTCGATTCACCGCGCTCGAACGCCCGGTGCAGCGCGGAGCGCAAATCGAAGCGCAGCTCCTGCCGGACGAGGTCGCTGACGTCGCCGGTCAGGGGGCCGCCGGAGGGCTGGAGGTAGCGCCCGGCCGATTCCGAGAGATGAATCGCGCGATGGGATTCATCGACCAGGATGCTGGGCGGCGCGATCTTCTCCAGCGCCTGACGATGGCTGAGTGCATCGCTGATCCCGGCCACACGGCCGCGCTCGCGAGCGGTCATCGGATAATCGCCCGCGGGCGCGCGGACGAGTTGCGGCAAGATGGTGAAGCGATCGGCCGACGAAGCAGCGGACTGGTAGATCCGCATGTCGCGATCGACGGCACGGAAAAGCGAGTTGGGGTGCTCCGCGGTCTCCGACGACCCCAGCATCAGATAACCATCCGGGTTCAGCGCGTAGTGCAGCGTGTTGAGCATTTGCCCCTGCAGCTCGCGATCCAGATAGATCAGCAGGTTGCGGCAGGAGACCAGATCGAGCTTCGAGAACGGTGGGTCCTTCAAGAGACTGTGGTGGGCAAAGAGCACGACGTCGCGCAGCTCGCGCTTGACACGGAAATGATCCCCCTCGCGGGAGAAGAACCGGCGCAGCCTCTCCTCGCCGACATCGGTCTCGATTGCTTCGGGATAGCGGCCCTCCCGGGCAATCGACAGGGCGCCGCTATCCATGTCGGAAGCGAAGATCTGAAGCTCCGGCCGCACCTCCTGCCTCGACGCCTGCTCCAAGAGCAGCATCGCGATGGTGTAAGCCTCTTCACCGGTGGCGCAGCCAGGAACCCAGATACGGATGTTGGAATTCGCATCCTTGTTCTCGAACAATTTCGGGATCACACGCTTTGCCAGCGAGTCGAAGGCTCTGGGATCGCGGAAAAACGTCGTGACGGAAATCAGGAGATCGCCAAGCAGAGCTTGCGCTTCTTCCACGTTCTCGCGCAGATAATTGTAATATCGTCCCAAGCTCTCGGTACGCGCGACCTGCGTCCGCCGGATGATACGGCGCAGAACAGTCGAGCGCTTGTAGTGCGAGAAATCGTGCCCGGTACGCACGCGGACATGGGCAAGAATCCGGCGGACGTATTCTTCCTCCTCCGCTTGCAGATTTTGATAGACCTGCCCTCTGGTGCGAATGAGCTCGGCGAGCCGCGGACCCATCTCGCGGACCGGCAGCACGAAGTCCGCGACCTCGGTGGCAATGGCGCTGCGCGGCATGGACGGGTATTCGGCCTCGTTGGGATCCTGAACGAGGACAATTCCGCCGGCTTCCTTGATCGCCTTCACGCCCATGGCGCCGTCGGAACCCGCGCCCGTCAAGATGACGGCGAAGGCGTCTCTATGATGTTGAGCGAGCGAGCGGAAAAACAGATCGATCGGTGAACGATGACCGCGTGGCGAGTTGAAGGGAACCGCGGAGACCTCATGGTCGGCAAGGCTCAAGAGCCGGTCTGGAGGAATGACATAGATGTGGTCGCTCTCCAGATCATCGGTTCCCTGGACCTGACTGACCTTCAGTCTGGTGCGCGAGGAAATGATTCCAGCGAGCTCGCTGCGGCTCTGCGGATCCAAGTGAACGATGACGACAAAGGAAGCACCGGTATTCTCGGGCACGTTGGCGAAGAAGTCCTGCAGCGCGTTGACGCCGCCGGCGGAAGCGCCGATGCCGACAATAGGAGGCTTCGGCGGGTCCGCTTGGGAACCCGGTTCTGGCGTCTCGAAAACGCTTTTCTCTTCGTTCATGGCGCGCTCCCACCAGAACGCGCTAGGTCTACCGACTTTCGTTGGTCAATTGACCACAGAATCCGCGGGCCGGACAGCGTAAAAGGCAAATAATTCCGCCGCATAGCGCTGATGATGTCTAAGACATCACATGAGGATGATGAGTGCTTCGCCGCTTACCATAGGATTGCCTCCACATCCAATCTTCAGCAAGTTTCGGGCTGCGCCCACTCGATCTCTACGAGCTCGCGAACAAGGTCGATTCTATCCTGCGCCTCTTTGCCCGCCGCGGCCCAGCGCTGCTTGCCATTGAGGTCGCCGAGCAAACCGCATTTTTGCGACATCTCGCGGCACAGCTCGCGCCTCTCGTTCAAGGTCCGCATGGCGGAGGAGAGATGCTCCTCGAGCGAATCCCGCTGCGTGGCGGCCAGCACCTCGGCCGTCATCACATGGCCGATATGGCAGCGGAATTGAGTCAGTTTCCCAACGGCTTGCTCGCTCATGGCGCCTCCGCATTCGGGGCAAGTCTGCGCCGTCGGACGCCCTAAATGGTGCTCCTCGTTCAACATGGCTATTGCTCCACGTTCTGCGCGAACTGGCTTTGGCTGCCGATCTTCCCTCGCAAGCCGAACCAGGACTTCAGGCATCTTTGACAATGGCAAGCAGTAATCCACGGGGACGTTATCTTGCGCGCTGCGCGGCATGGACGGCCATTCGGCCTCCGCCGGATCTTGCACGATCACGATGCCGCCGGCCTTCTTGATCTCGTAGAGCCCGGCGGTTCCGTCGTTCAATTCGCCCGTCAGTATGACGCCAACGACGTCCTCGCCATGGGCTCTGGCGGCGCTGCGGAACAAGGGATCGATAGCGGGTCGCGTGTAGTTTTCGCGCGGACCATGATCGAGCTCCAACCTCCCATCTGCAACCAGAAGATGATGATCGGGCGGCGCGACGTAAATGTGACCCGGCACGATGCTCTCGCGGTCCGCGGCATGGGTTACGGGCAATTTGCTGCTTTTGCTCAAGATCGAAGGAAGCACGCTCGGCCGGGCGCCCACATGCAGGACGACTAGGACCGCAAGCGGAAAATCGGCAGGCAAGGCGGAAACGAGCGTCCCGATCACCACCAAGCCGGTCATCTCGCTGCCCTTATCTCAAAAGAGCTCGCCCGAAGCCCGAAGCCGTCAAGTAAACGCCACCAAGCGGCAGCCGTGCCCGATCGCGATGCTCTAAATCACAACCGGCGCGTTGTTTTGACGACTGCAAAGCTCGGACTTGGGCGGAGCGGGTTGCAATTCGACGCGGGGCGCGCATTCGCAAGCAGCGAGAGATCGGCATATGGCGCGAGCGGATAGCCAGGAAGAGGTGATCGCATTCCTGTCGCGGCCCGAGACTTACGGGCTCTCCGGCCCGGTCGAGCGGCACGAGACTCATGTCTCGATCGTGTTTCTTGCCGGGGATTGCGCCTACAAGCTCAAGCGCGCCGTGCGCTACCGCTATCTCGACTATTCATCGCCTGAGCGGCGCCGCGCCATGTGCGAAGCCGAGCTTAAGATCAACCGCCGCACGGCGCCTGAGCTCTATCTCGACGTCAGACCTATCGTACGGGACGATGCCCGATTGCGGTGGGGAGCGATGGAGGACGCCCAAGCGGCCGACTGGGTCGTGGTTATGCGCCGCTTTGCCCAAGAGGAGCTGTTGGAGCAATTGCGGAAGCGCGGCCGGCTCACCGAGCCGCTGATCCGGGAGCTGGCCGAGATCGTCGCGGGCTTCCATGCGGTCGCGGAAGTGCGTCGCGACTACGGAGGCGCCGCCGCGATGGCGCGCGTGATCCTCCTCTCCATGTCGGGACGCCCTTTTGCCGCGGAAAAAGTCGAGCTGCTTTCAAAACGGGCTAAGGAAAGGCTCGCCGCCATCGCGCCGCTCCTCGATCAAAGGCGCGAGCATGGCTTCGTCCGGCGCTGCCATGGCGACCTCCACTTGAACAACATCTGCCTCGTCTCCGGCCGTCCGGTCCTGTTCGACGCAATCGAATTCAACGATGATTTCGCCTGCATCGATCTCTTCTACGATCTCGCCTTCCTGCTGATGGATCTGGACCGCCACGGACTGCGTCAGCTCGCGAACGTGTGCCTCAATCGCTATCTCGAGAAGACCGCGGATTATGAGGGCGTGGCCACGCTGCCCCTGTTCCTCGCCTGCCGCGAGGCGGTTCGCGCCCATGTCACGGTGACGACGGCGGAGACGTTGGCCGGCGAGCGCGCCTGCCTTCATGGCCAAGCTGTACGGCTTCTCGATGCCGCTCTCCTCGATCTCGCAAGGGCGCCGGTTCGTGCCATCGCGGTTGGCGGCGTTTCCGGAACGGGCAAGTCCGCTCTTGCGCGTGGCCTTGCGCCCAAGCTCGGACACGCGCCAGGCGCGGTCGTCATCCGCAGCGACGTCTTGCGCAAACGGCTTTGCGGCGTGGCCGAATCCATTCGACTGCCGGCATCTGCCTACACCTCCGAAATGCATGAGCGCGTCTACGCGGAGATGCGACGGATCGCGGCAACGCTGGTTGCCGCGGGGCACAGCGTCATCCTCGACGCCGTGCATGGACGGGCCGAAGAGCGCGGCGCGATCGAGGACATCGCCCGCCGCAGCGGCGCGCAATTCACGGGCCTCTGGCTGCAAGCGCCGGACGAAATCCTTGAAGCGCGATTGGCGGCGCGCAAGGGCGATGCCTCGGACGCGACGGTAGAGGTCATGCGGGCGCAGCTTCAGAACGTCAGCGTGCCGGAGGGATGGACCAAGCTCGACGCCTCGCGGCCGTTTGCGGGCCTCCGCGCCGACTGCGAGGCGGTGCTGCGCTCGCCCTGACGTCAATAATCCGCGACGCCGAGGATTTGCCATCAGTGGTCCAGCGGTCGCGATACTCCCTTTCCGCCCACTCGAGGCGTTACACGAGCTTGGCGTAGACGCGGATGTCGACCCCTGTGAGCGCGCGGCACATCGGGCAGCGCTCTTTGGCGGCATCGGCGTTGCGCGCGAAATCCTCGGCGCCCATGCCCGGTACGGCTGCCTCCGCATCGAGATCGATCGTATGGATGGTCCAGCTGCCTAAGCTGCGGTCGAAGTGAACGGTCGCGGTGGCGTGAATTCGACTGGGCGTGAAGCCTGCCTGTTTCAGTTGCGAAGCCAGCGCCATCGCGAAGCAGCCGGCGTGCGCAGCGCCCAACATCTCCTCGGGATTGCTGCCTTTGCCATCGCCCATGCGCGAGCGGAAATCGTAATCGGCATCGAACGCGCCACTTCCCATCGTGACGTGCCCCCTCCCGCGCTGAAGGTTGCCCTTCCATTCGGCCTCAGCCGTCCTGATCGCCATCGCACCCTCCTTCACGGAACGAGACCGGTTCGCCGCAAGCTCGCGCAGCGTAGGTGTGGAGAAAGAACGCCGAGAGTGCCGCGGCGTTGCCCGCTTCGCAGCGAAGAAATCAGCGGCGCTCCCGGCGTCGAACCGCTGGACAAACGAGAAATAGCTCGAATGCCGTGATCTATTCGGCATGGTTCCGCGTTACCTAAGCTGAGCCGTAGATCGACTCGGGATAAAATGGGCGGAGGTGGGGCCGACGCCATGGCAGAAGAGCTGGAGACATCGCGACGATTCCGACTTCGCGCCGAGGAAGTCCGCGCTATCGCCGAGGATGTGCAGGACAAATCGGTGAAAGAGTCGCTCCTGAAGATTGCCGCGGACTACGAAAAGATGGCCACGGCGCTTGTCGCCATAGATAACAGCAATACGATGCTGCGCCCTTTCGTGAGGCCGGAGAATTAGTTCAGTGTGCGGACTTGCGGGGATTGGCGGGATCAGTTTCTGCGGCCCGGTTCTCCAGCATGAGATCCGCTTCCGTCTGGGTCATCCACAGCCATGACTGCGTGAGTCTCAGCCAGGCCGCTTTCTCGCTATCGTCTTTTGCGCTTTCCGCATTGTGCTGACACTCCTCGGCGTGAAGCGCATATTCCTCCAATTTTCCCATACCGATGCCTGGCCGAGTCTGCCGGAGCAAACGCGGCGCTGGGCTGGTCGTTCCCCCTTAATTGGGGGGCGTTCAGGTCATGGCTAATCAAACGTAGTGACGGCCTAGGGCCTCGGCTTCGTGGTCGCTTCCGCGGCCGCCGCGAGCCGTTCCCATTGCTCAGCCAGAAGGCTGAACGAAATCTGAGCCGGTTCATTCTTCGCCTCGCCGGCGAGCTCGCGGGCATCCTGCGCAAGCGACTGGTAGCGCCGGGCCCATTCGGCTGCGGGAAGCTGTGGATAGGCGCCCATCACGCACCCCCTTTCCTACACGTCGTCCCGGGGCCAACGAAGAAACAGGCAGGCGGTTCCAGCCGAGCGGATCAAAAGAACCGTGATCGCAGGCCAGGCGGACCGGGGGACGCAGCCAATACCTTTTCTCCCCACGTAAAGTCTGCAAAAAGGTTAGACTTGGAGGTCCCCATGCGACGGGGCGTCAAGGGAGGAACTTAAGATGGCCAACCGGGAACAGCGCAAGAATCGCGAAAAGAAGAAGCCGAAGCAGAACAAGGACAAGGGGAAGAATGCTCCGCCGCCCTCGCCTTTTGGAACTCAGCCCCAGCGGGCGGTACAGAGCCCGCCCATGGCCAAGAAATAAGTCCGCGTGGGACGCTACGTACCCAAGCTTGTGGTGCTTGCCGGGATCGCCGCCCTCGTGCTCGCGATCTACTGGCACGAGCGCGGGGTCACCCAATCCAACCCTGGCATCGTTTACATTGACGCCGGCATTGGCAAAATTGCGGCTCCGCCGCCCAAGTAAGGAAAGCTCCATGTTGCGCATCCTCGTTCTTGCGATGAGCCTGATCGCGTTCGCCTTCGCGGAATCACCGGTTCGCGCCAATCCCGAGTTCGATCTTGGACCCGCGATGAATGCCAAGGCGCCCGACATCGGCACTCCGCCCGATCAGTCGGGCAAGCCGCGCGCGCTTGAAACCCTGATGGGCGAGAAGGGGCTGGTGCTGTTCTTCTTCCGCTCGGCCGATTGGTGTCCGTACTGTCAGGCGCAGCTGATCGAGTTGAATTCGGGCGTCGCCGCGATCGCGCAGCGCGGTTACCGGCTGGCCGGAATCTCCTACGACAGCCCCGCCATCTTGAAGACGTTTACCGATAAGCGCTCGATCGCCTACACGCTGCTTTCGGATCCGAAGTCGGAAGTCATCGACCGCTACAAATTGCGCGATCCGCAATATGCGCCAGGCAGCCGCGCCTATGGCGTGCCGAGACCGATCATCTTCATCCTCGACAAGAATGGCGTGATCAAGTCGAAGCTTTACGAGGATACCTACACCAAGCGTCCGCCGGTTTCGCTGGTGCTCGCGACCATCGATCAGCTGGCGCGGAAATAGGCCCGACCTTCCGAAGGCAACCAAAAGCGCCCTATGCTTCTTGCGCCGACGCGAGGGGCTAGAGCACGTTCTCATGCTGGGCGGTTTGCTACTTGCCCATGCGGCGGCCGCATGAGACGAGCTGATGATTGCCAAGCCCGCCTGAGCGGCTATTTGTTTCCGCCGACCTTGCTCGGCTCGATCTCGAACAGGACGCGCACCTCGCCGGGTTTGGCGAAGGGATACTTGTCCTTGCCGAGATATTTCTTCGCCATGGAATCGATGTGCTTGTCGGCGCCTTGCTCGGTCACCTTGGTCACCTGGCCGCGGATCTGGACATAGCGATAGGGATTATCCGGATCCGTGATCGAGATCGCGACCGGCGAGCCCTCTTTCAGATTGCGCACCTTCACCCTGCCCTTGGCGGAGTTCACCAGCACCTTCCCGTTCTTGTAATCGATCCAGACCGGCGTGGATTGGGGCGTGCCGTCGGGCATCAAGGTGGCGATATGGGCGAATGTCTTCTTGCTCTCCAAGAGATCGCGCCACGGTTCGAGGGCTGCTGACATCGTTGTTCTCCTGCTTCATCCATCTTAGGCCCGCGAACTCTAACGCGAAATGCGGCGTGTGCGCTCGGTTTCCGTCAGACGGTGCAAGAAAGATGAGATTCCTTTAAAGTTCAAGAGCTTGACTTGAGCGAGGCGTTTCACCCGAATGGCCGTTGTAAGCGCTCCTGCGAACAGGCAAGTTGGTTTCAGATGCCGCGAGCATCGTCTTTGGAGGGAAACACCCATGAAACTTCACGTTGGTTTGCTGGCCGCCGCCGCGACAATGCTCGTCGCCGCCAGCTATGCCGCCGATAGCGACAAGTTTGTCATTCGGGGCGACGCGGCGAAGAACCTTCTCGAGCAGAATTCGATCAACATCGCCACCGCCGAAGCGATCAGCAAGGCCTGCATCGACGAGGCGATGAAGCAAGGCGTGCGCGTGAGCATCGCCATTTACGACCAATATGGCGAGCCGGTCTATTACTACCGAATGGACGGCCAGCCGAAGATCGCCATCGAAACCGCGATGATGAAGGCGCGTACCGTTCTCAACACGCGGCAGCCCAGCAAACAAGCAATGAACGCGGTGCTTCGCGGCGGCTCGGAGGCGCGTCAGATCCAGTTCGGCAATTTCGCCAATTCGGGCGGCTTGCCGATCACCATCAACGGCAACCAGTTCATCGGCGCCGTCGGTGTCGGCGGTTCCGCGCCGAAGCTTCCCGATTGGAGCGACGAGATCTGCGCCTGGCGGGCCCTGAACAAGGTGATGGGCCAGCAGCCGGCGCTGCTTCCCGACATCACGCCTGCTGCAGCAGCGGGCGGCGCTGGCGGCCGCGGCAACGGCGCGCAGAACCGCTAACCGGAACACGAGGGCGCGGGATCAAATCCTGTGCCCGATCGAACCAATCTGGAGGGAATGAAAATGAGACTTTATGTCGGACTCGCGGCGGCTGCGGCTGCCACGGCCATGATCGGGGCCGCTTTGGCTGCCGATAGCGACAAGTTCGTCATTCGCGGCGACGCGTCGAAAGCGATCATGGAGCAGAACAGCATCAACATCGCGACCGCCGAAGCGATCGGCAAGGCCTGCGTCGACGAAGCGACCAAGGAAGGCGTCAAGATCAGCATCGCCATCTACGATCAATTCGGCGAGCCGGTCTATTTCTATCGCATGGACGGCCAGGGCAAGGCGAACAACGTCGACACGGCGTTCATGAAGGCGAAGACCGCGTTAAACGTACGCGCACCGAGCAAGACGGTGATGAACCAAGTCCTGCAAGGCCGTTCATCCGAGCTGCGCCAATATTCGTTCGGCAATTTCGCCAATTCGGGCGGGCTCCCCATCGTCGTCAACGGCAATCAGATGATCGGCGCCGTCGGCGTTGGCGGCTCCGCGCCGAAACCCCCGGTGTGGAGCGACGAGATCTGCGCTTGGCGTGCATTGAACAAGGTGATCGGCCAGCAGCCTCCGCTGCTTCCCGACATCACCCCGGCCGCGGCGGCGGGTGGCGGCGGTGGACGCGGACGCGGCGCGCCCAACCAGTAATCAGGGATCAGGGATCCAGACTCAAAAGGGGCTCCGCGGGCAAAAACTGCGGGGCCCTTTCTGATACCCGATACCTGATCCCTGCTAAGATGCGACAAACTCAATCGGTGAGGGAGGATAAAATGAGACTGAACAGGACTTTGCTTTTGGCCGCAGCGCTGATGCTCAGCGCCGGCGCTGCGTTCGCCGCCACCACCTATGACGGCAACGGCGTGCCGCCGCAGCAATTCGTGCTAACGGGCAAGGCCGCCGACCGGATGCACGATCACACCTCGATCAACGCCGACACGGCGGAGAAATTGTCCAAGGCCTGCGAAGCGATCGCCAAGAAGAACAACAGCCAGGTCGTGGTCGTGATCTTGGACCCCCAGGGCCTCATCGTGCATGAGCATCGCATGGACGGCGAAGGCTGGGTCCAAGTGAATGCGACCGAGCAGAAGGCACGCACCGCGCTTCGCACGCGCGCGCCGTCGCGGGCGTTGAACAACCGCAACGTCCAGGATCCCTTCACCAATCAGAACATGGCCGGTTATGGCCTGACGACGCAGGAAGGCGGTCTCCCCATCATCGTCAACGGTCAGCTGA
>WNFL01390963.1_pt2 | contig 12532 bp, 11 predicted proteins | sample 5400361 | NCBI WGS metagenome assembly WNFL01 (sample SAMN13153351, study PRJNA577476) | soil metagenome | isolation source: 40 cm soil on Douglas fir-dominated hillslope | place: USA:California | collected 2013-09-17
AAATATTTACGACGCAATCCAAAAACCAAAGAGGTGAAATTGGTACTAAACCAAAAAAGAATGGCTTGTTTTTTTAGAAATGGTTTTATATAATTTCTAATATGGCAAGTAGCGCGGAGCGTTCAGGAAATATATCATTGGCAGAAGTGATCCAAGAAAACGGATACGCTTACACACGCCACAATAAAGATAAAGGAGCTTATACCCCACCAGAAGGCATGAGGGCAATTACTTTAGGACCCATCATGGAGGAGTCTCATGTTGTTAAGGTATTTGTTTATAATCCTGAGAAAGTAGTAGCTGAAGTAGTAAAACCAAGATCAGATGTAAGTAAATATGAGGGGTGGCATAGAGCTTACGGACCAGAAGCTGTAATCGCATTTAAATCTAAAAGTTAATCATTATCTTCTAAACCCTTTTCAACAAATTGATATAAACTCCTTAAATCAGACCTATAGCTTGCATTTTTATGTAAATATGATATAGTATTTAAATCATTTATGCCTGCAGAAACACAAGAAAATAAAGATCAACAGCCTCAAGGAATACCTATCATACAGATTGGTCTTATCCCTAATTCAAATTTCACTAGACAAGTTCTAGACGCAATTAGGCATAGATTCCAGGGGCTTACAGATGAACAGATTATTGCGCAAAAATTAACAAGAGTATTTCCCAGATCAGGGCCAGGTAAGCTTAATATCGATGACGCAGACCACATCCTAGAGGCAAAGAAAGCACTTGATGTACCACTTGATAAGTTGGATGTTAGAGTAGGATACGCAGGTGATGCAGGACAATTAAGTCAGCACAGCAAGTTATCACGTGTCAGATTTTGGAAAAGTAAAGTAAAAGGTCTAGAAGATGACAAAAGTATGGCTGAATTAGAACAGCAAGGTGTGGAAAAAAGAAGACAAAAAGAAGAGGCTGAAGCTGAGAAAAAGAGACTAGAAGCTCCCCTATCTGTTGAAGAAAGAATTGCTATTTCTGCAAATATGGCAGAACGGATGACACAGAGACTCCAGCAAGAATCAACAGGGATTAACAGCAGCAGAATGGACAGACGGTTGACAGCTCCTCCTCGCGATGAAAATCACAGTTTTTCCAGAACTTTGCATATGGTAGGTGATGGTATATTCGGAGCAGTAGAAATGGTTCCAGAGCTTGAACATGAGCTTGTAGCAATGAGTGCTAGATGGCTTGTGCATTTCTCACATCGCAATTATGATCAATCTCAACGCGGTGTTGTTGCTCATGAAGCTCTCAATCAGGTTCTGGATGTATGGAGAGATAATGAAAAATTTGCAGACGAAGAAGAAGTTTATAATAAGTATAAAACTCGCGGAACGAAAAAACCTGAAAAACCACATAATTTAATTAAAGGCCTAGAAGAAGATTTGTCAGTTGCTGCAGCTTTTAAATTTATTGAAGATCATTTACTTGGAAATTTTTTCAATGTACATTTTTCTAATAGTCGACTTCTAAATCAGATAAGTGAATACGGGATTGACGTGGTAGGGTCTGAAATAGTAATAGGATTATTCAAAAGACAAGCTCATTTATTTCAACACTACGTTGCAGTAGAAATGGCTAAGGAGCATCCAGCAGAACTTCAACCACGACTTAAAGATATAGCTGCACATGATATAGAATTAAGATCTAAATCAAGTTATCCTATTAGAAATTTTAGAAATTTTCTTCCTGCAACTCAACCCCCAGCTCCAACCCCAGCAGCTGCTTCATAAAATGAGGTTTAGGTAAGTTATTGATATACACAAGCGTTTGCCTGATAGCTTTATTTATGCTATATTGCCGAAATGAAAATAACCATGTCTGAAGGCGCTCCTATGGGAGACCATTCCCATGAAACAAAAGGTAAAACAATGTTACTTGAGGATTTAGGTGTCAAAGCCGTTAACCCTGATGTAATAGACCTAAGCAATAGGCAGTTTACTGTCCAACGCTCAAAACAGACAGATGGGTCTACTAAATTTAATGTTAGTCTTATACCTTTCTCTGGAATCGAAGTAATACACTTGTTAAGTGCTTGTTCAACTTTAGGTAGCACATTTGAAGCACCTGGAGTTGCACAAGACTGGATTGAGCTTTATGCAGCTTTTAGAAAGGGGTTACATCCTGAAGAAAACTGGTCACTCACGAGACGTGCTCATAAACTTCTGGATGCGCATAGTAATTCTAACATGATTGGAGACAATATAGCTGAGTCCAGTAGAGGATTTACTGAAACACTTGAACAGCTTGAGCCTTTAATCCAGCAGTCATTATTTGCATCCCTATTTCAAGCCCCAAGGGGAAGCGTGCTTATCGTTGATGAAGACTCGTATAGTACACATCTAATAGACAGACTTACTAACGAAGAAGAGTATCGTAATGAAGGGTCTTACTATTTCTTAAGAAGCATAGTCAAAAGTGAATATGCTGATGACTTTTTGGAATATGTTACCTCACATCCAGATACAATTATTTCCCAGGAACATAGGGATCATATACAAGAGGTTCTTGTTAAAAGAAAAACTATTCCGCACGAAGATAGTCCATGGTTGTCTGCAGAATCTAAGACAACTAATAAAGCTGCTGAAGAGCTTGTTGTTGATTACTTTTCAGATTGGGGACAAAGCAGCCACCCCGGAATATTCCGTCATGTTGTTCCCTTAGGTACCAGGGCAAAAATATTACATGATTTTTTAGAAGTTGATAAGGAGAGAAAAATGTCTATTGCAGAATCAATATTTAATTTGAAATTGACTCACAAAGCTATTTATGACCCAGAACAAGGCAGGTTCCTCGGAAATTCGGAAAGTCGGCGTAACCTTAAATCTGACTTTTCAAATCTCACTGACCGAGAGTTATTGATAGATATTAATAATCCTGATGCACCAGAGAGTACTTGGCCATATTCACTTGCTGTTAATCTCAGTGAAGACCCAGATGAAAATGGGGAATATAAGATTCAATCAGCAAATTTTGAAAACACTCCAGGATATGATGTGTTGTCAGGCGTTCCAGATGAAATAGCCTGGAAAGTGCACGCGGATGGAAGACGGGAAATACTTCCGGAGAGTTCTCCTTTAGGAATTGCTGTTGCTTTAGTACATAGCCCAGCTATACATAAAGATATTCCTGGTTATCTACCATTTTATTTTAAACCAATTCAAAGACTGGACGAGAAGCAACATGTTGGAGCCGCACAGATAATCAGGCTATTACATAAAGATTCATCAAGTCCACATGTTATTCACATAAGGGAACGAATGCAAGAATCTTCTGAATTCTTTTCAGCGGTTGAGGCATTATAAATAATATATAACAAATGATGACTTGTTGCTAAATTAAAAAAACTTTGCTATTGTTAGGTCCTTATGCTGCCTGATAAATTAGCATTTCTGGATGTAGAGACAACCGGTCTTTCTGTGACACGGGATAGAATAATTGAAATAGGTATTTTAAAAGTAGAAAAAGGGATTGTTACGGATACATTTAGCAGCCTTGTAAACCCCCAGACATACGTCTCTTCATATATTGAAAACATTACACATATACAGCTTCTAGATCTTGAAAAGGCTCCAACGTTTTATGAAATACAGAATAGAATTTTGGAGATGCTTGAAGGATCTATTTTGGTTGCACATAACGCAAGATTTGACTATGGGTTTTTGAGAAATGAATTCAGGCGTTACGGCAAATCGTTTTCTATAAAACACTTTTGTACAGCCCGTCTTTCACGTCACCTTTTCCCAAAACATCGCCATCATAACTTGGACAGCATCATTCAAAGATATTCAATTGAGTGTGAAAATAGACATAGAGCATTTGATGATGCAAAAGTGCTGTGGGATTATCTCCAGATAATCCAAAAAACTCTTCCTGAAAAAGAATTTACAAAAGCTATTGAAAATGCAATGCACATACCTTCTATTCCCTCTTTTCTTCCCGCTAAACTTTTAGATACGTTACCTGAAAATCCAGGTGTATATATATTTTATGGAGATAGTGAAGCACCTTTATATATTGGAAAGAGTATTAATATTAGGGAAAGAGTGTTATCTCATTTTGCATCAGACCATTTGAGTAATAAAGAAATGAATATATCACGTCAATTAAAGCGTGTTGAAACCATAGAAACTGCAGGAGAGCTGGGTGCACTTCTTAGAGAATCCTATTTAGTCAAAACACTTCAGCCTTTTTATAACAGGCAACTTAGATTTGCCAGGAAAATCATAGTACTTAAAAGAAAAGTGAACCAGAACGGATACGAAGAAATAATTTTAGAAGAGGTAGAGCGAGTTGATCCCCCAGAAATAGAAAATATTATTACAGTAAGTAGATCTAGGAGGCAAGCAAAAGAATTTTTAGTTATTATTGCAAAGAGCTTTTCTCTTTGTGAGAAACTACTTCATATTGAAAATACTAAAGATGCATGTTTTGCGTATAGACTAGGAATATGTAAGGGTGCGTGCATAGGAAAAGAAAACCCTCTTTTATATAACGCTAAAGTCGCAATGGCTTTTGCTAATCACTCAATTAAAAAATGGCCATTTAATGGGCCAGTTATTATTACTGAAAAAAATGAGATGCTAGATATAGAGGAGCAGTTTTTAGTGGATAAGTGGTGTCTATTAGGTAGCAGAACTGATGAAGGAGAATTTAAAACAAAAGAAAAAAATGAATTTGACGTAGATACGTATAAGGTTTTAGTGAATTATATTAAATCTCCCAAAAACATTAAGTCAGTTAAACCTTTATTATCTGCGGGTCTTTACGGGCTTAACTTTAATACTTATACTAACCAATAAGATAAATAGTAGAACTGCACCAAAAAATACATGAGATAAAATCAAAGAAAATGGAAATGAGTAAAATGGTGTTGGATCTTTTATATTCAAGCTGATTAAGATATAACTGACAAAAATAATTGTAATAAATATAAAGTTCGAAGTACTTTTTTTTGTCATCCTGGTAAGTCCACTGAAAGCGGACGCATCCAGGATCCATTTTTTTCCTGAGCCCCGATTCAATCGGGGTGAGCGAACAGAGAGAGTCGAAGGATGATTCTGGACAAGCTCGCCTCGCTGACGCTTTGGCGAAGCGGGCCAGAATGACGAGGTAAATTGAATTACCAAATATATGAATGGGAAGATAAGGAATACAAAGTGATGTTGCCAAGAAAGAGAATCTACTAAAGGCAGTGCTGCAAGAAATAAAGCAAAACCGGCAACGTGTTTTACTTTATTTCTTAATACCAAATTTATTAAATATGTTACCAATAATAGATCCAATGAGAGCGTTATAATTGTCCTAAAAGATAAGTTAGGTATTATCCTTGAAACAAATCCACTTATCCCCTGATTATAATAAATCTCTCTTCCACTCTGTCCTAAAATGTGGGGAAGAAAAGTATGGAAGTAAAAGTAGTAATCAGATAATCCTTGCTTAAAAAATAATACAGAACATGTGAAACCAAAGAACACTATTAGAAATGCATAGGAAAGAAATTTCCATTTTCTATAAAGTAAAAAGTAAAGTATAAGAAATGCAAGAACAGGCTTAATAATAAAACATATTCCAAACAGCACTCCAGCAATTGCCGAATTGTCATTCTGGCTTGTCCAGAATCCACTCAAGATCCTGGATGCGTCCGCCCAGGCGGACTTACCAGGATGACTGGATCTAATCTTTATTTTATTCAATAAATAAAATGAATAAAGTAGTAAAGCGTAGACAAGTAGATTGCTTTGTCCCATTCCTAGGGTAAACTTTGTTGGAAATGAGATGAAAATAAGCGCAGAAGTAATCAAGATTATTATTAATGATAATTTTTGATTTAAAATTTTGAAAGAAAGAAAAACTATTATTGGAATAGCTAAGAAACTTAGAAATACAAATAATCCCTGCGAGATTTGATAGGGGAAAAGTAAAAATGGAATATAAGGTATTGCAGTTACAATTGGGTATCCAAATCCAGTAAAAATATTATTTCCTGTATATACTGATATACCATGCGTTGCATTGAATGAAGATCCGTAAAAAACGCTAAAATCAGGAGCAAAAGTAGTGACTATTTTGTAGATAGAGTTTAGGGAGAAGAAAAAAGTGATAAGAATAAAAAGCCAAATTACAACTTTTAATTTACTCTTAAATCCTGAATCCTGAATCATAAATCAGTTGAATTATTCTCCATCTCCCAATTCCAGCATATCTAGGTCTTTAATTTGCGGAAGGCTACCTCCTATTATGGCTTTTAGGTCTCCATGCATTCCGTAAGTATTATCTATTACTTGACGAATATTTTTTTCATCTCTAGCCCATTTATTGGAAAAATATCTTTTTTCCTTCTCTATTTCTTTTTGCATTCCACTGAAAGCGTCTATTATACCTTCTACTCTGTGCTTAAATTCTGTTCCGGAAAGATAGTTATAAAGTATCTCAGCTTTACCATCTTTTCCTTCTGCCGCTTTTTTAACGTGATAAAGTTGAATGAGTTTTGCACGTAAAGTATCAGCCAGAGGAATAACAAAACTTCTTTGGGTAACCCAAATCCCGCTTCTGAATCCTGCATTTTGCATGTTTTGTGGAATGACTTCTGAAATAATCACTGCTTCTTCAGCATTTATTGTGCGCTTATCTGACTTTAGTTTATCCACCCAACCCTCACTCCACAATTTTGTATTTTTTAATTCCCAAAGTATTTTTCCAGTGTAATTACCGTAAGCATCCCAAACTTCTTGAATAATATCTCCACCCTTTATTCCTTTTCCAACAGGTGAAATTTTATCATTTGGGTACTGTCTCATTAATAGGTTTTCAAACTCAACTTCAAAAGCCTCTCCTTGCAATTGTTGGGATCCTTGTTGTAATTTTCTCTTCATGTCCTCAACCTCTTTAAGGGCGTCTTGGAGTTGTTTGTCTTTTGCTAACAGCTTTGTATGCTGCTCTTCTTCTGCTTTTTTCTGCTCATCTGATCTAATTTTCTCCTCACTGTCTGCCAGTTTCTTAGCCATTTCCAATTCTCTACCCTGATCTTTTTCTTTCAAATCCCTAATAAGTCTCATTTGTTCTAGTATATTATCCTGTAGTTTTTTTGCTTTTATTATAGCTTCCTCATTTTCTTCCTCTTTTTCTCTAAGTTTTAAATTAAGCTCTTGCCTAACACGTTTTTCTGTTTTTTCCTCAAGTTCAACCCTTTGTTTTTTAAGATCTTCTTTATGAGTAACTTCAAGTTCTGCTACAAGTGACTCTTTATATTCCTGAGAAAGAGCATCTGTGAGTTCTATAGTTTTTTTACAATGAGGACATATGACGGTCTGCATGACACCTATTGTACCACAGCTTTACAATTGACTGATTGCAAGCTATTTGCTACCATTCTAAGACCATGAAGGGAATAATTAGAAACTTTCTTTTTCAAGGCATTGCGCTTTTTGTCATCTCACAGATATTTACCGGGCTTACAATAAAAGGAGGAATACAAAGCTATGCAGTTGGAGGAGTTGTGTTATCATTTCTTTCTTTTATAGTAAAGCCAATACTTGGCATACTTTCTCTCCCTTTAAATATTCTTACTCTTGGACTTTTTTCATTTGTTATAAATGCATTTGTGTTATTTCTTCTAACAAAGATTATCCACCAAGTCCATGTTGTAGCTTTTACATTTCATAGTATTTCATTCATGAAATACTCTATACCCACAATTCACTTTAACATTATTCTCTCTTTCATTGTTTTTGGTATATCATTTGTAGCAGGATTTCTGAATTGGCTAGCCGAGTAGATAATAAATTTCAATAATCTTCCTCTCCTATTAGGAGAGGACTGAGGTGAGGTTTTATGAAAAACAAAATAAACATAGTTTGTATAGGGGGTGGGACTGGGACATTTGTTGTCTTGAAAGGACTTAAAAGTTACCAATATCATTTAAGTGCTATTGTTACGATGAGTGATAGCGGAGGAAGTAACAAGAGAATTCGTGATGAATTTGGACTTCTTCCAACCTCAGACATACGCCAATGCTTTATCGCTCTGTCGGATGAGCAAGGAGGAGCAGGGTTATTACGAAAGCTTTTCATGTATAGATTTGAAAGAGGAGAAGGGATTAGCGGGATGACCTTTGGAAATTTATTTATGGCAGGCCTCTCAGATATTTTAGGGTCTCAGGAAGAAGCAATTAGGAAGACTGGAAAGGTTTTACGCATAAGTGGCACAGTAATCCCTGTCACATTTACAAAAACAAATCTATTTGCAGAATATGAAAATGGCCATATTGCTACAGAAGAACACATGATTGATGAGCCTGAGCATGACGGGACTTTGAAAATTACTAAGCTATTCTTAAAACCCACTGCAGAGCCTAATCTACAAGCCATAGAGGCATTAAAGAAAGCAGATCTTATCGTACTAGGGCCTGGTGATTTATATACCAGCCTAATGCCTAATATTATAGTTCCTGGAATTGCAGATGCTATCCGTCAGTCTAAAGCAAAAAAGGTATATGTAATGAATCTGATGACAAAATATGGCCAAACATACAATTATTCTGCATTAGACCACATAAAAACTCTTGAAGAATATATAGGTAAAAGCTTGAATTATGTACTTCTTAATAAGTCAATTTACCCTGTGCGTGTATTAAAAAAATATGAGGCTATGAAAGAATACCCGGTACTTGATGATTTGCCTGAAAAAGCGTATTATACAGTAGTAAGAAAACCAATAGTTAGCCGTCAATTAGTTGAAAAGTCTACATCAGATTCTTTAGTCAGAAGTTTGATTAGACATGATAGTGATAAATTGGCAAAGGAACTGGTTGGTATTTTAGGACAAGAAGTATGATATTTATAATTCAAATTATATTAGCAGTTCTTCTAATCGTAAGTATTGTCTTACAATCCCAAGGAAGTGGATTGTCAACAGCATTTGGAGGCTCGGGGCAATTCTATAGAAGTAAAAGAAGTATTGAAAAGATGCTTGTTATTCTTACAGGAGTTTTCGCATTTCTCTTTGCCTTTATTTCACTTGTACTACTTCTCCACCGCTAGATCTTATGATTGTTTTTAAAAGGAGGCTTTTGTTTTGGCTTGTTAAAGCGTACTTGAAAAGGTGGGGTAAAGCTATTTTATTTTTCTTCCTGCTTGGGTTAGTAGTTTTTTTTCTTCTTCGATCAACTGTAACTCTTTTAGTTGCACAATTTTTAGCCGGTAACAGGCAGACAATTGGATTGGTTGGGTCATATACAATAGACACAATTCCATCCAATATAATAGCGGATATTTCAAATGGGCTCACCTCTGTCTCAGAAGACGGAACAGTCATTCCAAAAGTTGCCTCATCCTGGGTGATCTCTGATAACGGTAAGACTTATACTTTTTCTCTTCGTCATAATGTTCATTTTACGGATGGTACTCTTTTGACTAGCCGTGAAATACAACCATCTTTTGCCGATGCAACTATTTCACGACCTGACCTATATACAATAATATTTCATCTCAAAGATACTTATGCTCCTTTTCTAATTACTGCTTCTCATCCAATTTTAAAAAACGGATTTGTAGGTGTAGGAGATTATAAAATCCAAAACATTAAGCTTAACGGATCATTTATTGAGTCTATAACTCTAGTTGCAAGAAATAAATCCCAAGATTTTAAGATTTATCAATTTTATCCAACGAATGATGCTTTGAAAGTTGCTCTCGCACTTGGAGAAATATCTATTGCAGATAATTTAATAGATGAGGAATTTAAAAATACAACCTTTTCTCATTTTCCAAATATGAATGTTAAGAAAAAGGTTCTTTATAACCAAGTCGTGACTGTTTTTTATAATACGCAAGACAAAGTTCTTTCGGATAAAAAACTCAGAGACGGATTATCTTATTCTTTGCCAAATATTTTTGCTGATGGTGAACGTGCCTATTCACCAATTTCTCCTAAATTATGGGCATATGCAGTTGCATCACCTCATACTCAGGATCTGAGCCATGCAAAGTTACTACTTGGAGCATCAATTGGAAGTTCTGCTCCACCTACTCTAACACTAGATACTTTACCTAAATATGAAAAGGTTGCAGAAAAGGTAGCCCAGGCATGGAGTACAATTGGAATAAAGACCAAAATAGAGACGGTAGATAGTGCCCCACAGGTATTCCAAATCTATTTAGGAGAGTACAGTATTCCTTTGGATCCTGACCAGTATTCTCTCTGGCATTCTTATCAGCAAAATAATATTACAAATTATAGAAGTGTCAGAATAGATAAGCTTTTGGAAGATGGTAGAAAAACAACTGACAGACAAGATAGGGTTAGAATATACACGGATTTTCAAAAGTATTTACTGGATGATCAACCGGCAACATTTTTATTCTATCCCTACGCCTATACTATTTCAAGGAAGTGACGCTTATGTCTCATGAGTCCGCTATTTGGCGGAAGCACCTATCCTTTAATAAAGCTCTTGCTCCTAAGTTTTTTGTGGTATGTTATGGCGAATCTATGTGCTTCATCCCGTATTCTCATGACTAGTCGTAAAGCAGGAGAATTTTTAGATAGTCTAATTTCTTTAAGATCAGGAGTAATAATTATTTCATCCCTCTTAGCTAGTCCTATAAGTGGAAGATTAGATATATTGTCCAAAACCTCTTTTGCTGCGCTAACCTGTCCTTTCCCCCCATCAACTATAAATAACTGTGGCATGGGCCATTCTGGGTGATTTAAGCGCCTTCTTAGAACTTCTTGCATTGAAGCAAAGTCATTTGGTCCCCTTACTGTCCTTATTTTAAATTTTCTATATTGTGATTTATCAATTTCTCCATCTGTTAATACTACCATTGAAGATGTGGGGTTAGTCCCCTGAAAATTAGAATTGTCATAGCACTCAATTCTTCTGGGTAGTTCTATTGAGATCCCATGGTTATTTAGTATTTCTTGAAGAGATTTCATTTCCTCTTCTCTAATATCCAGTCTTAAATTGGGATTTGTTTCATATTCAAAAGGTTTATGGACAGGGTGAGTAATCAGGTCTATCGCATCTATTTGTTTTTGTATAGTATTTGCCTTTTCAAAATCCTCATTCTTACTTGCAATATTTCTTTCATCTTCTAAATCTTTTATGACCTTTTTTGTATCTCCATTCAGAAAAGCAACAAGATGTTTAATATTCCTTTTATAGTCTTTTAATAAATTGTCTCCAGGGTCAGACCCTAAGCGTGCGTGGTAGGGTCTGACCCTATTGCGAATATCAATGTTTGCAAAATAAGTTGCGCATGGGCATAGACCCAGATGATGATAAAGACATATTTGTTTTGGATGATTAAGGGTTGATTGGAAAGGGAAAATTTTTCTCACTGTGCGTAGCACAAATTTCATCGCTCCGGCATTTGGGTAAGGGCCAAAATAGAGAGATTTTGTATCAAGCATTCGTCTTGCGATAACTACCGCCGGAAAAGTTTCTTTATATGTTATTCTAATTAGTGGATATTCTTTTCCGTCTGTCAGTTTAACGTTATACTTAGGTGAAAATTTCTTAATGAATGCAGCTTCAAGTAAGAGCGATTCTAATTCCGATTCAACTATTGTGATCTTTATTTTTTTAACTTGGTCTACAAGTAATCTAGTCTTGGGGTAAAGTGAGCTTTTATTTGCAAAATATGAAGAAACTCTATCCTTTAAATTCTTTGCTTTTCCGACGTAAAGGATTTCTCCATTTTCGTCTAGAAATTGATAGACTCCAGGATTTTGCGGTAATGATAAATAAGATGCTGCTGAAAATACCAAAGATTATTCCTCCAATTACTATTATTGCTTGGGGAGAAAACGCTTTTATAGATATAGTTACTTTTTTGCTTTCTGTCCCAAGTTGGATTGTAATAGGATCCTCCTCATTTGTCAAAAGCCTAGTTGCCATAAAACGAAATGGGATATTAACACTTCCATAAGGCGGGATAGAGGCAGTAGTAAGGGTTTGGGCATGAGGAGAGAGTTTACTGCTAGTCACTGTGAATGTTTGTCCTGGAAAAAGACCTGTTCCATCATTGCTAAGAATAATATTACCAGCTACGGGATATCCACCTAAGAAATTGGAATACGCATCTGAGGTCATGGAAATATGTGTCGGCTCTTCATTATTATCCATTGCAAAAGTAACTTCAACATCTTTTTGTCCTTCTTGTCCAGAAAGTTTGTATCCTCCTGCCGGTATTGGGTAAGTACTGTCAGCTCCTTTAATTACAAATGCAATATGGTCAAAATCTAGAGTATGAAAATAATCAACTCCTCCTGTAGTGTTTCCCCATGTTGGATCTACCATAATCCATTCGTGCTTTGTATTGTCATAATATTCTGGCCAGGCATGTAAAATATCTTTAACTAAAGATACTGGACGTTGGGAAGCGTTTTGTGTGTATGCAAATCCATCAACCTCCCGTGCGGGAATTCCTGCTGCCCGCGCTAAAGTTACAAAAAGATCAGTAAATTCCAGACATACGGCAGAGGTTGGATGTAATAAAATATTTTTTGCCCCCAG
>WNFL01443135.1_pt1 | contig 12531 bp, 8 predicted proteins | sample 5400361 | NCBI WGS metagenome assembly WNFL01 (sample SAMN13153351, study PRJNA577476) | soil metagenome | isolation source: 40 cm soil on Douglas fir-dominated hillslope | place: USA:California | collected 2013-09-17
CGTAAATCACAAAATGCTCGCTGTATGTCCCAGTCTTCCACCGAACGCTTCCCGTCGATACTGACCCTCGCCTAAACAGCAACCCATTGTTCCCGTTAACGAGGTCTGCTCTGACGCCAACTGCAAGTGCGGCGAGTGCAACCACGGCGACGCCAACTGCTCCAACTGCAGGTGAGTTGTTACCTTTCTCTCCAGCGCCACTTCTCGATTCTGAATCACGGTCACCACTAGCTGCTGCGGCAACTAAAGTCGTCCGGTGCTCCCCCTAAGGCTGAGAGGCGCTTGTCGATTACTCCTATTACACGGTCAAGAAGTAATACAAATCGACTCGATCATCTTTGCAGTATTTTGTTCTACAACCCGATTGTCTCATGTCATGACCCGTATAAATTTCAAAAAAATTGTTGTTTTTTTTGATTTCTGTTGGTGTCGGGTCTTTGGAAGTTTTTCCAAAAATTTGAGATTACAGCTAAATCGATCTACTACTAACTTTGGACTTGGAAAAAAAAACATCGGGGCTTTCTTGAGGCTCTTCTTCCCAAGAGTCTTCATCGCCCCACCAAGCACGCTCGATTTCATACGAGTCTATACCATTCATCGCACTCGGTGCAATTATATGGATGAATTGATCGACGTGTCTTAAAACCGTCCTCTATGAGCCTATCCATTTCAAGGAACGCGCGCACGAAGGGATCCTTCTTAGAGAAAGACCTGTATATTCAAGCAGTTTTCACCTCCTTTCCGTAAACCGGGCCACGGATGTCTCCCCACCCTGCAGCATGATCGTTGCACGCGGTCAGGGGTATCCCTGACTTTTGAGCCGGAGGAAACCCTTCGATTCCTGGTGCCGAGTAGGTTATTATGATTCTATAAAAACTGGAAGACCAGGGAGCACGTCGAACCAGCACATGAAGGAACACTGCGGGAAGCCGACCCCTTGACGAATTTCGCAAGGCCGGTTTTCCTAATACGAGTAAATCTAGTGTTTGTTGGGATCCGCCACACCTGGGGAACGAGGGCATTTTATACTACAGTCCTCACAGTCTCCGGATTGTGCATTTCGCAGCAGGCTCTGAACGCTAGCCAATGGCAGAGCGCCGGCCGGATCCAGTGTCAGATGTCAGATGTCAGATGTCAGATGACATCGGCTAATGCTTGAACACCGAACTTTGCACACTAATCCTCTCCCATCTCTCCTAAGTACGTCCCGAAGCCTCGAAGCCTCGACAAAGCGAACAACATCGCCGACTCGCGACTCAAGAATGAATCTGTGAGCACTGGCGCCCCATTATTATGGATTGTGGCTGATCATATACCAAGCCTCTACCTAGACGGTGCGGCGCTTCGCTACATTTTACGTCCATACCGCTCAATTTGGGGAACATCCAGAAATTACACTTGAAGACGTCCCAAAACTGGATTGTACACTGAGATTATTTGTAGACGATGAGAAGAGCAAGTTAGATATGAAAGCCAACAGGACATGGACACCAACCAAGCGCCCGTATGTCCTCTGATTCCTCACGACATACACCTAATGACGTGTGGACGTGTGCAGAGAGGTTTCTCCGACATCCAAGATGAGCGTCGAGGTCCAAGTGAAGAGCAGTCTTCTACCATGGGCGAAGAAGGAACAAACTACCAAAGACATCGACCTGGAAAGTCTTTTCAATATATATTGGACCTCTAAGGTACTCGAGATCACGGTACCGGGTCAGTCTTGGTCACCAACCAGTCCGCTCATCCCTGATAGAGAAGCGCAGAGGTTGTCGTCATTGGGAAGCGTAGTTTCTCGCTAGAGTTTCAATTCTCTACAAATGCTACTGTATATCGCTTTGCTACTCCCCGTCGCAAGCAGCTGACCTGTTCGCATAGGCTGAATCTCTCCGCTCGTCGCTCATAGAACTGGAAGATTTGTTAGAGAAATACTCCCCGATGATGGGCGCATCGACAGAGAGGGTTGTAGACAAGGTTATACAGTACGGGACTGTCTTCGCAGAGGTGGGCTCTCCTAAATGGATTCTCTCATAATGGAAACCAGAGGAAACTGACACCTACCAGTTAAACCCAGCCGCGAAGGCTGTCTTCGGTCTTGCCAGCGTCACATTTGAGGTTCGTTGCCGCCACTGGCGTATCGGACAACTGGGGTGACGCTTGAGCTTGTAGGTTTTGAAGGAACGAAACAAATACGATCAGATCCCCTCGGCGCTTTTGGATCGGTTGCAGCGCATTTCGCTCTTTGCAGACAAGGTCGCAGATGAAATCGTCTGCAAAGAGACAGATATCTTAGAGAAGATCATCCCGCGAATGTTCGAGGTGATGCAAATGGTTGCTAGGGCTTCGTGTGACTACGTCAAATGTGGTCAGTGGTCATGTCCGGGATTTCGCAAATGATGATAATTTTTAAGCGAGAACAGTCGGCGGGCCGGTCCACCCGGAGGCGATCGAAGAAATGGACAACGAGTTGACCAAAGTGATCGAAGACTTCGACCGTGCAGTGAATGTCGAGGCTCTCCGCTTAGCCAAAGAGACTGGTAAGCACGCGCTGTCTCAATCTGACGAGAGTTCACTCTTAGTCCGTGCGTGTAGAACAACAATTTTTGCTTGAACGCCTCGAACCTGTCAAGACCGGAGCCGGCTATGACTTGGATCGCCGCTGTATGGAAGGCACCCGACAATCCATTCTAAATGGAATCATGGAGTGGGTCGCTGACCCACAGGGGAAGAATGATGAACCACGGAGCAATATCTACTGGTTCTATGGCTCACCTGGAATCGGAAAAACGTCGTTAGCCCATTCGATCTGTGCAAGCCTTCACGACCGAGCGCAGCTTGCTGGAGCCTTTTTCTGCCAGAGGGACGACCCTAATTTGAGCAAGCAACGAAATATCCTTCCGACTCTGATCAACAAACTCGCGGGAATGTTCCCCCCATTTCGAACCATCGTAGTAAATCACCTTCGTAACGACCCAAACCTGAGTCCGACGTCGATGAAAGGCGCTCTCTTCCTTGAGTTTATCCGTGAAGTCCGTCGCCCACCAAAGCATGCTCTCGTCTTCGTCATTGACGCACTCGATGAATGTGGCGATAATAGGAGTCGCCCAGCCCTCCTGAATGTTCTGACGGACGCTGCCGCGCATGCTCCTTGGCTCAAAGTCATCATCACCAGCAGACCCGAAGCCGATGTCCAGCGTTACTTTAAGGCGCTCCCCCGGTCGTTGTATTCATCGCAAGATTTGGCTACAGATCGAGAAGCCAGTGTTGATCTGCGAACCTTCGCGCAACGCGAATTTGAATTGGTGGCTGAAAACTTCGGTCTCTCGACCCCTTGGCCGGAAGAATCTCTCTTCGATGGAGTCATCTCTCGGGCGAACGGTCTTTTCATATTCATCAAGACCGTCGTGCTTGCCATTGAGCATTGCAAGGACCCCGACGAATATTTGAAGGCAGCCTTGCAAAGCTCAGATGGAACTGGCTTGAAATCTCTATACGGACTTTACTCCAGTATCCTAAAGGCACGAATAGTGGACGATGACGACGAATTCCAGCAGATGATTGGAGTGCTGGTGATAACGGCCCCCTACCGCCCACTGTGCGAAGAGACGATAGCAGAGCTGTCGGGAGTGAAACCAACTGTGGTGAAGAAGTGGGTGAATGATCTCAGCTCTTTGGTATATCGAGACGAAGCGGCCGATGGAGGGATTCGCGTCCGCCATTTGTCAATTTCCGATTTCTTTGTCAGCGACCGCTGTGACTATCAAGTCATTCCCCAAGACACGAACATGGAGCTGGGTATTGCTTGCCTCAAGACAATGGTCAAACAGCTCCGTTTCAATATCTGTAGACTCGATGATTCCCGGCTCGCTAACGCAGACGTTAAGGATCTCCCATCCCGAATCAAAGAGAACATTTCCGACGCTTTGCAATATAGCTCTCTCTATTGGTCAAATCATCTCTGCTTTACTCCGGATACAGGCGATAAGCGTTTGTGGGAAATCCTGGGAGAAATCTTCGGAGGATTCTACGGATTATTTTGGATTGAAGTACTGAGCCTGATGAAAATGGTCTCAATCGGTGTTCCTAGCCTTCGACGAGTGATTTCCTGGGCGAAGGTGAGTTCACCTCCAGCTTACCATGAGTCTGGATTTCAGGATGATTCTGACTTGCTGTAGGACGGTAATAGCACCATTATCACGAGAATTCAGGACATTTGTCGTTTCATCATCACCTTCCATACCCCCCTCTCGATCAGCACTCCGCACACTTACATTTCAGCGGGACCCTTCCTGCCCTCTGAGTCGCATTTATCAACCATCTTCAGCACATGGTTTACCCAAACCATCAAGATGCAAAGAGGGAAATTGTTGTCATGGCAAGCTCCGCCATTGCAATGGACTGGACACACCGGCGCTGTTATGTCCATCTCCTCTTCCCCAAATGGGTACCACATTGTTACCGGATCCAAAGACGGGACGATCCGTATCTGGGATGTCGGGGCTGGTGCTGTAGTCAGCAATCCACTTAGGGGGCACACCAGCGATGTGCGTTCCGTTGCTTACTCCCCCGATGGTCGTCAAATCACCTCCGGATCCTCGGATGGGACCATTCGAATCTGGGACGCTGAGACCGGTGCCGCAATTGGCAAGCCTCTAGAGGGCCACGATGGCCCTGTGTATTCTGTTGCTTACTCTCCCAATGGGTTGCATATTACCTCTGGATCTCAAGACAGAACCATTCGAAGCTGGGATGCAGAAAGTGGTGCTGTGATTGGCACACCTCTAGTGGGGCACCGCGGAATTGTGCGGTCCATTGCTTACTCTCCCAATGGACTGCACATCACCTCTGGATCTAGTGACAAGACCATTCGAATCTGGGATGCCGAGACTGGCGCTGCAGTCGGCACCCCTCTAAAGGGGCACACTGGCATTGTCCTGTCTGTTGTATACACTCCGGATGGGCGACATATCATCTCCGGAGCATCTGACAGGACCATTCGGGTCTGGGACGCCCAGACTGGTGCTCCAGTTGGCCAGCCTCTAGAAGGGCACAATGCCGCTGTGCAGTCTGTTGCCTGCTCTCCCAATGGACAGAATATCAGCTCTGGGTCCAGTGACAATACCATTCGAATTTGGAATGCTGAGACTGGTGCTGCAATTGGCAGGCCGCTGGAAGGGCATACTTACACCACGTTTTCCGTTGCTTACTCTCTCGACGGGCAGCGCATCATCTCTGGAGCCGGTGACTACACCATTCGGATGTGGGATTCCAGAACTGGTGCTACCGTCGGAAATACTGTAGATGGTCACACTCTACATGTGTGCTCTGTGGTTTACTCCCCTGATGGGCGCTACATCGTCTCTGGATCCGGTGACGAGACCATTCGAATCTGGTTTGCTGATACAGGTGCTGCACTCGGCAAGCCTTTGGTGGGGCACACAGCCCCTGTGCGGTCTGTTGCTTGCTCTCCAAATGGGCGCCACATCATCTCCGGGTCCAGCGACACCACCGTTCGGATATGGAGCATCGAGACCGGTGCTGCAGTAGGCAGGCCTTTAGAGGGGCATACCATGGACGTGTTGTCCATTTCTTACTCTCCTAATGGGCAGCATATCGTCTCTGGATCCATGGACAGGAGCATCCGAATCTGGGATGCTGAGACTAGTACTGCAATTGGAATGCCTCTGAAGGGGCATAATGCCAGTGTACAGTCCGTTGCGCACTCTCCCGATGGGCGCCACATCATCTCCGGATCTGCCGATAGGAGTATTCGAATTTGGGATGCAGAGACTGGCGCTGCAGTCAACAATCCTATAGTGGGGCATACTGATACAGTGCGGTGTGTTGCCTACTCTCCCGATGGACTGCACATCATATCTGGATCAATAGACAGGACCGTTAGGATATGGGATGCTGATACTGGCGCCGCAATTGAGAAGCCTCTACACGGGCACACTGGCTCCGTCCACTCTGTTGCTTACTCGCACAATGGGCAGCACATCGTCTCTGCATCTGATGATAGAACTATCCGAATTTGGGACGCTCATACTGGTGATGTAGTCGGAAACCCTCTAAATGGGCATGCTGGCTCAGTGGGGTCCATTGCTTGCTCTCCTGATGGGCGCCACATTGTCTCTGGATCTCTGGACAACACAATCCATGTCTGGGACTCATTTACAAGTCCTCTCATACGACTATCCTCCTCTTGTGACCCAATCCATGCTGATTTATATACACCGCCAGATGCGCAGGGTTGGGTCAGGGACTCAAAGAATGGTTTACTATATTGGGTACCCCCAGACTGTTGTGCAGGCCTGCATTCACCTGCTCTGCTGACAATACCTCCAACGTCACACACCCGATCAGTTTCACTTGATTTTTCGGACTTTGTCTTTGGAACGTCTTGGACCCAAATTTTAAACAATGAAAAGCCCTAGGCTTTTCTCAGACTGTGCACCTGTAATTTGGCATCTTCGTCGCATTTTGGTTATTGCTCTCCAGTCCCCTCCCTAGTCTTCTCATTTTGTCACAAGCAGGATCTCCTCTATTTTTGTAAAAGTGTGCATGGCAGTAAATGATGGAAGCAACGTATATCTGGTATCTAACCCCCATTTCAATGAATATAATTCTCACCGGTCCGAACTTTTGAGATCGGGCGCTGAGAAGCATAGTTGATTTACCCCCCGAAAGGGGTCCGTCAGCAGTCAGCATAGAGTGTATTGATGACCCAGCACGGTCGTAGGCCCCTCGTAGGCCCCTCTGCGCGGCCTTTGTTGGTAGTGAGGTTTCTTGTATGCAATATGAAAAAAAAATGTAATTTTATTGTGTGATTTACGCCGTCTAGAGAGCTTGAGAGTAAACTCAAGCTGACGGGCCATCCTCTTGATGCGCAGCAGAGTGTCAACGAATAGGGGCTCCAATGCGGCTCTCATAGATATACAAAATAACCTACTGTAATAAAGTTATGTAGTTTATACCATCAGACCCACTACGTCGGAATAGGGGGTATCGTGACACTGTCGAGCTTCGCCATCCGGGGGGCTCTCTCAGGTGCTCCAGATAGCGTAAATTACAATATATATATACATGGACCATTCTAAAACGCATAGGAGAAGTATCAGATGCAGAGCGATCACACAGGGGCGGCGGGCAGCCAGGCCGTTAGTTACAGCACGGACGCACCGTCACCACCTTGACGACGCGTTGTGGTGTTCATAAATTTTTATCTAATTATGTACAGGGCGTCAGGAAGCGCTGTCGTGGGCTGTCCAGTTTGGAGCTTAACGTAAAGGAAAACCAACGAGAATAAATATTTAATATTAATGATACGAGCTGGAGACATTAATTGTATTTATATAGAATTGACAAAAAAAGCCTATAACGGGGAAGGCAGCAAATTTTATATAAGGGTATTGGGAATGTCAATGCGCAACAGTTTCCAGTTTTGTCTGATTGGTACATTCGCGCCGCGGATAGCGAGGGCATTATTACATGCAGGGGCAATCTACTACATTACGCGGAAGTGGCCCACGGGCTGTCACTCTCCCTCGATTCGAGGGAAACATCATATCCATATGTCAGTGATATGGAGCAGGGCCCCGAGTACCATTGTACAGCTACGATGAAGTTCTGAAATATATATAAATAGTATTTATTTGCTCTTGATAGCCTAAATAAGGGCTCAAGCCCCGAGCAGCGCAGCGCGTCAGCATGATGGGACGAAATCCATATCTGGACGTGGAGGTGAAGGCGGCTGTGCATCTATGCATAGCAGTGGCGCTTTACGACAAAAAAGGATATCAAGGGTGTATATTCAAATCAGTAAACCAGCCCGTGAGCTACCTACAGCTTGCGGGAGACTGGCGCTGCCATGTCTGTAGACATATTCGGATAAATTTGACATAAATTCGGTTAATCTCTCCAGCTAATATCATTAATATCAAATATTTATTCTTGGTAGCTTTCCATTACGCTAACCCCAAAACCGGACAGTCCACAACAGCGCGTCCTGACGCCCTGTACATAATTAGATAAAAATTTATGAACACCACAACACGTCGTCAGGGTGGTGACGGTGCGTCCGTGCTGTAGCTAACGGCGTGGCTACCCGCCGCCCTGTGTGATCGTTCTGCATGCGATACTTCTCCTATGCGTCGTAGAATAGTCCTTGTGTATATTATTATCATTTGTATTGTAATTTACGCTCTCTGGGGCACCTAGAGAGCCGCGGATGGCGAAGTTTGTCAGTGTCACGATGCCCCCTCTTCCGACGTAGTAGGTCTGACGGTATAAGCTGCAGTAGGCTATTTTATACATTTATTGGAGCCCTATTTGTTGCCGAGTCAAGAGGACGACGTCATGACGTCATGACGCGTCACCATGGCCATCACCTTAGGCCGTCATGACGCGTCTCAGGCTCTCTAGACAGCATAAATTATACGTGCCTGACGTGAGGTTTCGCTTCTTGGTCCTTCCTAGGTGGATGGGCAGGCTCCGAGTCAGGCTCTTGATAGTATTAATATTGAGACCTTGCTCCAAAAACCTGTCAGAGTCTCTCGCCTTTCACTCTCCAATCCTACTCATGGCGCACCCTCTGATATGGTCAAACGTTAGATACTTCTACCCAATTGGAAACACACCTCCAGTTTGTCTCACGCGGGCACTCGCTCCTGAGGAGTCCTCGACTATCCTCCTCCTTGGTGCGGGCGATCCCCGCAGCGTCCTGTTTACGTTGTCTTCAACTGTAAAGCTCGGAGAATCGTGTATGTCCTAGAAGTCTCAACATAATGATATCTCTCTGATTGTGACTAGTATTATCCTCTATGGACATCACTTGTTGTGATATAGAGCCCGGAATATTTGGTAAGCGTGTCCTTCAGATTGTTTGATTGAGCAGTGATGGAACGGCTTTGAATCAGCAAGGAACATCCTCCTTTTCACCCTGATCATTGAGTGTGATGTTGACAAGGCTGGGCTTCTTTGGAATATTTTTTACGATATGTTCGTCACCGATTCCGTCGCCAGCCTCATTTCTTTGCAATGCGAGAAGCTAGCCCAAGCCTCTCAGAGCCTCCAAGAATGGAACGGCCATCCATTTGGGTCGTATATTCGCATGTGCAATGCAGAGACCCTGGAAAATCTTCGTCGTTTCTGGCTCCTATACGCCGAATTCCACTCATTACCTCCTGACCGCCGGGAACGTGTCCAGAAGGCATTTAAGAACCACCTCGATTCTTCCAGAGGTGTAACATACCACCTCTCAAGTGCTCGATCGGCTGGCCCTCGATGGCAAAATCTTCTTGTGCCGATCTCTATTCACGGCAATCACTACCGCCATACTGGGGTGACGTCTATGCGGGAGAGCGATGTTAAGGCTGCTCAGCATGTCAACCCAACCTTTGCGTATTCATTTATGGGGGAAGGTTGCGCTGTTCACTATGAAACCCAACCCCTCGCTGCATTTCACCTCGCTGCTGCCCCCGTGGATAATAGGGCGGATATGATCAAAGGTTCTGCCGGGAGAGCCAGCGCCGCTGAGTTACTTCAATTTGCTCGAGCACAATTTGCCATGTGGTGCGCAACGTTCAAGAGCGTCGTTCAAGATGTGGACTCCTCATTTGTCATTCGTTTCCATATTGGAGACGCTTTATCTTTTTGCCAAGCTCTTGATCATGTCCGGCTTACATCATCAATCAACACCCCCTTCGCGAGTTCCTGGTGGAGAGGGAGTATGTTAAAGCTGGATGGAGGAGACTACGCTTCCAACTCAGACACTCCAGCTCCTTTTCTGTACAATATCATCGATACATCAAACCTCATGGATCATGTCGGTCCGTTGAACCTCCTCCTCGTAACACAACCCCTCCTCTCCGGCAACAGCTCTGCTACTCTGTATACTGAGAGTCTCGTCGAAATAAGCAAGGATGCAATCCAAACATTCGATGACTATCTGTGTGGCGATCTCACCACTGTTTCACTTTTTCTTGATTTGACGCCTTCCACATTCCTTTCACAATTTTCCACGACGTCCAGTGGATATGAAATCATGATGGACCGTATATCCGACTCTGGCTCGCTGCTTGGTAGGAAGGGGTTTCAACAGCGCCTCGCTTGGAAGCGGCCCTCGACTCTGGTGCCCGATGGAGACGCTTTATCACTTATAGTTGAACCGAGTTCCTTGAGCCGCTTCCTATTTTCGATATATTTGAAAATGTTTTCCAACGAGAGCCCAGGATTTTATGGCTTACTACATCATACTCGAACAACGTTCGCAACGCTCCTTAAGACCGTCAAACTCCGACTTTCACCGTCGACCAGCTGGCATTTGGTTATGCGTCACCTCCTAAGGCTTATAGAGACGGATCGTACCCTCCTCATAGGCCTCAACAATTATCAGGATTTTTGCTGCCAAATGCACCTCCTCAACGTGTATACTATCTCGCCTTTGCAAGATATTGCCATGCACCCACTTATTCGTCCGTCGATGATTTATCAGAGCCACTTCCGCGATTGGAAGGAAGCCCCGACATTTGTTTGTCTTACCCTCCTAGTTCCCCGAGACAGAATTCAAGCTGTGCTAGACTCCAAGCCTGCTACCCCGACCTTGCTCTGTAGTATTGGCGAGTATTCTTGCTCGTCATTTTCAACCCTATTTGGGGCATTCGGAACCATCCAAACTGTTGGAGATGGATCTGACATGACGCTTTTGATGCAAGAAGATCTTGATGGCTTATTTGGCTCCTCTTCGATGATCATATCCTGCTATGTGCCTACATGGATCCTAGTGGTAGATCCTTGCGCCACTGTGACCTTGGCTTTCAGTCCAAATATCGCAACTTTGTGCTTAGTGGGTCAGCTAGGGGACCAACTTGCCGTATACGAGACTAAGCTTATAGATAAAGCGCATGTGTTTATCACGCAGGAGCGGCCCACTCCGTGCGGCAGTGCCAATCCGGGCTTTGTGACGGCAAGGTCTACCCTAGAGCGTACTACAACGGCAGATATTAACTGTGTCTCCATCTCATTTGATTCCTCGGGCTCTCGAGTAATTAAATTCTCTCGGAGAATTGATATTGTGGATGTGGACAGCCGATTTGCCCTATCGAGTGGCGCGCATTTGAAAGATGAGCAATCGCTCCCTTCACAAATTACTGTGAAATATGGTTCCCATCATCAGGATTTCCATTTCCCCTTCCCAGTGGACGGCTCAAGCACGAGGCTGAGAGTTGCCCGTAAGACGTTCTATATAGAGGTTCGCATATTTATCGACTCTGAACAGTTCTCCAGTTACTTACACTCAATACAGGCTATTGTGTCACCCTCTGCGCCCTTTGGTCCAGGGGGCTTCTCGGTCCATCCGTTTCTTGTTCTCCGCAACCATAACCAATTCACACTTTGGTCCCTTGGTCGAGTTCAACTGGATACACTTCCTCTTGCTAGCCTTATGGATCACAGCAGGAACGACTGGGTCCAGATTCACCTCTCTATTGCATCATCCCGTCGGGAAAGTGATCTCCGGGAAGACGCCTTACGAAACTCCGATGTACCCAAGAATGGTCCTAAACATGCCCTCGCAGACATGAAAGCGACTATCACAACGATGTTTTGCCAATTCCTTGCCTTGGGCGGGCACCAGCGTTTCCGAGTGTTTGGCCTATACACTCGAACACCATACGATCTTAATGTGATAGTGTTCATCCATAAAATGAGGATGGATCCCTCCGCCTTTACTATCGTTCTTGACGCGTATGTCTTGCCATGGAGGAACAGTTTACTGCCGAAGATTATGACATTAGAGTCAAGCATATCACGAATCCAGTGCTCTTCAGACGAACAGTATTTATGGGAAATGCTCCTACCAGCGCTCGCGGAGCGTTCTCGTCACGGGTGGCACCATCGGTCGGAGTGCGAGTATAATTGGAACGGGAATGTCCTTGACACAAGTGGGATTGGGAGGCAGAAGTTATGCAGGTGTGGGGAAGGAAAGAGCGTGGACGGATTTAGAGAAGTCAAGGGCTGGTCGCATTTGGCCGCATTCGTTACCCGGGTAGCAATCAGCCCGTTATTCGCCATATCATATCTCGAGAACTTTGGCAGGAGTTTTGCAGATTCTGGTACACCCGGAGGAGATACCGACCAGTTGGCACGGACTTGGGAACAGTCGCGAACCACGTTGGAGCAACGTCCCTCTTGCAACTATGATTTGGAGGGGCTCGCGAGGGCTGTTTATAATCAGTCAGGAGGCCAATCCCCACGAAAAACTGACACTGAAGTCTGCACCGTCTGCGGCACTGTAGGGCAAATAAAGCTTATGCGATGCAGCAAATGCAAGAAAGTCAAGTATTGCAGTACCAAGTGTCAGCGGGAAGACTGGAAAACCCATAAACCTCATTGTCGTAACCCGAGCATCCTTTGACCTGTACAATTGTTGCATGTATATATCTCAACGACGTCGTGTCTGAAATAGAAAACATCTTGGTATTATCGGAAGGCTGGAGCGATCAATGTTCGAGCATTCCGAACGCCGCGTGAGTA
>WNFL01119827.1_pt1 | contig 12530 bp, 20 predicted proteins | sample 5400361 | NCBI WGS metagenome assembly WNFL01 (sample SAMN13153351, study PRJNA577476) | soil metagenome | isolation source: 40 cm soil on Douglas fir-dominated hillslope | place: USA:California | collected 2013-09-17
TGGCGTGAGAAAGAAGAAAGCGATTGCCTGTGTTATCAACGCTGAGCATAGTATTACCTTAGCTGCATTCGGAAAGAAATATGTCCCGTCGACTAGATCTCATGGAATGGCTCCCCCAAAGTCAAGAGGCCCGGATGAAAATGAAAGCCTCTTCTATATTACGTTCTACCTACTATGAGGGCACTCATATAGTAAATGATACGCGAGCCACATATGAAATCGGCAAAGGAGGACAATAAGACGCGCAGAGGCCTGGTCTGCAGACCCACGGACGAGAGTCCAAATACGTTCGAGAATGAGAGACTGAGCTCATAGGAAACAATCAGACGGTACCATTAAGACGAGAACACTAAAAATACTTCAACAGGCCCCGACAGGAATATTAGAATACTAGAATAAGCCGAGCGATACCAGATTGCTGCGAAACTTCAACTTTCTCCCCACGATGCACATGGTGCCATTGGCCGCCGTGTCGCCTCTCGAGTTAGCACTGGGGATATACTCATTGCCGACGACGATACCTAACAGGCGCTTTTGACCATGGTTGGCTAATACCTGGGTGAGGGTAGTCCTCTGAGTAATATTCGACGCGTCGGAACCCGTCCAGATAGATTGCAGGAAACATGACCATTCCAACCTTTACCTTTACGTCTTCAACGGCGTTCGACGCGAGCGACGTAATAATATTGCAATCGCTCCCGTAGAGACGAAGACGAGTGGTCAACTGGCCGGTTGAAATAGGGCTCTCCTATCAGAACTCTTATGTTGACAAATGAAGATATTTTTGAGACAATCATATATTAATCGGGTGAGCTTGCTGGTGAAGCAAGTTTATCTCCATCGCGGGTCTCAGGTATGGAGATGGAGCAACCAGTCATAGCAGATACTAAACAGCCACAAGAATAAAAACCTAGAGATTGCAGACGCCGTACATAAGTGAGGTGTGAAGGAAATGGATAGACGAAGTGGCGGAAGAAAGCGTCTTGAATGAAGCACGGATAGAAGTCCTGAAAGAAACGATAGAGAGCCGAGGAAATGTCAAGGCAGTATGTGAAAGCTACATTGATGGTATGGCCACAAGGATAGAACGTAAATTGAGTAGCGGTCCGGGAACGCTTGCTGCTTATGTCCGACGGTCGTCGTGTGCACGGGCCCAACTCTCTGCATCACTTCCAAAGAATAGTTCATCACGGTCACTCCCCGCGCCTGGTGACCCAATGTCAGACCAGCCTGCCGTACTGGCAGGTGCGGTGGGATGTTCCACCAAGGACAGCGAATCCGAGAGGGGCGAATGGAATTGCGCCCGAGGAGAAAGAGCTGCACTTGGAGGTGAATAAGGCGACCGAATGGCCTGGGTGCCAGTGAAAGATTCATAAATCGTGCTTGCGAGTGGCGAGCGTGGCGAGCGAATCGTGGAGGGGTCGCGGCCCTGCGCTAAGGGATGGATGTCCCCCTCATCACCGACGTCGGACGTCGGACTAAGGTTGACTTGAAGGCCTCGTGGCGAAGTGCGGACAGGTGACTGGATCGGAGAAGCATGTGCTGAGAAAAGTGGCTCGCGCACTGTGTTGGACAGAATGGAATCCACGAGGGGGTCCCGTTGAGATGCGGTGGAATCTGGACTCAGGGTTCGTGGTAGACCATTCTGAGAGGGTGTACTCGGAGAGGGAAAGTTGAGCAACGAGGATTCGATCGTCGAGGGAGTGGATGTGTGGGAGATCGTTGCCGTCGACAGAGGGGCTTGGGCAAGCGAGTATTGATTGTGCGGAGCGTCGGGGGTCCGTGCCAGTAGTTCAGGCTGCGAGCGCAAACGGTCAATTTCAATTTAGAAAGAAAACCCTTGCACGGACCCTCAGGGCCCACTCCGGCTCTTCTTCAGTGGAGTGGTTGGATGTGTTTCGCCTCCGAAGTTCCGACATGTCGCCCGACGTGCCGCCCGCCTCATTGAAAGTGACCGGTGTGGCACCCCACAAACCTGGCACCTCTTGGATCATTGCACCCATTTCTACTGGTGGTACCATATCGCTGGCCTCGTCCTGGAGATTACCATCATCTTCGTCCGGGACTGCCCGATAAGCCGACGCCTCTCTACGCCTCCGGCGCCTATTGTCTAACCAGTTGGCGATTACAACTTCGAACTTGGGAGCGAAGTGCGGTTCATAGACGAGCTAGCCAGTTAATTGTGGTTAGTATTAAGTATTGGCCGCGACTATGTGCTTGGCGATACGATGGACTGATGGGTCTTAAAGGGTCCCAGGTCCATGGTCCAACGCACGATAAGGACGTCGACTGACCTGGTGAAAGGCGAATGTGATGCCGACGACCGCAGTCACGCCAATGATGATAGCAACGGCAGGCGGTGCCATGCTGATAGACAGGGAGAGTTGCCCTGAGTAAGGACCTGGCAGTGGTACTGTTCACTTTTCTTAATAACACCTATGCAAGATGCAAGACTAGCGACAGAGGGGATTCCAAGAGTGGAGATAAAGCAGCGAGGTGGCTCGCTCATCCCTGCACCACTAGCCCAACCTGTTCACGACGTCCCGATCGTGACCAAACCAGGGTCAACACATTCTATACACCCCAAGCAAACCTGGAAAATGTCTGTCGAAGAACTCCCTGAAAGTAGGCGTCCCAATCGTACGCCTTAGTCACCACTCACAATTTCCAGTTCATGTTGGGGTCATAGGGGGAAGCGGCCTCTATAACCTAGGCAATCTCACTGTCGTGTCCGTGTTTTTTCCACTCTGAGTACACACCTGATCCCTCAAGTACATTACAGGAAGGAGGTGAATGTGCAAACAGTGAGTGAAAACGCCTGGTATGTTATCACATACCTATTGGTCCTTTGACACACAGCCTTGGGGCTTTCCCTCTTCCCCGATCACCATTTCAAGCCTTCCAACTGGTGAACACCTTGCATTTCTTGCGCGACATGGTCGCAATCACGACATTTCTCCCTCAGATGTCCCCTTTGCTGCCAATATCGCCGCGCTTAAGCACATTGGTGTGAAAGCGATTCTGGCATTTTCAGCGGTAGGATCTCTGCGTGAGGAGATTCGCCCCGGAGATTTCATCATCCCCGATCAGATCATAGACAGGACCAAAGGAACCCGCGTCTCCACCTTCTTTCAAGGCACTCGGATCGTTGCACACGCTACGTTTGGTGACCCATTTTCTAAGAAGTTCTCCGAGTTCATCGCTCCGTTGGTCAAAAGGGTTTTGGATGACGCCGGGCAAGGTTCGCAGTTGCATACGAAAAAGACTGTTGTGTGTATGGAGGGGCCCCTATTCTCCACCAGAGCTGAAAGCCACATGTACCGGGCATGGGGAGGTGATATCATCAACATGAGCGTTATCCCAGAGGCAAAGCTGGCGCGCGAGGCAGAGCTGAGGTGGGTCGATCGAGCTATCAGAAACAGCTGGATGTCACTCGGCTGAACCGTCCCAGTTACGCGCTCATTGCCACTGCCACTGATTATGATGCATGGAGGGAGAATGAAGAGTCGGTCACAGTAGCAGAGGTCATCAAGACCCTTCACACGAACGCCGCAACCTCCCAGTAAGCCGCACAGCTCCAGCCAACCTCCCGGCCGCTCACAACCAACGACTTCTAGGCTGGTTGCGTCGTCAATACTTGCCGAGCTCCACGAAGCGGTTGTGAATAAGGTAGTTACCTCAGACATTGAAGGGAGCATGCAATACTCGATCGTTACTGCACAAAGCCACCATCGACAGGAGGACAAGGAGAAGCTGCGCTTCATTCTGCCATACTTTAAGGATTGACGAGCTGTCCGAGCATAGCTTGGAAGTTATGACGTATGGGACTGAGTCGGAGTTGAATTCCTATCAGAATAGACTGAGCCAATATACTGAGCCAGAAACTCGATAGTCGAGAGGAACCAATCGCAATATACAACTATTTGTGGCCGTCGCCAGAGTGGTATATTTTTAGACCCTAAGGCCACACTTGCCTCCGGGAGGGTTCTTCCTCCTTTAGCGCTCATCGGTGCTCGCCGCCTTTGGCTAGCCTTTGGCCGCGGATTTGCCCTTGACCCCGGCTGACTGGGCCGGCTATCTGATGGCGCACTGGAATGATACCAGTGAGCGGAGCGGTGAGAGTAGGCCGACGTACGAATACATACGCACACACACACACACACATAAATATACCTATAGGTTTATATGCACGCGCGATCAAGTTTCAGGTCACCAACCCCCGCACGTTTGCTTTAAGCTTCCCCCCCTTTCACTTCTAACCCCCTCCGCCTCCTCCTCCTCCTCCTCCTTGAGTTCGAGTTCGAGTTCGACCCACCACTGCCCTGATGCGTTCCAGCGAGGTGACCCCTATCCTCCCGAATCATTCACGTCCTTCAACGTCGTTTCCTCGGCCATTCTTCCTCGTCTACCTTCCCAGAGTCTTCGCATGGTGTCTCGCAGGTTTTATCCTCGTCACCTGGTTCAATTGGGTTGGCGTCTACACACCCGAAGGCCCACAACCACCGAGCACTCAGCCCTTCGTCCTCCCAACCTACATATCCCATAACCTTGGTGCATATTCCCCTTGGTACCCGGTCCAGAGATATAAAAGGCCTCCGAAAGAGTGCGAGGTCACTCAGGTGAGCACATAACTCGGTTCGGACGGTACTCGGTTCGTCTGTCTCGTCATCGAGCAGTCCATCCGCAGTCCATCCCCTCCGTTCTTTTCAGGAAACTGACACACGTTCGTTTCGTTATCAATAAGATCCATCTGGTGAGCTTGATCGTTTCTAATTGGATGGACGTCATGACATATCTCACTCTTTCTATGTCCTTCCCTTCAGCTTCAACGACACGGATCCCGCTTCCCTACTTTAGGTTTGGATCAAGACATCCGACTGGCTCTGTCCAAAATCCTGGCCGTCGTGAAGTATAAGTCGTCCAAGTTTTCTTTTCTAGATAAATACAAATATAGCTTGAAAATTAACGACTTACTTCCTTATGGCGCATCTGAGTAGGTCATCAGATCCTTGACAACTGGCTTCCTACTTAGCAAACCGAACACAGGAGCTATCTCTCAGGGAGTACCCTCTTCACCCGGTATAGTCACCTTGCCACTACAATCCCGTTTGTTCGCGCATCGGGCTCTGCACGCGTAGTTGACAGTGCCCGCAATTGGACAATTGGCAAGTCCACACCTCGGTTCGCGTGCTGGCCATATTGTAACACCTTATTCAAGGCTATGAATCCGTCAGCAAGTCCAAGTTGCCCTCCTTCCAGGTCATACCCGAAATTAAAGGCGTGAGCACGCATCGCCATAGCAGAGTCATGGCCTTATACCGCCGCATTGCAGAAAGTCAACAACACTCTATGGAACAATCAGTGTCCTCGCTCAACCCACGATTTGAGCGATGAGATGTTGGCTAAATGGGTTTCGGGTTTCGCCCCTCCAATTGCTCAGCGACTCAACACTTTTGCCCCTGGCGCAAATCTCACCGAAGATGACATCAAGCCGCTGATGTCAATTTGCTCCTTTGAGACCCTCGCTAAACAGAAGACTAGCCTCTGGTGTTGGGTGTTCAAGTCAAAAGAGTATGATCATTATGAGTACTGGGCGGACTTGGAAAAGTATTACTACACTGGGTAAGCTGGATTTCTTTATTGGAGACAAGCCGTTCATACCACCTTTAGGCATGGTAACCCACTTGGCCCAGTTCAAGGCATAGGATACGTCAACGAACTCATCGCACGCCTTACTGGTACCGCCGTCAAGGATAACACACAAACGAACCATACTATCACCTCAGATCCTGAACTTTTCCCTCTCGACCGTACCATTTACGCGGACTTCACGCACGATAATGCCATGATGGCTGTGTATTCTGCCCTGGGGCTCTTTGACGATCGAAAGGACCGATCTTCCTCTGCCCCTGTCATGGATCCCACAAAGCCACACAAACGACGATCCTGGTATACATCGAAACTGACTCCGTTTGCCGGTCAAATGGTCGTCGAAAGGCTGAAATGTCGCCAGAAAAACGACCAATCGAAACTGCGTGTTCGGATACTGGTGAATGATGCGGTGGTGCCACTTCCGTTCTGCGGCGACAGTGGAGATGGAATCTGCGACTTGGAGGCGTTCGTTCAAAGTCAGGTTTACGCTCGCGAGACTGGTATTGCGGACTGGTACAAGTGCTTCGAGGGGACATAGGATTGAGCAGACGAATTATGCGGGAAAGGTTTCATGCTACATACTTTTCGGCGAACTAATGATGACACGACTTCCCTTCATTCCGGGATTTAGGCAGAATTTATTCCGCATATATTCAATCATTAATCCACTTGTCATGCGTCATGTAACCATACAGGATATTTATACAGTAGTTTGTTTCTTGGCTTCAGGCAGATGGAGATGAGACCCATCATTTCACTGTTGACGTGAAGCAAAAGCAAGCTTTCAGTGCACTATCGCAAATATCCTAGATGTACGAGATCTGAAGACCAATAAAAATTTGACAAGGTCATTTGGTCGCCTTACTTTTATCAGTCGCATATATCAATTATTCATGTGCATCTACGCGAGCTATATAATTGGTCCTCTAGTCTTTGCTACTCCTAAGTCTATATCGCTCATATGCCTTTCGGTGTCGCACATCGAGAGAACCCTGAAATGCGACCTCACTTTGAACGAAGCACGCAAAGGAAAGGACCATTGTCCAAGCTGCACAAAACCCGACCTTTCTACATATCTCCAAGCGCATCGTCACCATCGTCGTGCTCCCCACGCATAACCTCGCGCGAGAGCTCCTTCTCCCGCTCCAGAGCAGCCTGTACACTGACGAGCTCCTTCCTGTGCGCATTGAGAGGATAACGCATGGCCTAGACAACCATGTCAACATTAGCGATCCTTCCCCCCCCCGCCAAACGGTGACACCACAATCAACTCACCCTAACACTTTCATTATGCAACTGCAGGCAAAACGAAATCCTGCGCCCAAACACGTCCACCACTTCTGGTCCATACCCCTTCACTGCAGCAGGGGTCTTGGTACTCTTCCCCTCGGTCCCACGCTCGCCCTCGTAACCTCGTGCAACCATCCACCCCTTTTCATGGACGATAGTCGAATCTATCACACCGTCCTTGATTGCCTTACCGACGATGTACTCGGCGTCCTCTTCCGAGTCGAGGTTGAGCTTGAGGCAGATGTCGCGCAGAGAGATGCGCGAGTATGCAAGGGAAAGCTTCCGGATGCCCGTTTTGATTACGTTTTGTCGGAGGCGCGAGATGAGCGTCAGAGTTGCGTCTGAGGCGAATTGCGCGGAGTGCATGGCGAGGGTCGTCTGGAACTGGGCGAGGGAGCCTGCGCGCACAGCTGGATGGTGTAACGGAGCTTGTCAATGCCACCGAGGCTGATACAAGTGAAGAAAATAAAAGCGTACCTTGGACGATTTCCGAGTAGGGTTGTAGCGCTTGTTCCAAAACAGGGTGGCGGAAGGTTTGTCGATCGGGAATCTCACCCATAAGGAGCTCCACTACGATGAAGAACTTGTGGACGGTTTGATAGAACCCAGGGGCGGTAATCGGTGGAGCCGCTCGTCGGATAGCCTGCTGTAGTTGGTCATGCGCTTCAGTATAGTTGAGCTGAACGGCACGTATACGTCCTATAGAGCGGAGGTTAGCTGATATACCCAACGGTTTAATCAACAAAGGGGCTATCACCTAGGTAGAAGTGGTTGCGTGCCAGTTGTGGATTAGCTGCAGATTGAGGGAAGCTCGTCTTCGACACAAACTTGTCGGCCTGCGAGAAGAGGTTGTAGTGGAGGTAGTTGCGGAGGAGAAGGTTGATAAGGGCAGCATGAGTATCGTCGTCTCGTCGAAGGGCGGCAGTTCTCTGAGCGGCAAGCAATGCCCTGAAGATGTAGATCAGTAAGGTTATTAGGTGCTTAGGAAGCATTGACTGGTCGCGAGAGGTGCAAGACATCCCTCCCATAAGCTTGCGCAAGCCAGTGACAGAGCTCGCCAGAGGAACTGACTCACGGTCTCAACTCAGCAATCTCCAAAGAAGGTACAAGCTCGTATGCGCGTCCATATGCCCACCAGATTTTAGCGCCAACGGGGTCCATAGTCCTGCGATTGAGTTGTTGAATCTTGGTAGTAGTCTCTTTGGCGAGTTGGAGGGCGCTCTTGCGAGCTGTATCGGAAGACGAGTCGAGTAAGAGGTGAATGACGAGCAAACGAAGATAGACGTCTGTCTCTGGTAAGTCGGACGCGCTCGTTGACGATTTTGCGTGTGAGGTAGCATCGACGTCCATTGCGGTCGTCGAGGGAGCATTGTCCAAGTGTGTCAATAGGGCCTTCTTTGCGTCTGCGCCTGTGAGTCATCGTTAGCACACATGTTCTACCATGGACGACGCGTCAATACCGTCGATGGTGTCTTCAATTACGGCTCTGAGGACGTCGGCATTGAGTCGTTTTCGTAGAGCAGTCAATGTCCTTAACACTCGATGTGCAAATCGCGGCTCCATCGACGAAACTCCACGCTCGATGAGCTGCACATTCCCCTTGATTTCCTGCAGCAGCGTCGGTTTTGGAGGAGGTGCCTCTTCCTTCTTCTCCGTCTTCTTCTCATCCGTACTTTTCATCTCAACGTCCTGCATTGTCAATTCTTGTCCGGGTGGTCGAGGGCAAATGCGGGCTGACGCGTCGGTACAAATAGAATGGGGACGCCGTACCCTTCAACGTGCAAAGGGGTCTGAAGTACATGGCGATAGAGAGACACCATCTACGCATCTACGCATCTACACTGCAAATTCAACTTTGCGTCCAGGCCCTCCCCAAGCAGGCCCCGTTTTGAGTTTCGTCTCTGCAGCCTTCGCCTCGGGTGCAATACCTGCACTACCTGCTGCCGGTACTTTTGAAATAGGTAGAGGGCTCGCACGGAGCGCGTCGAAAACCCTCTGCGAGTGCTCCGTATTCCGCACAAACCACCCTCCATACTTGCGGTTGATCACCGATTCGACAACGTGCACCATATTCTATACCTTCATTAGCATCCAAGACACGTTAAGGACAGTGTCATGCTCTCACCTCATTGATCACAAAGTCCAAATCGGTCGTAGTGATAACCTGCCCATCGAGCAACGTCCCCTCGTTGTTGACCCTACTAATCCCCCGACTAGCAGCTTTCATCATCATCATGAGTTGCACAAGCTCCTCCTCGTCCCGCTCTAAAAACCCAGCGAGCTTGCTCGCATCGAGACTCGTGTACAGTTTGAGATAACTCCGGAGCGTAGGCACTTCCGCCCTCGCCCGCACATCACCAAGGAATAAGTCAAGGTGCCGTGCAGCAGATTCTTCAGGGGGGTCGTTGATAAACGCACTGAGCGCATCGGGGTCGTGGTACGGGGGCGGGTTGGCCGTAATGAACTTCGGGCAGGCGAAGAGGAAGAGCTCTTTGTATGCCGCGATCGCTTCTGATTCAGCTGTTGTAGCAGGAGCAGGAGCAGGAGCAGGTGGAATAGTTGCTGTGGCTGGGGTTGTGGGCTCTGCGGAGGCCACCGACGATGTAGCCGTGAATGGTAGACTCATCTTTGCTATCTGGTCTGCATAACGCTCTTTGGCGTTGGATAGGATCTGGTCGTCCAGCCTGCTTGGTGACAGGGTGTTGCAGATGGCAAAGAGCGCATACATTCGCTCAGCGGTTTTGTTGATCTACAAAAGCATGAGACTGGGTGATCACACGACAAATATATACGCACTTGGTCATACTGATAGCTTCGAGTATGATACTGTCTCATGCGAGAGATAAAGTTCAATATTGGAACGAATGTTCGAATCGCGTCCGTGTATCTGCGTAGTGCCATGTAGGAGAATCCGACGTAGTAGTATGTCGCGACATGGCATGCAGTAACACGGGTGAAGAATGCCTCAACAACAGGGTTAGCTTTGAGGGAAGTCGGCAAGAAGATGTGACAAACCTTCTGATTCAACTCGATGTTCTCCATCACCTTCAATGCAAGTGTAAAGTCACCGAGAAGAACATGAACTCTCAGCAAACCGATAATGCTGAAGTACCCGAGCATACGGTATAAAGCTTTCGATCCGTACTCGCCTCCCGCCTCACTGCACGCCAGTCAGACACAATCCCGCTACCAAATTAGAGGACTCACGCTATCTCCTCCTCACTCTTCCCTTCCTTGATGGCAACAAGGTACTCAATAATCCGGCTCTTCTGCACAAGCGAGTACAGAACGTTGAGTACAGAATAACAACTCCAGATCTGCGAGCCGCCATTGTTCGCCGATTCGTTCTCCGTTGCAAGAAGTCCTATTTCTTCTTCAGTCTTTTGCTTGGCTTTGGAGCGCCAGATAGAGAAGGACTGGAATTGATAGATGAATTCGTCGATGATGTCCCAGAGCCATTGATCTGGCAGGGTTAGCGGTACGGGTCCTTCCGAGTCTGTAAAAGGTATTAGTGAGGATAGGAGGAGAGTGGGGAGAAAGTAAGCGACGTACTGAGGAGGTAATTGAAAAGCTCGCAGCTATTTTCGTACGAGTGGAAACGATCTTCAAGGTTGGGCGTTAATCGGGAGTAGATGTGCCTGTGTACTGTCAATATCTATCAAGAAAAGGGTGCCCAGACGCACCTGTAGTACAGTTCCCGGTAGAGAATCAAAAATACAGGATCTGCGATCAAAGTGAGTTTCTCCAGCGTTTGTGCGTGCGAAGAACCTACCCTCGCCAACAAGCGGGGCAATGGTTTCAGCTTCTGGCCACTCCTGTTTCGTGTAGAATTGCTCGGTGAGCTTGTTCCACCCATTTTCGTAGGCGGCGGTGATTTCAGCCAGGTTGCTGTTCATGTAGGCGTGATAAAAATGGACGATGAACTACGTTAATTGGTAAACGTTAACACGTAATCTGTATGGACAAGCATGAGAGAATTTAGCTCACACGTTTGACGACTTCAGGGATCTGAGCAAAAGCGACCTGTTGGGCGATTTGCTGTTGAACGGCCAACAAAGTCGCGTCATCGATCCTTGGCACTGCATTCACATTAGATAGTTATAATCAATCGAGGTGAATGGGTGCCTCAGGCCAGACTTTGGACTGACTTCCGTCTTCATATATCCCCGCTTGGCCATAGTTTCCGATCGCCAGATTGAGTCCGACCTCCTCGTAGTCCTCTGCATCGTCAATCTCGTCCTCGTAGTAGTTGTGCCTTTGGGACATTCTCTATGAAGAGGCGCAGGTCCAAGAGTGTGTTTGGGTGCCAAACTTCCACCAAAGAAATTCTGCGTTGCGCCGATAATGACCGTATGAGACTAAGGGTCCAGTCAAAAGCACTATTGGCTATCAAGCTCAATTTAAGCAAGTGAAGGAAGAGCCGCACAGCGAATGGTGCCTGTATATCCGTAAAAAAAAGGACTTTGATAATGAGAAATATTGACTACAGTCCAGCTTTCTTCTTTGCGAGCTTCTCCTGTCGCTCCCAGTACGCGCTCCACCCTCTTCCCGTTCGACTTTCGTTGGTCCTCCCCAGGACACCGGATATCCACTGGCCAGTTCCGACGAGTTGCTTCAAGTCGACGCCCGTGTCGTACCCCGCGCCCTGTAGCGCGTGCACTATGTCTTCTGTTGCGGCATTTCCTGTCGCTCCGGGCGAATAGGGGCACCCCCCCAGTCCGGCGACTGACAAGAGCATCGTGATTAGAGGCCAGAGAAAGGACGGATACAGAGAGAAATACCAGAGCTATCGACTGTTCGAATCCCGCACTGTTCGCACATGGTGTTTAGATAAGCACATTCATGAGAGCGCAATAAGAACAATACGTACCTCGATGGAAACAAGGACGTTGGCAACCGCCATTCCGTATGTATCATGGTACTATGTAGTCGAACCATTAGACGGAGGAATCTTGGTAATGAAGCCAAACCTACATGAGCCTGTTGAGTGATAGTTAGTACTATTCACCACTGGCTCATAGGAAGGAGATGGCGTCACTGACAGCCATCTTGTCCAAGGGTAGGCCTTGACGGGCCATCTCGTTGAGTAGGGCTACAACTGTCAACTTAGTCCCAGTACCGATGGTATCCCCCAACGAAACTTCATAGCAACCCATCTCAAAAAGCTCCTTTGCGACATTTGCCACCCTTGAGGGCGCTATCGGGCCCTCAAACGGGCAACTGATGACCGTACTGACGTATCCTCGGACCTTCAAACCCGCGTCCCGAGCCTCGCGCGCGACTTCTCGCAAGGATTTAATGGATTCCTTGACTGTATTGTTGGTATTGGCTTTCGAGAACGAATCTGAAGCTGCTGTAAAGATGGCAACTTCGTTGAGGGGCAGTTTGCGCGGAGTAGTGGCTTCATCTGTTTCCCGCAGGACTAAGACGGCCTCTAAGCCTTTGGTATTAGGTACCAAGAGTGGATAGGATACTCCCGGTCTGCGGTTCATTTGCTGGAGAACTTCCTTTGTTGTTGCCATCTCTTCGCAAGAATAGTGTGCGCGTGTAAGATGGGAGTAATCATGTTCCGTATTACCGATATGGGG
>WNFL01383110.1_pt1 | contig 12527 bp, 10 predicted proteins | sample 5400361 | NCBI WGS metagenome assembly WNFL01 (sample SAMN13153351, study PRJNA577476) | soil metagenome | isolation source: 40 cm soil on Douglas fir-dominated hillslope | place: USA:California | collected 2013-09-17
TTAACTGCTTTTGCCACGCCTTGTCGTTGGTAATCGCCGAACAGACGAGGGTTGAGCCGATTTTTTCCAGCATCTGGTCCTGCGGACATTCCACGACCGTCACGTAAGGAAACATGTATTCGGTGTTCGCGATCTTTCGATCCGGTGAATCACAGTGGATCACCCATGGACGGAGATAAGCGGCGCGTTTGATCTCCACCAGGCGCGGGCCAAATTTGGCGGTCATGTCCTCCACACCGGATTCGTTCATCTTTTCTTTGATCGAATTGTGAATGGCCTGCGCCTGGCCGGGCACGGTGAATGCGGCGATCGTGGCACTGGGATCGTCCGGCCCTTTAACCTCCATCGGTCCGAGACGTTCCGCCAACGCGGCAGCGATTTCCTTCGTATGCCGCGATGCCCAGACGCCGGAACAGTTGATGCAACCGCGCCCGCTATTCAAGTAAACGCTGTCCACAATGAGATCGATGTACTTCGGCCAGTTATCGACCATGTCGTCGCCCAGTATCACTTTGCTGAACCCGGGGCCGTGGACCTGCACGCGTGAATTGCCTTCGTATCGCTTAACTGTCTCCGTGCTGCCGAAGATTTTGATCCGTTGGCAACGATTAACGACTTCAGCGCCCATTTCGGCGCCGCCCGGGTAAATGCTGATGGCTTCGCGCGGCACGCCCGCTTCGAAGAAAGCGGCGCCCATCCGGTAGGGGGTCCACGGTTCCTGCGGACCGGGCTTTAGAATGAGTCCCACCTGCATCGGAATTACTGGAAGCCAGAGAGTGTGGACGCCAGGCGAATTGGAGGGGAGCACGAGCGCCAGGACCGGCGATTGCGCCTGGTAACTCACAGGCACGCCGCGTGATTCCACGCCGTAACCACGCGTAAGAATTTCCAAATCCAACCCGCGCGTAAGCGAGTCCAGGATTTTATCCATGTTCGAGAGCACGAAATGGTTCTTGGCCATGTTGCCCTTGCACATATGCTCCGGGAGCCCGGTCGACGCGGATTGCTGGCGTGCAAAATCATCGGGCGACTGCACTCCATCGCCCATCGGCAAGGTGCCGTCGCGGTAGAGGTCCGCCGCTTTTTTCATCATTTGTATCAGCTGGCGGCACGGGATTTCCCGCAGAAGATCGCGCGCGCGCTGGGCTTTACGAATGTCTTTGGCCAGAAGTCCGGGATTGGCCTGGCTGACTTTGGCCAGCGCCTCGCCAGTGATGAAGTTCTGGACGGTATCGACCTCAAGACTCGAATAAGGCTCGCCCCAACGCAAAACAGGAATATTGACCATAGTAAAATCTCGCGGGCGGCAATGACCGCCCATAACATTGATGTTCACCCCTATTTTCAGCCGGAAGCGCGTTTCGAGCAACTCTTTTCCATCTTTCATCAGCTCCTGTCGTCTGCTTACACTGGCGTCCCATGAAACTGGGAAACTTCAATTAACCTATGAATCCCCCCTCTCTTCCAGGCTCCATTGCGGCGCCCACCAAGTCCGGACTGGCCATTGCCAGCTTGATTCTCGGCATTGTCGGCATCGCGCTCTGTTTTGGTCCGGTTGCAGGCGTTCCCGCAGTGATCTGCGGACACCTGGCACAGTCAAAAATAAAAGCGTCTGGTGGAACAGTCGGCGGCGCGGGTTTGGCCACTGCCGGGCTGATCACCGGCTACCTCTCAATCGCCTGGATTTTCGTGATCGGGATGCTGGCTGCCATTGCCATCCCAAATTTTGTCAGAGCCCGAACGGCGGCGCAGACGGCCGCTTGTCAAGCCAACCTTAGAATGATCCAGGGCGCGAAGGAGTCGTGGGCTGCCGATCGCAAGAAAAATTTGGGCGACATGCCCGCCGAAAGTGACCTGTTTGGTCCTGATAAGTACATCCACACTGAACCGGGCTGCCCCGCCGGAGGAACCTACACCCTGAACTCAGTGCGGGAAGAAGCGAGCTGCACCGTTCACGGCTCTCTCTCGGCGCCACAACGCCCGCAAAGATAGGGCCTGCTGATACAGAACTTGGACCGACGCGCCTTTGTCTCTACCAGGACGCTTTCTGCTCGCTGAAATGGAGCGCTTGAATATTCCCCAAGGAGCTGGTCGGCAGCCAACGTTGGCGAACCTCTGGCGGCAACACTGCAGTAGTGTTGCCGCAATCATGCTTGCGTTATGTCTGACGGGATGCCAGACCGTCTCCAAGTCCTCTCCGTTCAACCTGTCCGAACCCGGTTGGCGACTTCAACAGGGGCAGGCGTTGTGGCGGAGTAAGAAGGAGGCGCCGGAGATCGCCGGGGAAATTGTTCTGGCGACCAATGCGAATGGCCGGGCATTTGTGCAATTTCTCAAGAATCCCCTGCCGCTTGTGACAGCGGAGATTGGACCCCTCGGATGGCACGTTGAGTTTATTCCGAAGAAGCGCAGCTTCTCGGGCCGTGGGAGGCCACCGGGACAATTGATCTGGTTGCAACTCCTTCGTGGTCTCGAACAGGGCATGCTCCCTCGATATTTTCAGTTCAGCAAGGCTCCCGATGGTGGAACTCACATCGAAAACAATCGCACCGGAGAGAGCATTACTTTATTTCTGAACGACGGGTGATCTCAGTGGAAAATTTTGCGAGGTGCGGGTCACGGCTCGCGGGGACGCTCGCCCTCTCGACGGCAGCAACGGCCATGCTCCGCGACATATGATGAAGAACGGGCGGCGGTGGTTTCTCGTTCTGCTGTTGGTTGCCGTTGGCCTCGGCATTTATCGCCTGCGTTTCGATGTCGAGGTGCTCAATCTGCTGCCGCCGGGTGAACCGGTGGTTGAGGGACTCAAATTATTTCAACAATACTTCGCCAATGCCCGCGAGTTGATCATCACCGTCCGCAGCCAGGAGCCGGGAGCGGCGGAACAGAACAGGCCGCGCGCTGGCTCGCCGAACGATTGCGCAAGGAACCCAACCTGGTGGCCGGAGCGACCTGGCAGCCACCGTGGCTCGAGCGCCCGGAGCAGTCCGCGGAATTGGTCGCTTACCTCTGGCTGAATCAACCGGCCGAATTGTTCGGCGAGTTGACCGGGCGGCTCGCGGAAACCAATTTACTGGCGCTGCTGCGAGATGCGCGCGAACGGCTGGCCGCGTCCTTCTCTCCGGACGACCTCGCCCGTCTGAGCTACGATCCGTTTGGGTTAACTCGACTGCCGGAAAGCGCGACGGCCTCAGCCGCTTCATTTGGCCAGGGAGATGAATTATTTGCATCGGCGGACGGGCGATTCCGCATGATCTTCGTCAAAGCAGCGACCGAACTGACTACTTATCGGGATTGCGATCGGTGGCTCGTCAGAGTCAAGCAGGTGATCGAATCGCCGGAAGCGAAGGCGGCGCTGCCATCGAGCGCGACGATCAAATATACTGGCCGTCCTGCCTTTGTGGCTGAGATCGGCAGGGGCATGGAGCGCGACATGGGAGCGCCCTCGGCAGGGACGCTTGGAGTCATTGCGCTGTTGTTCTACATAACTCATCGACGCTGGCGTCCCCTGCTCTGGCTCATCGTCCTCTTGATTCTCATCCTCGCTACATCGCTTGCGTTGGGCGGGCTTGTCTATGGAACACTCAATGTCGTGAGCCTTGGTTTCGCTTCAATACTTCTCGGCCTGGCCGAGGATTTTGGGATTGTTTTGTATGAAGAATCGCGCACACATCCCGAGTTGCCACCGGGCGAGGTGCGCAAAATCGCCGCCCCTGGGATTTTCTGGTCGTCGATCACTACCTGCGGTGCGTTTCTATTGCTCAACCTGAGCGGACTGCCCGGACTCGGACAACTTGGAACACTTGTCGCCATCGGCATTGCAGTGGCCGCCCTTGTAATGTCTTACGCATACCTGCCTCCGCTCGTGCGAAGGGCGAATGCAAACTCCAAACCCTCCCCGCGGACCGCCCCCTCACCGCGGCCCTCTCCCCCGGTGGGGGAGAGGGAGAATCGTCAGGCCGCTTCATTGGATCAACACGCAATCGCCAAGCCGCGGAGCGAGTTCCCTCTCCCCAAGGGAGAGGGTCAGGGGGAGGGGGAACGTGGTGGGCAAACTTGCAATCACAAACATCCAGCGCCCGATCGCGACGGCTTTTTTATCCTGGCCTGGTCCGTAACTGTGCTGCTGCTTCTGGCTGCCATTCCCCTGCTCTATTTCGAACCTCCGCGCTTCGACAGATCACCCGATTCACTCAAGCCGAAGAACAGCCAGGCTTATGCGGCTTTGGACGAAGTGAAAATCGAGATGAATCGCCGGCAGGAGCCACTTTGGGTCGTGGTGGAAGGAGGCGATGAGCAACAGGTCGAGCAACGACTCCGCGTAGTGGAGCCGGTGCTCGCTCGCGCCGTGTCGAATCGCCTTATCGCGAGCTACACGATGCCTACAACGCTCTGGCCGAACGTAAAGAATCAGCAACAAAATCGGCCAACTGCGGAAAGCCTCATCAGCCGACGCGAACTGCTCCATCGCGCAGCAACGACCGGCGGCTTCTCTGGAAACGCCCTGGGGCTGACGGACGGAATTCTGGGCACATGGCAAAAGGCCCTCGCAAGCCCAAACGTTTTCTGGCCCACCAACGGGAACAGTCGCTGGATCATGGAAAAACTAACGGCGCGGGCGCCGGGGAAACTATTGGCGGTTGGCCTCATTCACCCGAACGAGCTTCGCGGAGAGGGCATCTGGCTATCTGGCTGGGACCTGCTTGGGCCCACCGTATCCGGTTTGGTCATTAAGGACATGCCTCGAGTCGTGATTCCAATTCTGGCGTTGGTGATTGGATCGCTCTGGCTCGCCTTTCGCAATTGGCGTGAAGTGCTCCTGAGCCTCGCGACCGTGACTGTCGCGGGCATTTGGCTCGAACTGCTCATGTCCGTGCTCGGCTGGTCGTGGAACATGATGAACCTGATGTCCGTGCCATTGCTGCTCGGCATGGGGGTCGACTTCGCCATCCATATGCAACTCGCGATGCGCCGCCATTCCGGCGACCTGGCATTTGTCCGACGCTCCATAGGACGCGCGCTACTTCTGGCCGGGTCGACCACCGTCGCCGGGTTCGCTTCGGTCGCGTTCTCCTCGAATGCCGGATTGGCCAGCCTTGGTAAAGTGTGCGCCGCTGGAATCAGTTGTGCCATGCTCACAGCGGTTTTCCTGTTGCCAAGCTGGTGGGCGAAGGTGAGGAAGTAATCAATGTGGACAAAGCTGTCCGATGCGAGAATCAACATTTACACTGCGCAAAGAGAACGAAGGAGACGAAGAATTTGATCGCCGCAAAAAGGAGTGAGAGTGCGAGTAAGAGTGGGAATGAGAATGGAAAAGAATTGAGCGAAAGCCAAGGAGCCGGAGGCGGATCTGAGCGTTGATGGGAAGAAGGTTTGCCGATCGGCTTTGCGAATTGGGTGGTTTCCTTTAGGGTTGCGCGAGATGAGTTCGAGTTTGCCGGAAGCGGAGAAAGTCAGGGAACCGATTTCCCCGCCCGAAGGGCGCATTGTTCCGCTCGCAACAACGGCTGCGATTCCCAGCAAAGCCGCAACTGCAATGAATGGGCCCTCTTCTCTTTATCGTGCGGGGCTTTGGCGCATCGCCATTGCTGTGGCGCGCCGCATGCCGCATTTTCTTCTCTGCCGCCTGGCGGGGCATGTCGCCAAGGTGTATTGGTTAAGCTGCCCGGCCCGGCGTCGCGTGGTTTTCGAGAATGTGCTGCCTGCGGTGCATGGAGACGAGCGGGCCGCGCGGATTACCACTCGCGAACTTTTTCAACAATTCGCCATCAAACTTGCGGATCTCTGGCGCTATGAAAGCGGGCTGTCGATCTACAACTTGTTCCACAGTCTGACGGGCTGGGAACATCTTGAAGCCGCGCAAAAGCAGAATCGAGGCGTCCTGCTGGTCACGGTCCATCTCGGTAATTGGGAATTCGGAGCGCCATTGCTCACACAACGCGGTGTGAAACTGCAGGTAATCACCATGGCGGAACCGGAAGCGAAGTTGACCGAGCTGCGACAAAATGCCCGCGCCCGTTGGGGAATCGAAACGATTGCGCTGGGGGATAGTCCGTTCGCAGCGGTGGAAATCATCCGCCGACTGGAAGCCAACAGCGTAATTGCTCTGCTCATGGATCGGCCGCCGCAGACGGGTGTGCCGGTGACCCTGTTTGGCCGACCATTCGCCGCCTCAATCTCTGCCGCCGAATTGGCGCGTGCTTCCGGTTGTGCACTGTTGCCGGTCTATCTCCCAAGAACATCTCGCGGCTACACCGCACACATTCTGCCGGAAATAAGCTATGATCGCGGAGCTTTGGGCAACCGCGAAGCGCGGATTCAACTCACGCAAAAAATCATGAGCGCGTTCGAACCGGCCATCCGTCTATATCTGAACCAATGGTATCATTTCGTTCCAATCTGGCCGGAGTAATCCTGGCGTTCTGTTACGCGACCGTATCATTCTGCGCCCAGGACGAGCGCGGCGGGAAGCTTCCTGCCGTCGTGACTTCCTGGCTCAACCCTCAGACCAACATCCAAACGTGGTCAGCGGATGTGACCCAGATCCGCACGCTTAAAACGCTGACGCAACCACTCACTGCGACTGGTCAGGTCTGGTTCGCTGCGCCGAACCAGTTCCGCTGGGAGATCGGCAAGCCGGCTCAGACCATAGCGGTCCGAAAGTCGGACGAAATGCTGGTGATCTATCCCCGGCTCAAACGCGTGGAGCGCTACTCCTTCGCCGGCCAGCAGACGGGGCCATGGAAGGATACGCTGGCGTTGCTCGAGGCCGGGTTTCCGCGCAACGAGGCCGATTTGAATAAGCAATTCAAGGTCACGGGGCTAAGCACCTCGAATTCGGTCTGCGCGCTCAATCTCGAGCCCAGGTCAACTGCCGGCCGTCATATGATGCCACGTCTGACCGTGGGATTTGGAACGGATGATTTTATGTTGCGGTTTACGGAGCTTCAATTCACGGATGGCTCGATGATGCGGAATGAGTTCAGCAATGCGCAGCGCAACCCACCGATCGACCCGGCACTCTTCAATCCCAAACTTGAAGGCGATTACAAAGTCGTCGAACCGATGAAGCATTGAGTTCGCGGAGCGTCGGTCTTTAGGCCGCTTGAAGCATCGATTGATGCAGGAGGCTTGGAAAGATCGAGCGTCTGTTCCACGTTCGAGTGGTGAAGTGGCGTGAACGCAGCGCTCCGCCGGAGCGCGATCGAAAGCACCGGTCAGCGGAGGTGTGAACGGGGGTTGCGTACTTACTGGCGCGCTGTTCCCCTCACCCTGGCCCTCTCCTTGGGGAGAGGGTGCCCCACGCCCACAATATTTCAGGCGCTTGCTCGCTCCTCACTTGATCGAAAGGGTCGGCAGTTTCTATTCGCTCCGCTCCGCCGCATTGCCTTGAAAGTCGGACAACAAATGGTATCCTCGTCCGGTGGATCCCACAGTCATCAGCTCTGACCCGAAGATTCAGGGCGGAGTCGCTGTTTTTACGGGCACTGCCGTTCCGATCCAGACATTGATCGACTACTGGCAGGGCGGTCTACCGCTCTATGAGTTCCTGCTCGATTTCCCCGCCGTCCAAAAATGGCAAGCCAAAGAAGTGCTCGATTGGTTTTCCGAGATGAAGAAGTCAGGCAAACTCCCCGCGGCTGAGCTTCAGGCGCTTCAGAGCAAGCGGACCTAGTCCTGGCGCTCAACCATCCTGTCAGCAGTGAAACATTTCCACCACCCGCGCGAAAACCTGCTATGTTGACCGGGTGCAGGTATCCGAAAAGGTTCAATGCCCGTTTTGCGGGCAGTCATTCGATCTGGTGATCGACACCAGCGTTCCTTCGCAGCGGTTCACGACCGACTGTGAGGTGTGCTGCAGGCCGTTTGAGGTGGGCGCGGAATGCGAGCCGGGCGAAATTCTGAGCTTGGATGTAACACGGGCGTGAGGAACTCTTGCCGCACTTATGGATCGTCTGACAATTCTTTGGATTTATATTGTTCTCCTGGTTGCCGGCGGCGTGATGGGGCTGGTGAAAGGGAAAAGCAAAATATCATTGATCGCTTCTCTGGCGTTCGCGATTCCGCTCATTCTCTGCGCGCTCTATGTAATCCCGTTTAAGTATTCGACCTGGATCCTCGTGGTGCTGCTCGCCTTCTTTGGCTGGCGATTGCTCAAGTCGAAAAAGTTTATGCCCGCCGGGTTGATGGTCATCCTGACCATTCTGGCCCTGGCTCTTCCTCGAATTCTTTAAGGCTGAACGCGCGGTGCCCCAATCGACTCATCTTCCCATCTGGCAAATTCACGCGCAGATCATCGCTGCTCTCCGGACCGTTCCCGGGCAGACATCCGAAGCATGCAATCGCCTGGTCCTGGTCGCGCCCACGGGCTCAGGCAAGACGACACAGGTCCCGCAGATGCTGCTGGAGGCGGGCCTGGCGGGCGACAGGAAGATCGTGGTACTCCAACCGCGGCGTGTGGCCGCCCGGACGGGGGCGGCGCGTGTCGCATGGGAACGCAGCGCGCGGTTGGGAGCGGAGGGCGGATACCAAATCCGCTTCGATGACCAAACAAGTCTGGGGACGCGGATCTGTTTCGTGACCGAGGGTATTTTGCTGCGCTGGCTGCAGGATGACCGCAAGCTCAGCGATATCGGCATAGTGCTCTTCGACGAGTTTCACGAACGCAATTTGCTCAGTGACGTGGCGCTCGCGTTGGTAAAAGACCTGCAGCAGTCGTTGCGGCCCGATCTGAAGCTGGCGGTGATGTCAGCCACGCTCGAAGCCCAACCGGTGGCCGAGTATCTTGGGAATTGTCCAATCCTGATTTCCGAGGGACAGATGTTCCCAGTACAGGTCCACTATCAGTCGCACCACGATGAGCGGCCATTTACGGAACAAGCGGCGGACGCGGTGGAGGCCATCGTCAATGCCGGCGAAACGGGCGATATCCTTGTCTTTATGCCTGGCATGGGCGAGATCAACTCAACCATCGGCGCCATCCGCGCGGCGCGCACCAGGGAACGGCTCGCGCTGATTCCATTGCACGGGGATTTGCCGCCGGACGATCAGGACCTGGCGTTTGCGCCGAATCCGGCGCGCAAAGTGATCGTGGCGACCAACGTGGCGGAGACTTCGGTGACAATCGATGGGATTCGGCATGTGGTCGATAGCGGCCAGGCGCGAGTGTCGCGATACGACGCCGAGCGAGGCATCAGCACGTTGTTTCTCGAAGAGATCAGCCGCGCCTCGGCCGAGCAGCGCAAAGGACGCGCTGGCCGAACGGCTCCCGGAACCTGCCATCGACTTTGGACGGAAAGCGGGCAGCTGAATCGGCCGGAGCGAAACACGCCGGAGATACAGCGCAGCGATTTGGCTGAAGTTGTGTTGTTGCTCCATTCGCTGGGAATCAAGAAGGCAGCGGAATTCGACTGGCTGGACAAGCCGGACAAGGCTGCTGTGGAACGGGCCGAGGAGTTGCTGCGAATTCTCGGAGCGCTGCGAACGGAAACATTGCAGAGGGCAACTTTGGCCCCGCCTGAAACGAGGGAACGGAGACCGGCTGAAGCCGGGACTACGAAGTTCTCGGATCTGACACCGATCGGCCGGCAGATGCTGCGGCTGCCGATGCATCCGCGGTATTCGAGAATGCTGGTCGAGGCGGCGCAGCACGATTGTGTTCCTGCCGCTTCATTGTGCGCCGCGCTGGTGAGTGGACGCGACCTGCTCATGCGGCTCAGCCGGGACGATAAACATATTTCCGAAGCTCGTGAGTTATTTGAGGCTTCAGATCAGTCGGATTTTTACACACTGATTCGCGCGTGGCAATTTGCGCGAAAAAATAATTTCGCGGTGGAGAGCTGTCGTCGCTACGGCATCCACGCGCAAACGGCGCGGCAGGTGGAGCAAACGTTCCAACAGATTGTCAGTGTCGCCCGGCAGCTTCGGAGTCATAAGGTGGAACTATTGCCCGATGGTTTGGAAGATCCGGCTTCTGGGGACGATGGACGCCTGGTTCCCCCTAACCCTAACCCTCTCCCTCGGGGAGAGGGAACAGCAGCCGGAGCTTCCGATGTGACATCTGACCCCCGTCGAATTTCTCAATCAGCGGCCGAAGCAGCCTCCCTCTCCCCAGGGGAGAGGGCCGGGGTGAGGGGAAAGAGCGGTCCCGAAATCGGAGAAGACGTGGCCATCGCTAAGCCGGTTGGTGATGATCCCCTGCTTCGCTGCATCATGGCGGGATTCATCGATCAGCTCTGCGTGCGGCGCGATCTGGGCACGCTTGATTGCGAAATGACCGAAGGCAGGACGGGATCACTGATGCGCGAGAGCGTCGTCCAAAACGCGCGTTTATTCGTGGCGGCCGCCATTCGCGAAGTAGAATCGCGCGGTTCCGGCAAGCTAACGCTTCTCGGCCTGGCCACGGCGGTGAAACGCGAGTGGATCGAGCAGATGTTTCCGCAACACCTGAGCGCGGCAGTGGAGCACCTGTTCGATCGGACCCATAAGCGCGTGGCGGCGGTGAAGTTGGTTCGCTTCAGCGACCTGGTAATCGATCACGGGCATCAAAAGGAAATTGATCCAATGGCTTCCGCGGCGTCTCTCGCGGACGCGTATGCAAAGAAATATTTCGAGCTGTCACTGTTCAATCATGACGTAAAACAGTTCATCGCGCGCGTGAACCTGGTCACGGCGGCGCTGCCCGAATTGGAATTTCCCGCTTTCGATGCGGCGGCGATCAGGAGCCGCCTGATACAAGCTTTCCACGGGTTGACGCTGGTCAAGGAGGCGCAAGCCACGCCCTTGAAAGAGGTCTTTTTGAAGCATCTGGCGCCTGAGCAAGTCGCATGGCTTGATGAACTGATGCCGCTCGTCATTCAGTGGCCCGATGGACGGAAGCTCAAACTGTTGTATTCCGAAGAGGTGCGCGATGAAGATGGCGAACCGCAATCGCCCGAGGTGCAGGTGAAGCTGCACGAATGTTTTCAACTCAAAGACCATCCGCACATCTGCGAAGGAAAGCTTCCCGTCAAGCTCTGGCTCTGCGCCCCGGACGGCAAACGCCTTGAGGCCACATTCAATTGGCCCGCCTTCAAGGCGCTCTCCTATCCCAAGCTTAAGCCGGTGCTGGCGAAGAAATACCCGCTGGTTGGCTGGTTGTAGCGCAGATTCTCAAGCTGCGGTCTCGCGGTTTGCAACCTGCCGGGCGGGAAAAGTTGCGTGCACGCGCAGGTATGGCCAAGCGTCCGCCGATTAAAAATCGGCGATACGGCAGATTGAAAACAGGAGCTACGTCACTTTCCGCGCAAAAACGCCAGCAGGTCGGCCATGTCCTGCGGCTTGAGAGCTTTCTCCAAACCTTCGGGCATCAGGGAGAGTCCCGAACTTCTCATTTCAGTGATGTCGCTGCGCAACAGAACCTCTTCAACTCCGCCCTGGCTCCGCAGCGTAAGGCTCGTCGGAGTCTCGGCCGAGATGATGCCGCTCAGCTCGCGGCCGTTGCGAGTTGTCACATTGTAGCCGATATAGCGTGATTCCACCGCCTGGTTTGGATCGAGCAAGGCGGTAAGAAGAACCTCCGTTGGCTTGCCTGTGACCATGGCGAGGTCCGGACCGATCTCGGTTCCTTCGCCGCGCAACCGATGACAGACGGTGCAATTCTGCCGGAACAAAACTACGCCTTTTGATGCGTCGCCGCTCGAGGGCAGAGTCGCGGCGTACTGCCGGACCAGCGCCTGACGATCAGAACGCGTGGAAGAGAAAAGCTTTTCAGCGCGAGAACGGATCGAGGAGTCCGAGCTGGTGGTCAACCTTTGCTGAGCGGCAGCGCCTATTTCGCCAGCGGCAATGCTGCCGGCCTCGATGGCATCGAGGAATTGCTGCGACCATTCAGGGCGGCTGCCGAGCATGCCCAAAGCCTGGGAGCGGGCACTGGGTCCGAGCGTCCGCCAGTGCGAGATCAGAACCGACGCAACGCGCGAATCGCGTGATTTTTTAAGAGCCTCCAGCGCAGCCTCCTGCACTGCGCTTGTATTTTGGGGCGCCAGCAAGTCTCCAAGCGCCGACAAATCGTCCTTCGCTGCCGACGGGCTCCGGCCGAGAACTCCGATGGCCGCCAGCCGATCAGAGGCGCTGGCGCGAGTGTCGGTCGCTGTTTGGCGCGCTGCTTTAAAAATGGGTTCGACTTTGACGGAGGACGATGCCTTCAAAAACTCGGCCAGTGATTGGCCTTGCCGCTCCAGGCCAGCGAGCAATCCGGACAGGGCTCGATATTGCCATGGGCGGAACTGTCCCGAACGCGGCTGGGCGATGCTCGCCAGTGCTTTGGAGACGCTCGCACTGTCCTTCGCGACGGTCGTCGAGGTGAGCAACGCGCCGAGGATCGGCTGCGGATCAGCGGATTGTTTTTCATCCAGAAGGACGGAGAGCATTTCTTTTGCGTGGGGTTCAGAGGAACTGAGGATCGCGGTTACGATATCGGTGTTCGCACCGTCGCGATCGGCCAAACGAAGAAGGGCATGCGCGGCTTCCGGTGAACGCCATTCCCC
>WNFL01119938.1_pt1 | contig 12526 bp, 11 predicted proteins | sample 5400361 | NCBI WGS metagenome assembly WNFL01 (sample SAMN13153351, study PRJNA577476) | soil metagenome | isolation source: 40 cm soil on Douglas fir-dominated hillslope | place: USA:California | collected 2013-09-17
CCGGTGATAGTAGTCGAGCCGGAAGAGTATGAGAAGTGGATGGCTTCACAAGAATCATGGTTAAAGCAAAACCCTGACTACATGAAGTATGTTCCCGACAACCTCAAGGAAGCTGCAATGATCAAGGCAGGTTTGCCAACGAGCGCTTCTGTTCAAACAGCAAATTCAGTTACTCTGAAATAAGAAAACATGGCAACAATGGATACACATTCGCACGATGAAAATGGTCACGAGCACGCTCATCACGGAAACTTTTGGACGAGTTATGTTTTCAGTGAAGACCATAAGGTAATTGCGAAACAATTTTTGATCACTGGTATGGCGTGGGCGATGATCGGAGGTATCCTTTCATTGTTGTTCCGCTTGCAATTGGGTTTCCCCGATGCAAACCTTTCCTGGTTGAAGCCACTCCTTGGCGGATGGTTAACCCCCGAGGGAAAAATTGACCCCGAATTCTATCTGGCATTGGTAACAATGCATGGAACCATCATGGTGTTCTTCGTATTGACTGCGGGCTTGAGTGGAACATTCAGTAACTTCTTGATTCCATTGCAAGTAGGAGCGAGAGACATGGCCTCTGGTTTTATGAACATGCTCTCTTATTGGTTCTTCTTTGCGTCAAGCTGCGTGATGTTCACTTCATTGTTTATTTCAACAGGACCTGCTGCCGGTGGTTGGGTGATCTATCCTCCATTGAGCGCTTTGCCTCAAGCCATTTCCGGCTCCGGACTTGGTATGACGTTGTGGCTTGTATCAATGGCCTTATTCATTGTGAGTTCACTTTTAGGAAGCATTAACTACATCACTACTGTAATCAACTTACGTACAGTGGGCATGTCATTCTCTAAATTACCACTTACCATTTGGGCGTTCTTGCTTACAGCAGTAATTGGTATCCTCTCATTCCCTGTATTGTTTGCAGCAGCGCTGCTTTTGATTTTTGATAGAAGCTTCGGCACTAGCTTCTACTTGTCAGATATCTATATCGGTGGTGAAGCTCTTCCTAATCAAGGGGGAAGCCCAATCTTATTCCAACATTTGTTCTGGTTCCTGGGGCACCCGGAAGTGTACATTGTGTTGTTGCCAGCATTGGGACTTTCATCGGAAATTATTGCAACCAATTCGCGTAAGCCTATCTTCGGTTACAAGGCGATGGTAGGTTCGATGTTGTTCATCGCGATTCTTTCGTTCGTAGTATGGGCCCACCACATGTTTGTGACGGGAATGAACCCATTCTTAGGATCGATCTTCACGTTGCTTACATTGATCATTGCCGTTCCTTCAGCTGTGAAAATATTTAATTACGTGACTACGATGTGGAAGGGTAATATCATATTCACTCCGGCCATGTTGTTCGCCATAGGGTTGGTGTCTTTCTTCCTTACGGGAGGGATCACCGGTATTTTCCTTGGTAATTCAGCGATCGATATTCAATTGCATGATACTTACTTTGTGGTAGCTCACTTCCACCTGGTGATGGGTAGCGCCTCATTCTTCGGCATGGTAGCAGGTGTATACCACTGGTTCCCGAAAATGTTTGGTCGAATGATGAACGATAAACTCGGGTACCTCCACTTCTGGATCACTTTTGTAGGCGTATACCTGGTGTTCTTCCCAATGCATTACATCGGTATCATGGGATTCCCTCGCAGGTATTACACCTGGACTAACTTCGAAACATTCTCCGGCTTTGCAGATCTTAACTTCCTGGTATCGGTAGCAGCAATCGTGACGTTTGGAGCTCAATTAGTTTTCTTGTTCAACTTTATCTACAGCATCTTCCGTGGTAAACCAGCTCCGGCTAACCCATGGAATTCAAATACGTTGGAATGGACTACGCCAAGATATCCTGAGCATGGCAATTGGCCCGGTGAAATCCCAATCGTGTATCGTTGGCCGTATGATTACAGCAAGCCGAATGCTAAGGATGATTTTATTCCTCAACATATTCCGTTCTCAGAAACTCCAGAGTCGAATCTGCCTCATGAAAATGAGTTGATTAAACTCGAAGGAATGGAGGGAACTATAGTAGTGGAAGAAAAGAAACATTAGGATCACTTAAAAATTGACCTCAACAGCGATCAGGGGATTTCGCAGGCTTTGCCTCAGCACCCTGATCGCTGTTTATTTTTTGATCATGGTGGGAGGGATAGTTCGCAGCACTGGTTCCGGCATGGGCTGCCCCGACTGGCCCAAATGTTTCGGCTCCTGGACTCCACCGACATCGGTTGATCAGCTACCTGAGAATTACAAAGAAAATTATTCTGTTTACCGCGACAAGAAAAACCAGAAGTTTGCCCGCTATCTGCGCATGCTGGGTATGACAGCTACGGCTGATAAGATCATAAACGATAAATCGATTCTTACTGAAACTGAATTCAATCCGGTAAAGACATGGATCGAATATATCAATAGACTGGTTGGGGTTGCTATTGGTTTTCTGATCATTGCGCTCTTTTACAAATCAATTCCTTTCAGAAAGGAGCGATCGGTTTTATTTTGGTTGTCGCTCGCTACTTTACTTGCCGTAATCTTTCAGGGATGGTTTGGGTCGATTGTGGTATCCACGAATCTCACCACTTGGACAATAACTATTCACTTTTTCCTGGCCCTTTTGATTGTGGGATTCTTGGTTTATCTGTTGCATGAAGCAAGTGATCGACCCGAGTTCAAGACGGTGCTGGCTCTTCGAGGCCTTCTTTTGGCATGCATGTCGGCACTGCTGGTCCAAGTCTTTTTGGGAACTGAAGTCAGAGAAGCCATTGATGTTTTGGCGAGTTCGTTGTCAAGGGAAAACTGGATTGACGAACTAGGAAAGGAATTTATAGTGCACCGTTCATTTTCATGGATAGTGCTGATTTTAAATGGTATTTTCTATTGGCAAACACGCAAAACAATTGGCCTGAAAACTTTATCGCTTGCTTTGTTCGTGTTACTTTTGTCGTCCCTTGCAACGGGAGTTTGCCTGGCTTATTTTAATGTGCCAGCTGTCTTACAACCTGTACACCTGGTCCTGGCCACTGTTGCATTCGGATTGCAGTTGGGTTTGTTTTTTAGAATGCAAACGAGGATTAAATGAGTGAAATGATTTCAGGTAGCGCACAAACACTTTCGGAATCGATGCTCGCATTAGCTCCCTCTCCTATGGAGAGGGCTGGGTTGAGGTGGAAAGCGAAAGCCTACTTCGAACTTTTAAAACCGCGCCTTTCATTTCTGGTTGCATTCTCCTGTGCGTTCGGGTACGGATTGGCAACTAAAGGAAACGTAAACTGGACCGTTTTATTTATGCTTACTTTCGGGGGCTTCTTGCTTTCTGGCGCATCAGTTTGCATCAATCAGATCATTGAGCGCGACCTCGACAAGATCATGACGCGCACGATGGGACGACCAATACCTACAGGCAGAGTTTCAGTCAACGAAGCGAAAATATTTTCAGCCGGATGTCTGCTCATCTCTATTATTATCCTTTCCATTTTTACGAATCCGCTTACCGTTGTTCTCTCGTTGGTGTCGATGGTGTTATACAGTTTTGTTTATACACCATTGAAGAGGGTAGGGCCGGTTGCTGTTTTTGTGGGAGCAATTCCTGGTGCATTGCCACCGCTGCTAGGATGGGTTGCTGCAACAGGATCGATTGGCCATGAAGCGATGATCATTTTTGGGATCCAGTTCATCTGGCAGTTCCCTCACTTTTGGGCAATAGCCTGGGTAGCCGATGATGATTATAAAAAAGCGGGATTCAAATTGCTTCCATCAGGTGGAGGAAAAGACTTGAACACGGCTATTCAAATCATGGTTTACACAATGTTTTTGATTCCGCTTGGATTGCTTCCGGCTAAATTTGGAATTACTGGATTAAACTCTGCCATAGTCGCTACGGTATGTGGTGTTGCTTTTTTTGCCCAAACATTTTCATTGATGAAAACCGGAAATCGCCAGTCGGCACTGCGGATCATGTTTGGATCTTTTTTGTATTTGCCGATTGTACAGATTGCTTACTTGCTGGATAAAATATGACCTCACACCGTCCCTCTCCGAAGGAGAGGGTGACTACAATGGTCAAAGTTGGAAATTGAATTGACTTTAAAATTTTTTGGTAACAAATGGATAAAATTATTGACTTGAGACTCGTAGAGGAACCCAAAAAACCTTTGGCAATGAATCCGAAGAAATTCGGAATGTGGCTATTCCTCGCCAGCGTGATGATGCTCTTTATGTCAATCACATCCGCATACATTGTTAGGCAGGCCGAGGGCAATTGGGTTTATTTTGATTTGCCTTCATTGTTCTATGTTACCACTGTGATCATTGTGGTGAGCAGCGTCACGATGCAGCTGGCTTACTTCGCAGCGAAGAAGGACAATATTTCTACTGCAAAAACGATGGTCTTGATCACCACCGTATTTGGAGTTGCTTTTTTGGTTGGTCAGTTTTTTGGATGGAAGCAGTTGGTGGCGAATAGCATCTATCTGGTTGGTAATCCATCGGGTTCATTCCTTTATATAATCACGGGATTGCACGGACTGCACATCATCAGTGCCGTTGTCTTTTTGTTGATAATTCTAAATGCAGTTTTCAAGGGAAAAGTGCACGCAGGCAACATGACCAAGATGGAAATGTGCACAACTTATTGGCATTTTTTAGGAGGCCTTTGGCTATATTTGTTCATCTTCTTATTATTGTACAGGTAAACTCACCAACATGTCACATTCAACAGTTACAACAATTCCGGGAAGAAGCGAGTGGGATGGCGGAGTATCACCGATGGGCGTAAGCTACGGCAAGCTCATGATGTGGTTCTTCTTGCTTTCAGATGCTTTTACCTTTTCCGGACTTTTGATCACTTACGGATTGATCCGCTCACAGCACCCGGCTTTCACAGGAGCACATGATGCATTTGTTTTCTCTCATGACTACTGGCCAGTGCCTGAAAAAGTTTTTGAAGCGGTTCCATTCCTTCATGGTGCCGTGTTGCCGCTGGTGTTTGTTGGTATAATGACCTTTGTTCTGATCATGTCAAGTGTAACGATGGTGTTGGCGGTTGAAGCCGGCCAGCGCATGGATCGACCTGCAGTGGAAAAATGGATGCTCTGGACAATTGTTGGTGGCGCTACTTTCCTAAGCTGTCAAGCTTGGGAGTGGACGCACTTTATTGTAGGAACAGAAGCAGGGACTACTATTAAAGAATTTGTAAATGGACAATGGACAACTCGAGTCATTCATGGCGCGAGTCTTCATGAAAACCAATATGGCCCCCATGCCTTTGCTGATTTCTTTTTCTTCATCACCGGCTTCCATGGATTCCACGTGTTCAGCGGTGTGTTGCTCAACTTCCTGATTTTTTATAACACGATCACAGGAGTGTATGACCGCAGGGGCAGCTATGAAATGGTAGAGAAGGTTGGTTTGTACTGGCACTTTGTGGATTTGGTTTGGGTATTCGTATTTACATTTTATTACCTCGTTTAAAATTTAAAAATCATGGCGCATCAATCGCACGAACCTCAGGTGGTGGTACTTCCACCAAACAAAGAAAGGATCATGCAGCTTTGGAAAGTTGCAGGCATTTTGTTGGTGGTGACAGTCTTCGAATTCATTGTAGCATTCACCATGAGTCACGGTCCGCTGAAGACATCAATCTTCGTTGCCATGACCATCGTAAAAGCAGTTTACATCGTGGGCGAATTCATGCACTTGAAACATGAAGCTAAAGTCCTAATCTGGTCAATCTTGATACCAACCATTTTCATTATTTGGATGCTGGTGGCGTTTGTTTATGAAGGCATGAAAATGTCGGAGGAAAATTTCCTTCGGTTATTCTAAAAAGAAATTTAGTCCTTTCAAGAAGGCTAAAGTTTGAACAAGCTTTAGCCTTCTTTATTATGGAGAAATAATGAACAAGAAGTTTATATATCTGTTTCTTGCACTGCTGCTGCCGCCTTTGATTTTTGTCTTCCTGAAATATTTTGGAAAGAACGAGTTCGATATCCCTGTTTATTACAACAATGGAGTTTTAGAGATACCAAGCGAATGTCAATCACTGGGTAATGGTCAGTATTATGTTCCTGATTCTGTTTTGAGAAAATGGAATTGGAAAGAAGGTAATTCTATGCTAATCTCGCTGGCGTCAGAAAAAACGGGAAAGGAGTTAAATCAATTAGTCGCGAATGCAAAGTTGGAGCGACTTCAATTGGCATCATTAGAAACGAGTGAGCAGCGGCTAAAAAACTGCGTTCTCTTTATGAAAGAGCCATGGAACGCAGTTTTAATTGATGATCAGAAGCGGATTCGTGGATATTATAAGATAGGTTTTCGCGATGAAATGGATCGCCTTGAAGTTGAATTGAAAATATTATTAAACAAGTATTGAAATGATAGAAAGACCTGAACCTTACAAAAAACTAATTGTCACCTTATCCATTGTTATTCCGGTTGCAGTGGCGACATTGTTTCGTCTGAAGATTCCCGGATACGATCTTTCTTTCCTGCCACCGATTTACGCTTCTATCAATGGACTCACGGCAGTATTGTTAGTTGTTTCATTTATCTCCATTAAAAATGGAAATAGGGCAAGACACGAATTAATCAATAAGACCTGTATCGGTTTATCAGCGTCCTTTCTGGTAATGTATGTGCTTTATCATATCACCAGTGAGGAGACAAGCTTTGGTGGGGAAGGCATGATTCGCTACATCTACTTCTTTATTTTGATTACCCATATTACTTTATCAATTACAGTGATCCCGTTTGTACTCTTCACTTTTTCCAGGGCTCTTGCAGGCAACTTTGAAAGGCACAAACGATTGGCTAAATTTACTTTCCCGTTGTGGCTGTATGTAGCGGTCACAGGCGTAATTGTTTATCTGATGATAAGCCCATATTACAAATGAAAAGAGGAGTCCTGCTTTCTGTTGTTTTCGTTTTAGCGAATGTGTTGAATGCTTCAGCACAGTGTGCCATGTGCCGGGCTACGCTTGAAAATAATATCAGCAACGGCAATATTGGAATTGCTGCAGGAATCAATTTCGGAATTATGTACTTGTTTTTTTCACCCTACGTCTTCATTATCATATTGGCCTATCTTTGGTACCGAACCAGCAAACGAAATGCGAATAAATCTATCGAAAGCCATGTGGCAGGGTAGGTGCCCACGCTGCCGCGAAGGATATATTTTCAAGTACCCTCTTAGTCAATTCACCAGGTTCAGTGACATGAATCAATCCTGTGATAAATGCGAAGCCAGCTTTGAGCCCGAACCCGGATTTTATTTTGGGTCACTGTACGTGAGTTATGGATTCACGATTGCCATTTTTGCGGCCGTATCAGCCATCCTTTACTATACTGCCAATCCACCCGAGTGGGTTTATATTACTGCGGTTATTGCATCAGCTGTTTTGTTCATTCCAGTTAGCTTCCGCTACTCGCGGATTCTGTTTCTTTATTGGTTTGGGGGTCTGCAAACGAAGAAAGATTAGCATTTTTTCTCTCCTAAATTTCGTGTAGGTTTATGTGAGCCTCATGAAAAAGTATTTTGCTTTACTGATAGTTTCTGCGCTGCTCCTGGCTACAGCTATCGGATGGAGCATTAGACAACGAAATAACTTTTCGGACGAATCAATAGCGGCAGAAATCAGCATAAATCTTTCACGGGAGATTGCTTCTTTGAAAGAAGAATCTAAAAGCCTGTCCAAGGTACAATGGGCAAAATTGAGTCACCCTTTTTATTTGATTGAGAACGGAAAATTTTCCCGATGGAGCAAAACTGATCCCGTTATCGACATTCGCGATTGCGATGGAAAGTTTGAATGGAAGTTAATTCAATCGTCAAACAATGACTTGCTCCTTTATAAGCAAGAGAGTGACCAGGCAGTTTCAGTTGGAGTGATTCCACTTCGTGTGAGTTATGATCTCGTTAATCAATATCTGACTACATCATGGAATAGAAAGATTTTTCCGTTTGATCGAATAAAAATTCTAAATGCACAATCTGCCGGTGGCAAATCAGTCTGTACGCCTGATGGTCTTTGCTTTTTCAAAATTCAAACAGAGGGAGAAGTCTTCATTACCAATACAATTTCTACTGTTTTGGTTGCGTGTTCATTGTTCATGGCTTTTGCTTTTATTTTCTATTGGATTAGAGACCTCCATCGTCAAAAGAAATATTTCTACGCCTTTGCGGGATTGTTTGTTTCCATGGCAATCATTCGAATTGCGATGGTCCAGTTTTCATTCCCATCCAGGTGGATATATTCAAAGTACTTTGATCCTAAATACTTTGCATCTTCCTCCTTTAATGCCTCCGTTGGTGATTTCGCACTTAATTCACTGATTGTTGCAATTGCTTGCACTTATTTTTTTAGCATTTATGCACGAACGGAATTCATAAGAGCAGTTCCTCAGAAAAATAGACTTGTTCGCAGGCTTTTGAGTGTTGTTTCCCTAACGGCCACATTTTTTTCCTTTCTATTCCCTCGTCTTTTTATTGAGTCGATCTTTCATGACTCCACTATATTAGTTGACATCACTTCTGGTGCAAGTTTCAATGCTATAAGAGTCGCAGCGCTTATCGCATTTATTTTGGGTTGTCTCAGCTCCTTTTTCTTTGTTCATAGTTTTGCCCGAATTGCAAAATCATTAATTCCAAAAAGAGAGTTGATGATTAGCCTTCTGATTTCTGCCTTCGTGTTCATTGGTTATTTCCTGTTCTCTGAGCTCAACTATTGGCCTACACTCATCATCGGTTTTTGTTTTTTTTCGGTACTTCTCTTCTCACGGTATTACAAGTCGCTTGCCCGAATGGGTTATCAGACCTTTCCCTATTTACTCATCGCGATTATCGCTTATGGAATTCAAGGGGCTTGGGGGGTGAGACGCTTTTCAGAAGAGAAAAAACTGAAAGCTATGTTTCGAGCTGCGAATAATCTAATCGGCAATGATGTGTTGGGCGAGTATTTGCTGAATCAAGCCAACCAGAAAATTTCAACTGATTTATTCCTTGCCGCTAGCGTAGAAAGCCCGTTACTTTCAAAAAATTTAGCGCGACAAAAAATAAGGTTACTTTACTTGAGCGACTATTTCGATCGATATGAGACTAAAATAAATTTTTATCATGCAGATGGTAGCCCAGCAGATGCAGAATCGACTATCGATTTTACTTCATCTATTGAAGCTTTTGAAGCAGAAGCAAATAAGACCGGCTATGAATGGGTCTATCAGATTCGCAATGCAAAGGCGGAATCGTTTAAAAGATATGTTTCAATTATTCCGCTGAAAAAAAATAATTCTGTACGCGGTTACGCAGTGCTGGATCTTTCATTGAAACGTATTGTTCCGCAGCAAGTATATCCTGAATTACTCTCTGACAATCGGTTTGCTCAATCAATACGAAACAAGGATTTCAGCTATGCGCTGTTTAGCGGAGAGAAAATCACCGATCGGAACGGGACCTTTAATTTCGACCGTGACATAGATCATCAGCTGTTGGGCAACTCAGATCTTTATTCTTCGGGCATCCGTATTCTTGATCATTGGATTGCGGGCGCAGAAGATGACTTCGGCAAGAAGGTTATTTTGGCAGCAGACAGTTATTCGTGGTTTAGTGTTCTTGCTAATTTTTCTTTTCTGTTTACACTAGGTGTCGCGCTAATATTGGTGTTCTTGATTTTTTATCTGATCAAACGCCTCTTATCAAAACTAGCGCTGAATTATTCAGCTCGAATCCAGCTCTTTATTTATTTATCGTTTATACTCCCCTTACTTACCGTAAGCATTATTGCTTTGCGAATGATTACGCAATCCAATGACATTCAAACGGAAAAAGAAATCGAAAACAAAGGTACTTCCATTAGCGAAAGTCTGTCTGTCGCGCTTGAAAGAAGCGATCGTGATTCAACGGTCTTGATTTCAGAACTCAAAGCCAGGGTGGAGGAGATAGCCCAAACCACTGGAGTTGATGCAAATCTATATGACAAATCAGGTGTGCTGATTACATCGAGCCAGCAGGGAATATTTAATAATCAATTGATCATGCCGTTGCTGAATGGCGAGGCTTGGGAAAAAATTGTTAAGGAAAATTATAATGTGCTGAAACTACCAAGTCAGATTGGCTTGCTTGAGTACAGCAGTTCTTTTTTTGCCATTAAATCGGAAAATGATGGAAATTTATTAGGCGTGCTTGAGCTACCTTTTTTTAATTCGGCAACAGACAGCCTCAAGTCGAGTGTTCTCTCGAATATTTTGGTCACGTTTACTATCGTTTTTATTTTGTTTTCCTTCTTTGCTTCCAATGCCATTGGCAAACTGACTTCACCACTTCGTTTCATTGCAAAGAAATTGAATACAACATCACTTGGCAATAATCAACCTATCGAATGGAATGCGAATGACGAAATTGGGGTTATGGTGAAAGAATACAATCGAATGCTCGGCAACCTCGAGCAAAGTAAAACCGAACTCGCGCGAAATGAAAAGGAGAGAGCGTGGCGTGAAATTGCGAAACAGGTAGCGCATGAAATTAAAAACCCATTGACACCTATGAAGCTGACGCTTCAACAAATGGAGCGCACATTGTTGCAAGGCGATCTTTCCAAAGAACGAACCGAAAACTCTGTACAAACTTTGCTTGCCCAAGTGGAAACACTCAATGGAATTGCGGGCTCCTTCAGCGCTTTCGCTACCATGCCTTCGCCCGTAATGGCGAAAGTTGAACTCACCTCGGTGTTGCAAAGGATAATACCACTTTTTGAAAATCACTTGCTTGGAAATGTTCATTTCAAGAAGCCGGCTACTGTAATTTATGTTCATGCGGACGAACAGTTACTGGGAAGAATATTTTCAAACATTATTCTTAACGGGCTTCAATCCAACAAAGAAAGAAAGGTGGATGTGGAGGTGACTATTCAGACAGACACGGATTGGAGTGTGGTTTCGTTTAAAGACAATGGCAAAGGAGTAGAAGCCGAACTCCGGGACAAAATATTCTTGCCTCATTTCAGCACAAAGGAAACCGGCTCAGGACTTGGCCTCGCTATAGCGAAGCAGGGCATTGAGCAAATGGGGGGATCAATCTGGTTCGAGACTTCTGTGGATGCCGGCTCCTCTTTTTTTGTACAGCTAAAAAACAGCTAAAACGATGTAACCATTGGGCCAATCGCTGGTATGGTAAGTGCAACCTTTTTTAGGGTAAGGTGTCATTTAGCAAACCTTTTCCATCATGATTAAAAACTACCTGCTTGTTACCCTTCGCAATCTGTGGAGAAACAAAGCGTTTTCGTTCATCAACATTGTGGGGCTGGCGTTTGGGATTTCGTGCAGCCTGATCATTTTTCTTTGGGTGAACGATGAAATGCGCATGGATGCCTTTCATGCGAACAAAGACCGCTTATACAAGGTAATGGAAAACCAAACCTACTCGGGAGGGCAGATGTACACGTTTAGTTCTACACCTGGGCCGATGGCTCCCGTGCTCAAAGAACGCTTCCCTGAAATAGAAATGGCCACTCGCATAACGTGGCCGGAGCGAAGACTTTTTCAATTCAAAGAGAAAAGCTTTTATGAGGAAGGCAGGTTTGTAGATCAGGATTTTATTTTGATGCACTCCTATCCCCTGGCGAAAGGAGATCTCAATTCGTGCTTAAAGGACAATCATTCGATCCTCATCAGCCGAAAAATGGCGAAGAAGTTTTTTGGAGAAGAAGACCCCATCGGGAAAGCATTTGTGATGGATGCTGGTGAAAGCTTTGCAGTTACCGGATTGCTCGAGGAACTGCCCTCAGCCTCATCGCTGCAATTCGATTTTCTAATTCCTTTTGAATGGTATTTTAATAAAAATAAGAATTGGTTGGCCTCCTGGGGGAACAACAACATCAGGACTACTATTTTGCTGAGAGAAAAAACAGACCCCAAACTTATAGATGAAAAGCTCAGGCACGAAATAAACCAGCACACTGATGAAAGTAAAAACACGGATCTGTTTATTCAGCCTCTGAAAGAGGCGTACCTCTACGGCAAATTTGAAAATGGGAAGCAGGCGGGTGGACGAATTGAGTACGTTAGAATATTTTTTGGCGTGGGAATTCTTGTGCTGATCATTGCAAGTATCAATTTCATGAATCTGACCACAGCAAGGTCAACGAAACGGGCCAAAGAAGTTGGTCTTCGCAAAACAGTAGGAGCGGTGAAAACACAATTGGCTTTTCAATTTATGACCGAGTCGATGATGATGGTTATTTCCTCTTCCATCCTAGCTATCGGGTTAAGTTACCTGATGCTCCCGTTCTTCAATGAAATTTCCGGAAAGGTAATCACACTCGACTTACTCACAGGTCAATCCATGCTCATTCTGATTTCGGTCGTCCTATTTACGGGTTTTGTTTCCGGAAGTTATCCAGCGCTCTATATTTCAGGATTTAACCCTGCCCTTGTATTAAAGGGGCAAATGAAAAGTGGTGAAGGAGCATCGATGTTTAGAAAAGTTCTGGTGGTCACTCAATTTTCCTTGTCAATCATACTTATTATCAGCACACTG
>WNFL01450943.1_pt1 | contig 12526 bp, 7 predicted proteins | sample 5400361 | NCBI WGS metagenome assembly WNFL01 (sample SAMN13153351, study PRJNA577476) | soil metagenome | isolation source: 40 cm soil on Douglas fir-dominated hillslope | place: USA:California | collected 2013-09-17
GGGCACCGAGAAGGTGTGGGACTACTGCGAGCGCCGCGGACTGCCGCGGCTGCTGTTCGTCTCCCTGATGGACAAGGAGCACGCCGACTTCGAGCGCGTCTTCAACCAGATCAAGGAGCGGCTGACCCCCAAGGTGATCCCGGTGGAGATCCCGGTCGGCGAAGGGCCGGAATTCCACGGGATCATCAATCTCTTCTCGAAGAAGTGCCACCTCTATAAGAAGGGTACGAAGGCCGGTGAGTACGACGAGGTCGACGTTCCCGCGGAGTATCAGGCGCGCTTCGAGAAGTACTCCCAGGAGCTGATCGAGAGCATCGCCGCGACCGACGATACGCTGCTCGAGCGCTACTTGGGGGGCGAGGAGATCGGCCGCGATGAGGCGATCCGGGCGCTCAAGGTCGGCATGCAGAAGGGGGAATTGTTTCCGCTGTTCTGCGGCGCCGCCGAGCTGACGTACGGGACGCGGGCGCTCCTGACGAAGATTGTCGAGCTCTGTCCGGCGCCTCACGAACGGTCAACGGTTGAAGCGCAGAAGTGGGGCACAGCGGAAAAGGTGTCGTTGACGGCCGATGACGCCGGCCCGCTCGCGGCCCAGGTCTTCAAGACGGTCTCCGAGCCGCACGTGGGGGACGTGACCCTGTTCCGCATCTTCTCCGGCAAGGTGAAAAACGGTCAAGACGTCTGGAACGCGCCGCGCGAGTTATCCGAGAAGCTGAACCATCTCTGCGTCCCGATGGGCAAGGAGCGCGTCGAGATCGGCGAGCTGCACGCCGGGGACATCGGAGCCGTGGCGAAGCTGCGTGACACCCACACGAACGACACCCTGTCCACCAAGGAGATGGGGTTGGTGCTCCCCAAGATTCCGTTCCCCGAGCCGGTGATCACGCTGGCGGTCGAGGTCAAGCAGCGCGGCGAGGAGGACAAGCTTTCGACAGGACTGCACAAACTGCACGAAGAGGACCCCACCTTCCATCACGAGTTCAACGCCGAGCTGGGGCAGACGCTGATCCGGGGCCTGGGCGAGCGGCACCTCGAGATCGTCGTCGGGCGGCTGGCGCGCAAGTTCGGGGTGCACGCCCAGACCGCGAAGCCGCGCATTGCCTACCGCGAGACATTCCGCGGCAAGGCCGAGGGCCAGGGGAAGCACAAGAAGCAAACGGGGGGTCGCGGTCAGTACGGCGACTGCTGGATCCGAATCGCGCCGCTGCCGCGCGGGTCGGGTTTCGTGTTCGCGGACGAGATCGTGGGTGGCGTCATCCCCCGGCAGTACGTCCCCGCGGTGGAGCGGGGCGTTGTCGAAGCGGCGCTGAAAGGGCCGATCGCCGGATTCCCCGTCGTGGACTTCAAGGTTGAAGTGTACGACGGCTCCTACCACGACGTCGATTCGAACGAAATGTCGTTCAAGATGGCCGGGATCCAGGCCTTCCGGAACGTCAGCGCCAACTGCCGGCCGGTCCTGCTCGAGCCGATCATGGAAGTCGAGGTGTGGACGCCGGACGACTATCAGGGCGCCGTGATGGGTGACCTCTCGTCGCGCCGCGGGCACATCCTCGGCACCGACAAGGACGGCCGGCTCACGACGGTCAAGGCGCTCGTCCCCGAAGCGGAGCTGGACCGCTACGCGACGACGCTGCACTCGCTCACGCACGGCCGCGGCACCTATCGCATGAAGTTCCACGTCTATCAGGACGCCCCGCCCGACGTCACGGCGAAGGTCACGGAGGGGCGCAAGAAGGAGCTGGAGGAAGCGAAGGCCTGAGATGTGGAGCCCCGTGGACCGAAAGACGTACGCGGCGTACGGATTTGGGCTCATGGCGCTCAAGTACGCTCTGGACGCGGCGCTGATTTCGTGGTTCATCCCCGGTCGCGGGTGGACACCACTCGACTACCTCAGCCCCCTGTGGAGCACGCGCCAACACGTGCTCCAAGGCGCTCCGGCATGGCTCGCGCCAGTGCTCGTCGTCATCACGCTTCCATTTCTCTGGATCGGCGTCACGCTCACGCTGCGCCGCGCGGTCAACGCCGGGCTTTCGGCGTGGACCTGCCTGCTGTTCTTCGTGCCCGGCGTCAATTACGTGCTGATGCTCGCGCTCTGCGTCTTGCCGCCCCGTTGGAAGGAGCCGTGGCCTGGGGAACGGCCGCCGCAGGTCGACGAGCGCCTCACCAGCGCGCTGCTGGGCGTGGCCGCGTCGCTCGCCATCACGTTGGCGACCGTGGGCATCGGCATCTACTTGAAGCGATCGTACTCGACGGGCTTGTTCCTCGGCGTCCCTTTTACAATCGGCTACATCAGCTCCTACATCTACAATCGCCGCTTCCCCCGCTCGATGGGCGAGTCGATCGTCGTCGCCATCGCCAGCGTCACGATCGCCGGGGGGGCGCTCATCGTGTTCGCGCTCGAAGGTGTGGTGTGCACCGCGATGGCGCTGCCCATCGCGGTCGCGCTGGCGTTCCCGGGTGCGGTGGTGGGCCGGCTCGTCGCGCAGCGCTCGGTGGGGCCGGGGGCCGGCGTGGGCCTGGCGCTCCTGGCTCCGCTGCTCGTCGCCGTGGAGCCGCGCGCCGCGCCGCCAGCGCACGAGGTGGTCACGGTGGTCGAAATCGCCGCTCCGCCCGATGTGGTGTGGCGGCACGTCGTCACGTTCCCCGAGCTGCCGCCCCCGACGGAGCTGCTCTTCCGGGTGGGCGTCGCCGCGCCGACCCGGGCGCGCATCGTGGGGAGGGGCGTGGGCGCGACTCGCTACTGTGACTTCACCACCGGGAGCTTCGTCGAGCCGGTGACGGCGTGGGAGGAGAACCGGCTGCTCGCCTTCGACATCACCGCGCAGGCACCGCCGATGACCGAATGGAGCCCGTACCGCGAAGTGAACCCGCCGCACCTAGACGGGTACTTCCGTGCGACCCACGGGGAGTTCCGGCTGACGCCGCTGCCGGGTGGCCGCACGCGGCTCGAAGGGCGCACGCGGTACGTCGTGGATATGTTTCCCCAGCGCTACTGGACTCTGCCCGCAGGCCGCATCGTCGCGGCGATTCATGAACGCGTCTTGCGGCACATCGCAGCCTTGGCCGAGGAGGATAATACTCGATGAGAGCGACCGTCCTGTGCACGACCCTCGTCGTTGCCGCGGCGTGCGTACCCGTCGACAAGAAGCCGCCCGTCTCCAACGCGACCGACACCGCCGCAGCGACCGGCGACTCCGCCGTGATCACGCCCGTCGTCCCCCCGGCGCCAGGCGCCACCAAAGTGATGACCGTGGCGGGGTTCTCGACGCCGGAATCCGTGCTGCACGATTCGACGCAGGACATTTACTTCGTGTCGAACATCAACGGCTCGCCGACGGCGAAGGACGGCAACGGGTTCATCAGCCGGGTGCGACCCGACGGGGCGATCGAAAACCTCAAGTTCATCGAGGGCGGCCGCGCGGGGGTGACCCTCAATGCGCCCAAGGGCCTGGCGGTGCTCGGCGACACCCTGTGGGTCGCCGACATCGACATGGTGCGCGCGTTCAACGCGCGGACCGGCGTCGTGATCGATAGCGTCAAACTGGACAGCGCGGTCTTTCTGAACGACGTCGCGATCGCGCCGACCGGCGCGATCTATATCACTGATACCGGCATTCGCTTCGACGACGTGGGCAACGTGCTGCACCCGGGACCCGACCGCGTCTTCCGCATCGGCCCCGACCGCAAGGTGACGGTCGCCGCTCGGGGCGACAGCCTCGGCTGGCCCAATGGCATCACGGTGGACGCTGCCGGCCGGCGTTTCATCATCGTCGCGTTCGGGGCAGCCAAGACGGTGCTCTCCTGGAAGCCGGGCGACAAGACGGCGCACACCATCGCCAAGGGCGCGGGCGGGTTCGACGGCGTCGAGGTCGCCGGCTCGAGGATTCTCGTGTCGAGCTGGACCGATTCGACCGTGTCTGCCTACGAGACGGGCCAGGAAGTGAAGGTGATCACCGGCGTGCCGACCCCGGCCGACATCGGCTACGACGCGAAGCGGAACCGGGTGCTGGTCCCGATTTTCAGCGGGAACCGCGTCGAGGTCTGGCAGCTCAAGTAGGACCGGTCCGAATCGTGGCCCGCGTCGCGTGCTTCGCGCTCGTGATGCTGAGTGCCGCATGTCGGCACGAGCCGTTGATCACCACGCGGCTCGTGGACGGCAGGGCGTCGCCCGCCACGTACGGGTGGCCGCTGTCCCTCGTCGAGGTGCACCACAACTCCCTCGCCCCCTTCCCGGGAATGGACGGCTTCTGGAAGCGGTTCGAGCGCGTGGATACGGTCCCCTTCGTCCGGTCGCTCGGCGCCGTCGCGGTGCTCGGGGACACGATGGTAATCGGGGTCGGCGGGTTCTCGAACACGGCATTCAGATACGACCTGCGGACTAAGACACTCACGCGCTCCCCGCAGCCCGCCTGGCTCGATACGGCCGCCTACACGCCTCCGGCCGCTCTCGCTCCACAGGGACAATACATCGCGTATCTGGCGAACCAGCCGGACGGCACGACACGTCTCGCCGTGCGCTCGTGGCCCGACGGCCGCGTGCTCGCGCACAGCCCGCCGGTTCACCTTCGAGCGTTTCTTGGTCCGAAACAAGGCGGCGCGATTTGGTGGCAGAACGCCGAGCGTTTCTACGCGCGTTTTCCAGTCAGTGACTCGGGGCCGTCCTGGGCCACCGTAAACGGACGAGTCGCGTCGAGCGGCGTCGAGCTTGACTGGAAGATCTATCCGGACCTGACCCCCCAGCTCGGGTCCGAACCGGGTCGCCCCGTCGAGCGGACCGACTCCGCGGCAGAGGCCCAACCCTGGGAGCAAGCCGAGCGTGCCATCGTTCGGCGGCCCCTCTCGGATTTTTCCGAGCTGCCGGCGGCGTTCGTGCGCGAGCTGGCCGGGTGCACCGTACCCCAGACCTACGTCACGACTCGACCCCACAACGTGATCCACGGCACGTTTGCCTCATCCCAGCAGCTTGACTGGGCCGTGCTCTGTTCGCGCGGCAGTGAGTCGGTCATTCGGATCTGGTGGGGTGGTCCGGTGCAATGCCCTCGCGAGCTCGCGCCCGCCAAGAACCTGTCCTACCTCCAAGGCATCGGCGGCGGGAAGATTGGCTTCTCGCGCGTGATCAAGACGACCGACTTCTATCAGACCTCCGAGGGGGAGACCAGCACGATCAAATTGGAGCACGACGCCATCGAGAACGCCTTCGCGGAAAAAGGCTCGACCATCTTCATGTGCCGCAACGGCAAGTGGATTAGTCTCTCGGGAGCGGATTGATCGCGACGGGGGATGTGCAGTTTGTGCAGTTCTGGTGATTTCCGTCACACCGTCTCGGGCCATCGAAAAACCTGCAGCACCGTTACCTCACCACGGGTGTACGGTCTTCCACTCACACCCATGCAGAGGAGGTCGCGATGCGCGAATCCTCGCTGCTGTCTCTCATGGAGCGCCGCCAGGTACTACTCGATCAGGCGAGCGCCGCCCTCCGAGGCCACGTGGTTGGATTGTGGCGCTTGACTCGCGGAGGACACACCGTGGTGGAGATCGTCAGCCTGCCAACCCCGCCGCGCGAGATGCTCGAGCTCGATCTCGGCGGCCTGTTGCACCGATGGGGCCGCCGCGCCCGTCCCGAAAGCCGCTGGGTCGGGTGTCGGACCGAAACGGCCGTCTGGCACGTCGCTCCGGTCCGTCTCGACCCGCCGGGACCGCCTCCGTCCGGCATCGAGCGCCGCAGCCCCGAACGCCTCGTGATCGAGCTCGCCGGGCTCTCCCTCGGCGCGTTGGAGCGGATCTGGCAGGCGGCCGATCAGGCCACCGTCTACCTGTGCGCCGCGCTCGAAGTCCTCGAGGGCTGTCTGGGGCGCGTGCGCACGACCGACGGCCTCAGTGTGCACGCCCGCGCGCACCTGCTTGCCGACCTCGCCGGCGTCGCCGACGCGATCGACGGGGCGCTCAGGACGTGAGGGCCGGCTCCTGTTGCGTCAAACAGTGCAGCGTACCGAGGCCCCATACGAGATCACCAGCGTGGATCCCGATGACCGGACGGTCGCTGAAGCACTCCGCGAGTATCCCCAGCGCCGCGCGGTCTCGTGGATCGTTGAACGTGGGGACGAGCACCGCGGCGTTGGCGACGTAGAAATTGGCGTAGCTCGCCGGCAGCCGCACGCCGTCGAAGACGACCGGCGCCGGCATCGGCAGATCCACAACCTCGAGCTTCGATCCGTCCTCCGCGCGCATGCCCTGAAGCCGTTCGCGGTTGTCGGCGAGGGCCAGGTAATTCGCGTCATGGGGGTCGTCCTCGCGGCACAGCACGACCGTCCGCGGGCCCACAAATCGGCACACGTCGTCCACATGGCCGTGCGTGTCGTCTCCCGCGATCCCTTGGCCGAGCCAGAGTACGTTCGTGGCTCCCAGGTACTCGCGCAGCACCGCCTCCACTCCCGCGCGGTGCAGGTGCGGGTTCCTCGCCTGCACCGTCGGATGCAGCAGGCACTCCTCCGTGGTGAGCAGCGAGCCGCACCCGTTCACGTCGATACTTCCACCCTCGAGGACAACGGGCTCGCCGTCCGCCTTGGCACGGAGTAGCCGCAGCTTCAGCCGCCGCGCGGCGCGCTCGGCGATCTGGTCGTCCTTTTTCCAGTCACGGTACTTGGCCCAGGCGTTGAAGCGGAACCGCGCGATGGCGAGCTCCGGCGGCTTGTCTCTGCGCACGAAGATCGGCCCGAAGTCCCGAGTCCAGCCCCGGTTCGTGGGGAAGCGGAGAAACTCGATGCGGTCCAGGTCCACGCCGCCCTTCGTCAACACGGTTCGCGCCTGCGACTGATGCGCGGCGGAGTTGACGAGGATTCGGACCGTCTCGCCGAGCGCCAGCTTTCGGACGATCTCGCCGTACGCCCACGGGATCGGGGCGAACTTCCCGGGCCAGTCGCTCGTGTTGTGGGGCCACCCGATCCAGGTCGCCGCGTGCGGCTCCCACTCGGCGGGCATGCGGAACCCGAGAACTGGAGGAGGCACCAGCTAGTCGGTGAGGAAGCGGCGCTCGATCCCGCCGTAGGCGTCGGTGCGGCGGTCCCTGAGGAACGGCCAGTGGCGGCGCACTTCCTCCACGCGCCCGAGGTCCACCTCGGCGACGAGCAACGCCTCGGTATCGGCCGGCGCCTCCGCGACCACCACGCCAAAGGGATCAGCAATGAAGGAGTGTCCCCAGAACTCGATCCCGGCGCCGCCCCCCTGGCCGGCGAGCTTCTCGAGGCCTACGCGGTTCACCGCCGCCACCCAACAGCCGTTCGCAATAGCGTGGCTGCGCTGGATGGTGCGCCACGCATCGAGCTGTGCCGCGCCGTATTGGGCTTTCTCGCCCGGGTGCCAACCGATCGCCGTAGGATAGAACAGGATGTTGGCGCCCTGGAGCGCCGTCAGGCGCGCGCCTTCGGGATACCACTGGTCCCAGCACACCAGCGTGCCGATCGATCCCACGCGCGTGTCGAAGGCGCGGAACCCCAGGTCGCCGGGCGTGAAGTAGAACTTCTCGTAGTAGGCGGGATCGTCGGGGATGTGCATCTTGCGGTAGATCCCCTTCAACGTGCCGTCGGCTTCGATCACCGCCGCCGTGTTGTGGTACAGCCCCGCCGCGCGGCGTTCGAACAGTGACGCGATGAGGACCACACCCAACTGGTTTGCGACCTTCCCCAGCGTCTCGGTGGTCGGGCCGGGGACCGGCTCGGCAAGGTCGAACAGCGCGTGATCTTCGCGTTGGCCGATGTAGAGCGTGCGGAACAGCTCAGGGAGGCAGACGAGCGCCGCGCCCTGCCGCGCGGCCGCCTTCACCTGGGCGATCGCCTTGGCGAGGTTCGCCGCCGGGTCGGCGGTCATGCTCATCTGCACGAGGCCGACCTTGAACTTGGTCGGCGTGGGCGTTGTCATGGGGGGGAACACTAATGGGGACGGGGGAGGGGGGAAGGGGGACGTGCCCACCCCTCCCCCCACGTCTCGCTATTCTGCGGGGACCTCCTGGACGATCACGTTGCCGCCGAGTGAGGCGGCGGCGGTCACGCGGCGCCTCCCATACCCGCGGCCTTGATCGCTGCCCGCTGCACCTCCTGCGCGTTCACGGCCGTGAGCGCGGCGTTATCTGCTTCGCCAGTCCGGATGCGGACCACCTTCTCGATGGGTTGGACGAAGATCTTCCCGTCTCCGACTTCCCCGGTTCGGGCGGACGAGAGGATTGCCTTGATGCATGGCTCCACGAACGGCTCCGAGCACACCATCTCGATCTTCACCTTCTCGTGGAACTCCATGACGACTGCGGTGCCACGGTACTGCTCCAGCACTTCGTGCTCGCCGCCGTGCCCGCTCACGCGGCTAAGGGTGATCCCGGTGATACCGGCGCGAAACAGCGCCGCCTTGACATCGGGCAGGCGCTCGGGGCGGACGATCGTCGTGATGAGCTTCATGCAGGGCTCCCAGTCGATGCGAGGTTGTCCAGAGGTTCGCTCGCCGCGGCCGCAGGGACGGGCGCTGGCGGGGGGGGCGACACCTTCTTGAAAAAGGCGCGATACACGGCCCATCCGCTCAGGATGGCCCGGGCGCGCCGGCTCCCGGTCTTCTGGTAGTGCTGCCGGATGAGCATCAGGAGCCGCCGCTCGTCCGCCGCCTCGAGATCGGAGACGACAACCATGTCCGGGTTGCAGCGAGCGGCCAGCGGCACCTCGCCCTCGTCCAGCACGTAGGCGACGCCGTTCGACATGCCCGCGCCGAGATTCCGGCCCACCGGCCCGAGCACCACGACCACGCCACCGGTCATATACTCGCAGCAGTGGTCACCAGCGCCCTCGATCACGGCCACGGCGCCGGAGTTCCGGACCGCGAAGCGATCCCCCGCGCTCCCGGCCGCGAACAGCCGGCCGCTCGTGGCGCCGTACAAAGCGGTGTTCCCGAGGATCACGTGCGGCGTGCCGTCATCCGCGTAGGCGGCGGTCCGGAAGGGTCGGATGACGATGTCCCCACCGCACAGTCCCTTGCCCACATGATCGTTGGCTTCTCCTTCGAGCCGCAGCTGCATGCGCGGCAGGGCGAAGGCCCCGAAGCTCTGTCCCGCGCTGCCCGTGAAGCGCAGCCGGACGGGCGCGGGCGCCCCCGCCGAGCCGGAACGGCGGGCAATGTGTCCCGCAATGCGTGCGCCAACCGTGAGATGGTGATTCCCGATGCGGTAGGTGCCGGCGAACGCGCTGCCGCGATCGAGCGCGGGAGCCAGCGCCTCGAGGATCTGGGCGTCGAGCGAGACGACGCCCGGGCGGTCATTGCGCAGAGCGGTGCGGCGCCGCCGCTCCGGTTCGGCGACGGCCGAGCTCTCGAGCAGCAACGAGAGGTCGAGCAGCCGCGCCCGGGGCGTTTCGGGGTGGTCGACGCGTTCGAGCAGCTCCACGCGGCCGACGATATCGTCGATGCGCCGCTGCCCCAGCGCCGCCAGGATACGCCGCACGTCTTCCGCGATCAGCGTGAAATACGCGACGATCTGCTCCGGCGTGCCGCGGAACTTGCGCCGCAAGTCGGGGCGCTGGGTCGCGATGCCGGTGGGGCAGGTGTTCAGATGGCAATGCCGCGCCATGGCGCACCCTAGCGCCACGACGGTCGCGGTGCCGAATCCGTACGCCTCGGCGCCGAGCAGGGCGGCGACCACGACGTCGCGCCCCGTCCGCAGCCCGCCGTCCACGCGCACTTCGATGCGTTCCCGCAAGCCGTTGCGCAGCAGGACGGCCTGTGTCTCCGCCAGGCCCAGCTCCCAGGGCGAGCCCGCGTGCTTGATCGACGACAGCGGCGACGCGCCGGTGCCGCCGTTGTGACCGGAGACGAGCACGTAGTCGGCGTACGCCTTCGCGACGCCGGCGGCCACGGTGCCCACGCCCGCCTCGGCGACCAGCTTCACGCCGACCCGCGCCGAAGGGTTCACCTGCTTGAGATCGTGGATCAGCTGCGCGAGATCTTCGATCGAGTAGATGTCATGATGCGGCGGAGGCGAGATCAGCGGGATCCCCGGCACCGCATGGCGCAGGCGCGCAATGAATTCCGTGACCTTGTGGCCCGGCAGCTGGCCGCCCTCTCCGGGTTTCGAGCCCTGCGCGATCTTGATCTCGAGCTCGTCGGCCCGCACGAGGTATTCCGTGGTGACGCCGAAGCGGCCCGATGCAACCTGCTTGATGCGGTTGTCGGCGCGGTCGCCGTTCGGCAGGGGCAGGTAGGTCGCCGGGTCCTCTCCGCCTTCGCCGGTGTTCGAGCGGGCGCCCATGCGGTTCATGCCGATCGCGAGGGTCGCGTGGGCTTCGGGTGACAGCGCGCCCAGCGACATGGCGCTCGAGATGAAGCGGCGGCGGATCGCCTCCACCGGTTCCACGTCCTCCAGGGGAATGGGTTGCGCCGCCCGGAAATCGAGCAGGTCGCGCGGCCCCGCCGGTGCGCGAGCCTCGACCCGCACGCGGAACGCGTCGTAACTCGGGGCACCCCCCTTTTGCACGGCGTCCTGTAGCGCCCGCACGAGCGGCGGAGCCCACCCGTGGTCCTCACCGTCCTTGCGATAGCGTACCCTCCCGTTGTCTGGCAGCCCCTCCCCATCGAGCCCCGCGGGGCCATACGCCGCGGCGTGACGCGCGAGCACATCCTCCGCGAGCTCGGCAAACCCGATCCCGCCGATCGCCGACACGGTGCCCGTGAGACAGCGGTCCACGACATCGGCGCCGAGGCCGAGGGCTTCGAACAGCTGCGCGCCGGCGTACGAGCGCAGGGTGCAGATCCCCATCTTGGAGAGGATCTTGAGCAGCCCCTTCTCGGCCGCGGCTCGGAACACGATCTCGACGTCTTGCCCCGAAGCTGCGCTGCGCGCCGACTGCAGGGCCAGCCACGGGTGCACCGCCTCGGCACCGTAGCCGAACAGCGCGGCGAAGTGGTGGATGTCCCACGCATCGCCCGCTTCGGCGACCAGCGCCACGCGCGTGCGCAGACCGGCCTCGAGCAACCGCTGGTGCACGGCGCCGACGGCGAGGAGCATCGGGATCGGGGCGCGGTGCTTGCTCTCGTCGCGGTCGCTGACGACGAGCGCCGTGGCTCCTCGACGCGCATCACGGATCGCGGCGCGGCAGATGCGATCGAGCGCAGGTGCGAGTCCCCCCGGTCCTGTCTCCGCGTCCCACACGGCGCTGAGGGTCGCGACGAGGAGCCCTGGAGTACGGCGCAGCGCCGCCATCTCCGGTCTGAGCAGGATGGGGTGCTCGAGGCGCACCAGCGGGTGCACCGGGAGACGCTGCGCGAGCAGCGAGCCGCGGCGCCCCAGATACATCGCCAGCGACATGACCCCCGACTCGCGCAAGGGATCGATCGCGGGATTCGTGACCTGCGCGAACCGCTGGCGCAGGTAGGCGTAGACACTCGGCCCCGTCCGCGACAGGGGCGGAATCGGGGTGTCGTCTCCCATGCTCCAGATCGCGTCAGCGCCGGAGGACGCCATCGGCTCGAGCACGTGGCGCAGGTCCTCGAAGCTGTAGCCGAACGAACGCTGGCGCGGCAGGAGATCCTGCGGCGCGGCCGCGGGCGCGGAATCGGGCCCGACGGACGCGAGATCGCAGGACACGCGGCTCGCCCACCGCTGATACGGATAACGGCCCGCCACCTCGCGCTTGGCCTCGGCGCTGTGGAGCACCGCGTCACGCCGCGTGTCTACCACCAGCAGCTCCCCGGGGCCAAGGCGGCCGCTCTCCACGACGTCGGCGGGATCGAGATCAGCCACGCCGACCTCGGAGCAGGCGATGACGAGACGGCTCTTCGTCACCTTGTAACGGCAGGGGCGAAGGCCGTTGCGGTCGACCGCCGAGCCGGCGATCACCCCGTCGGAGAAGGCGAGAGCGGCCGGTCCGTCCCATGGCTCCATCAGGGGCGCGTGGAACTCGTAGAAGGCTCGGACGACGGGATCGAGATCCGCCGCACCTTCCCACGCCTCCGGGACGAGCATCATGAGCGCGTGCACCGGGTCGCGTCCCGAGCGCACCAGCAGCTCGAACGCATTGTCGAGGCTCGCGGAGTCGCTGCCGCCTTCCCAAACGACGGACTTGACCTCTTTCGGGAACATTGCCTCGCGGGCCCGCATCGCGTTGCGGTTCCCCCAGAGTGTATTGATCTCGCCGTTGTGCGCCAGCAGCTGGAACGGCTGCGCGAGCGGCCAGCTCGGCATCGTATTGGTCGAGTAGCGCTGGTGGAAGACCGCGATCGCTGTGTCGAAGAGGGGCGAGCGCAGGTCGGGATAGAACGCCGGCAGCTCGGTCCCAGTGAGCAGCGCCTTATAAACGACGGTGCGGCAGGAGAGGGAGCACACATACAGGGGCGCGACGCCCTGCTGGGCGGCGCTGCGTTCGATCGCGCGACGGGCGATGTAGAGACGGCGCTCCCAGCCTTCCTCGTCCCCATCCCAGCCGGAGGGCGCCTCGATGAAGGCTTGGCGCACGGCGGGACGGCTGGCGCGCGCGAGTGGTCCGAGCGCAGCCGGATCGAG
>WNFL01332474.1_pt1 | contig 12525 bp, 9 predicted proteins | sample 5400361 | NCBI WGS metagenome assembly WNFL01 (sample SAMN13153351, study PRJNA577476) | soil metagenome | isolation source: 40 cm soil on Douglas fir-dominated hillslope | place: USA:California | collected 2013-09-17
GAGATTGTTGTGTTTCAGATGTCATTGCCGGCGTCCCTGCATCAGTGCTTTCGCCAATTGTTTGAGAACTTTCTGACCCAAATGCAAAGGAATGGAAGCCTGGGCGTGAGCACTCACTATTGGACCTAAAGCATTTGGGAAACGAGAGGTCACAAGTTTATCGAGTAACGCGCAAACCGGCCCAAACTGCTGGAAAGCAACAGGATCATCCGTGCTCAAAGAATCTTGAGCAGCCGATAGAAAAGGGATGCTTGCTACAATTCGAGCGGCGCTCCGCGTTTTGTAAAAAAACTTTCTGCCAAAATATGTATCCGCCCCGTAACGCTTGGTGCTGTCTGAAAAAATTACGCGTTGCTTAATGTAGTCGTCCGTTGGCAAGTAATACGAACCGGGTTGGAAATGCTGGCTTCCATCCTCGCGCCTATCAATTTCTTCAAAATGGGCGACAAAGTTCCCAGACTTTTCGATTCCGACGATGATGAGGTCGTTCCCTGTTTGAGCGCGAACCAGCGCATTCAAGCGTTGTAGTTCCCGGCTCATAGCAGCACTCAACCAAGCAGGCGGTCCAAAAACGGCAAGCGGCCCATCAAGGAAAAACGCTATGTTGTTAACTCGGTCGAGCCAGTTCCGGTGCTCGAAGCAACGCAATAGGTGGATGAGAAGCAGCCGTTCCCATGTCGTCATTACCAGTCCAAAAGCTTCGCCGTTTGTCCCAGAATCATCATTGAAGCGCTCGTGGATGCGCAAAGCATCGGTTGGATACAACGTTTTTCGCAATTCGCATGAACAGGTTCCCACGTTTTGGGCAATCGTCACATCTCGCTCGCAACCCAGGTGCGTATACGGGCAAGCGATCGCGTTTGTCGGCTTATACGCAAGAAGAGCCTGATAAGTGGCAAGGAGTCGCGTGTTGTCTTCTTCATCAATTATTGCGTCATGGAGAAGTTCAAATGCGGCTTCACGAAAGGAATCCTTCGCAGATTTGTGGTCGCGCGTGATTACGTTGCAACCCGGCAAAGCACTGGCATCCGACGATGGCTCTTCTGTGCGCCGGAAATCAATCGGACTGACTGGCCTGGACGCATCAAGCCGATCTACCTCCGAGAGGTTCAAGACGACAGAAGCTACCGAACAATATCCAATTTTTGCGCCGGGGTAACCGTTTCGAACATCAACTTCTGCGTGACTGCCATCAATTGCCAATACAAGCGAAGGAAGCGCAGCGTCAGCGGCGGGAGGCTTTTTAGGAACAGCTTGTTGCGGCAAATTGGCCTGGTCCAAAACGCGAGACCGACGAAGGAGTTGCTGAACGCGCTCGGATTCGACGATCCGCTTGAGCGGTTGGTAATGGGCGTACTCTCCTTCGTAAGGCATAAAGGTCAACCCGCTTGGATGCTGAAACGCTCCACTTGAATCGGCACGATATATGGATTCGAGAGCGTCTTCATTCGGATGAACCCGCGGTCCTGCGCGCGTAAGATGCTATTCTCGAAATCGGCAAAATCGTAAAACTTTCGAAGCTCTCGTGTTTCGTCGGTGTTGTTCAGATGACCGATAAACCAGTTCGCCGTGTTCCGTAGAATGTTCTTCTGAATCGAAGACACCTCCTGTGTCGCATAAACGAGGCCGATTTGATACTTCGCACCCTCTTTCGCGGTTCGAACCCAAATGTCCTTCAAATCATCCTCTTTCGACGGGGGCAAAATGTTGTGAGCCTCTTCGACATAGGCGAGAATGTGCGGGGGTTGCTGACCTTGCCGGAATAGGTCTTTGTTTCGGTCAAAAATCTTTTGGATCACGCGATCAGCGGCAGCCTTGTTGATCTCCGCATCGCCGCTCGATTGATCAACGATCACGAGGCGGCCCTGCCGCAAGTGTTCGTAGATGTCATCCGCGTAATCAGACGTAGTGCTTGGCGTGTGTCGGTCTTTGACTCTCCCAATCTGTCGAGAGCCGTTTGGATAGGCAAACAACTCAAGAACTTTTCGGAGGTCGTCGTCGGCCCACGATCCGCTGCTGCTGTTCTGAACATAGTTTGCATCGAATTCGACAAACCCTGAACCCGTGCCCTTGGTGTCCTTAATGAAGTCCCGCAGAATCGAACCGCACTGAACAATTTCACCCCACGTTGGCTGGGCTTTACTCAACATCGTCGCGCAGTTCGTGTATGCTTGCGGGTCTTCCCCTTGTCCGTTTCGCATCGCATTCAGCAGTTCTTGATTGAACAGGCCACGCGTTTGCGGCGAGAGCCCATTCGGCGGCGTGTAACCGGCTTTGAATAATAAAGCTCGATAGAACAGCACACGACGACTGAAGCGTGTGGTCGCTGACCGGTCGGTTGGGTCGGGTGGGTCAAACACAACATCCCGGAAATTTGAAATGAACTTCGTCGTGTCGCCCACCAGAAACCCGTCAATGATTTCCTTCCCTGTCTGCAGATTTTGGTCGAGATAGAAATTCAGTAGCATCAGATTGCGATTTGGGTCGTTCGGATGCGTTGAGATGCCGTAAGTGACCACATCAGCCCGCAACGCTTGCTGCTGCGCAGTTGGGGCGGATTTCCAAACATTCTTGATCGCGTTTGGGTTGTCGCCGCGCGTAGCGGCATCCTGGACGTTCTCGTTTGCGTATTCACCATTCGGATCGAATACAAGCTGGCCGATTCGCTGAGCATCCTCCGCGGCCCAGCGCAACGCGAAGATTGCCTTCAGAATAATTTTCGTTGTATTGGATTTTCCCGTCCGCGTCATGCCGAATAAGGTGGTCTTCTGTCCCAGCAAGTCGGTCGGCGTGACGGATACAGGAACGCTCGCCACTTGCTGAAACCTCCGATTCGTTGACGCGTAACGAACGTGGCCAATATGCACCATCGGGATCCGGACTCCTGCAAAAATCATCGGGTCACGAAAATTGACAATCCGCGCCAATACTTCGGCGCGCGGCTTGAAGACTTTTAAACCGCGGTTCGGGTAGTAGTTGCTGATGTCCGAACCGAAGCACAATAGCCAATTCGGCGTGGAGTCAGTTCCAGAGTCCGTCATGTAAAAGGTGCCAATCACACGGCATCGCACCCCGGCATAGCTTAGAAGTTGATGAGTGGTCGCGTCCATCACAGCTCGATCGTCCCAATTCACGCCAACTTCGCCGCTGACTCGTTGGGCAGTCTCGACCCGAACCCGTTTGGCCTCTTCGGCGTTAGGAAGATCCGCGTGATCCATTACACGTAACAAGATCACCGATGAATCTTCGACCCTCGCGTCGGGCGTCGTCTGCGGATTAACCCGCGATGCGAGCAAAAAGCACAACGCCGGAATTCCGCCTACTTGCTGGCGGTGGAAATCGTGAATTTGAAGAATGGCATCGTTGTAACCAAGCGACACAACCTCTCCAACATACGCATTCGCTTCAACCAAGCCGCGCAACGTCTCGCCCGCTGCATGGACGGCCGGCGGCACAGTCGGTTGTGGAAGCTGCGTCGCAATTTGAGAAATGACGTTTGGCATAATGTTCCCTGAGTCCGGAACTGCTGGGCATGGCGAGAGTAGTCAAAAGGCAGACAGCCGACAAGCTTAGTAATCTCCGTTTTTTGTTCAGACCCCTGCATTCCGCCAAGGGAGTTTACCTATACCATGGGGCGGATCAGTGCGGTAAATTGGACGTGGCGATCGCTTTTTGCCGGAGACAATCGCATACGCTAAGCTAAGCCTTCTCTCTTACAGGTTGTAGGCCTGCAGGCTAACGATGTTTCTAACAGGACCGGCGGTTCCCGGTTCAAAGATTCACGGAGAATATCTCGTGTTCGATTTCCAATTTAGTTCCCACGTCGCATGCTCAGCGGAGCGCCTCCGTGATCACTCCAAAAAAACGGGCCTGGCTGAGCACAAGGCCCGATGCGTAGAACAGGCAGGCCGTATCAAATTCTCGAAACCAAAAGCTCGCGTTGGAATACGAGTTCTTTCGGCAAGTCGGAATACAGTTTCATGAAAAGGTCATCCTGCGAGATGATTTCGCGCCGCCACTCTTCGCTCATCAGGTTCAACCCGAAACTGCCTGCCGCAACCCTCTTCAACTCGACTCGCGCTCTCCAACGCTGCCGTTCGAGAAATACATCTACTACGAAAGCCGTTACACAATGCTGATGAATAGCGACCAGGGGGCCGCAAACGATTGCTCGAACGCGCTCAACACGACGTGACTGCCCGCTGGAAACAATACGAAAACCTCGCGGCCGCCCATTCGACCAGTAATAGCAGCAGCACGCTAATTCCAGCAAAGCATTCTCAGCTCGGATAGAGCCCGAACTTCTATTCAGCAGCGCGGATCTGTTGCCGACGCGGATCGTTGAGGTTGAGAGTTTCCACCGTGGCACTCGCCCGGTTTCTTCTTTAGCGCCGCGCCTTCCACAATTAGCATCCGCTAAATGGTTTATCCCTGGCAGATTGCCGTTCTGTTTGCGACTGGATTGGTGGCGGGCTTTGTGGATTCAATCGCGGGGGGCGGCGGCTTAATCACCCTGCCCGTCTTGCTAAGCCTCGGATTCGATACCCGTCACGCGCTGGGAACCAATAAGGTCCAGGCGGTGTTTGGCTCGGGCAGCGCCGCAGTTCATTATCAACGAGCGAAAGCCGTTGTTCTCAAAGATTGCGTTCGCGGCTTTCTATTTTCGCTGGCCGGAGCAGCCCTCGGCACCGTTTCAGTCCAACACGTCAACCGCGAATTGTTGCAGCGTGGCATTCCCCTCGTTCTTCTCGCAGTGGCGATTTATACATTGTTGCGACCGCGGCTTGGGGAAAAGGATCTTCACCCTCGAATGAGCCGCCGCGGGTTTGATGTTCTGTTTGGACTGGGTCTCGGTTTTTACGATGGGTTTCTCGGACCGGGCACCGGCACCTTCTGGACCGTGGCATTCATGCTGTGCCTCGGTTTCAACATGACTCGCGCGACTGCAAATACAAAAGTCATGAATTTCGCCAGCAACGTCGGTTCACTCGCGCTTTTCGCCATCGCGGGCACCATCTACTACATCCCGGGCCTTGCCATGGGGGCCGGCCAGTTGATTGGAGCGCAGCTCGGCGCGGGAATGGTTATGAAGAGGGGCACCCGATTCATTCGCCCGATGTTTATTGCGGTCGTCTTCGCGCTAATATGTAAGCTAATCTACGATTCATATTTCGGCCGATCAGCAGCCCATTGACAGGTTTTCAGGGTTTTCGCCTTTTCGTATAGGTTGAACAGCGATAGATTCTTTTCACCGGAAACCCTTAGGCATGACTAGAGAACCAGGCGGACTTCGCCGAAATGACAGCGCTGGAATTTCGCGCATGCATCTCGGCCCAGGCGTGCGGATTGCCGGCGGCGAATACCTGCTGAAACGAATGCTTGGCCGCGGAGGCTTGAGCGAAGTCTGGCTTGGCTGGAGCCGCAAGCAAGAGGGCGACGTTGCGCTCAAATTCCTCCCTTACGCTCTATTGCAGGATTCGAGCGCAATCGAACGATTGCGCGCCGAGACGGTGAAATGCCATCAGCTCAACCATCCGGCGATCGTACAAGTGTTCGAATTTGTGCAGGATGACGATTGCGTCGCTATCGCGACGGAATACGTCGAGGGCTGGTCGCTGGCGGCGACGAAAGTGGACCGTGAAGGCAGCCGCTATCGCGTATCCGAGATCGACGCCCATATTCGCCAGCTCTGCTCGGCCTTGGATCACGCGCACCACGATTTTTCGATCGTCCACCGCGACTTGAAACCGGCCAATTTATTGATCGATGCACGCGAACAATTGAAGGTGACAGATTTTGCCCTGGCGCAGATCGCGCGCGCCGCGCTCACCCAGCAAGGCCACCTTGTGTATGGCGCGCTCGGTTATATGAGTCCGCAACAATTGCGTGGCGCGGATCCTTCGGTGCTGGACGACGTCTATGCCCTGGGCGCCACCATATACGATCTGCTGACCGGCGCGCCGCCTTTTTATAAAGGAGAAATTCTTGCGCAGATGCTGGAGAAAACGCCACCTCGCATGTCCGAGCGGCTCCTCGAAATCGGCGTCGAAGATGTTAAGGGAATCATCCCCCCGGCTTGGGAAGCGACCGTGGCCGCGTGTTTGACAAAAGATCCGGCAGGCCGCCCCCAAAGCGCGGGAGATGTCGCCCGTCTGCTTACGCGTAGCGATGAGGAGGCCCTCACCTGGTTGCTGCAGCCCGGATTATCCGCGAAGACAGTGGCTAAATCCACAACCGTGCAAGTTGCGCCTGCCGCAATCGCGGCGCCGGTCACCGTCCCCGAACCAGTCGTCGTTGTTCCGGAACTGTCCGGAGCGATTGCAATCACCGAAGTCGTCGAGCCTGCCACATCCATTGTGTTGCCGGTTGAGCAGTTAGACGTCACAGCTACAGACTCGACATACGCTGACAAGCTACATCGTTTTAGCCGCAAACCGAGTATGCTGGCTCTCGCCGCAGTCGTGTTGATTGGATTTGCGGCTTTGCTCAGTCTCTTGCCAAGAGCTGCGCGTAATCCTCCGCTGCCCGCCGGGTCCATTGACACCACTTTCAAACCGGGGTCCGGCGCGGGCGATGACATTCGGACAATGGCAATTCAGACAGATGGAAAACTAATTGTCGGCGGGAGGTTCAGCACCTTCGACGGCGCGCAGATGAAAGGTCTCGCGCGTCTGGCAAAAGACGGCCGGCTCGAAACAAACTTTAACGCGGAAATCAGCGGCTCCGTTCACGCTGTCGCGCTTCAGGCCGATGGCAAAATTCTGGTTGGCGGGGATTTTCAGCGGGTGGGCGAGGCAGTTCGCCGGCGCATCGCCAGGATCAAACCTGGTGGGACGCTCGACACGTCGTTCGACGCCCGCGCGGCGCTGAATCGCGACGTGCGCGCCATCGCGATACAACCCGATGGCAAGGTCATCGCCGGCGGCAGCTTTGATTCTGCGGGCGGACGCGCACATGCCGGTGTGACCCGATTCAATCCGAGCGGCACGCGCGATGCCTCGTTTAATCCTGGTACCGGCGCCAACAACATCGTATGGAGCGTTGCGACGCAAAAAGACGGCAAAATAATTATCGCGGGCGACTTCAGTCGATTCAATGGCGTGGAGGCAGGTCGCATTGCCCGGCTGAACGCCGACGGAAGTCTTGACGAAACTTTCAATAGCGGCCTGGGCGCCGATGCCACGATAATGACTGTTCTTCTACTTGACGATCAAACCATTCTCGCAGGCGGAAATTTTTCCAGGTTCAATGGCGAGGATCGCAAACGCATCGTTCGTTTGAAATCGAACGGCTGGGTTGATTCGACCTTCAAATCCGCGATTGGCGACGATGGCGGAGTGCGGAGTATCGCACTCGACCCGAATGGAAAACTCGTGACGGGCGGAACATTTTTCACCGCGGGCGGCGCAGCACGCAATTACATTACGCGCCTGAACGCAGATGGGACTTTGGATTCAACATTCAATTGCGGTGAAGGACCGAGCGGCGGCGGCGTCTGGCGCGTGCAGGTGCAAGCGGACACCAAAATTCTTGCCGCTGGAGCATTCGTCAATTTTAATGGCCTTCCTGCAGGTAGAATCGCGCGACTAAACTCCGGCCGGTGAAAGGACTGTCGCCGAGCCTGGATAAATCGATTGGCGACGAAAATAAAAATGGGTGCTGGCTCATTCTTTGCGGGATTCACTCCCACCTCCTCGCAGCCAAGCACCCGCTGCCAGCATAGTCCATGGCAGGCACGATTTCATCGGGCTTGGCACCCCAAAATGGATGGGGATCACATCTCAAATGAGGGTTAAGAAACACCGACGATGGTCGAACGAACGGCCCGGATTACGCCGCGTTCAATGGATTCCTAAGCAATTGAAACAAAAGTACTAACGTCGTCGTATTCCTCCCCATAATTGTCTATGTAATTGTACGGCCTCCCACTAGGAACGCTTCCTAGCAAACAATGGGGCTTGCACCCTGATACTCAATTCCAAGATTTCTGTTAAGAATGTGCAGTTCCTAACGGTGGAGTTTCCCCAGGGTGAGGATGCTGCAACCGCGCGGAATCATTCAGAAGTTCGGACAATCGAGTATTTGCCAATGCAGACAGACGAAGACGAGGCATGGTTTTGCGCGCGGACGCAGCCCAAGCACGAACATATTGCCGCAGCCAGTCTGACTCGCAACTTGCGACTCGAAGTGTTCCATCCTCGTCTAAAAATTGAACGTCGCACCCGCCGGGGAGTTGTTCGAATCATCGAGCCCCTATTCCCCTGTTACATTTTTGTGCGCACTCCAGCCGCCCGACTCGATGAAGTGCGTTACATGACTGGAATCAGCAGTCTCGTGAGATTCGGCGAACGCGCAGCGCGCGTCAGCGAACCAGTCATCGACGAGTTGAAGATGTGCTTTCAGGATGCCGAGCCTATGGCGATTGAAGATCGCCTGGCTCCTGGTTCCGAAGTCATCGTGTCCGAGGGCGCGTTCCTGGGATCACGCGGCATCGTCGTGCAATTTCAGCCGGCGCGAAGGCGAGTGCAGATTTTGTTGGAATTTCTCGGACGGACGACGCTGGCAGAAGTGGATCGTCAGTCCGTGACAGTAGAGAACCGGTGTATCGCCGATCTAATGCCCGCGCTGGCTTTGCCGCGCGTGGCTGTTGCGGCCTAGGCATTTCGCCCGGGCCGGAAGATCGGCGCCAAGCCAGACTGTTGGCAGGCGTATGGAAAACATACACGTGCAGAGCTTTGCCTTTATCCGGGCTACGTCGGTTAATTTGGGAGCGCTCTATCAGAGGTGCGCATGGCCAGTTGCCGAAGCAAAGCCGGACCTTTCAAACCAGCGATAACCGCTTCGCGAATGGTTTTTCGCCCGCCCTTTCCCATTCAGATGGAAATCAAATTAGCCCCAGTTCTCACGCAGGCGTCAGCCAGTATGCAATTGTCGGCCGTCGCGGTGCCGTTCTGGAAGCGTTTCCTCGACGTTTCTCTAATCCTGCTGGCGTCACCCTTGCTCTTGCCGGTCTGTGCGTTGCTTGCGATCGCGATCAAGTTGCTCTCTCCCGGGCCGGTCCTTTTTCGCCAGTTGCGGGTGGGTTTGGGGGGCAAGCTCTTCCAATGTCTGAAATTCAGGACCATGATCGTCAATGCCGATACCGACGTGCATCAAGGGCATCTATCCGATCTCATAAAGAGCAACGCGCCGATGACTAAGCTCGATTCGGCCGATCCTCGTCTTATACCGTATGGCCGCATCCTGCGCTCGCTTGGTCTCGATGAGCTTCCGCAAATTCTGAACGTGCTACGCGGTGAAATGAGCCTGGTTGGCCCTCGTCCTTGCCTTGCTTACGAATTTGAGCGCTACCTGCCCCATCATCGACGCCGCTGTGACACGCTGCCCGGATTGACCGGTCTTTGGCAGGTCAGCGGCAAAAACCGAACCACTTTCGAAGAGATGATGGATCTCGACATCCATTACGCAAAAAACAAATCAATTTGGCTGGACCTGCTAATCATCGCCAAAACCATCCCGGCGATCCTTGTCCAGACCTACGAAATCAGGAGAAAAAAATCAGGGATGCAACCTGCGGCCTTTCCGGTTCGGCGAACGCCGGACCGAATTATGGAACGGTAGCGCAAGTGAATCCCATCCGTCGGCAAGTTGCCGCCGAAGGGGAACACAAAAGTCAGGAGTCTATTATGAGGAAGCAAATCAAAGTCGGAGTTGTTGGTTGCGGTTATTGGGGCCCGAATCTCGTACGGAACTTTCGGTCACTCCCCGATTGCAGTCTCAAAATGATGTGCGACATCAGCGAGCAACGCCTTGAACATCTTCGCGGCTTATACCCCGAAGTCGAAGGCGAACGCGATTACGGCCACATGTTGAACGGCGCTGGGCTCGACGCCATTGTCGTCGCCACCGCCGTAAAGTTGCACTTTCCGATGGCGAAGGCCGCGCTGCTCGCCGGCAAACATACGCTGATCGAAAAACCGATGGCGGCGTCCGCCGCAGAGTGCGAGGAACTCGTCCAGATCGCCAAACAAAAAGGCGTCGTGCTCATGGTCGGCCACACGTTCCTCTATTCGCCCGCCGTCAAGAAAATCAAAGACATCGTTGATTGGGGCGACATCGGCGATATCCGTTACATCTCCGCGCGCCGCTTGAATCTTGGCTTGTTCCAGAAAGACATCAACGTTGCCTGGGACCTTGCCCCGCACGACATCTCAATCATTCTCCACATTATGGGTGAAACGCCCGTCAGCGTGAACTGTCGCGGCAGCGCGCATGTGACCCAGGGCATCGAGGATGTCACTTCCATGTCACTGCATTTCTCGAAGAATCGCTCAGCCATTGTCCACAGCAGCTGGCTGGATCCGCGCAAGATCCGCGAGATGACTATCGTCGGCAGCAAACGGATGATCGTCTATGATGACGTCGCGCCGCTGGAAAAGATTCGCATCTTTGATGCCCGCGTCGAACGCCCGCCGCACTACGATACTTTTGCCGAGTTTCAATATGCCTACCATTACGGCGACATGTACGCGCCTTACATCAAACAGGAACAGCCGCTCAAAGCCGAGTGCCAGCACTTTCTCGAATGCGTCCAGCAAGGAAAAGAGCCGTTGACAAACGGCGAACGCGGTTTGGAACTTGTGCGCATCCTTGAAGCTTCATCCGTGTCACTTCGGCAAAACGGCAGCCCGGTTCACTTCGTGAAGCCGGCGCACAAGCCAGCCGCGGCGTACCATCATCCGCTTGCTGTCGAGGCGGACATTTTGCCGATCGCAATTCCCACCAACGGGACCGCCCATCAGCCGGCTGTTCTCGTCTGACGGCCGGCCTCGACTTCCAACTCTATGTCAGTTCCCAATTCACTCCAGCAAATCGCGCCCGATGTCAAACTCGGCGCCGGTGTTTGCATCTACGGCTTCACCAACCTTTACGGATGCACCATCGGCAATGAAGTTAGAATCGGCACCTTTGTCGAAATTCAAAAAGGCGCGAGCATTGGGAACCGCTGCAAAATTTCGAGCCACACGTTCATTTGCGAAGGGGTAACCATCGAGGATGACGTGTTCGTCGGCCACAACGTCACCTTCATCAACGACCTTTATCCGCGCGCCACCAATGAGGATGGTTCGTTGCAAACTGACAAAGATTGGAAATGCATTCCCACCCGCGTCAAACGCGGCGCTGCCATTGGCTCCGGCGCGACACTGCTATGCGGGGTCACGATCGGTGAATACGCGGTCGTCGGCGCTGGCAGCGTTGTGACTAAAGACGTCCCTGCCCGCGCGGTGGTTGCCGGAAATCCCGCGCGGATTTTGAGAATGGTTATCGACGTTGCGGCATAGAGCGACGTTGTCGCGAGTCAATTCAGTGTCTTCTTCAATGTCCACATCCGCGAATACGTTGAGCGACGTTAGCGAGGTTGCTTACCAGCCAGGCTGCCGAGCCAATGCTGGCGACAACGCGCGTGGAGCTTCTATGCACGTGCAGGTCATCGATGTACTGCGTGATCAAAATTGGAGTCCCCTGCTTGCATCCCACTCTCGGGCTTCGTTTTTTCACAGTTCGGCATGGGCACGTGTTCTGCACGACACTTATGGCCATCAGCCGGTTTACTTCTGCCAGATTGAAGATGAACAACTAAAGGGATTACTCCCCGTGATGGAGGTCAATAGCGCGTTGACACACCGACGGGGCATCGCCCTCCCGTTCACGGATTTTTCGGCGCCATTCGCCACGAGCCAAAGCCGCTACCAGGAACTCTTTGACTCCGCAGTTAAGTATGGTCGCAATCACGGATGGGCCCATCTCGAGTGTCGCGGCGGCTACGCGCCGGCGCCTGAGGCAAGGCCATCAACGTCATTTCACGGCCACGATCTCGACTTGACGGCCGGCGAACAACCCCTGTTCAACGGTTTGGACTCTGCCATGCGCCGCGGTATTCGCAAGGCACAGAATGCCGGTCTTACCGTTCAGTTCAGCACCAATGATCAGGCCATGCGCGAATTTTATCTGTTGCACAGCGGAACTCGCCGTCGGCATGGCTTGCCACCACAGCCGTATCGCTTTTTCGAGAACATCACAAGACACGTGCTCGCGCGTGGTCTCGGGTTTATCGCGTCTATCGCGATTGCATCAGAGCCGGTCGCCGCAGCCATCTTTTTCCACAATAATTGTCAGGCCATCTACAAGTTTGGCGCGTCGGATTTCGCATTTCAGCAGTTACGCCCGAACAATCTGCTCATGTGGGAAGCAATAAAACATTGTGCCGGGCTGGGAATCCAGACGTTGCATTTTGGGCGCACCTCATTTGCGAATGAAGGATTGCGGCGGTTCAAGCAAGAATTCGGCGCGCGCGAAGAACGCATCGACTACTTCAAATTTGATCTCGCGACGCGCTCATTCGTGACTGATGCCGACCGCGTTGAAAGTTGGCACAACTTCGTCTTTCGTTGTTTGCCTGGACCGTTGTTGCGATTGGCTGGCCGGACGCTTTACCCGCACCTGGCATAGCCGTTCCGCTAGTTG
>WNFL01427096.1_pt1 | contig 12525 bp, 13 predicted proteins | sample 5400361 | NCBI WGS metagenome assembly WNFL01 (sample SAMN13153351, study PRJNA577476) | soil metagenome | isolation source: 40 cm soil on Douglas fir-dominated hillslope | place: USA:California | collected 2013-09-17
TCGCCGGCACGGTGTGCGTCCATAACTGCATCGGTAATTCCGGCCCGCTCCCCGAGCCGATCGCCGAGGCGGTGAGCGGCCAGCAGCTGGTCGCCGCCGCGGTGCTGTCGGGCAACCGCAACTTCGAGGGCCGCATCAACCCGCTCACCCGCGCCAACTACCTCGCCTCGCCGCCCCTGGTCGTGGCCTACGCGCTGGCCGGCACGGTGGACATCGACTTCGAGCGCGAGCCGCTCGGGATCGACCGGGACGGCCAGCCGGTGTTCCTGCGCGACCTGTGGCCCACCCAGCGCGAGATCGGCGACACCATCGCCGCGGCGCTCGAGCCCGCGATGTTCGAGAAGAGCTACGGCAACGTGTTCACCGGCAACCCGCGCTGGAACGAGATCCCGGTCGCGGGCGGCGAGCTCTACCGCTGGAACGATGAGTCCACCTACATCCATCACCCGCCGTTCTTCGACGATCTGACCCGCGAGCCCGCGCCGGTCGCGGACATTCACGGGGCGCGGGTGCTGGTCGTGGTGGGCGACTCGGTCACCACCGACCACATCTCGCCCGCCGGCGACATCGCCCAGGGAAGCCCGGCCGGGCGCTGGCTCGAGGACCACGGGGTCCAGCGCCGCGACTACAACTCCTACGGCTCGCGGCGCGGCAACGACCTGGTCATGGTGCGCGGCACGTTCGCGAACATCCGGCTCAAGAACCTCCTCATCCCCGGCAGCGAGGGCAACCTGACCGTGCACCTCCCGAGCGGCGAGCAGACCAGCGTGTTCGACGCCGCCGAGCGCTACCGCGCCGCGGGCACGCCGCTGCTGGTGCTGGCGGGCCAGGAGTACGGCAGCGGGTCGTCGCGCGACTGGGCCGCCAAGGGCACGCTGCTGCTCGGCGTGCGCGCGGTGCTGGCCGAGTCCTACGAGCGCATCCACCGCTCGAACCTGGTGGGCATGGGGGTCCTGCCGCTCCAGTACGAGCCCGGGCAGACCGCGGAGAGCCTGGGTCTCACCGGCCGCGAGACCTTCGACGTCACCGGCCTGACCGGGCCGCTCACGCCCGGCCTCAGGGTCGCGGTCCAGGCGCGCCGCGCCGACGGCTCGACGGTCGGCTTCCACGCCATCGCCCGGCTCGACACCCCGATCGACGTCGAGTACTACCGCAATGGCGGCATCTTGCAGACCGTGCTGCGCAAGCTGATGAAGCCCTAGCGCCGGTCGCGGCGCGAGCGGGAGCGAGGCCCGATGCCCGAACGGGAGCTGTCGCTGGAGGAGCTGGCGGCGCTGGCGCGCGCCCGCGGGCTCGACTGGCCCCCCGAGCGGCTGGCCGCAGTACTCCCCGAGGTCCGGGCGCTGCTGGCCCTCGAGGCCCGTCTGCCCGACCTGCCGGACGGCGAGGCGCCGTGAGCGCCGCCGCCGGCGATCCGGCCTTCGCCCCGGCGGCCGAGATCGCGCGCCGCGTGGCGCGAGGCGAGACCTCCGCGCGCGCGGTGACCGCGGCGTTCCTCGACCGCATCGCGGAGCTCGACCCCGGGCTCCACGCCTTCACGGCCGTGCTCGCCGAGTCGGCGCTCGAGGAGGCGGAGCGCGTGGACGCGAGCGTGCGGTCGGGCCGCCCCGCGGGCCCGCTCGCCGGGGTGCCGGTCGCGATCAAGGACCTGGTGGACGTGGCCGGAGTGCCCACCGGCGCCGGCGCGCACCCGCGCTTCCGCGCCCACCCGCAGGCCGACGCGCCGCTGGTCGCGCGCATCCGCGCCGCCCAGGGCGTGGTGGTGGGCAAGACCAACCTTCACGAGCTGGCCTACGGGGTCACCAACGTCAATGTCCACGAGGGCCCGACCCTCAATCCCTGGAACCCCGATCACGTCCCGGGCGGCTCGAGCGGCGGCTCGGCGGCCGCGGTGGCGGCCGGGTTGTGCCCGCTCGCGGTCGGCACCGACACCGGCGGCTCGATCCGCATCCCGGCCGCGCTGTGCGGCGTGGTGGGCCTCAAGCCCACGTTCGGCGCGGTGCCGCTCGCGGGCGTGTTCCCGCTCGGCTGGTCGCTCGATCACGCCGGGCCGATCGCGCGCTCGGTGGACGACGCGGCGCTGCTGTTCGAGGTGATGGCGGGCCGCGCCCCGACCTCCGCGGCCGCCGCGCCGCCGCCCGCCCGCGCCCCGCTCGCCGGGGTGCGGATCGGCGTGCCGCGCCCGTTCTTCTGGGAGGCGCTCGATCCCGAGGTCGCGCGCGCCGCGGAGGCGGCGCTCGAGGTGCTGCGCGGGCTCGGCGCCACGGTGGAGGAGACCGCGATCCCGTTCGCCGACCGGGCCGGCGCCGCGATGGCGATCATCCAGTCGGTCGAGGCGACGGCGCTCCACGAGGCGCGCCTGCGCGCGCACCCCGAGGCGTTCGGCCGCGAGGTGCGGGCGCGGCTCGATCGCGGCTTCTTCGTGCCGGGCACCATGCTGGTGCGGGCCCAGCGGGCGCGCGCCTTCCTCACCCGCGCCTTCGTCGAGGCGTTGTCGGACTTCGACGCGTGCGTGATGCCCGCCACCGCCGAGCCCGCGCCCACGCTGGCGCGCAGCGAGGCCGCGGCCGCGGGCCGGGCGCCGAGCCTGAGTGTCCCGCTCACCCGGCTCACCAACCCGTTCAACCTCACCGGCTGCCCGGCGGCGTCGGTGCCGTGCGGGTTCACCGCCGCCGGGCTGCCGGTCGGGCTCCAGATCGCGGCCCGGCCCCACGGCGAGGCCTCGATCCTCGCGGTCGCCCGCGCCTACGAGCGCGCCACCCCGTGGCACGACCGGCGCCCGCCGCTCGCGCCGGCGCGGGGCGCGACCCGGGCCTAGGCGGGGCCCACGGGCGGCCGCGCCGGCCGCTGCGCCATTGCCGCGCGCGCGGCGCGGGAGTAGCTTCCGCGCCACCCGTTCGTCACCCCACCCCGAGGAGGTTCGCATGCCCCGCTCGCCGCAGGCCGACGAGGCGCGCCGTCGCTTTCTCAAGTCCATCGGTCTCGCCGGAGTCTCGTCCGCGCTGGCACCCGCGGCGTTCGCGCTCGCTCAGAGCTCGACGCCGCCCGGCAGCTATCCGCCCGGGGTGCCGCCGCCCCACGGGAAGGCGGCGACGCCTACGCCGGCCGCGCCGGCCGCGGGCGCCAAGCCCGAGCCACCCTCCGAGGACGCGCGGTCCCTCGGCGAGATCGTGCGCCGGCGCTACGGTAAGCAGTGGAGCCCGGAGCAGGCGCAGTCGGTGGTGAACGACTTCGACAGCGACCTCAAAGCCGCCGAGCGGCTGCACAAGAGCACGCTCGAGAACGGGGACGAGCCCGACTTCACCTTCCACCCCTAGAGAGGCCGCCATGCTCGACGACGCCACGTTCTTCCTCCCGGTGCGCGACCTCGCGGCACGGCTGCGCGCGCGCACGCTCACCTCGCGGGCGCTCACCGAGGGCTGCCTCGACCGCCTCGATCGGCTCGGCGGCCGCTACAACGCCGTGGTCACGCTGATGCGCGAATCCGCGCTCGCCGAGGCCGAGCGCGCCGACCGCGAGATCGCGGCGGGCCGGGCCCGCGGGCTGCTCCACGGCATCCCGTACGGGGTCAAGGACCTGATCGCCACCCGCGGCGTGCCCACGACCTGGGGCGCCGAGCCCTACCGGAGCCAGGTGTTCGACTACGACGCCACGGTGGTCGAGCGCCTGCGCGCGGTCGGCGCGGTGCTGGTCGCCAAGCTCGCGATGGTCGAGCTGGCGGGCGGCATGGGATACAACCACGCCGACGCCTCGTTCACCGGTCCGGGGCTGTGCCCGTGGAATACGAAGTTCTGGAGCGGCGGTTCTTCGAGCGGCCCCGGGGCCGCGGTCGCGGCCGGGCTGGTGCCGTTCGCGATCGGCTCGGAGACCTCGGGCTCGATCCTGACCCCGTCGGCCTACTGCGGCGTCACGGGCCTGCGGCCCACCTACGGGCGGGTGAGCCGCCACGGCGCGATGGCGCTGTGCTGGACGCTCGACAAGCTCGGGCCGATGGCCCGCAGCGCCGACGACTGCGCGCTGGTGCTGGCCGCGATCGCGGGCAAGGACCCGCTCGACGAGACCGCGGCGGACGAGCGCTTCCTCCACCGCGAGCCCGCGGCGCGGCCGCGCGTGAAGCTCAGGCTCGCGGTGCCCAAAGGCGTCACCGAGAAGGTGCAGCCGGCGGTGCGCGAGAACTTCGGCAAGGCCCTCGCAGCGCTGGAGCCGATCGCGACCATCACCCGCGACGTCGAGTGGCCGGACTTCCCGTGGGGCCCCGCGGTCGGCACCATCGTCAACGCCGAGGGCGCCACCGCATTTCACGAGCTGCTGGCCTCGGGGAAGGTGAGCGAGCTGCGCTGCCCGGCGTGCCGCACCGGCGGCTACTCGTCGATGCTGACCCCGGCGGTGGACTACCTGCAGGCGATGCGGCTCAGGCGTCCGATGAAGCGGGCGATGGTGAAGCTGTTCGAGTCGTACGACGCCGTGATCGCGCCCACCCGCGCCAGCGTGGCCTACCCGGCCGACAAGAAGTTCGAGGACGTCTACCCGGGCGTGAGCGGGGGCCCGGCGCTGATTCCGGCCGGCAACCTGTGCGGCCTGCCCGCGCTGGCGCTACCGAACGGGTTCGGCGACGACGGGCTGCCGACCTCGTTCGCGCTCATGGGGCCGGCGTTCTCCGAGAAGCTGCTGGTGCAGGCGGGAGCGTTCTACCAGCGCCAGACCGACTGGCACCTCAAGCGCCCGCCCGAAGCCTGATCCCGGCTGGCTCCGGGCACGAAAGGAACGAGGCATGAAGCGAACGTTGCTGATCGCGGCCGGAGCGCTGTTCGGCTTGGCGGCAGCGGGCTGCGGTGAAGTCGTCCACCGCATGCTCGCCGACGCCACGACGCGCTCGAAGCTGTTCCAGGCGGTGGGGGCCGATTCGGCCTGGACCCGCGAGATCGCCGATCGGCTGCTCGCCGAGGACGGCACCCGCGGGCTGGTGTTCGAGCGCGTGCTCGGCATGGGCGAGGCGCGTCAGGCGCTGCTGGTGGACGTGGCGCGCGACCGCGTGCTGCTCGACGGCGTGATCCAGTTCGCGGTCCAGGACACCGCGATGCGCAGCCACATCCTGACCCTGTTCAAGGGCATGCAGATGGCGGGGGCGAAGTAGCGCCGCCGCCGCGGTGGTGGGTCAGCGGTAGGCCGTAACCCCGGTGGCCTTGAAGGTGGCGTAGAGCGACACGCCGGGGAGGATGCCGAGGCGCTCGGCGGACTCCTTCGTGACCTCGGCGACCAGCGGCGGCTCGGTGGCGAGCGCCACGCGCTGGCGCTCCCCGTAGGGTGGCTCGGGGACCACCTCGACCACCCGGCCGCGGAACACGTTCTGAGCGCTGCCCGCCGGCGGCTCGAGCGACAGCGTGATGTCGCGCGGATCCACGGTCAGGAACATCTCGGCATCGCCCTCGCCCGGATCCATGACCTCGAGGGCGCCCTCCGCGGTGCGCACCACCGCCGGCCCGCCGGCCGGGCGGCTCATGATCCGGCCGCGGAACAGGTTCAAGCCCACGAACTCCGCGATGTAGGCGGAGCGCGGACGGCGCAGCAGCTCGCCGCGCGCGCCGCGCTGGCTCACCCGGCCCTGCTCGAGCACCGCGATCTGGTCCCCGAACACCAGCGCCTCGATCGGGCTGTGGGTCACGACCACCGTGACGCACGGCAGCTCGGCGAGGATCAGGCCCAGCTCGGCGCGCACCGCGCGCCGGGTCTGGACGTCCAGTGCTGCGAGCGGCTCGTCGAGCAGCAGCAGGCGCGGCTCGAGCACCAGCGCCCGGGCAAGCGCCACGCGCTGCTGCTGGCCGCCCGACAGCTCGGTGGGGCGCCGCCGCGCCAAGTCGGCGACCCCGAGCCGGGCGAGTGCCGCGCCCACCCGCGGCCGGATCTCCGTAGGCGCCACCCGCTGCGCCTTGAGCCCGAACGCCACGTTCTCCGCCACGGTGAGGTGCGGGAACAGCGCGTAGTCCTGGGCGACGTAGCCCACGGCGCGCTCGCGCGCCGGCCGGCAGAGCCCGCGCCCGCCGTCGAACCACGCGTCCCCGTCCACGGTGATGGATCCGCGCTCGGGCCGGTCGAGGCCGGCGAGCAGCCGCAGCGCGCTGGTCTTGCCCGATCCGCTCTCGCCCACCAGCACCAGCGTGCTCCCGGCCCCGACCTCGAGGTCGAGCTCGAGCGTGAAATCGCCGCGCCGGCTAGCGAGCGAAGCGTTGAGCATCGGGACGCCTCCACAGCGCCCCGGCCGGGGCGGCGCGCAGGGCGAGCAGCAGCGTGACCGAGAGCACGAGCAGGATCAGTGAGAGCAGCAGCGCCGCGTCCACGTCGGTCTGGAGCGCGACGTAGACCGCCAGCGGCATGGTCTGGGTCACGCCCGGCAGGTTGCCCGCGAAGGTGATGGTGGCGCCGAACTCGCCCAGCGCGCGCGCGCAGCTCATTGCCGCCCCGGCCAGCATCGAGGGCATGGCGAGCGGCAGGGCGACGGTGAAGAAGGCGCGCGCCTCCGAGGCGCGCAGCGTCGCCGCCGCGTCCAGGTAGCGCCGGTCCACCTGCGCCAGCCCGGCGCGCGCCGGCAGGATGAAGAACGGCGCCGCCATGAACGCCTGGGCGACGATCACGCCCAGCGTGGTGAACGGCAGCGACAGGCCGAGCCGCGACAGCGCCGGCCCGGCGAGCCCCGCGCGGCCGAACGCCATGAGCAGGGCGAAGCCCGCGACGGTGGGGGGCAGGACCATCGGCAGGTCGACCACGGTCTCGAGCAGCCGCTTGCCGCGGAACTCGCGGGTGGCGAGGAACCAGGCGACCGGCAGGCCGAGCGCGATGACCAGGACCGTGGCGCAGGCGCTGGTGAGGAGGCTCAGGCGCAGCGCCTCGAGGATGAGGGGGTCGGTGAGGCGCGCCAGCAGCCCGCGCGGTGAGACGCGCAGCACCAGCGCCGCGAACGGCAGCGCGAGCAGGGCCAGCATCAGCCCGATCGCGAGCCCCAGGGCGACGCGAAGGTCATGAACGCGTGACGCGTCAGCGCCTCCTGGCCCGCGGGGGCGAGCAGCAGGGCGACGAACGCGCGCGCCGCCTCCGCCTGCGGCGCGCCCTTGAGCACCGCGACCGGATAGCGGGCCTCGACGTTGCAGTCCCCGGGGACCTCGAGCATCCGGACCTTGCGCGCCACGCCGGGGGTCACGTCCGAGCGGTACACCACGCCGGCGTCCGCCTCGCCGAGCTGGACCTTGGCGGCCACCGACTTCACGTTCTCCTCCTCCGAGACCAGGTTGGCCAGCACGCGGCTCGCGAAGTCGGGGCCGAAGTCGTCCCGGCGCCCGAGGTTCTCGAGCATGACGCGGCTGTAGTGGCCGACCGGCACCGCCTCGGCGCCCAGCACCAGCTTGACGCCGCGTCGCGCCAGATCCTGGAGCCGGCGGATGCGGCCGGGATCGCTGCGCGGCACGATCACCACCAGCCGGTTGCGCGCGAAGACGCGCGATCCGCCGTCGAGCCCCGCCTGCTCCTCGAGCGCCGCCATGGTGCGCTCGTCCGCGGCCGCGAACACGTCGGCGCGCGCCCCCTGCCCGATCTGCGCTGCCAGCAGCTGCGAGCCGGCGAAGTTGAAGCGCACCGCGACCCCGGGATGCTCGCGCTCGAACTGGCGCCCGATCTCGGTGAAGGCCTCGGACAGCGAGGCGGCGGCGAACACGGTGAGCGTGGCGCCGGCGGCGGGAGCGGCGGGCGCCGTGGCGGAGCGGAGGAGGAGCGCGAGGGCGATGAGGAGCGCGGCTCGCGGCGGGCGTGGCATCAGCTCCTCCCGATCATGATCTCGGTGGCCTTGATCACCGCGTGGGCCTCGACCCCGATCGCGAGCCCGAGGCGCTCGGCGGAGTCGCGCGTGATGATCGAGACCAGCTCCTGGTCGCCGATCGCGAGCCGCACCTCGGCCATGAGCCCGTCGGTGCGCAGCCCGGTGACGCGACCGCGCAGGGCATTGCGCGCGCTCAGGGCCGCGCCCGCCGGCCGGGCCTGGCCGCCCAGCAGGCCCTCGAGCTCGTGGCGGGCGAACAGCCAGCGCCGTCCCACCCGGCGGCCGGGCAGCCGGCCGGCGCGCGCGAGCTTACGGAGGTGGCGCTCGTTCATGTGGAGGAGCTTCGCGGCCTGCTCGGAGTCGAGCGTCTCCATGGCATTCTCCGGTACGTGCGTGACCAGTTGATGTGCTTTGTTGAAGCTTTACATCACTTGATGTCATTATCGACCACGGAGGATTCGTCCACAAGCCGGTTCGTCGCCGCCCCGCACCTCGAGAAGAGACCATGCCCCGAGACGTCACCCTCTTTGCCCTGATTGGCCTGACCGCGCTCGCGCTCGGGGGTCTTCCGGCCCGCGCCGGGGCCCAGTCGTCCGCGATCCCGGCGCTGCCGACCCCGAAGTTCTCCGGTTACGTTCAGGTCCGCGAGTCGGTGGCCCCGGGCACCGGCTTGAGCGCCGCGCTCAACCGCGCGCGCCTGATCGTCGACGGGGCGCTGCCCAGCCGCTTCGCCTACCGCGTCGCGGTCGAGTACGAGGTCGCGGGCACCGGGGCTACCGCTGCGACGGTGAGCCTGCGCGACGCCTTCGTGCGCTGGAGCCTCGCGCCCTGGTCGGTGACCGCGGGGCAGTTCAAGACCCCGTTCAGCCGCGAATACATCACCTCGATCACCACCATCGAGACCGCCGAGCGCTCCGGGGTCGTGAACGCGCTCGCGCCCAAGCGCGACATCGGCGTGATGGGTGAGGTGGCGCGCGGGACCGACGCGTCGCTCGCGGTCGGCGTGTTCAACGGCGAGGGCCAGAACGCCGCCGCCAACCGCGATTCGACCCTGCTGGTCGTGTCACGGCTCACGCTGCGCCCGATCTCGCAGCTGGGCGTGTCCGGGGATCTCGCCGCCTACGGGCCCGACAGCACGCGCTACGGCGGCGAGCTCGTCCTCGAGCAGAGCGGGCTGGCGCTGCGCGGCGAGTACTTCGAGCAGTGGCGCGATCTGGCGAACCAGCGCGACCGCGGCTGGTTCGGCGTGGCCACCTGCCGGATCGTGCCGTGGCTGCAGCTGGTGACCAAGGAGGAGGCCTACGAGCACCCGGTCGCGAAGGGCACGGTGACCCAGCGCGCCACCACCTTCGGGGCGAACGCCGAGCTGCCGGGCGGGCGGGTGCGCTTCGTGCTCGACGCCATCGACCGGCGCCAGGAGCGGCCGCCCGCGCGCCAGACCCTGTGGATCGCGCAGCTCCAGGCGCGCCTCTAGCCCCCGGCGCGGGTGCGGCTCGAGGCCGCGCGGCCTACGGCCGGGGCGTGCCGAGCGCGCTCGCCTGCTCGGGCGCCCCGAGCGCCTGCCCGGCGGCGTCCGCGAGCCCGGTCGCCGGCAGCGCGCCGCGCTCCCGGCCGCGCACCCGGCCGTCGCGATCCACCAGGCACCAGGACGGGGCACCCGGGGCGCCGGAGTCCGCGACCTCGAGCAGCGCCGCCACGTCGCCACGCGGGTCCGAGAGCAGGCTGTAGGTCAGGCCCAACCGCTCGATCCGCGACCAGTTGTCGCGGTCGGAGCCGCGGAACACCGCGACCGGCAGCACGCCGCGGGCGCGCAGCAAGTCGGCCTCGCACTCCAGCGCCGCGAGCCCGGCGTCCGAGGGCTCGAACACCAGCAGTACGTGGCCGCTCACCCGCATCTCGCCCAGCGAGCTCCAGCGGCCGTCGCTGCCCTGGAACTGGAAGTCGGGGGCAGCACCCGCGGGGCGGGGCAGGCCGAGACCCGCGTCGTCAGCGGACGCGCCGCGGGCCAGCGATGAGGCCGTGAGCAGGAAAAGGAAAACGACGATCCAGCGGTTCAAGGGATCCTCCGGGCGCGGGTGGGTGGCTCTCGAGCAACATTGCCCGCAGAACACCTGTTATCGGCCGGAAGACGCTGGAGCTTGAGCGCGGAAGCGCGGCGCCGCGCGGGCCGCTAGTCGGAAACGGTGGCGCGCGACTCGGCGGGGGTGATCTGGAGGGCCAGCGGCTCGAACTCGCGCAGCACCGAGAGCTTCGCGGGGGTGCCGATGCGCTCCTCGGTCAGCAGGCGGTGGAGGTCGTCCACGCCCTGGATCGGATGATCGTCGAAGGCCACCAGGATGTCGCGCTCGCCCACCCCGGCGCGCTCGGCCGGGCTGCCGGGCTCGACGCCGGCGACCAGCACCCCGCGCGCGGCGGCCAGGCCCTGGAGCCGCGCCACGCGCCGCGGCACCGGCGCGTTCTGGCCGGCGATGCCGAGCCAGCCGCGCCGGATGCGGCCCGACTGGATCAGGCGCCCGGCCACCCACTTCGCGGTGTTGATCGGGGTGGCGAAGCACAGCCCCTGGGCCGGCAGGATGATCGCGGTGTTGACCCCGATGACCTCGCCGCGCGCGTTGACCAGCGGCCCACCGGAGTTGCCGGGATTGAGCGCGGCGTCGGTCTGGATGACGTCGTCCATGAGGCGGCCGGTGCGCGAGCGCATCGAGCGCCCCAGCGCGCTCACCACCCCGGCGGTGACCGTGGTCTGGAACCCGAACGGGTTGCCGATCGCGATCACCAGCTGCCCGGGGCGCAGCGCGGTCGAGTCCCCGAGCCGTGCGACCGGGAGGTCGCGGGCGTGGACGCGCACCACCGCCAGGTCGGTGTCGGGGTCGTCGCCCACCAGGTCGGCGCGATAGCGCTGGCCGTCCGCGAGCGTGGCCTCGATCCGCGGGGCGCCGCTCACGACGTGACTGTTGGTGAGGATCAGCCCGTCGGGGGTGAAGACGAACCCCGAGCCGCTGCCGCGGGCGGTGCGTCCGCCGCGCGCGCGCGTCTCGACCTCGACGTAGACCACCGCCGGGCTCACGGCTTCGACCGCCGCCACCACCGCCTGCGAATAGGCGTCGAGCAGGGGGGCGTCGGACACGGGGGCGGGCGGGGCAGTATCGGGCACGGCGTCGCTCATCGGGGCTCTCCTCACGTAGGGTTCGTGAGGCGCTTGGATGCGCGGCGGGGCGATCTGGATTCGGCGCGGGGCGCCGGGGCCGCGAATCCGTGCCGCGGAGAGCCTAGGCGGCCCGGCGCCGCCGTTCCTGGCGCACACGCGCGGTGGCCTGCTGCAGGACCGGCGAAAGCGTGGCGACCTCGCCGCGCAGCGCCAGCCCGCGCTCGCGCTCGGAAAGCACCCAGGCGTTGAACGCCAGCCCGTCCTCGCCCAGCACGCCGGGATAGGCCATGACCAGGCTGATGGGCGCGGCGGTGAGCCCGAGTGCGCCGCGTTCGAGACCGCCGTGCCCGACCCGCAGCAGCCAGCGCGGCACCAGCGCCGCCGGGTCCGCCACCACCACCGAGCCGATCACGAGCGGGACGGTCTCGAGGTCGTCGAGCTCGATCTGGTCGCGCCGCAGCGCCGGATCGAGCGCGAGGATGTCGGGCTGCAGCGTGCGCAGCGCCCCGCCCAGCTCGTGGGGGGCCGCGCGCAGCAGGACCCCGGCGCGCTCGCCGTGCTGGTAGGTCCAGTCCTCCGAGCACACCAGCAGCGACTTCGCCGCGCTCTCCAGCATCAGCGCGATGACCGCGTTGAACATCTGCCGCGCGCTGTCGAGGTCCGGCCCGCCCACCAGGACCACCCCGTGATGCAGCGCGATGACCTGCTCGAGCCGGTCGAGGCTGCCGCGCAGCCGCGAGGGATCGGGGGCGGGGATGGACACCGGGCGCAGCCACAGCGCCTCGTCGGGGCCGTCCGGGACGAGCTCGAGCCCGATGATGCGGCCATCGGCGAGGGTGAGCGTGCGGGCCGCGGCGGACTTGGGCGCCGGAAGCGGCTCGCCCGCGGCGCCCTCGGCCGCCGGGCGGTCGCCGCCGGCCGCGTCGGAAGGCCGGCAGGCCTCGAGCAGGTAGGCGCGCACCTGCTGGTAGTCGTCGCCCGAGAGCGGTGCCGCAGAAGCGTCGCGCCACTGGTGGAGCTGGCGCATGCGCGGCGGATGACCGGGCCGGTAGACCAGCCGGTCGCCGGGCCGCGCCAGCTCGTAGAGCTGCAGCGTGGGCGAGGGGCCGGCGTCGGAATGCGTGGGCACGGGGCGCGCCTCGCTCGTGACCTTGCGGAACACGTCGCGCAGCGCCTCGAGCGACGCCTGGCGCTCGCTCAGCCGCGTGGTCTCGAGCGAGGCCGGGGCGCCGCCCGCGCCCGCGCCGGCCTCGTCCATGCGCCGCGCCGCCTCGAGCATGACCGACTCGGTGGTGCTCTGGATCGTGGTCGCGCCGCTCGGCGGCTCGGGGCGGAACTGGAACGCCCCCGACTTCCAGGTAAAGATCTGGTAGGCCGCGTTCTCGCCCTGGGCGTAGGCGTCGTCCACCGCGTTCACGAGCCGGCCCTCGGCGAAGTAGAGGAAGCCGCGCCGGGACGCGCTGTGGACCACCAGGCAGCCGGTCGCCCGGTTGAGCATCAGGAGCTGGCCGAGGTCGAACAGCCCGATGACGCCGAGCTCGCCGCTGAAGGATCCGGCCGGGGGATTGGGGTT
>WNFL01418695.1_pt5 | contig 12524 bp, 10 predicted proteins | sample 5400361 | NCBI WGS metagenome assembly WNFL01 (sample SAMN13153351, study PRJNA577476) | soil metagenome | isolation source: 40 cm soil on Douglas fir-dominated hillslope | place: USA:California | collected 2013-09-17
CACCTGGGGCGGCTGGCCGCGGAAGCAGCCGCCGCAGGCGCCCTTGGCGATCGCGACCAGCGCGCGCCCCTCGAGCGAGGCGTAGATGCGCTCGTAGCGCGCCCGCAGCGCCGGCGTCACCGCCTCGACCTGCTCGCGGCGCCGCGCCTCCAAGTCGGCGACGCGGTCGCGGTCGGCCCGCTCCTCGGCGGCGATGAGCTCGAGGCGCCCGGCCGACTCCTTCTCCGCAGCGGCCAGCGCGCGCTCGAGCGTGGGCCGCTCCTTGAGCTCGCGATCCTCGGCCTCGAGCTGCTCGAGCACCTGGGTCTCGAGGTCCGAGCGGCGCGCGCGGGCGGCGTCGATCTCGTGCTGGAGCGCCTTGTACTCCTCGTTCTTCTTGACCAGCGGGAGCTGGCCCTGGAACTTGCGCTCGGTCTCGGTGACCGCGGCGATCTGCTGCTCGAGGTCGCGCCGCTTCTTCTGCACCTCGGTGAAACGCGTCTTGGCGTCGGCCAGCTTCGCGCGCTCGAGCGCCAGCCGCTGCTCGATCGCGGCGCGCTCGCCGGGGAAGCGCCGCAGGGCGGCGTTGAGGGCCACCAGCTCCTCGTCGAGCCCGCGCAAGGTCCACAGCCGGTCGATGTCTTCGGACACGGTCTCCCTCATCGAAACGAAAAAGGGGATGTCCACGCGGGACATCCCCGGTACGGTGCAGGCGCGGTCCACGGCGCGGCGCCGCGGCCCGCGGCGGCAGGCCGTCGGAATCGTCGGTCGATGGTCCCGCGGGGCATCGCGCTCCTCGTCTCGGGTCGTGTCTCGCGCGTGAATGGTGGGCGGAACAGGGCTCGAACCTGTGACCCCCTGGTTGTGATCCAGGTGCTCTACCAGCTGAGCTATCCGCCCCGATGCTCGCGACCCGGCTGCCGCGCTCCGTCGCGCGCCGCCGGGTGGCCGCCCCCCGCGGCCCCGGGCTCATGGGCCCACCTGGATTCGAACCAGGGTCTCGCCGGTTATGAGCCGGCCGCTCTGGACCGCTGAGCTATGGGCCCAGCGTGTTATGCCTCACGAAGTGGACGCCGAGAGCCGTGCGTTTCTATCACCCGACCCGGAGGGTGTCAAGATTGTCGGGCGCCGCCGGCCGGGCCCGGCGGGGCCGTCGCGCGCCGCCCGCGGCCGCGCCTCCCACCCCGTTACAGCAGCTCGGTGTAGGCCTTGAGCCGACGGCTGCGGGTCGGGTGGCGCAGCTTGCGCAGCGCCTTGGCTTCGATCTGGCGGATGCGCTCGCGCGTCACGTTGAAGAACGCGCCCACCTCCTCGAGGGTGCGCTGGGCGCCGTCCTCGGTGAGGCCGAAGCGCAGCCGGATGACCTTGGCCTCGCGCGGCGTCAGGGTCTTGAGCACGTCGCTCACCTCGTCGCGCAGCATCGCCGAGGCCGCGGAGTGCGCCGGGCTCACCACGCTGGTGTCCTCGATGAAGTCGCCCAGGTTCGAGTCGTCGTCCTCGCCGATCGGACGGTCGAGCGAGATCGGCTCCTGGGCCGCCTTGAGGATGCTCTTGACCTTGTCCACCGGCAGGTCGAGCCGCTCGGCGATCTCCTCGGGCGCCGGCTCGCGTCCCAGCTCCTGGACCAGGCGGCGCGACACGCGCACCACGCGGTTGATGTGCTCGATCATGTGGACGGGCACGCGGATGGTGCGGGCCTGGTCGGCGATCGCGCGCGTGATCGCCTGGCGGATCCACCAGGTCGCGTAAGTCGAGAACTTGTAGCCCTTGGTGTAGTCGAACTTGTCGACCGCGCGCATCAGGCCCGAGTTGCCCTCCTGGATCAGGTCGAGGAACTCGAGGCCGCGGTTGGTGTAGCGCTTGGCGATCGAGATCACCAGTCGCACGTTGGCCTCGATCATCTCCTTCTTGGCCTGCCCGGTCGAGCGCTCGCCGTCGCGGATCTGGCGGTAGAGCTCGAGCAGGTGATCGCGCGACATCTCGGCCTCGTCCTCGAGCTTCTTGATCTCCCGCTTGATCAGCTTGAGCTCGTTCTGGAACTCCTGGATCTGGGCCGGCTCGAGCCCCGAGTCGCGCTTGACCGCGCGGATCTCGCGCGAGCCCTTCTTGAGCCGCCGGGTGTAGGCGTTCATGTCCTCGAGGCCGTGGCCGTGCTTGCGCTCCAGCTCCATGATGCGCTCGTCGAGCTCGAGCGCGCGCACCGCGGTGTCCTTGACCGGGGCCGCCAGCTTCTCGACCGTGCGCGGGTTGATCGAGAGCTTGTGCAGCTCCTGGGTGAGCTCGGCCTCGACCTTGGCGAAGTTGGCCTGGTAGCTGGAGCGCGCCTTGTCGGCCATGCGCGCGTTCTGCTTCGCCAGCCAGTCGTTGAAGCGCTTCTGGAGCGCGAAGACGCGGTCGAGGATCCGCACCGCGCGCTGGCGCTCCTTCTTGAGCGCCTGCTCGGTCGCCGCCTCGACGTCCACCTTGATGAAGTCCTCGATGCGCAGCAGCCCCTCGCGCAGCTTCTTGTGGAGCACGCGGATCTCGCGGCGCGCCGGCTCGGCGCGGAACAGCGCCGCGACCACCTGGCGCTCGCCGGCCTCGATGCGGCGCGCGATCTCGACCTCGCCCTCGCGGGTGAGCAGCGGCACGCGCCCCATCTCGCGCAGGTACATGCGCACCGGGTCGTCGTAGCGCACCGGCTGCTGGGGCACCGGCTTGGACGACACCGAGGGCTTCTTGTCCTCGATCTTGCGCAGCTTCTTGATGCGCTCCTGGGCGTCCTCCTCGCTCGCGAACACCTCGATGTGCATCTGGCCCAGCATCGAGTGGATCTCCTCCATCTGCTCGACCTGGACCTCGGGATCGTTGTCGTCGTCGAGCAGCCACACGACCTGGTCCTCGGTCACGTAGCCCTGGCGCAGCGCCAGCGACTTGATCTCGTCGAGGCGCTTGCGCTGCTCGGTCTTGGCCTTCAGCTTCACGGGCTTGGTCTTGGGACTCGCTGCCACCATGAATGGGGTTCTCCTAGTCGTTCGGCCGGCCGGTCGCGCGGTTGGCGATCGCGTGGAGCTCCGAAAGGACCTGGTCGGGGTCTGATTCCTTGTGGTCGTCGGGGTTCTGTTGCTTCAGATGCTTCCACAACTCCTCGCGCACCAGCCGCTTCGAGTGCAGGGCCTCGAGTTGGCGGGCGATGGCGTCGGATTCGGCCGCGCTCCCGGCGCGCTTCTGATTCTCCTCGAGGCGCCGGGATTCACGCAGCAGCCCGCGGATCGCGAGCCTCAGCACCGCGACCTTCGCGGTGGTCGGCCAGCCCACGCCGTCGGCGGCCGAGGCGATGAGCTCGCGCGCCAGGGCCGCCACCGGCTCCGCGGCGCCTTCCACGCCCCCCTCCGGCCACAGCACGGCGGCCAGGGCGGCGCACTCGGGGTCCTCGAACTCCGCCGGGCCGATCTCGCCGTGCGCGAAGGCGATCTCCTCCGGGGCCATGAGCAGCGCCTGGAGCGCCTGACGCTCGAGCGACTGCGCGCCGCGACGCTGGACCTTGAGCGCCGCCTCGAGCGGCTGGTCGCCGCGCTGGCCGCGGCGCTTGAGCTCGACCGCGCGCGCCAGCACGTCCTGCTCGATGGCGAAGATCCGGCTCGCGCGCTCGAGCAGCAGCGGGCGCCGGATCTCGTCGCCGATTCCGACCGCGAGCTCGACCACCGCCTGGAGCGCCCGCTCGCGCGGGTCGGAGGCCCCGGCGCCGGACGAACCCCCGCGCAGCACGTGGCGCTGGATGAATCCCACCGCGTCGTAGGCGTTGCCGCGCGCCTCGCGCCAGCCCTCGGGCCCGCGCGCGCGCAGCAGCGAATCGGGGTCGGTGCCGGCGGGCAGCTCGATCACTGCGACGTCGAGCCCCTCGGCGAGCAGCACGCCCAGCGAGCGCATCATGGCGTCCTGCCCGGCGGCGTCGCCGTCATAGGTGAGCGCCACCGCCGGCACGACGCGGCGGATGAGCCGCGCCTGCTCGGCGGTCAGGGCGGTGCCCGAGGTCGCGACGGTGTGGGTGAGCCCGGCCTGATGGAGCCCGATGGCGTCGAAGTAGCCCTCGACCACGATCAGCTCGCCGGCCGCGGCCGCCGGCTTGCGCGCCGCGTCCAGGCCGAAGAGGAACGCCCCCTTGTGATAGAGCGGGGTCTCGGGCGAGTTGAGATACTTGGGCGGATCGTCGGCCGCCAGAGCGCGCGCCCCGAATCCCACCACCGTGCCGCCGGCGGCGATGAGCGGCACCATGAGCCGGTTGCGGAAGCGGTCGTAGAGGCCGCCACGCGCGCCGCCGCCTGGGCCCTCTGCGCGCCGCACCGCGAGGCCGGCCTCCACCAGCGCGTCGGCGTCGAGCTTGCCCCCCAGGCGCTGGACCAGGTTCTCCCAGCCCGCCGGGGCGAGGCCGAGCCGAAACGCGCGCACGCTCTCGCGCGACACCCCACGCCCCTCGAGGTAGGCGCGCGCCTCGGCGCCGCGCTCCGGATCGCCGAGCCACTGCTCGTAGGAGCGCGTCGCCAGATCGAGCGCCTCGATCAGCCGGCCGCGGCGTCCCGGCTCGCCCGGCGCGCCGCCGCGCTCCGGCACCGGGATGCTGGCCCGCCGGCTCAGCAGCTCGACCGCCTCGAGGAAGCCCACCTTCTCGGTCTCCTGCACGTACTTGAAGACGTCCCCTCCCGCCTTGCAGCTGAAGCAGTGGTAGAACTGCCGTTCCGGGTGCACCGAGAACGACGGCGTCTTCTCCTTGTGGAACGGGCACAGCCCGACCATGTTGTGCCCCACCTTGCGCAGCCGCACGGTCTGGCTCACCAGCTCGACCAGATCGGTGGCGGCGCGCACCCGCTCGACCCAGTCCTCGCGCGAGCCGCCACCCGCGCCACTCGTCCGCCGCGCGTTCATCGCAGCCTCGCCACGGTCGCGCCGCGGCCGCCTTCGCCCGCCGCGCCGAGACGCTGCGAGGCCACCTGCGGGTGGCCGCGCAGGTGGCGCTCGACCACCGCGCGCAGGATGCCGCGCCCGATGCCGTGCACGATGCGCAGCTCGGAGAACGAGCCCAGCACCGCGCGGTCGAGCGCCTGATCGAGGGTCGCCAGCGCCTCGTCCACCTCCATGCCGCGCAGGTCCACCTCGAGCCCGGGCGGGGCTTCCGAGGCGTCCCAGGTGGCCGACGGTCCCCGCGGCCGGCCCGGGGCACCCTCGGCCTCGAGCGACCCGGGCGCCTCGAGGCGGCTCACGTGGCTCACGATGTTCCAGCTCCCCTTGCGCAGCGTGACCCGGCCCTCGTCGTCGGGGCCGCTCACCAGCTCGCCCTCGACCCCGAGGTCGCGGTCGCGCACCCGCGCTCCGACCTCGAGCCGCGGCGCCGCGCCGGAGGGCGGCGGTGCCGTCCCGCCGAAGCGGGCCAGGGACGAATCGGTGGCGCGGCGCAGCGCCTCGGTCTCGCCCGCAGCCGACTCGATGCGCGTCCGCAGCGCGTCGGCCGCGGCCCGGGTCTTCTCGGCGCGGCGCGCCTCGTGCTGGACGCTCTGCCACAGCTCGCGCACCCGGCTCAGCACCGCCTCGCTGTCGCTCGTGAGCCGGCGGCGCAGCTCCTCGACCGCGCGCCGCGCTTCCTCGATCGCGCCGCGATGCTCGGTCGCCGCGGCCTCGGCCGCGCTGCGCGCCGCGCGCAACCCGGTCGCCTCCTCGTCGGTGCGCCGCAGCGCCGATTGCAGCTCCTCGAGCAGCCGCTCGAGCGCCAGCGACTCGCGCGGGGTGAGGTCGCGCGCCCGCGCCACGATCGAGCCCGGCAGGCCCATCTGTTCGGCCACCGCGAGCGCGTGGCTCGCCCCCGGCACCCCGGGCAGGAAGCGGTAGCGCGGCACCATGCGTTCGGTGTCGAAGTCGAGCGAGCCGTTCACGATCCCGGCCACCTCGCCCGCCACACGCTTGAGGCTCCCGAGGTGGGTGCTGACCACGCCCCAGCAACCGCGCGCCGCGACGTGCTCAAGCAGTGCCCGCCCCAGCGAGCCGCCCTGCTCGGGGTCGGTGCCGGCGCCCAGCTCGTCGCACAGGATGAGCGTGTCGGGCGCCGCGTCCTCGGCCATCAGCTTGAGCCGCGCGAGGTGCGCCGCGAAGGTCGAGAGCCCGCGGTCCACCGACTGCTCGTCGCCCAGGTCGGCGATCACCCGCGCGATCGGCGGCACCGCGCTGCCCTCGGCGGCCGGCACCGGCAGCGCGGCGTGCGCGAGCAGGACCGCGAGCCCGACGGTCTTGAGCAGCACCGTCTTGCCGCCCATGTTGGGCCCGCTCACCAGCAGCAGCGTGCCGGGCGGCGCCAGCTCGAGATCGAGCGGCACCAGGCTCGCGCGCCGCTCGCCCAGCGCCAGCAGCGGATGGCGTGCCGCCCGCAGCCGCAGGCGCGCGCCGTCGCCCGCCCCCGCGGCGGCGTCGGGCAGCACCGCGATCGCCCCGGTCTCGGCCGCCCAGCGCGCGCGCGCGCGCAGCGTGTCGAGGTGGACCAGTCCCTCCTCGAGCGCCAGGAACTCCTCGCGCGCGTCGATGACCCGGCCCGCCAGCTCGCGCAGGATGCGCGCCTCCTCGGCCGTCACGCCGGCGCGCAGCTCGATCAGCCGGTTGTTGGACTCGCACACCTCGAGCGGCTCGACGAACAACGACTGGCCGCTGCCCGAGACGTCGTGCACGATGCCGCGGCGGCGCGGGAAGCCGGCCGCCGGGATCAGCGCCACGAAGCGGTCGGCGTGGCGGGTGACGTAGCTCTCGGCGCCGAAGGGGCGCGCCCAGCGCGTCAGCCGCTCCTCGAGCTCGCGCTCGCCGCGCTCGAGGTCGCGCCGCTGGCGCGCCAGCGCCGGCGAGGCGGCGTCAGCGAGCCGGCCATCGGGCTCGAGTGCCCGCGCCAGGGCATCGCGCAGCGGCTCGAGCACCGGGATGGCGCGCACCCGCGCGGCGAGCGCTCCGTGGCGCGCTGCCAGCGCCTCGTCGGCCCACGCGGCGCGGGTCGCGCGCGCCGCCTCGAGCCAGCCCAGCACCTCGACCAGCCCCGGGCCGTCCAGCGGCTGGGCGGTCTCGGGGTTGAGGCGGCGGCCCGGCTCGCCGGCGGCGGCATGGCACCACTCGCCCGGCTCGCCCTGGCGCGCGATCGCCTCGCGCAGCAGACCGGTCTCCCCGGCCAAGGCCGCGCGCTCCACGATCGGGCGCCACGCCGACCGGTCACGCGATCGAACTCCAGGATTCGCAGGGAATGATCGTCCACGCCGCTCTCGTCAGGCCGCCGGGCCTGCCTCGGGGGGATGATGAGGTTGTCGCTACAGCAGGGCGTGCGGCCGAAGGCGCTGCTCCGCGGCCTCGATCCGCTGCTCCAGCCACACGACACCCGGAAAGAAGCCGCGCGCGAGCGCGCAGGCCTGGGAGGCGCGCTCGAGGGTCGGGGTGGCGAGCCGGCCGGACGCCGCGCGTCCCGCCGCCATCGGGGGCCATGGCGACAGCAGCACCACCACCGTCACCAGCGCCGCCACGAACGCTCCCGTCACCCCGCCCACCAGCATGCCGCCCAGACGGTCGAGCCACTTGGCGGGCGAGGCGTCCACCGCCTCGCGCACCTGATGGCTCAACCACTCGAACACCGTGGCCGCCGCCAGACCCGTCATGATGGCGACCATCCACCGCAGCGCCCAAAACACCGCAGCGGGCCGGGCGCCTTCCCAGTGCGCCCCGACCCACTGCGAAACCCAGCTTGCCGTCCACAACCCTGCGAGCAGGCCCGCGAGCCCGAAGATCTGTCCCAACGTGCCGCGCGCCAGCCCTCGAACCGCAAAGGCGAACACGAGGACCAGGATGACCCAGTCCAACCACGTGAAACCGCGCGTCATGTCCAGATGCGCTAGATCTCCTGTGCGCGGCGGGCGATGTTCTTTCGCTTGGCTGCGTTCATCTTGCGCTTGCGTCGCTCACTTGGCTTCTCGAAGTGCTGGTGGCGACGCAGATCTGCGAGGATGCCGGCTTTCTCACACTTCTTCTTGAAACGACGCAGGGCGCTCTCGAAGGACTCTCCGTCCTTCACCCTGATTCCGGGCAATAAATCCCCCCCTCTCTGCCCTTGGATATTGCTGCGTAAGAGGTTCCATCATTTCGATGCCGGGCCCCGCTGCGGGGACTCGGTCAGGCGCGATATAGGCATCGTGAGTCTATGGCCGGACCCCTAAATTCGTCAAGGGTTTGGCCGATTTTGAGACGCGCCGGTCCGGCAGGCGGGATCAGCCGCCCCCGCGGGACCACCACGAGGCCCAGGCGATGGCCGCGGTCTCCGCTCTCAACCTTCCATCTGACAGCGTGATAGGCCTGAAGCCCAGGCCCTCGAGCCGGGCCTTCTCGCGGTCGTCGAACCCGCCGGCCGGGCCCACCGCCCCCACCGTCCAGCCGGGGGCCGAGGGCGCCGCCACGGCCCCCGCCCCCCCGGGGTCGGCGACCCAGCGAGCCGCTTCGGCCGGGAACTCGGGCGCCACCTCGTCGAGCGAGCGCGGCTCGGCCAGCTCCAGGAGGTGGCGCCGCCGGGACTGGCGCAGGGCCGCGACCGCGAGCCGGCGCCAGCGCGCCAGGGCCGCCTCGGTGGCGCGCCAGCGGCCGCGCGCGCACTCGAGCGGCTGCCACCTCGACACCCCCAGCTCGGCGAGCTTCTCGATCAGCCAGTCGGCGCGCCGGCCCTCGGGTGGCCCGCACAGCAGCCAGGCGCGCCGCCGGGTGTGCTCCGGGGCGCCGGGCTCGAAGGACTCGACCTCGGCCTGCACGCGCTCGCCGAGCGCTGTGACGCGCAGCCGCGCCAGCGCGCCGCGGCCGTCGGTCGCGAGCGCCACGTCACCCGGTTGCGCCCGGCAGACGTGCCGCAGGTAGTGGGACTCCTCGCGCGACAGCTCGACCCGCTCCGCCCCCGGCGACAGCTCCGGCACCCACAGGTGGGAGGGCGCGGCTTCAGCCCGCAAGCGCATCCTTCATCCGCTCGAACAGCCCCTTGCCGGGGTGTGGCGGCTTGAGATTCTCGGAGGCCCCCAGCTCCTCGAGCAGCTTGCGCTCGTGGGCGCTCAGGCGCGAGGGCACCCACACGACCAGGCGCGCGATCAGGTCGCCACTGCCGCCGCGCAGGCTGGCGAGACCGCGGCCACGGATCTTGACCACGTGCCCCGACGCGGTCCCGGGCGGCACCTGGACGCCCGCCGGTGCGCCCTGCAGGGTCGGGACCTCGACGCGACCGCCCAGCGACGCGGTCACGATGCTGATCGGGACGTCCACGCGCAGGTTGCTGCCGTCGCGGTCGAACACCGGGTGCTCCTTCTCCTCGATCAGCAGGATCAGGTCGCCGGGCGTCCCGCCGCGAACGCCGGCGTCGCCCAGGCCGCGCATCGGGATGAAGTTGCCGCTCGCGACCCCGGCCGGCACCCGCACCGTGATGGTCTCGGTGTCGGGCACGCGCCCATCGCCGCCGCAGGTCTTGCAGCGCTCGCGCACCGTGCGGCCGTCGCCGCCGCACTTCGAGCAGGTCGCGACGTTGACGAACTGGCCGAAGATCGACTGCTGGACCCGCCGCACCTGCCCGCGCCCGTGGCACTGCGAGCACACCTCCTCGCCCTGGCCGCCGCGCCCGTTGCAGGTCGCGCAGGTCTTGAGGTGCTTGACCTTGATCTTCTTCTCGACCCCGGTCGCGACCTCCTCGAGCGTGAGCTTGAGCCGGAGCTGGAGGTCGTCGCCGCGCCCGGCGCGCCCGCCCCCTCCGCCCCCGGCGGCGCCGAACAGGTCCTCGAAGCCGCCGAAGTCGCGCATGAAGGCGCGCAGGGCGTCGGCGAGGTCGAAGCCGCTGGCGTCGAAGCCGGCCGGGCCGCCTGCGCCTCCGCTCACCCCGGCGTGGCCGAGCTGGTCGTAGCGCGCGCGCTTCTCGGCGTCGCGCAGCACCTCGTAGGCCTCGGTCGCCTCCTTGAACTTCTGCTCCGCCGCCTTGTCGCCGGGATTGCGGTCGGGATGGTGCTGGAAGGCGATCTTGCGGTAGGCCTTGCGGACGTCGTCCTCGCTGGCGCCGCGCTCGACCCCCAGCACCTCGTAGTAATCGCGCGGGGCCATCTAGGCTTCCCGGCCCGCCGGCGCGCGCGCCACCACGACCCGGGCGGGCCGCAGCGTCCGGTCGCCGCGCGCGTAGCCCTTGAGCACCACCTGGACCACGTCGCCGGCGGCACGCCCTTCGGGCGCGTCGACCTCGAGCATCGCCTCGTGGACCGTGGGGTCGAAGCGCTCGCCGAGCGGATCGAGCGTCGTCACGCCCTGGCGCGTCAGGTACTCGCGCAGCCGCTGGACCGTGAGCCGCACGCCTTCGATCCAGGACTCGGCGTCGTGGGCCGCGCCGGCGGCCTCGAGGGCGCGCTCCAGATCGTCGATCGCGCCGATGATCTCGAGCATGACGCGCTCCTCGGCGACGCGCCGCGCCTCGTCCCACTCGCGCACCGAGCGGCGCCGGAAGTTCTGCAACTCGGCCTCGGCACGCAGCCAGCGGTCCTTGTAGAGCCCGGCCTCGTCCCCGGCGGCGGCGGGCTCCGGCGTCGGGGCCGGCGCTTCGGCGGCCGCCTCCGCGGCGCCCTCCGCGTTCTCGGCGTCGCGCTTCGGGGCGTCATCGTGCGCGGCGCGGTCGTGGCGGCTCACGCCAGCCGCTCCGCCAGCCGCGCGCCGATCGCGTCCACGACCGAGAACGCGCGCGCGTAGTCCATGCGCAGCGGTCCCAGCACGCCCACCGCGCCCGACACGGCGCCGGGGAGCGCGTAGCTCACCAGGCTGCAGCCCGAGAGCGCGTGATCCTCGTCCACCCCGACGCGCGCCATGGCCTGGCCCTCGAGGCAGGCGACCATGAGGCGGTCGAGCGGCGAGCCCGACTCGACGACCTGGAGCAGCGAACCGAGCCGGTCGGCGTCGGCGAACTCGGGATGACGCGCGATGTGCATGACCCCGGCGCGGTAGAGCGGCGTCGAGACCGGCTGCGCCCAGCCACCGCGCGCCGAGCGCGCCACCACCCGCACCGCGCTGCCCCGCGCCAGCTCCCAGTCCCCCGCGAGCCGCTGGCGCACCGCGGCGAGCGGCAGGCCCACGAGCTGCTCGCGCAGCACCGCCGCGACCTCCTCGAGCTCCGCGGCCTCGAGCGGGGTGTCGAGCTCGAGCACCAGGGTGCGCATCGCGCGCGCCCCCAGGTGGAGCACCAGCAGCGCGCGCCGCCGGTCGAGTGCCGCGAGCTCGAGCGCCGAGAGCGGCTCCTCGTCGAGCGAGGCCGCGAGCGCGAGCCCGAGCTGGCGCGTGAACGTGGAGAGCAGCCGCGAGGCGTCGTTGAGCAGGTGCTCGATGTCGCGGGTCGAGTGGAGGAGCACGCGGTCCATCTCCTCGACCCACGCCGCCGGCAGCCGCGCCGGGGTGATCAGCACCCGCACGTAGTGCTCCCAGCCCTTCGCGGTCGGCACCCGCCCCGACGAGGCGTGCGGCCGCTCCAGCAGGCCCATCTCCTCGAGCTCGGCGAGCGCCCCGCGGATGCTGGCCGGGGACAACGGGATACCGGCCTCGTGGGCGAGTGACTCGGAGCTCACCGGGCGCGCGGTGCGGCCGTGCAGCTCGATCAGCGCGCTGAACACGCCGCGCTGGCGCTCGGTGAGGTCGGGATCCTCGCGGCTCAGGCGGCCGGGAAGGGAGGGCTCGGACATGCTGGCAAAGGTACGGAGCCGCCGCGGGCCCTGTCAACTCCGCGGCGCTCGGCGCCCGCCTCGATCCACGCGATGACGTCGTCGGCGACGAAGCGGTGCGCGGGCGCGATCGCGAGCGCGTCCCGGCGCGCGACCAGCCGCCCGGTGGCGCGCGCGTGCTCGAGCGCCGCGCCGTAGCGGCCCGCGATGGCGCGCGCGAGCGGCGGCGCGTAGTCCGCGAGCCTGAGCCCGGTCGAAAGCCGCAGCGCCAGCATCACGCACTCGGAGGCAGCGCTCTCGAGGGTCTCGGGCTCGCGCTCGCTCTCGGGGGCGCGTCCGTGCTCGAGGTCGGCGGCCCAGCGCTCGAGCGCGTAGTGGTTGCCGTAGCGCGCGCCGTCCACGAGCCCGTGGGCCGAGGGCCCGAGCCCCAGGTAGGGGCGGCGCAGCCAGTAGGTCAGGTTGTGCCGCGCCTCCTCGCCCGGCCGGCAGAAGTTCGAGGTCTCGTAGCACGCGAGCCCCGCCGCCGCGAGCCGCTCGCCGAGGAGCGCGTAGAGATCGGCCTGCTCCTCGGGTCCGGGCCCGCCCGCCGCTCCCGAGAGCGCCGCGTCACCGAGCGGGGTCCCGGCTTCCGGGATGAAGCAGTAGGCCGACAGGTGTCCGGTGCCGATCGCGAGCGCCTGCTCGAGGGTGTCGCGCCAGGTCGCCTCGCGGTGACCGGGGAAGCCGAACATGAGGTCGAGCGACAGGCGCTCGAAGCCGTGGGCGCGCGCCAGCGCCATCGCCGCGGCCGGCCGCGCCGCGTCGTGGAGGCGGCCGAGGCGCTCGAGCTCGACCGGATCGAAGCTC
>WNFL01296866.1_pt1 | contig 12522 bp, 15 predicted proteins | sample 5400361 | NCBI WGS metagenome assembly WNFL01 (sample SAMN13153351, study PRJNA577476) | soil metagenome | isolation source: 40 cm soil on Douglas fir-dominated hillslope | place: USA:California | collected 2013-09-17
CTCGAGGCAATGGACGGCCTGGAGCGCTCGGTAAGGATTCGCGCTCGTTTCGCGGGCGAATAATCATGGCACAATCTTTCGCATGAAGAAAGAGAAAGTGGCGCTGACGCTGCGGCTCGCCGAACCCGGCGACGCGCACGCGATCGCCGAAATGTCGCGCGATTACATCGAATCGGGCCTCGGCTGGCGCTACGACCCCGCGCACGTGCTGCGCGCCATGCGGCGGCGCGAAACCGCGGTGCTGGTGGCGAGCGGGCGCCAGACCTATGTCGCGCGCGAGCGCCCGGCGCTGTCCGGCTTCGCCATCATGGATTTCGGCGACGAGCGCGCGCACCTGGTGCTGCTCGCAGTGCAGCCGGTGCAGCGCCGACGCGGCATCGGCCGGCGCCTAGTGGACTGGCTGCTCGAATCCGCGGTCACCGCCGGCATGGCGAGCGTGCACCTGGAGTTGCGCGCCGACAACGAGGCCGCGCGGCGCTTCTACCGCGCGCTCGGCTTTTCCGAAACGGTGCTGATGCCGCGCTATTACAACGGGCGCGAAGCCGCGATGCGCATGATCCGCATGCTGCGCGCCCCCGGACCCCTGCCCCTTTCCTGGCACCCGCCCGTCCTCGGGCAGAAGTGACGATCCGGGATCAGCGCTCGGCGGCGGCCCTGCTCGCCGCGCTCGGCAGCCGCCAACTCAGCGCAGAAACGCTTGCGCGCGCCTGCCTGGAGCGGGCCGCCGAGCTGGAGCCCACGCTGCATGCGTTCTTCCACCTCGATCCGGAGCGCGTGCTCGCGCAGGCGCGCGAGCTCGACCGCGGCCCGGTGCGCGGCCCGCTGCACGGGCTGCCGCTCGGTATCAAGGACGTGATCGACACGGCCGACATGCCGACCACCTACGGCTCGCCGATCTATGCGGGCCACCAGCCCGTCGCCGACGCCGCGGTGGTCAGCATGGCGCGCTCGCGCGGCGCGCTCATCTTCGGCAAGACGGTCACCACGGAATTCGCCTGCTTCCCGCCGGGGCCGACCGCCAACCCGCGCAATCCGGCGCATACGCCCGGCGGCTCTTCCTCGGGCTCGGCCGCCGCGGTCGCCGCCGGCATGGTGCCCGCCGCTTTCGGCACGCAGACGGCGGGATCGGTGATCCGCCCCGCGGCTTTTTGCGGCGTGGTGGGCTACAAGCCGAATTGCTCGGCGATTCGCTGGACACCGTGGGACTCCTCACCGGCAGCGTCGCCGACGCCGCGCTGATTTGCGCCGCGCTGTCCGGCCGCGAGGCGCTGCGCGTGCCCGAGCGGCCCGCGGCGCCGAAGCTCGCCCTGTGCCAGACGCCGCAGTGGTCGGCGGCGCAGCCTGAAACGGTGGAGCTGTTCGCCAGGCTGCCCGGCAGGCTCACAAAAGCGGGCGCGAAGAGCCGCAGCCTCTCGCTGCCCGCGCAGTTCGACGGACTGGAAGGCGCGCATGCGCCGGTCTGGGAATACGAGATGGCGCGCAACCTCGGCGACGAGTTCCAGCGCAACCGAGAGCGGATTCGCGAGCCGTTGCGCAGCCAGCTCGAGCGCGGCTGGACTATCGCGCCGGAACGCTACGATGCGGCGGCAAAGCTGGCGCGCGATTGCCGCGCGGCCTTCGCCGACGTGCTGGCCGGCGTGGACGCGCTGGTCGTCCCGTCGGCGCGCGGCGAAGCGCCGCCCGGGCTCGAGCGCACGGGCGACCCGGTGTTCAACCGCATCTGGACCCTGCTGCACGTGCCGGCGGTGACCGTGCCGCTCGGCACGGGCCCGAACGGCCTGCCGCTCGGCGTACAGCTGGTCGGGCGCTTCGGTGATGATGCGAGAGTGCTCGCCGCCGCCGCCTGGGTCGAGCAGCACCTGGCAGACTGAGGCGCGCACATGGATCTGGGCATCAAGGGCAAGACGGCGCTGGTCACCGGCGCGAGCGCGGGCATCGGCCGCGCCATCGCCAAGTCGCTCGCCGCCGAAGGCGTCCGGCTCGCCGTGGTGGCGCGCCGGCGCGACCTGCTCGCCTCGCTGGAAAAGGAAATCGGCGCCAAGCTCGTCATCATCGGCTGCGATTTCATGAAGGACGACGCGCCGCAGACCATCGCCGACGCGGCGCTCGCGGGCCTCGGTTCGGTGGACATCCTCGTGAACAACGCGGGCGGATCGCGCAAGTTCAAGCTCGATGCCGACGAAGCGCAATGGCACGAGGCGCTGACGCTGAATTTCACGCGCCAGCGGCAACTGACGCACAAGCTGCTCGAGCAGATGATGGCGAAGAAGTGGGGCCGCATCGTCAGCATCACCGGCAAGAGCGAGCCCGAGGGCATCAACGGCGCGTTCTGCGCGAAGGCGGCGATGCACTCCTGGTCGAAGGGCCTGTCGCGCGAAGTCGGCAAGCACGGCATCACCGTGAACTGCATACCGCCGGGGCGCATCATCAGCGAGCAGATCCTGCGCAACTACACGCCCGAGTACCGCCAGTGGCAATCCGAGCACGAGATCCCGGTCGGCGAATACGGCCAGCCCGAGGACCTCGCCAACCTGGTCTGCTTCCTCGCCTCGCCGCGCGCGCGCTACATCACCGGCGCCGTCATTCCGGTGGATGGCGGCTTGCGGAAGTATCAGTTCTAGGGAGAATTCATGAAAAACATCCTGATCATCATTGCGACACTGCTTGCGGGCTGCGCGCAACCGCAGTTCGCGCTTCGGGACATGGGCTCCTTTCACGTCGGCGGCCGCGAGGTGGTGATCTCGGGCAAGCCGGTCAGGGAAGTCACCTTCACGCCCGGCGGCGTGCCGGCGAAGGTGGACTTGAATGGCACCTACCTCGTGGAATCCATGTACGTGCAGTACTTCCTGCCCGCCGAGAAGCGCGGCGCGCTGCCCTTGCTGATGTGGCACGGCGGCGGGCTGACGGGCGTCACCTACGAGACCACGCCGGACGGCCGGCCGGGCTGGCTCAACTTTTTCCTGAAGAAGGGCTGGGACGTCTACAACTCCGACGCGGTCGAGCGCGGGCGCGCCGGCTGGGCGATGTATCCCGACATCACCAAGGGCGAGCCGGTCTTTCTCACGACGGCGAATCCCTGGGAGCGTTTTCGCATCGGCGACGGCGCCGGCAGCTATGCGTCCAAGAAAACCATGCCGGGAAGCCAGTTTCCGGTCGAGAAATACGAGAACTTCGTCAAGCAGAGCGTGCCGCGCTGGACCACCACGGACGACGCCATCATCGCCGCGTACACCGCGCTGGTGGACCGGGTCTGCCCCTGCGTAATCCTGTTCCATTCGCAGGCCGGCCAGTTCGGCTTCAAGGTGGCGCAGGCGCGGCCCGATAAGGTCAAGGCGCTCGTTGCGGTCGAGCCCGCCGGCCAGGGAGACCTGAAGCAGGTGGCGAAGCTGGCCGCGATCCCGACGCTGTTCGTCTACGGCGACTACATCGAGCGCGATGCGCGCTGGCCGACGATCCGCAAGACCGGCGTCGCCTTCGGCGAGGAGATCACCAAGGCCGGCGGCAAAGTCGAGGTGGTCGACCTGCCCAAAGCCGGCATCCGGGGCAACTCCCATATGATCATGATGGACAGAAACAGCGACGAGGTCGCGAGCCTGATCCAGACTTGGCTGGAAAAACAGGGATTGTGGAAATGAGAATTGCCGGAATCGTCCTGGCGCTGCTTGCGTTCAGTCTTCAGGCGCAAACCTACCCGAACAAGCCCATCCGGCTCGTCGTCCCCTTCGCGCCGGGCGGCAGTTCCTCGATCGTCGCGCGCGCGGTCGCCGCGGAAATGGAAAAGGGGCTCGGCCAGCCGATCGTCATCGACAACAAGCCGGGCGGCGGCGGCAACGTCGCGATGGTGGAAGTCGCCCACGCCGACCCTGACGGCTACACGCTGATCATCGGCCACGTCGGCTCGCTGGCGATGAACCCCTTCATGTACGACAAGCTGCCCTACGACGTGAACCGGGATTTCGCGCCGGTTTCGCTGCTCGCCATCGTGCCGGCCATTTTTGTCGTGCATGAGTCCGTGCCGGCGAAGAACCTGCGCGAATTCGTCGCGCTGGCGAAGAAGGAACCCGGCAAGCTCAACTACGGCAGCGCCGGCAACGGCTCGGCGGGGCACCTCGCCATGGAGTACCTGAAGCAGGTCACCGGCATCGAGATCCAGCACGTGCCGTACAAAGGGACGGGGCCCAACATCATCGACCTTGTTGCCGGGCGCACGCAGGCTTCTTCCGCCGGCACGCCGCCGCTGATGCCGCACGTCAAGTCCGGCAAGCTGCGCGTCATCGCGGTGGGCACCGCCAAGCGGCTGCACGCGCTGCCCGACGTCGGCACGGTCGCCGAGCAGGGTTATCCGGGCTTCGAGACCTCGCAGTGGTACGGCCTGAACGCACCGGCGAAAACGCCGGAGCCGATCATCCAGCGCCTGTATGCGGAAGCGGCCAAAGCCGCCCGGAGCGCGTCCGTCGCCGAGCGCTTCAAGGCGGACGACGCGGAGGCCGTGGGCTCCACGCCCGCCGAGTACGCGGCCTTCATCAAGAAGGAGCAGGAGCGCTGGAGCAAGGTGGTGCGCGCCGCGAAGATCAAGGCCGATTGATGGACTACGACGTCATCGTGGTAGGTGCGGGGAATGCGGCTCTGTGCGCCGCACTGGCTGCCGCCGAGACCAAGAAGAAAATTCTCGTCCTCGAGCGCGCGCCGGAAGCCGATTCCGGCGGCAATTCGCGCTACACGGCCGGCCTCATGCGCGTGGCCTACAGCGGCGTCGAGGACCTCAAGCGCGCCATTCCCGACCTGAGCGCCGAGGAAATCGCGCGCACCGACTTCGGCACCTACACCGAGGCGCAGTTCTTCGACGACATGGGGCGCGTCACGGAATACCGCTGCGATCCGGACCTGACCGAGGTGCTGGTCAAGAATTCGCTCTCTACGGTCGAGTGGATGCGCCAGAAAGGCGTGCGCTTCACCGCCGCCTGGGGCCGGCAGGCCTTCAACATCGGCGGCCGCTTCAAGTTCTGGGGCGGCCTCACCGTCGAAGCCGTCGGCGGCGGGCCGGGACTGGTGGAGTCGCTCACGAGCATCGCGCGGAAAAGCGGGATTGAGGTCTGGTATCAGGCAAGAGCCCTCGATTTGCTTTTTGACGACGATGGGATCAAGGGCGTGCGCGTCAAACGGAATGGAAAGACGATAGAAGTAAAGTCAAAGGCGGTCGTGCTCGCTGCCGGCGGCTTCCAGGCCGACCCGGAGCAGCGCACGCGCTACCTGGGGCCGGGCTGGGAGCTGGCGAAAGTGCGCGGCACGCGCTTCAACACGGGCGACGGCATCCGCATGGGCCTGGCGGCCGGCGCGGCGGCCTCGGGCAACTGGTCGGGCTGCCACGCGGTGGCCTGGGAGCGCAACGCGCCCGAATTCGGCGACCTCACGGTAGGCGACCAGTTCCAGAAGCACTCCTATCCCTGGGGCATCTATATCAACGCCGAGGGCAAGCGCTTCGTCGACGAAGGCGCCGACTTCCGCAATTACACCTACGCCAAGTATGGGCGCGTGATCCTGCAGCAGCCCGGCCAGTTCGCCTGGCAGATCTTCGACGCGAAGGTGAAGGCGCAGCTGCGCGACGAGTACAAGATCAAGCAGGTCACCAAGCGCGTGGGCAATACGCTGGAAGAACTGGTGAGCAAGCTGGAAGACACCAACCAGGCGGCCGCGCTCGAGGAAATCCGCCAATACAACACCGCCGTGCAGACGGACATTCCCTTCAATCCCAACGTCAAGGACGGCAGAGGCACCAGGAACCTGAAAATAAACAAGAGCAATTGGGCCAACACGCTCGACACCCCGCCCTACGAGGCTTATGCCGTGACCTGCGGCATCACCTTCAGCTTCGGCGGCCTGAAGATCAATGCCGACGCGCAGGTGATGTCTTCCGACGGCGCGCCGATTCCCGGCCTCTATGCCGCGGGCGAGCTGGTGGGCGGCATTTTCTGGTTCAACTACCCCGGCGGCACCGGGCTGACGAACGGCTCGGTGTTCGGACGCATCGCCGGCCGCAACGCCGCGCGCGGCTAGGCTTTCGCGGCCGCGTCCTTCTTCGTTTCCTCGAGCAGCCAGGCCTCGAATTCGGCGACGTCCCGCTTGCCCGCGGCGCGCGCCGAGCGCACCAGGTAGTAGCCGCGCGAGGACACGACCGACTTCCTGAAGGGCGTCACCAGCGCCTTCTCCTTCAGCAGGCGCCGCAGCAGGGGCAGGCGCCCGAGCGCGACGCCCTGCCCGTTGATGGCCGCCTGCACCAGCTGGTCGTACTGGTTGAACTGCAGCGAGCCCGCCGGCTGCAGGTTGCGCAGGCCGTGCGCGTGCAGCCAGAGGTTCCATTCCATCCAGGATATCTTCGCGTCGTCCATGTGCAGCAGCACGTGCGCGCGCAGGTCGGCGGGCTCGCGCAGCGGCCGCGAGGCGTCGGCGGCCAGCGCCGGGCTGCACACCGGAATGACGTTTTCCTCGAACAGCGGGCGCTCCCCCTCCATGTCCGCGGACTTCGCGTAACGGATCGCGAGATCGAGGCCGTCGCGCTCGAGGTTGACGGTCTCGTAGGAGGCCGAGATCCGCACGTCGACCCCCGCGTGCCCCTGCAGGTAGCTGTTCAGCCGCGGAATCAGCCAGAGCGAGGCGAAGCCCGGTGTGGTCGTGACGGTGACCGTGCGAACCGCCGCGGCGCCGCGCAGCTTGAGGGTCGCCTCGTGCAGCTCAGCCAGGACCCCTTGCGCGACCTGGTAGAGCCGCTGGCCGCTCTCGGTCAGCAGCAGCGCCCGCGTGCGGCGCTCGAACAGCTTGCTGCCCAGGCTCTGCTCCAGCGCCTGGATCTGGCGGCTCACCGCCGACTGGGTGAGCGCGAGCTCGCCCCCCGCCTTGGTGAAGGACAGGTGGCGCGCTGCCGCCTCGAAGGCGAGCAGCAGTCGCTATGCATTCCTATGCGGCATCCATGGTATTCGGAAAGACCGTTTGTCCCTCTGTGTAGAGACGCTCAACATAGATGCACGTCAAACATGTGTCAAGGAGTCACCATGGACCTCAGCCACTTCATTCCCGGGATCGACCTGCAACCTGGCAAGCCGCTGCGCCTGCCGAACGCGCGGGGCCGCCGCATCGTGGTCCTGCAAGGCCACGTCTGGATCACCCAGGACCGCGATCCGCGCGACCTGGTCCTCAGCGCGGGCGAGGACTTCGTGCTGGATCGGCCCGGGCTCGCCGTGCTGACCGCGCTCGACGGCGCTGCGCGCGTCGAACAGAGCCATGCTTGATCGCGCGCTCCTGATCCGGCCGCTCGCGACGCGCGACCGCGAGCTGCTGCAGGATTTCGTGCGCGGCCTCTCGCCGCAGTCGCGCTACCAGCGCTTCCAGCAGGGCCTGCGCGAGCTGCCGCCGGACCTGCTGGCGAGCCTGCTGAACGTCGACTACCGCCGCAGCATGGCCTTTGCCGTGGTCGCCTTCCATCACGGCAGCGCGCGCATGATCGGCGAAGCGCGCTACGCACCGGCGCTGGATCGCCCCGGCACGGCGGATTTCGCGCTCGCGGTATCCGACGCCTGGCAGCACCAGGGTTTGGGCGGCAAGCTGCTCGAGAAGCTTGTGGCGCATGCGGAGCGCAGCGGCGTCACGCGCATGCAGGGCGACGTGCTGCACAACAACGCAGGCATGCTGCGCCTGGCGCAGCGCCATGGCTTCTCGCCGCGCCGGCATCCGGACGGCGCCTGGCTCATCCGCGTGGAGCGCACGCTCGGGTCGTTCGCCATCGCCGCCTGACAGCGTAATATCGGAGCCCCTGCATCCTGAAGGGGCTCCGAAGTGCCGCGCTGCCTGGTCCTACTGCTGTGCCTGCTTTCCGGACCCGCGCTCGCGGCCTATCCGGACCGCTCGATCCGCTTCGTCATCCCCTCCGCGCCGGGCGGCTCGCCCGACGTGCTGATGCGCATCCTGCTGGCCGAGATGACCAAGCAGATGGGCGTTTCCTTCGTGGTCGAGAACAAGCCCGGCGCCTCCTTCGTGATCGGCACGCTGGACATCGTGCGCGCGGCGGCCGACGGCTACACGCTCGGCTACGGCAACATCGTGTCGCTGGCGGTCAACCGCTCGCTGCTGGACAAGGTGCCCTACGACGTCGAGCGCGACCTCACGCTGATTTCCAACTGCGTGCGCGTCTACAACATGCTCGCGGTCAACAACAGCCTGCCCGTGCGTACGGTGCCGGAGCTGATCGACTACGCCAAGCGCAACCCGGGCCGGCTGACGATGGGCTCCTCGGGCAACGGCACCACGGGGCACCTGGGCGGCGAGCTGTTCAAGTCGATGACCGGCACCTTCATCCTGCACGTGCCCTACAAGGGCAGCGCGCAGGCGATCAATGACCTGATGGGCGGGCAGATTCAAGTAATGTTCGACAACGTTCCCTCCATCGGGCCGCACGTCAAAGCCGGACGCGTGCGCGGCATCGCGGTCTCGGGGCCGCGGCGCTCGCCGGTGTTCCCGGAAATCCCGACCGTCGCGGAAGCCGGCGTGCCCGGCTACGAAACCATCGCCTGGGGCGGCGTCATCGGGCCGCCGGGCCTGCCGAAGGAGATCATCGCGCGCCTGCACGCCGAAATCCGCACGGCGCTCGCCTCGCCCGCGCTGCAGGAGCGCTATCGCAACCTCGACACCGAGATCGACGGCGGCACGCCCGAGCAGTTCCTCGCACTGGTGCGCAGCGAAACGCCGAAATGGGCGGCCGTGGTGAAGCGCTCCGGCGCGAAGGTGGACTGAGATGAGCGAACGCTACGACCTGGTCGTTCGCAATGCGACCGTCATCGACGGCACCCGCGCACCGCGCTTCGCCGCCGACATTGCCGTTTCCGCGGACCGGATTTCCCGGATCGGGAAATTCAAGGAGAAAGGCAAGATCGAGATCGACGCAGCCGGCAAGATCGTCTCGCCGGGCTTCATCGACGCGCACACGCACGACGACCGGCTCATGCTCTCGGCGCCCGAGATGGCGCCCAAGGCGAGCCAGGGCGTGACGACGGTCGTGGCGGGCAATTGCGGCATCTCGCTCGCGCCGCTGGTGCTGGGCGGGCGCGCCGCGCCGCCCCCGCTCGACCTGATCGGCGATGTCAGCTGGTACCGGTTTGGCTCTTTTCACGATTACGTGAGAGCCCTGGAAGACAAACCCGCCGCGACCAACGCCGCTCTGCTCGTGGGCCATACCACCCTGCGCGTCGTGGCGATGAGCGACCTGGATCGGCCGGCGACAAAAAAAGAAATCGAAAAAATGCAAAGCATGGTGCAGGAGGCGCTCGAAGCCGGCGCGATCGGCTGCTCTACGGGCCTCTACTACGAGCCCGCGCGCGCCGCGCCGACCGAGGAAGTCATCGAAGTCTGCCGCCCGCTCACCGCGAAGCGGGCGCTCTACTGCACGCACATGCGCGACGAAGGCGACCATGTCACCGACTCGCTGGAGGAAACTTTCCGCATCGGCCGGGAATTGAAGGTGCCGGTGGTGGTGTCGCACCACAAGGTGGTCGGCCTCGCCAACCACGGCCGCTCGAAGGAAACGCTGCCGCTCATCGCCGAGCGCATGAAAGCGCAGGGCATCGGCCTCGATTGCTATCCCTACTGCGCCTCCTCGACCATCCTGTCGGCCGACCGCGCGGCGATCGGCACCAAGACGCTGGTCACGTGGTCGAAACCGCACCCGGAATTTGCCGGCAAGGAACTCAGCGAGGTCGCGAAAATAATGGGGCTAAAACAATGGGGCTCTCCGAGACCGACGCCGCGAATCGCCTGCTGCCCGCCGGCGCGATCTACTTCACCATGGACGAAGCCGACGTGCAGCGCGTGCTCGCCTTCGAGCACACCATGGTCGGCTCCGACGGCCTGCCGCACGACGCGGCGCCGCATCCGCGCCTGTGGGGCACCTTTCCGCGCGTGCTGGGACACTATTCGCGCGGCCTCGGCCTCTTCCCGCTCGAGACCGCGGTCCACAAGATGACCGGACTCACCGCGAAGACCTTCGGCCTGAAGGATCGCGGCGTGCTGAAGGAAGGCGCCTACGCCGACCTGTGCGTGTTCGACGCCGGCACGGTGGACGAGGCGGTGACGTTCGCGCAGCCGATCAAGCCGGCCAAGGGCATCGAGGCGGTGATCGCCAACGGCGCCATCACCTGGCGCGATGGCAAGCCGACTGGCGCCCGGCCGGGACGCGTGCTCAGGCGCACCCCGGCCTAGACCGCCATCGATTCCGCCCGCCTCTAAGGTCAAGCGCTGCTCACTGCAGCTCGATGCGGCACTGGTAGCAGTTGTTGGCGGCCGAGCGCGCGTGAAGGTACGCCACGCCCGGCAGTTGCAGCAACGCGCTGGCTGCCTGCACGAGTTCTGCAATGCGCACCACTTGCCCGGTACCGTAGACAATGCGATCGTCGCCGCCGTAGCCGCGTATCAGCAGGCTCTCCCTTGCAAGAAAAATCGATGGCACGCGGGTCTCCGGCTCATGGCGCGCGCATGCGGCGGCGTGCAGGAATATGGGCCCGATCTCTGCATAGGGTTGCGGCGCGGGAAATGGCCGGTAGGCGAGCACGAGGTGGGGCTCGCCGCTTGCGACCTGCGCAAGACAATGCCGGCAGGGCACGCCCACACCATCGGACCGGCGGCGCTCAGGGACCTGGCCGTTGGCATCGGCCGCGCCCGTCCGTAGTGCATTCACGGCGTCAGTCGGCAGGGCGACGAAGCGTAGCGCTTGCATGCCTGGGACTCTGATCGAACCAAACGCAGCCTGCTCGCCGCTTCCGGACCTCAGGACCGGCTGGAACGGCGTCAGCCCGGGCTGACCAGCCGCCGCGCCTGCTCGAGTTCCTGCTTGGTCGCGCTTGCCGCGGCGAGCGTGCGCTCGCGCGCCCGGCTGACGGCCGCCTCTTCGGGCAACGGCACCGTGGGCAGGCGCGCGGCGAGCTTGCGGCGCGCCTGAAGCAGACCGCGGAGCAGGTTGTCCAGCGAGGTCATCGAGAGCTGGTAATCGTAGTAATCCTGGTCGAGGCGCTGCCGCAACCGGATCGCCTCGGCGAACCAGGCCGCCGAGCGCGTACCCACGCGCGCCATGTGCTCGTCGAGTTGCCGGCGATCGTCGGTAAAGCGCGCGCGGTGGCGCGTCGCGCCGGCCTGCCGGCGCAGCACCTCGAGCACGCTTGCCACGTAGGGGTCCGCGGCCTCGACCAGCGCCGGGTCCGGGCGCGTCGCAAGCGCGCGCAACTGCTGCAGCCCGGCTTCTGCCCGCGCCACCGCGCTCGCTAGCCGCTCGGCCTGGCCGGCGGCAGGCGCGTTGACGTCCACCAGCAGCGCCTCGTCGAGCTGGCCGCTGGCTGAGCGGACGAGCTCGGCTACCCGCGCGTGCAGTTCGCGCTTCTGGACCACGGCGAAGCCCGCGTAGGCAAATGCCGCCATGAGGATGACCGCTGCGGCGATGAAGACCGTCCGTTTCATTCCGATGAAATCTAGCACCGGACGCGGCAAGCGGCGACTGTCGCCGCTGCACGACCTGACGGATAATTGCATTTGCAACTAAATGCGCGTATGCTCCCCTCATGCCCGCAGTTTCCGATCCGCGCCAGCGCGCCTGGGCGCGCTTCTTCGTCGCCCAGGCGCTGCTGGTCGAGCGCATCGAGGCCGCCTTCGCCGAGGCGGGGCTGCCCTCGCTCGACTGGTACGACCTGCTGTGGGTCCTCGAGCGCACGGAGCACGGGCGGCTGCGCATGGCGGACCTCGCCGAGCAGGCCATCGTCTCGCGCAGCAACGTCACGCGGCTTGCCGACCGGCTCGAAAAGGCGGGGCTGGTGCAGCGCATGAATTGCCCGATGGATGGCCGCAGCACCTTCTGCGTGATCACCGACAAGGGCCGCGCGCTGCGCGCGCGGATGTGGACGGTCTACCGCAAGCAGATCGACGCGCATTTCGGCCGGCACCTCGGCGCGCGCGAGGCAGAGGAGCTCGCCAGGATTTTCGAACGCATCATCACTTCACTCAGAAGCAAACCAAAGGAGATTGCCGCATGAAGCTCTAAGCTCTATTACAGCCCCGGCGCCTGCTCGCTCTCGCCGCACATCGTCGCGCGCGAAGCCGGCATCGCGGTCGACCTCAAGAAAGTGGATTTGAAGACAAAAACGCTCGCCGATGGCGGCGCCTCGTACCTGGCGGTTAACGGCAAGGGCTATGTCCCGGCGCTCGGGCTGGACGGTGGCGGGTTGCTCACCGAGGGCCCGGCGATCGTGCAATACCTCGCCGACCAGAAGCCCGATTCCGGCCTCGCGCCGAAGACGGGCAGCATGGAGCGCCTGCGCCTGCAGGAGTGGCTAAATTTCATCAGCACGGAGCTGCACAAGGCGATGGGCACTTTCTTCAACCCGAAAGCGCCGCAGGAATGGAAGGATGCGGTGACCGAGCGGCTCGGCGTGCGCATGGACTACCTGGCGAAGTCGCTGGCGGGCAAGCAGTACCTCATGGGCGACAAGTTCAGCG
>WNFL01120269.1_pt1 | contig 12521 bp, 9 predicted proteins | sample 5400361 | NCBI WGS metagenome assembly WNFL01 (sample SAMN13153351, study PRJNA577476) | soil metagenome | isolation source: 40 cm soil on Douglas fir-dominated hillslope | place: USA:California | collected 2013-09-17
TCCCTCCTTCCTCCGTCCTCCTTCCTCCGTCCTCCAGCTCTCACTCCCATCCTCCGTACATTCTCCATCTCTTCTCTTCTCTGAACGAACGTACGCACACACACACACACACGCAGCGAGCAAGTCGAGAGCACAATACCCCAAGTAGATGCCATCTGCATCTCCGCCTCGGACTCTCTACAAGCTCGCGCCAGAGGTACACCTTCTGACTATCGAGTATGTTGCTGGGGACGCCCGAGAACCGGTCGATCCGGTCGGACGAAAAACGTTGGATAGCGTGCGCTTGTGAGTCCGATTTACGGGACTGATTCTCGTCAACGAAAACAAACGCTGACATTCAGGCACCGCACCGGTTATCCTTTGCCCATTCACACGCCCTTGTTACGCCCTTGTTACGCCCTTGTTACGCCCTTGTTACGCCTTTGTAACGCCCGGCCCAACATCCTTCCTTCTCCCCTCTCCCCTCTTCTCAGACTGAACAAGTACTTCTCCAACGTCGCTGCTCAAGTCTTTTTTCGCACTCTCAATCTTTCAAATCTCAACTTGAATCAACTACAACGCCGTCTAGAAGATGCACCAAAGCTCGGAAAGCATGTTCGAACGCTTTTGCTCCACCCACAAGACGACCAGCACGTCCCGCCCGCGAACCGACTCGATCCTTGCATTGTCGAGCTACTGAACCACATGCCCAACATCCGCAAACTCATTATTTATTACCACCAAAACGACTATTACGGTCATCCACGACTTTTACATGCGCTCTCCAATCTTCCCCATCTAGACTCCATCGAGACCCGTGATGCACTCCTCAGTGGCAGCAAAGTAGACGCCGCCAGTTATGGGGAGACTACGCAGATGGCTGTCTCCAAAACATGGTGGAACCGACTCGTCCACCATTTTCTTGACAATTACCCTTCACGACTGCGTTATGTCCGACTCTACGGCACACTCCCTCTCCATCTGGCTGCATTTTGCAAAATACGAGATCGGTTACCTGCACTTGAATACCTCGATCTTACCATGAGCATCGGCCTCGATTTACGAGACGCATTTGCCTACCAGACCCGCTGGAAATCCACCTCCCTCACTCGTCTCGTCCTCCGTCAATGCACAGGTGTACATGTCACGGTCGTAGCAAACCATATCGCTTCCGGTGTCTTTGGGAATTTAGAATACCTCACACTTATCATGTGCGGACATGCCTCGGACGATCCCGACCTCGAGCTCCCTCCACATAATGACCACAGCTGGTTGATACAGAAGATGCAAAGGGTGGAGATTGACCATGCGGACCATTGGAGAGTCGCTGCTCTTGCGCGGTTGCATGTTAGAGAGGTCGTACTGAGCAGAGTACCAAGGAAGACCGAACTCTTAATTGCTCAGAGAGAGCGCTTATTTCCGGGTTTGGAACATTTGTCGATTTCTCCACCACGGCAAGAACCGGAGTTTTTAGACGAGGTGAGGAAGGCGGCTGCGAAGAGGGGGATCAAGGTCACGGACGATGTTCCATTTCGTGGTGACTGTGCTTGCCATCGAGAATGACCGATTCTTTTTTTCAAGCATTTTGTGTGTGTGTGTGTGTGTTTTATGTCGTGACGGATGGGGCGTACCATGGAGCCTGCCCATCGTAGCGGACTCCTGGGATCGCCTCACCGAGATTAGTGTGTACCCCTATAACACGGAAACACGTTGGAAATCGATCTGGGAGGCCTGCGCGCGTCCATTCGCGTCTCAATAATACTTCTCAGTTTGTCGCGTATTTGCGGAGCTGGGCTCATTCGGCGTTATCATGACCCACAGGACCGTTGTAAATATGCTACGTGGTCCTCACAAGGGTGGCAATGACCCTTCACCTGGATTGCAACCTTCAGAAATGCACAATATCAAGTCCCCAGGACGACTAGACTATGGGCGAACAACGGTTGACCCAGAGCAGAAAGCGACCATGAGGGGGGGAACGGGGGGAAGGAAATTAGTTTAAGATTCTTCAGCAGCCTCCACTTTCAATTTTGATAGCGCCTTCATCCGCTTGATATAACTGGAGTGCAAGATCAGTGCTAGTGAAATAATTTGCAGGAACTTCGGGTCGACTTACTCGTCGTATTGGCATCTAAACGTAAAAACGTAATCGGGGGAAGGTTTGGTCAATTATCAATATTTCGGGGCGGCGGTGGTGATTGGAAAGACCCTGGTCTTACTTTTCGTATGCATGTCTAGAGAAGGGCAAACCGTCAGCCTTCGGCAGCAGTAGGCGGGGGCGTGAGGCGGGGCAACGTTGTCGGAATCGTTCGGTACGAGGGACGAGTAAACTAGCTCACTTCTCGTTCTCGCATTCCCAAGGCAAGTAGAAATTACGTCTTCTGCATTTATTCAACGGGATTAAAAGCCTAGATTTTATTTATTTATTTTGGTTGTTGGGTTGTGCGAGTTGACTGACGCAGAGCATTGGTCTCGATAACCAATGGGGAGACGTGCCCTTGCGGCCTCCTCCTGAGATGCCGTTGTTGACGAGGCCATGAAAGTACGGTGGTGGTGGTGGTAGGCGTAGGGTTCAAACTCGGAAGTCCCGACCCGCGCCGCGCCGCGCCGCACCCGCACCGCCATCTCCGTCCCCCGTGATCGGCGTTTGGCGGGCGCCGCTGAGGGACTTTTGAGGAAGCTCGTTGTAGTATACTATACTAGTTGCCGTTATGGTAGTTTTGACTTTCCTTCTGCTACTTCTACTTCTTCTTCTTCGGCATGTTGCGGATGGATGAGTGCATATTCACATATATATCCTCATATGAATAATACTGGCCTCGCTGGCTCGGTGGCAGCCGGAAGAAGGAAGCGTAGTGAGGGGCGAGCTACCGAGCTACCACGCCCTACCACGCCCTACCGCGCCCTACCGCCCTACCGCCCTCGCCCTAGCTACCCACCCGGCCTGTTGTTAGATTCACAATCGACAAAGCCAAAGCGAAAACGGGCGAGCGAGCGCTATTCATTCCACCACGCGCACTTGTATTGGTTGTATGACAGCCAAAAACCCTACGACCTACCCGCCGACCTGTCTCTCTCTTCAACCCTCCCAAGCCCAAGCGCCTGCCTTCCAATCCGAGTCACTCCCTCACCCCATCCCTCCCCAACCCACGAGCTCGCTGGTTTCGGCACCAGCACCAGCACCATCACCAGCTCTCATGGACTCCAGTAGGTCGTCCCTCCTCGACGACGACTACGACAACTACCCAGCTCATACGCGCCTCCCAAATGAGCAAGTGTTGGAGCTCTACGCGGAACTCACACTCCAGGGCGAATACCATCTCTTACCATATGAGGAAGATTGGAAAGCCAGGAGACCCTTTTTGGAGTCCAAGGGGTACGAGTTGCGACCCCGATATAACGAAGATTGGTGGCCGTCCTGGATTGGAACCGACATCAACCCTTTCTTCTGCGAAGACTCGATCGATTCCTCTGTACGTTTATTTTGTTTTATTCATTTTCATTTTCCTTTTTCATCCCCCCGAGGGGCCCTCCTTTTTTTACTTTCCCGTTTTTCGCCAAAATGCAAAGTCGCCCCCCCCGATCGGCGCCGAGGGGCCCCCCAGACAGAAGCGTAGAACGCATACGCAGAACGCATTACGCAATATGACATGCTATATTCGTTCGGCGTCTTAGAATTTAATACATGTTGTTTTTAGCCTTGTACGCCGTTACAAGGCACACACGCACACGACTCTGTCCCCATGTTTTCGCATTCGCCCGGTGGCACGGCCGACCAATTGCAGGCGTAACGCAGCTGCTGTGATCGGATTACTGAAGGTCGTGCACGGCTCCAACCGTCGCGACCCCACTCAGTACCTACCAAATTGTCTCGCGACTGCTCCCAGCCGTCACATCATGCTACCACGCTCCCTGTTGCTTCTGCCCGAAGACGTAACCTATACCCCGACGTGATGGGTCGGCAGACGCGTATCATTCTCATTCCCATACCCATGCTGATCTCTCATTCATCCACAGTTGCCGCACATCATGGATGCAACCCTGTGGGAGGGCGATATCCCCATGTCTGTAATCATTAAGGCAGTCCCGAGCTGGACCAATGAATCCAACATCGCTTGCATGTTTTCCTTTGAGGAAAAAGTCGATGATCCTCAAAACCATTGCGTCCCAGTGATGGATGTATTCGCCTCTCCAACAGAGTCTCACCTTCTATTTCTTGTAATGCCACTGTTTCGTGCTTTTAATGACCCTCCGTTCGCCGCTGTAGAGGAGGTTGTAGATTTTGTCGATCAAATTTTGCAGGTGCGTGGTCCCCTTTCACCTCGACGTCTAACATACATCTCTTCACAGGGTATAGAATTTATGCACCTCAATGGCGTCGCCCATCGAGACATCACTTGTAGCAACATAATGATGGATGGCTCCGGCATGTATCCCGACGGTTTCCACCCCGTACGACAACACCTCGATCTCTCTGCCAAAATAGAAGTAGTCCCCATGACGCGGACCATGGCAAAACCCAAGTATTATATTATCGACTTCGATGGTTCAGTCTGGTTCCCTGCCGACATGCCTGCAAAGTTCAGAACTGCCACTGGCAAGCACGGTGCTGACGATGAAGTACCTGAGATGTCTCAGAGTGGCCCTTACGACCCGTTCAAGGTCGACATCTTCCAGTTTGGTAACGTCCTCAAGAGAGAGTTCCTAGAGGCACGTCTCCCTTCTCTTCAACTTCTTACATCAACACTAATAGAATCCCTCAGAAATATGTCGGGCTTGAGTTCTTGGAGTCTATGGTCCGCGACATGACCCGCCCAAATCCACCCGACCGGCCGTCCGTCGGTTCGATCATCACCCGATTTACTCGTCTTCGTTCAAACCTGCGTCCGAACCAACTCAAACGTGCCCTCTCGCCCAAGGCTTCTTCAGACCCTCTCCGAGATCATCTTCGTTCCTTGGGTATCTCACGAGACCCATTGGAACCGGACCCTGGTCTCAACGAGGTCGAAGAAGAAGACAGTGATGACCCCACCCTTGGTTTACGTACTACCTCCAGTGGTGAGACCCACGACTCTGGTGGATCCGCTGCTGCGGAAGACTACTGGGACTCAGAAGTCACTCGCCGCTCCGTCTCCACGGCCGCGACGTCCCCCACTCCTTCTCCGATCGCTACATCGCCTCCTCCTGTCCCCGGTATCGGCAGTGTGTTCAGTCAATGGCTGCCCGGGCGCCCCAAATCGCCTGTCGCTCTGAGGAAAGGCGCACCGACGCCGATCATCGTCCCTCAGAACCCTATGTCTCCTACATCTCAGGGTGATATCTTGGGTGGCGGCCGCGGTCCTCTCCCATTCTTCGCTCGCAGCCTCAGTCCTGATAGCGTCCCACCTTCGCCCAGTTCACCCACCTCGCCCATCAATATCCACCATCATCGCAAGGGTAGTGGTGGTGGTCCTACCGGAACTCTTGCACTCTTGAAGACCGGCAAGTTCCCATGGACGGTGAGCGAAAGCCCCAGCAGCCGAGCGACTACACCCGACATTGAGAAGTTCAAACTCGAGAGCGATTTTATGGCGTATGCTGCCAATGGCGTCCCTGGCAATAATTCTGCCTCACCCACCTCGCCGAGCAATTCGTGGTCGAAAGCTATGAATGGTTTGCATGGATTCATGGGTGGCAAGAAGAAAGGACGCGAGAGGAGCAACAGCAAGTTGAGCATCAGCTCGGATACTGTCCCTTGGGCTAGTGCAAGTGCAGCTGCGAGTGCGTCGGCAGTGGATATGGCCAACTGGGGCTCTAATCCGGAAGACGCGGTCGCACCGCCTCCTTCCAATCCGACCCCGCCATCAGGTGGTCTTGCGGCTTTCTGGGGGTTGGGCAAGAGCAGCTCTTCACCTCCAGTCAAGAAGGAGAAGAAGTCCAAATCTATGTCTATGCCTCCTGCATCCAACACTACGGGCATGGATATACCCAAACCAGATGCATCTTCTTCCACATTTTTACCTCTATTCCCCGCTGCCAATGGCACATTCGCAGAGCTTGTCCCGGACACCAAACCCTCTTCAAAGGCCTCCACTGCGAAGCCGACGCCAGCTTCCACTCCGCCCTCTGCAACTCCAGCCCCGATCGCGAAACTGTCAAAGAAGGCAAACAAAAGAGCTTCTCAATCCGCCGCCGCTTCTATCCCTGTGTCCACCCCAATCACCGAGGAAGATCTACCGCCAAGGGCGTCCGAAGAGGACGAATGGACACCGGGATCAAACAGTATTTCTCCTCCAACTAAGGGGGCCTCGCCTTTCTGGGGTGGTGGAAAGGAGGAGAAGAAAAAGAAAAAGGCAGAGAAAGCAGGATCGCAAGCGACTTCGCCGCCGATTATACCTACCGCCACTACACATGCCTCGCTCGTCGCTGCGATGGCCGACACTTGGAATGAAGGACCAGAAGGGCCAGCCCCCGACATGTCGCAGTGGGTTGGAGCGGGGCAAGGCTTTGGCTTCGGCTTGGGTCCTGACCCTACTCTGACATCCGCCCCCAATGCTGCCGCTTGGAGTTCTCCGTTTTCTGTGCCTGGGCTTGAGCGGTCGTCACCTAGGACAGGTGCCCCGCCAGTCTTAACCTCACAGCTCGGGTCTGCGAGTTCATCTTCCAGAGCAACCCCGACGACCTCCGGCAAGTCGACACCTGCCCTTTCCCCGGCGATGCCACTTGGTAGAGCCGACAAAAGGTCTCCGGTCTCCAACCATGCCCATGCGGTTGCGAAACCTTTGGCACCAGAGGAGAACCCCGACGCGGGAGACTGGATGGCTTTCACCAACAGGACAAAGACCCCTGGTCTGCGTCCAAGCAAACTCAGCAGTTCAGTCATCTCCGCAACGCCAGAGAAACCGGTCGCGCCAGCGGCTGGAACAACCTCCGGTTGGGCGGCCAAGCAAGGGCCTCCGAAGCAGGAGTCTGCAGCGTGGGGAGCATTTGGTGCCAGTCCTACCGATTCTGCCTTCCAGACGAGGATGAAAGCAAAGGCGCCGGAACCGACGAAGAAGTCAGCGCAGGTCGGGGCTGGCCCCCAGTTTGGCGGCGGATGGGGCAGTATATCAACGCCTGTTCAGCAGCCCATGGAAAACACCTGGGACACGTGGTCGGTGCGGTCGGTACCCGCGATCGAAATTGTCAACTCGCCCACTGCCTCTTTCGCCTCGAAAGACGAGCTGCCGTCTAGGACCTCACCACTTATGCCCACCTGGAAGCCAGCTGGTTCTACCAGTGGAGGTGGTAATGCTCGGACTCCGATTGCGACTACTATGATGGACACACCCTCTGGTGTTCACACGGCTCGCTCGAGTTGGACAAGCCTCGTCAAGGAGCCACACGGTTTCAATGCGGCACAATGGAAGATGAACGGCAGTGGTTCAACTCTTGGTCCGGTGTCCGAAGGTGTGGGGGAAAAGGCGGCGATGAATGATGTATGGGAGATGGAAATGGGGAGTAGTGGCGCCCCCAGCGATTCTGGTGTACCTTGGCAAGGGGAAATTAGCCCCGAACTTCTTCGATCTTTGCAAGGTCCTACGGAGTACTCCAGTGGGAGTGACAAGGAATCAAGGAAGAGGAAATCTGAGATTGGGAGCGGTTTGCGACGACCTGAAAGTGGATTCAAATCGGCCTTTGCTAACCTTAGCGATTCAGGCGAGGAGAAGGGAAAGTCAAGTCTGGTTCCTAATAAGAACCCCCTGAACAACATTTCCGACTCTTCCTCCTCACGGTCATCCTGGTCGGCGTTCCCCAAGAAGGCGACTTCGTCTCCCCCCGGTTTCGGATTGTCCAAGTCACCCCCTGCCGCCCCTGCCGTAATCGCTTCAACTGCAAAGGGCAAGACAGCTGCTTCCGCCGCAGTTAAACTCACGTCAAGGATGCCTGGAGGATTCATGTCTTGGGATGAAGAGGACGCAGAGCCGAAGGACGTGGATTTGGACGAGCTGATTGCTATGGCGGCGGATCCCAGGGTCTCCTCGGGACTGGCATCCGACTTCCTGATGAAAAACGGAGCGGCTGCCCCACCGAAAGCGCCTGGCGTCTCGATGCCTGCACCCACTCAGGCCGCCAAGGCGAAGAGAGGGAAAAGGGGCAAAGTCAAGGCCACCGACGGTTTTGACGAAGTGGAACCAGAATTGGAACCGGAAGCCCCCACAGCGCCAGCATCGAGTGCGGTCTATGCCGATCTTCTCGTCCAACTCGATCGCGGCCTCCATCCTCAGGCTCGACCCTCGACCCAACCTCCGCCATCTCCTTATAAGACTCGCACTAGGACGGTCTGGATCGAAGACGAGGTGCCCACTCGCACGGGGTCCCTCGAGAAATCGTCAATTCCTAATCCTGTGGACGAAAGGGAAAAGTTTGAAAAGGCGAAGAAGCTCGAGGAAGAAGAAGTGGAAGTGGAAAAGGAAAAGGAAAAAGAAAAAGAAAAAGAAAAAGAGGAAACGACCAAGGGCGGAGGCGGGAACAAAAAGGGGAACAACAACAACAACAACAACAACAACAATAACAATAACAATAATAACAATAATAGGAAAGGGAAGAAAAAGCGATGAATGTGATCATATCGCAAATTCCCACGTCGAACCTCCGTCTCCAAATCGTTCTGGTGTTATGTATTCCGCGTTTCTCTCGATCCATCGGTCTTGTCGCTCGTGTCTGCATTTCGTGCTGGTCTCTCCATCCCCCACCTACCCTGGGCTCGGGTTGAGTATGTTGTTATCTATCGATATCTTGCGTGTACAGCTCGGTTCGTGATACCCTTTACCCTTTGTCGCTTATAAATTAGACTCTTGTCTGCTGTGATATCTAACCTGCTTCTTGTCACGTCTACTTGAATTCACAGAGAGTGTGGATTAAATGTTTTATAGTGGGCGACGAAGGTTCACATTACAGGGACACGGGTGAGCAGCATTATACTCAACCCACTCAAAGCCAGGTGCTTTGGATCGTAATCTCTACATCATTTCAATAATTTGGTTTCAAAATGCCTGTTGCCTGCTACCAAGTGTTCACTCAGCTGGTTCCCACCTTAGCAGGCTAGAGAACATCCCAGCAAAGTGGAGACATACGCACATTATCGATCAGAGCGTTGCCAGACCCGCACCCAGGTGGTCAGGTTGAATGACAATCTAGCTATGTAGCTACCGTGAACATTGCAGCAGAATACATGGAGCGGACCGAATTCCGACACCCCTCTCACTAGTGGTCACTTCCCAACATTGTCTGCGTTATACATCTTTCTGTTTCTTGCAGTGTTTCTTGCGTACGTGTTTGAGGCACACACAGATTTGCGGACCGTCTGATCGTTTGATCGTTTGACCGTTTGACCGTTTGATCGTTGACCGTTTGAGTGTTTGACGCTTTGTGGCAGTGAAACCCATTTTTCTCATCATCGAACTCCAGCCTCAACCTGCCTCTACGTCAATCGATATGCCGCTTACCTTGAAACTGGAGGGGAAGAGAGTGGCCTGAGGTGCTGGTCGACACTTATTGAGGACTCTACATGCGCCGACCGCCCCGAGAACTCTGGGGCCACACCTGAATGAGGAGACGGACATTACTTGCAGCCACAAGAAGCCACAATGAAGGAAACAAGTCATCTCGCCAGGCGACCAGGCCGAAGCGACATCGGAAGGCAGAGGGAGCATACTGAAAGAGGACAGAATGCGATGCAAAGGGCGTGGCTACATAGAGACTCAGCAATTAGTGAGATAAGACCGTGCACGCAGAACGGGACTGGTAAGGCAAATGCAAATGCAAATGCTATCGCGATGCTCCCACGACTACCTGACACACGAACTAGCAGGTGGGGTCGGCGGAGGAAACGAAGCTTTCCATCACTGCTGCAAACGGGGATGCGGGACTGGCCTGCTCTCTTGGGAGTTCCAGCACCACCGTTTGGCAACAGCCGAATCATGGCGCAACGGTGCACCCACTACCCATAACGAACAAATAGGGTCTCCAGCCGTAGATATACCGCACCCGATTCACTAGTCGCGTCCCCCTTTGTTTGGGCCGACACGGTCATCCTCACAGGATGGGTCTACCATCTCGTCATCACCAGCTCCCTCCTTTCTGTGGTCCTCCCGTGTTGATGAACCTCTATCCACTGCGACCTCTCCATCACCTAGCCTATTCACCAATCCCCAGACAAGTAATTCACCTTCACCGGCAGCGCCGGCCACATCTGGTGATAAGGCACCGGGTGGACCTTCAGCGGAGGGTTGAACCCTCCTTTCTGGAATCGCCGCGGCTCAGGGAGTGGTAGACAAACCAATTCCAACTACGTTGTCCGTTTTGACAAAATAACAGTAAAGGGACTGAATAAATCTACCATAAGATAACGTACGTTTTACATAAACAATGCCAGCACGAATTGAAATGAATAATTTTTTCTTGAAATCTATGAACCTCTCCTCTCCTGTGAACTAGAGTGGCGCGAAGACATGGCATAGAGGAGGCAAGATCGCGACACCAGTGGTGATGGAGACGATTACAAGAGCCTGCGTCCCTTGTGTAGAAGTATACAGAGTAATAGAGGCAAGGGTACACAAAATGGCTAGTAGTAAACATGCCAACCCTATGTAATGTTACCATGATCAGCAAAAGCAGAAGCATGCAACTGTAGACTCACAATGATATGTGACCCATCGCGTGGATTTTCGAGCACCGAAATGTTGAAGAATATCCCAGCTATTACCTTCTATACTCCCTGCTGGTTGAATTGTGTGGAGGAAGTCGCGAGCCGCTCGGCTGGGGATTGCGCCGAGTTCATCTGTCAGAGTCAACGCACTAATGGTTGCACTGATAGTGAGGATGATGGCAGCATAGGTAAGGATAAGAGCTGTTTTTTGAACTCCTGATTGCGGAGTTTTGAAGTTCTTGTCGTCGGTGAAGAAAGCCACAAGTGAAGCTTGAGCCGCAGCCAAGAGGCTAGCCTATCGGTCAATGCGCAAATGATACATCAGCATTTTATTGGAAGAATACGCAAGGATGAGATACCCGACTTACTATAATCGCGGCGCTCCCAAACGTCGAAAGCCATCTACTACGTATTGATTCGACGACAGGAGGCAGTTGATCTGTATTGAACTCAGTATCCATTCGGAGTTACGTGCTGTCGTTAAACTCACAAGAGATGATAGATTCACAAACGAGTTTCGAGGACACCTGTTCAACGTCTGCTGATTCACCGTTTATTGTGCGCTTCATTGCGGTAATTGACAGTGTATTCTTGGTGGATAAGATTGACGAAGATGCAGCCAGAAGTCACAGGAGTAGAAGTAGATCCGATCGCCGTGCTTGAAGCGGGGTTGGAATGATCACTTTTATAGGAATTTCCGGACGTTGCGGCTCTACAAGGACAAAAGGGGAAGTGTCCCGGTGAAAAGCGGGTGTAAAGAGGGCTGCTCCCTTCTCTTGGAGCACTCACCGGCCTGGTACAAGCCCACTGGGTACGGAAAGGGGCTGTTTCGGCTAGGGGGATTCAATACGCAACATAGGAGCGATATTCAGAGTAGCGCGAGGGGCGAGGGTGTTGGACAGCATGTGCACGCAAGCAGGCGACGTACACGCCCGTTGGTTCTCAACGACTATGGTGTCACCAATAAAGTGTCGTGGAGGAATAAGTATACCAGCCTCTGCATAAAAGCTCAGAGAGACCCGGAATGGAAGGGGCTTGGATTAGAGTGCACGTGCTCGGAGTTCCGTTTTTAATGCAGTCGGAGTACCCACGGAGAGCAAAGTATGTGTGGCACGAGGAGTACTAGCCGGCTGTAGAGCTGTATGTACCTACATTGAGTGCTAGAGGGCTCGGCTAACTGTTCGGCTAGCTGCTGCTCTGTTTGGCCGGCTGTTTGGCCGGCTGTTCTGTTTGGCTAGCTGTTTGGCTAGCTGTTCGTCTGTTTTGCTTTCTGTTTTGCTTTCTGTTTTGCTTTCGTTTTGCTTTCTGTTTTGCTAGCTGCTTTGCTAGCTGTTCGGCTAGTTGAGAACAACCGCTATACTGTTGTTCATGAATGGACCAAAAACAAACACCCACGGGAGAAACCCAATAACAAACAGAGAAACATAAGACATCGGCGTCCCAACTCTACTCTATATCCCGCATTGACTTTGAGACCATCGGGCCATGATCGATTTAGACCTGACGTCTGCTGGGCCCAGCTACCGCAGGACAGAAAAACTCACAAGAAAGAAAACACCATGGAAAAGGAACCCGCAACGTCGTACCAGGAAAAGGTCCACCCTCGCAGCCTCACCGGGCGCAGCCACACCACCACTCCAACAACTCAAAGCTGGTATCGAAAACGCCCCTGGACCAATCAAAACGCTGCAGAAGCACGCAAGCACCTCGAGACGAAATAATGAGTACTACCAGAGCAAACGTGCTCGCACCTGGCGGTCTCAGCCCAAGGTCAGCGCAGCGCAGCGCGGCAATACCGAAGTCCGCAGCAAACGTCATCAAACCGGTCGCCTTTTTACTCGAAGAGACGATAGTGGCACAATACGTCAGCCAA
>WNFL01169772.1_pt1 | contig 12521 bp, 7 predicted proteins | sample 5400361 | NCBI WGS metagenome assembly WNFL01 (sample SAMN13153351, study PRJNA577476) | soil metagenome | isolation source: 40 cm soil on Douglas fir-dominated hillslope | place: USA:California | collected 2013-09-17
TTTGCAACTCGTCTTCTCAGCGGCGGTTCCACGCCGAACCGATGGTGGCCGCCACGGAGCGGCTGCTGCACGAAAAGGCGCCGCGTATGCCGGTCCTGGAAGCGCCACGAACTGAACCGGATTCCATTGCGGAGTCGTCCGACGAGCAGGCTGCCAGTTCGCAAGAGAAACTGGGTGCACAAGAGAACTGCCTCAGCACTCCAAAACTCAATACCGCAGCATAGGTGGCGCCGTTCCACTTTGCGTGGAGCCGCCATAACTGGAGGTGGTCATGTCCGCTCCAAAACTAGCCTTCGGTTCGCGACCTGCATTGTCTTCCACAATTCCAAAATTTCTGGTCGGACCTGAAGCGGATGCGATGGAGCAAATGCTTTTCGATAAGATTAGCGAACGAGCGCGCCTGCTTTTCGAGCAATCGGGGAGTACTCCGGGCAATGACGAGGCAAACTGGCTGCAAGCTGAATCCGAGATTCTGCGCCCAGGGTTAGAAGTTCGCGAGTCTGGAACATGGATGACATTGAACGCTTGGATCCCCAACACGTCCGGCCAAGATATGGAGATTGTCGTTAGGCCAATGCGCGTAATCGTGAGCACAAAGGAAACCGATAACCAGCAGAATTCTTCGGAACCAGCAGAGCAGGACGCCGGCGAGATTTTCCTCGCAGCCAACCTAGCACTAGAAGTCGATCCTTCCTCGGCTGCCGCTTCATTTCGAGGTCATAACCTTCACATGATGATCAGAAAGCGTCGGCCAGAGAACCTCACCCCCAGATGAGAGGACGCATCAAAGTAGCGGCTGCCGGCTGCAGCCCAAAGCGGCTGTCGAATGAGCTCGGTAGGGTCTGAAGGTGCCATAATCTACAAGGACCTATGTATGGCTCGTAGGTTCTTTGTTCGCTTATCGTTGCGTGGACTCTGTTCCTGAACAAAGACCTTATTCTCTTCGATCCGCAGTTGCTCCGACGCATGCTTCCATTTTCCGCGATAGGTGAAGCTATACCCGACGAAAGGCGAGCCGGCGGTGCCATGAAGGCTGCCGCCACATGAGCGAGAACCATTTTCCGCGGTCCCCACTGGGGTCGACTCCGCGCGTCGGAGGAGGATGGAATTTTGCGGTGTGGGCGCCGCGGCATGAGCGCCTTGAGCTCCATGTGCTGGGCAATCGACCGGAAGTGCTGCCCATGCAGCGGGATTCGTTGGGTTATCACACCGTTGTCGCTGATGCCGCTCAGTCTGGCGCGAAATATTTGTACCGTTTCGGCGATTCGCAGGAACGGCCTGATCCTGCCTCGCGCCGCCAGCCGGAAGGCGTGCGTGGACCTTCGGAGTTGGTCGATCTGCGAGATTTCGAATGGACAGACAGAGACTGGAAAGGTGTGGCGCTAGAAGACAGCGTCTTCTATGAATTGCACGTGGGAACATTCACGCGGGAAGGAACGTTCGATGCGGTGCGTTCCGCGCTCGATCAGCTTGCCGCGCTTTCCGTGGCGACTATCGAATTAATGCCGATCGCACAATTCCCCGGAAGCAGGAATTGGGGTTACGACGGTGTGTATCCATTTGCGGTTCAGAACAGCTATGGAACGCCGCGCGATTTACAACTCCTGGTGAATGCCGCGCATTCCCGAGGGCTCGCCGTCGCCCTGGATGTGGTTTACAACCACCTTGGACCCGAGGGCAATTATTTGGGCGAGTACGGTCCGTATTTTACAGACCATTACAAGACGCCCTGGGGAGCCGCACTGAACTTCGATGGTCCGGACAGCGACGAAGTGCGTCATTTTTTTATCCAGAACGCGATCTATTGGCTGGAGAATTTTCACATCGATGCGCTGCGGCTCGATGCCATTCACGGGATTTTTGATGCGAGCGCGATTCCCTTTGTCGCGGAGCTATCAAAGGAGGTCGATGCATTCGCCGGGCGAACAGGGCGAATCATTTCCTTGGTAGCGGAAAGCGATCTGAACGATGCACGGGTGCTGCGCTGCAGGTGCCAAGGCGGGTTTGGGATGCCGTCGCAATGGAGCGACGATTTTCATCACTCGGTGCATACCCTGCTGACCGGCGAGAACACCGGCTACTACGAAGATTTCGGGAATATCGAGCACCTGGTCGGCACATTGAAGCAAGGCTGGTACTACGCGGGGCAATACTCGCGTCACCGGCGGAGGCGCCACGGGAATCGTCCTCCGCCTTTTAAGGGTTCAAACTATACGGTTTGCACGCAGAACCACGATCAAGTTGGCAACCGCGCGCTTGGCGAGCGCCTCAGTTCTCTTGTGAATTTCGAGAGTTTGAAGCTTGCCTCCGGTGCAAACTTGCTTTCGCCGTTTGTTCCGCTGCTGTTTATGGGCGAGGAGTATGGAGAGACGGCGCCTTTTCTATATTTCACCAGCCACGGTGATCCGAACCTAGCAGAAGCGGTGCGTCGCGGGCGCGCCGAAGAATTTCGCTCGTTTAGCCGGCAGGATCAGATTCCGGATCCGCAAGCAGAGTCAACATTTGATCGGTCTCGACTGAAACGAGACTTGGCTCGGGAAGAGCCGCATCGCACGCTTTTGCGCTTTTATCAGTTGCTTTTGCGATTTCGCCGCGAATGGCACTTGGGTCAAACGGGTGCGCCGTCAGTCAAAGAATTTGAAAACTGCAAGGCTCTGGTTGTTTTACAAGACGCCCAGACACAAAAATTAGCGATGTTGTTCAACTTTGGCGACGCTCCCGCAGATTTGGGCGGCGGAATTCTCCAAGGCGAGTGGGAAAAGAAAATCGACTCATCCGATTCGGAATGGCTCGGACCGGGAACGAACCTTCCATCCAAGATTTGGGCTTCGACACAGCCCGCCTGGATATTGCAGCCGCGCTCTTTCGCGGTCTTCCAACGCACAGTTTTTCCATCGGAGTCATGATGCGATATCTCTGCATTCACGGACATTTCTACCAGCCGCCGCGCGAGAATCCTTTTCTTGAAGCCATCGAGCTGCAAGATTCCGCTTACCCGTATCACGATTGGAACGAGAGAGTGTCATCCGAATGCTACGCGCCCAATGCCACGTCGCGAATCCTGGACGGCGAACAGCGCATCGTGCAAATGGTGAACAATTATTCGCAGATCAGTTTCAACTTTGGACCTACCTTGCTCTCCTGGATCGATGAGAAAGCTCCCAAAGTTTATGAGGCCCTCCGCGAAGCCGATAAGAGCAGCCGCGAGCGATACTCCGGGCACGGTTCCGCAATCGCGCAAGCTTACAACCATATGATCATGCCGCTGGCCAATCGCCGCGACAAAGTCACGCAGGTGAAATGGGGAATACGCGATTTTGAGTACCGTTTTGGCAGGCTGCCGGAAGGCATGTGGCTGCCGGAGACGGCGGTCGACACCGAAACGCTCGAGGTGTTGGCCGAGAACGGGATTAAATTCACCATCCTTGCGCCGCGGCAGGCCAAGCGCATTCGCAAGCGCGGCAGCCGATCATGGCAAGACGTCAGCGGCGACCGAGTGGATCCAAGCCGCGCTTATCTCGTGCAGTTGCCATCGCGAAAAGCGATTACCGTATTTTTTTATGACGGGCCCATTTCGCAAGGCGTGGCCTTCGAACGATTGCTGGACAATGGCCAGCGTTTTGCCGACCGCTTGATGAGCGGCTTTTCGGACGCGCGGCAATGGCCGCAGCTGGTGCACATCGCGACAGACGGCGAGAGTTACGGCCATCATCATCGCTTCGGTGAGATGGCGCTTTCGTATGCGCTGCATCACGTCGAGGCGAATAAGCTCGCGCAACTTACAAATTATGGCGAGTTTCTCGAGCGGCATCCGGCGGACCATTTCGTAGAGGTTGTAAACAATAGCTCCTGGAGTTGCGTCCACGGAATCGAACGGTGGCGTTCAAATTGCGGCTGCAATTCCGGTGGACATGCAGGCTGGAATCAGGAATGGCGCGCTCCCTTGCGCGCCGCGCTCGATTGGCTGCGCGATGAACTCGCGACCTTTTACGAACGACAAGCGGGGCCGTTGCTGAAAGACGTCTGGGGCGCTCGCGATGAATACATCCAGGTGGTGCTTAACCGGGCAGAAGAGAACGCGCTGAATTTCCTGGGCAGTCACGCGACGCACTCTTTGAGCGACGAAGAACAGGTCGCCGCGCTGAAGCTGCTGGAGATGCAGCGGCACGCGATGCTGATGTACACAAGCTGCGGCTGGTTTTTCGACGAGGTGTCGGGCCTAGAGACGGTGCAGGTCATTCAATATGCGGGCCGCGCAATACGATTGGCGCAGGATCTCGGCGCGAAATGCATTGAATCGGGATTCATGGAACGGCTTGCCGCCGCGAAAAGTAATCTTCCCGAACATAGTGATGGCAAGCAGATTTACGAAAAATGGGTCAAGCCCGCGTTTGTTTCGACGGATCAGCTTGCCGGGCACTACGCCATCAGTTCCCTTTTCGAACCGTTCGGGGAGCGTACCAAAATTTTCTGCTACAACGTCCAACGCGAGGATTACGAGCTGGATGTTGAAGGAAAGCAAAAACTGGCGGTAGGTCGCGCGCGTTTCAGCTCCGAAATTACCAGAGAATCCGCGAGTCTCACCTTTGCAGTGCTGCACCTGGGAGATCACAACCTTGCGGGCGGGGTCAGCCGGTTCGAGAAAATGGAAGACTACGATCAGCTAAAAAGCACGCTGATGGACTCGTTTTCTAAGGCGGATACGACGCAAGTCTTGCAGGGTTTGACGGAGAAATTCGCCAATAACACGTTTTCTCTCCGCACTTTGTTCCGCGACGAACAGAGAAAAATCGTCGATGTCATCCTGAAAGAGTCGCTGGCCACGGCCGCAGCCGCCTATCGAAGCATCTACGAAAATCAAGCGCCGCTGATTCGTTTTCTAAATGGCTTGGGAATTCCCGTACCTCTGGCGTTTCAGTCCGCCGCACAGATCGCTCTGAACAGCCAACTGAAACAAGCTTTTGAGCAGCGCGAGCCTGATCTGGACGCGATACAGAGCTACCTAAAAGAAGCAGCGGTGGGAAACATCACGCTTGACGTACCGGGTCTCGAGTACGCGATTCGCAGGCGGTTGGAGACGGAGGCGGAGTTCTTCGCGGCTGCCCCATCGAATTTGGAAGTGGTGCAAAAGCTAACGACACTCCTCACATTTGTGAGCACGCTTCCCTTCCCTGTCGTGCTCTGGGAGGTTCAAAACATCTGCTACGGCCCGCTGATCAGAACCATGGATGAAGTGCGCGAGCAGGCGCAGACCGAGAACGGAGCAGCGAAAAATCTCTTCGACGCGCTTGCGCTCCTTCGCGAGAACCTGCGGATCAATGGCCAATAGGAGCTGTGGCCAATAGGAAGTCCTAATGGAACGCAGCACGCCAATATCCGCGACATACCGCCTGCAGTTTAATAAGGACTTTACGTTTCGCGATGCGACGAAGCTGCTCGATTATTTTGCCGAGCTGGGCATCACGCACATTTATGCCTCGCCGATATTGCGCAGCCGCGCTGGCAGCACTCATGGGTATGACGTTGTCGATCCCACGCGCCTCGATCCGGAACTGGGCACTGAAGCAGATTTTTTCGCATTACAAACCGAGCTACGTAATCGCGGCATGGGTTTAATTCTGGACATCGTGCCGAACCACATGTCCGCGAGCAGCGAGAACTCTTGGTGGATGGATCTGCTGGAGCACGGGCCGGAATCGGCGTACGCAATGTACTTTGACGTGGACTGGCATCCGCCATCGCGCAGCCTTGACAGCAAGATTTTGCTTCCCGTCCTCGGGCGTCCATTTGCCGAAGTGCTGGAAAATGGAGAGTTCGAGTTCAAACTGATTTTTTCGGAAGGTCGGCTTTTCCTCCAGTACTTCGAATCATTATTCCCGCTGGCGCCAAAAACGTATTCGGGAATTCTCGGCAAGAATATCGATAGTCTTCGCGGAAAATTGGGAGAAGACTCGACCGCCTATCAGGAATATTCTGGAATTGTGGCGGCATTTGCCGCGTTGCCGTCTCCCCCAACGGTGAAGCCCGGGGAAACGGGAGAGACCCGCCTACGATTCGAAGCTCTGCGAGAACGATTGCGGCAGTTGGTAAATGCGAATGCGGACGTGGAAGAGTTTTTGCAAGATAGGTTGGACGAGTTCATCGGGCAGCGAGGTGATCCCGCCAGCTTTTCGCCGCTTGAGCGTCTGCTTGCCGAACAATTCTATGTCTTGTCTTACTGGCAAAACGTGAATGAGGAAATTAATTATCGGCGGTTTTTCACGATTACGGACCTGGTCGGGGTGCGCGTAGAGGATCCGCTGGTTTTTGAAGCAACGCACGGGCTGATTACGCGGCTCGCCGCACAACCGCCTATTGACGGCCTGCGTATCGATCACATCGACGGGTTGCGAGATCCGCTTGCTTACCTCAATCGCTTGCGCGAACAGCTTGGCAAGGATCCAGCCCTGGAACATTCTCGCGAGATCTTCGTCTTCGTGGAAAAAATCCTGGGACGGACGGAACGACTCCCGCGAGAATGGCCGGTAAGCGGAACCACCGGCTACGACTTCTTGAACGCGCTCAACAGCGTCTTCGTTGATCCGAAGGGAGCCAAGTGCATTGAAGATGTTTATGACGGCTTTGTCGGCAAGAAGCTGACCTATGCGGATCTTCTCTATCAGAAGAAGAAACTAGTCATGTCCACGCTGCTGGGAGTCGAGATGCGCTCCCTGGGACATCAATTGAGCTTGCTGGCGGCGAAAGACCGATACGCGCGAGATTTGGCGCGGAGCGATTTGATGCAAGCGTTGTTTGAGACCACAGCACACGTGTCTGTGTATCGAACGTACATCCGGAATCTGGAAGTCGCTCGCGAAGACACAAAAATAATCGAGCGGGCCATCGAAGAAGCGCGTGCGCGGAAGTTCTACCTGCAAGCGGCGCATTTTGATTTTATCCGCGATGTGTTGCTGGTGAATAATCGGCCGCATCTTCTGCCGGACCAGCGCGAAGCGCGATTGACTTTTGTGATGCGCTGGCAGCAGTTTACCGGACCGCTCATGGCCAAGGCCTTCGAAGACACGCTTCTGTATGTCTACAATCCCCTGATATCTCTGAACGAGGTAGGAGGAGAGCCGCGTCCATCAGTAGCTGTAAGCGAAACGTTCTCACATTTCATCGCGGACAGGCGCAAGCACTGGCCTAATTCGATGAACGCAACAACAACGCACGATACCAAGCGCGCCGAGGACGTGCGAGCTCGAATCAACGTGCTATCTGAGATTCCCGGGCAATGGAAGGAACGACTCGAGCACTGGGCGAAGCTCAACGCAAAATACAAAACACAGTTGAATGGCCAGCCAGTTCCCGATCGTAATGAGGAGATATTTTTATATCAAACGCTGTTGGGAATGTGGCCGGCCGATGGGCATGAACATAATTCCCTCGTCGACCGCTTGCAGGCGTACGCGATTAAAGCCACGCGCGAAGCTATGGTGCACACGCGTTGGACCTTGCCCAACGCGCCCCACGAAAATGCGCTGAAGAAGTTTGTCGCTTCCATCCTGAAGCCGGCCCCGACCAATCCGTTTCTGCGCGACTTCGTTGCATTCCAACAAAGCATCGCATACAGCGGAATGGTTAATGGCTTAAGCCAGGCGGTGCTGAAAATCATTTCGCCGGGAATTCCTGATTTTTATCAAGGCTCCGAGTTGTGGGATTTGCGTTTGGTCGATCCGGATAATCGGCAGTCAGTCGATTTCGCCAAGCGCTCGACGATGCTCGCAGCTCTGAAGGAGCAGCCGGAGTCAAGCGCTTCATTTGTTGGACAACTCACGGCTCGGTGGCAGGACGGCCAAATCAAACTGTACGCGATTTGGAAGGCGCTGAATTTTCGGCGCGCGGAATCTGACCTTTTCTCTAAGGGCGATTTCTTGCAGCTCGAGGCCAGAGGTCCACACGCCGAACACGTTCTCGCCATGCTCCGCCGCCATAAGCGCGAATGGGCTCTCTTTGTGGCACCTCGGTGGCTTGCACGCGCTCAAGCGGCACAGATGGGTTCCGATCCGGATAGCTTATGGAGCGAAACGAGAATTCGGCTGCCGGATGCCGCCCCGAAATCTTGGGAAAACATCTTCACCGGAGAGAACTTCGCAACGGCTGGCAGCCAAGGCTCACTCGCCATCGGCGAGATGCTCCTTCATTTTCCTGTTGCGTTACTTAGCAGCCGAAAACGCTCAAAAGCAGATGAGTGAGACAACAGGGGCGCCAAGATTTCGGCTCAAGAAGACAGCAGCGCAGAGATCCCTTCCAACGGGATGCCTACCCACTCAGGCCGATTATTGAGTTCGTAGCCGAGCTCATAAATCGATTTCGCAAGAAGGTACATTTCCAGCAGTTTCGCTTTTGCCCGCGAGTCGGTCGGAAGGTAGCGTGCCGCTCCCGATGTTTCATAATATTGCCCGAGAAAGCGATTCGCCGCGCATCGGCTCCATGCTTCTGCCCAACGGCTTATCTTCGCGATTCTGCTTGGCGAAATGGAACTGCCGGTCTGGGGCGCGAGCAATGGCGCGAATGCCGCATAGTGGAACGAGCGGAGCATTCCAGCGACATCTTGCAAGGGAGATTGCTTGACGCGTCTCTCCGCCAGCGGCCGCGCCGGCTCTCCTTCAAAATCAATAATCACGAAATCAGACCCTGTATAGAGCACCTGGCCCAGGTGATAATCGCCGTGAATCCTTATCCGCATAGCTTCAATGGGAGCGCTCAACGCGGTGCGGAAACGCAGGATTATCTCTTGCTCTCGCGCCGCGATTTCCGCGGACTTCTGTATGTATTCGGCAGGCACGTTCGGCATGCGCGCGCGGAGCAAGCGCAGCGTCCGGGCGGCAAGATCCGCGAACGACGCTCCCAACCTATTTTGAAACTCCATGGTGAAGGGTTCGGGAGCAAATGCCGGATCATCATTTTCAGAAGAAAGGGCAAGATGCAGTTCAGCAGTTCTCTTGCCCAGAAGGCCGATTTCCATAAGCACGCGGTCCATTGGTTGGCCGTTAAATTCGGAAAGTTTTTCCGGCGCAGACATATCACGCTCACGAGCATCTGCGACGCGTTCATAGAATGCGGTGAGGGTTTTCACCACATAACGCCAGACGTCGCCCTGATTTGGCACAAACTCCTGCAGAATGCCTTGTGTCGTCGAGTTACCGTGTTGTGATTGGTATTCGAGGTAGCCCCCAATCCTGGGAACGTGCGGAAAGCCCGCTCTGTCCGTCAGAAATCTGCCGATCTCAAGATCAGGATTCTCCCCGTCTTCGACCCGTCGGAAGAATTTCAGGATGAGGCGCTCCCCATAAATCACGGAGCTATTGCTTTGCTCGCCGGTAAGTAGCTTGGGCCGCGAGGCGTCGGATGAAGGCCGAAGCCCCGCAAAAGACGCCGCACGAAATCCGCGCAGCCGTCCCTTCTCGCCTGGCACTTCACGCTCCCGGTCAATAATGTCGAGAAGATCCACAAGAAATTCTTGGCTAGAGAAGGCGTCGCGAAATACGAGCCCTGAACCGTTTCCCATTTCCAATCTTTGCGGCGAATCGCCGCCATCCTTCGATTGCGCTGCAATGAGCGGAATGGAGTAAGTGTCTTCCGCACCTTCCAGATAACTTACTTTAATCAGTAAAACAACCGGCTTTCTTGCGTCGCTGCCGATGGGAATTGCATCGAGAATATCCACACCAAGAATCTGTCGGGCTTTTCCGCCGAACCAGCGCTGGCCGGCTAAGAAGGGCGGCAGTTGAGCCGGAAGGCTCTGGCGCAGCTCAGAAAGCATCACTGCGAGATTTCGATCTCCTGGCACATTTCCTCAGGTTTCCACGCGCTTAGCACTTCACCAAGATCAGAGGGGCTGGGGCTCCTCGTATTTTTCCCTTTTCTTCTCGCCCAAGTTTCGCTCCAGAAAGTCCCGAGCAAGATCCTTTCCGCCCAGACCAAAGGCAATCGCCAATCCAAACATGAAGGCGCCGAACACAATCGAAAACGCCGCGATCACCGTCTGGCGCGCGACCCCGACCTGTTCCAGCGCCATGGAAACGGCCAGCGCCCAAATTACGAATCGGATCGACCAGCTCAGCAGTTTCGGCGACGGATAACCGGCGTTCACGGCGGCAAGGAGCGCCGCGCGCGACAAGAAATTGGCGGTGACAAGACCTATGAAAAGGATCAGTATCGCAACGAAAATCGCCGGCAGCAGCAAAAACAGTCGCGAAATCTGCTCCTGCAGACCTGCGACTCCCAGCACGCTAATCCCGATCAAAATAAATCCGCACCAAGTCACCCAAAAAAGCGAGCGGCTCAGCAGCTCAGTCATGGAAGGCAGAGCTGCCATGCGCAGAAAGCGCGACGCACCGGCTTCTTCAGACAGCCGGTCGAGCCTCGTCACGTGGAGTACCGCACGCAGAATCGTCTTCAGCAAGTAGGCGACCAGCAAACCGACGAGCACAATCACGAGCATCACCAACAGCCGGGGCAAGAACTCCGCAAACATGTGCACAAGATTGCTGTAAGCCTGTCTGAGTCCCTGGATAATTACTTCCTTCATGGCTGCACCTCAACTTTTCACTGTCCATCTCTCGAGTAAATACGGTTTTTGGCGTTCGAATTCCTGGCACAGAATCTCGGACTGCGCTTCCATGGTTTCCGGCGAAGAATTTGCATGCTCGAGCAGAAAGGAATAGACCCTGCCGCGGTACAGCGGAACCAACGCTTGCACGAGATGATCGCGATTGAGGACCGCATGGTGATAGGACGCCGCAAACTCATAGAGAGTCTTCACCCACAGCTCCGCTGCAAAACGAAACTTCGCGCGATCACTCAAAGCAATTGCCTTGATCTGGGCATGCGTATCCGGCCTAAGAATCGAGGCAAGAATCGGCTCCAACTCAGTTACGCCGCTACGGAAGAGCTCGAACATCTTGTCTTGGCTCGGCGGTATGCCGTCCGCCGATAACTCGTGTTCGGGTCCAAAAGTCAAGACGGGTTGCGAATTCGACCGGTTGAGCCAGTAAGCTTGATTCGTTTCCATGCACCAGAAAAAATTGCCGACGGTCTGGCGGATAGCGTCCACGATGTCTGGACCAGTGGCCGATGGGGAAACTGTTTTCGGGCCCAAGAAATATTGGCCGCACTTCAAACCCGTGCCACTCGCCAAGATAGCCATCCATGCTTCGGGGCGCGTGCGAACCGCCTCTTCGCGCCACACATCCCGCTCCAGGCATTGGCTCGCCAACCGGCCGGAGAATCCCCATTCCTCGGAATAGAGCTCGCGGATGCGCTGGCCGAAAACGGCGCGGTTCATGGGATAAAGCAGATCGCGCGCCAACAGTCCCTGAAATCTGCTGCGCACGTAAAGAGGAGCAACAAAATCCAGGCCTTCTCGGTAGACCGGGCGCAACAAGTTCGCAATCCAGGAGGGCGTTAGGTTCGTCGTCGCAGGGGAGATCACGGCGCATGCTCTTGCGCGCAGCAAATCGGCAGCGGCGACGATACTTCGCAGGGCCACTCCCTGAGATGGCGACCTGTCGTACATGCAAGAAATGCGATGGATGGTGCGTAACGACGTCAACCCTTTATGGCTGGCTTCCCTTCGCTCACTGCTCTGCTCAAATAGTTGCCGCGTCTCGTCCCCAGACCCGCCATCCACATTCAGGATCACCACCCGTTCGCGAACGAAATTCTGACGCAGACTCTCCTCGACGCTGAGCAAAGTCTGCGCGATTGTCGAAGCGTTGTTGTAGGACGGAATACCCACTAGCAGGTCCACCTCGCCCACGCTCATGAGCTGGTGAATAAAATCGTCCGCGAGGAAACTTTCTTCAGCCAATTGCCCTGCGCTCCTTATTGCATGACGATCTGCTCGCGATTCGGAAAACTCTCGGCGGCATCAACCAACTAAATCAAATTCGACGGAGACGGAACCAATAAAATTGGTAAGGACCTAACGTCAGCAGATACGGCAGATCACCAATGCGGGGAAACAGGTTTCTGCCGAACATCTCGATCGGAATATGCCTCTTATACGTCTGCAGATTCAGCTCGACAGCCTGCGCCGAGCTGGAAAGATTGTTCACGATGAGCACTTTTTCCTCGCCGAGACGGCGCACGTAAGCGAGCACCCGGTGGTTGGAAGGATTCAGAAACTCAATCGAGCCGCGACTGAACACGCGGAACGCGTTTCGCGTCTGAATCACAGACTTTGTCCACGAGAGCAGCGAGTGCGCCGAGCGCCTCTGCGAGTCCACGTTAATTGCCTGATAGCCGTAAACCGGATTCGAGATGAGCGGAGAATACAAACGCTCGGGATCGGCCGCCGAAAAGCCGGCATTCCATCCGCCATTCCACTGCATCGGCGTGCGCACACCGTTTCGATCGCCTAAATAAATGTTGTCGCCCATGCCGATTTCATCGCCGTAATAGATGATCGGAGTTCCGGGCATGGAAAGGAGCATTCCGGTCAAAAGCTCCACGCGCCGCCGATCGTTCTCCATCAT